>OLOV01000452.1_pt1 | contig 36024 bp, 31 predicted proteins | sample 1672931 | NCBI WGS metagenome assembly OLOV01 (sample SAMEA3136738, study PRJEB25190) | human gut metagenome | biome: human gut; feature: human-associated habitat; material: faeces | place: Austria | collected 2013 | reverse complement strand
ATTCTTGTTCAACTTCCCGAAACGATTGATCCTCAAAAAGAAGCATCTGAAAAAGCCAAGAAGGTTGCTCAAAATGCAGTGAATTTGTTGGACACCATTGGCGTTCCGGCCGTTCCGCATAACATCTGTGAAATCGGCAAGGAACGCATCCGCCGCGCTGGGGACAAGATTATTCAGGAACAGGCGCATCTCGTAAATTCTACACGCGCCGGTGCTCTTCAGAACAACAAAGCTTTTGCAGAATTTACTACATCGAATTCAGCTCAAAAAACACAGGAAGAACTTCGTAAAGGACTCGACATCGGTTTCCGCGTCCTCAAGCTGGACGATACCAATATGAAAGACGTCTATTATGCGCCGGATGACTACGATCAAGGAATGCTTGCCGGTCTGGAATCCAATATCAAAGAGGACCGCACCGACCTTGACTTGCTGTTCGGCTGTCTGATCGACTGGGGGCTGCCGCTGTCCCTGCCGTACAAGTCCGAGCAAATAAACGGCTGCACCGTTCATACCTACAACGACGGCGATCTAATCGCCTGCTTTGACGCGAATATTCCAGAAAGCGTGGTCAAGGAGATTGCAAAGCGCAAGCCGCTTCGCGCCGTCTTCCGTGATTCCGGATTTGCATCCAGCCCTGAGAAAATTAATGTGTTTGAGATTTTCAAGCTCTATATGCCGGAGGATGCGAACGATATTACAAAGCGTGTGAGAGTAATCTGATGGAAGAAATGATAATAATGACTGAAATTTCGATGCCAAATGAAGAGGATTGGAGCTATTATCTGCAAAATACTCCCGATAATTATTTACAAGGGGTGTTAGTTTCCTTGCTTGAAGAAAATCGTTTTTTTGCGGACTATCGGTTTCTCAAACTCTTGTTGTGGTATGTAAGCGAGGGAGGAAAATTCTGCACTACAGAATTGAATATCAAAAAAGATTCATCCTTATTATATAGAGCACGGGTATATTCTGAGGAAAAAGATAAAGCAGAACGTGAACGTGAGAGAGTCACAGAAAAAGACAATAATTGTTTCCTTGGATATAATAAAACAGGAAGCTTTATTCAGCCGAAAGGAGCATTTGTTGGAAACGGACGTGCGAATCCAAGCGGCATCACATATTTGTATACAGCGAATGACCCTCTTACTGCCATCGCAGAAGTTAATCCGCCTTTAAAAGCAGAGGTAAGCGTGGCAACCATCGTAGCCAAGGAGAATCTGCGAATACTAAACTTTGCGAATCTGCATTCGGCTTCAACAGGAGAAGATACTGCGCGAGTGAAGTGGATTCGTGATTTTGTTCTTGCATTAACTCGAATATACAATACACCGGTATTAGATGAAAACTATCTTCTATGCCAGTATGTAAGTGAATTTGCAAAAAACATTGGGTTTGACGGAATCTCATTTAGATCATCTAAAGTAAAAATTGATTTTATCAAGAATGAGGGAATAAACTTTGTGATTTTTAATCATAAAAAGTGTGAAGCAGTTTCCTCGGAGCTATACTATATCTTTGATCGAAATTTAGAAGTGAAACGGAAAGATAGTTTAGGTTCTTATCATATAGTAACCAAAGAATCCCTATGAGATGAAGAGAGGCACAGTGATGAAAAAAAATGAAATAAATGTAGCAGTCAATAATGACTTTCTTAGAAGTGTTTCCGATGTACTGTCGCAGGCAAGAAAAAATGCAAAAACCGCTGTCAACATCTCTATGGTCTATGCTTACTACGAAATCGGCAGAATGATTGTGGAGGAAGAACAGCAAGGTGAAAATCGTGCAGCTTATGGAAAGCAGCTTTTGAAGGAGCTTTCGGCATATCTGACAGAGAATTGCGGAAAAGGATTTTCCGTCGGCAATTTGAAAAATATACGTCAATTTTACAAGGTTTATTCATCAGATCAAATTGGCGAAACAGTGTTTAGCCAATTTGAGAATCTTCCAGCAGTAAGCACGGGAAGAAAATTCTTTTTGAGCTGGTCGCACTATTTAAAGCTCATGAGAATTGATGATGTGGATGAACGACATTTTTATGAGATTGAATGCATGAAGAATAACTGGAGTTTAAGGGAGTTTCAACGTCAATTTGATTCCGCACTTTACCAGCGTCTTATGCTCAGTACAGAAAAAGATGCAGTCAAGCAACTCTCTGAGAAAGGTCAAATTATAGAAAAATCATCTGATTTAGTCAAAGATCCCTATGTGCTGGAATTTTTGGGATTGGAGGAAAAAACTAAATATTCAGAAAGTGATTTGGAAACACGTATTATCGATAATTTGCAGACCTTTCTTTTGGAATTGGGTGCCGGATATACATTTGTCGCTAGGCAAAAGCGTTTTACATTCAACGAATCACATTTTCGGGTAGATTTAGTTTTTTATAACCGCCTCCTCCGCTGCTTTGTTGTGTTTGATTTGAAAATCGGGACATTGAAGCATCAGGATCTGGGACAGATGCAGATGTATGTGAATTACTATGATCGTTATGAAAAGCAAGAGGATGAAAATCCGACAATCGGTGTTTTGCTGTGTCAGGATAAGGAGGATTCTTTGGTAGAATTAACGCTCCCAAAGGATTCCAATATCTATGCGTCAAAGTACCAGCTGTATCTGCCGGACAAGAAGATGCTGCAAAAGAAGCTGCAAGAGTGGATTGATGAAGAGACCGGAGGTGAAAACGATTGAAGCTGCAATTCAAACATCAAAAATTCCAAGCGGATGCGGCAAAAGCAGTCGTTGACGTCTTCGCAGGACAGCCGTATCTCACGCCATCCTATATGATGGACAGCGGTTACGGTCAGCAGACTATGACGGACGATACGGACTTTACCGGTTGGCGCAATGAGCGTATTGTACCGGAGCTTTCGGACAAACTGATTCTGGAACATCTGCAGAAAGTGCAGCGTGCGAATCAATTAAAACCGTCTGAAATACTGGAAGGTCGTTACAATCTGACGATTGAGATGGAAACAGGTGTCGGCAAGACCTACACCTACATCAAAACCATGTATGAATTGAATAAGCACTACGGTTGGAGTAAGTTCATCGTGGTTGTGCCAAGTATTGCAATCCGCGAGGGTGTTTATAAGTCCTTTCAGGTAACGCAGGAGCATTTTGCAGAAGAATATGGAAAGAAAATCCGTTTTTTTATCTACAATTCTGCTCAGCTTACGGAAATTGATCGCTTTGCGTCGGATAGTGCAATCAATGTCATGATCATTAACTCGCAGGCGTTCAACGCCAAAGGGAAGGATGCGCGGCGGATTTACATGAAGTTAGATGAATTCCGTTCTCGCCGTCCGATTGATATTATCGCAAAGACGAATCCGATTTTGATTATTGATGAGCCGCAGTCGGTGGAGGGTAAGCAGACAAAGGAGAGGCTGAAAGAGTTTTGTCCGCTTTTGACGCTGCGCTATTCTGCTACTCACAAGTCGGACAGCATCTACAACATGGTCTATCGTCTTGACGCAATGGAAGCGTACAACAAACGGCTGGTCAAGAAGATTGCTGTTAAGGGTATTACCGAGTCCGGCAGTACGGCAACCGAGGGATTTGTCTATCTGGAAAGCATCAATCTTTCCAAATCTGACCCGACAGCGACGATTCAGTTTGATTTTAAGGGTGTGTCCGGTATTCGCAAGAAAACCACAACAGTCGGAATCGGTTACAATCTTTATGACAACTCCGGCAATCTGGACGAGTACAAGGTTGGATTCGTGGTCAAGTCCATCGACGGACGTGACAACTCCGTGGAATTTCTCAACGGTATCAAAATCTTTGCAGGAGACATCATTGGCAAAGTCAGCGAAGAACAGCTTCGTCGCATTCAGATCCGCGAAACGATACTTTCCCATATTGAACGCGAAAGACAGCTTTTTTATAAGGGAATCAAAGTCTTGTCCTTGTTCTTTATTGATGAGGTAGCAAAATACAAGCAATATGACGAGAACGGACATCCATATAACGGTGTTTACGCTGATATGTTTGAGGAAGAGTACAACGATATACTCTGTTCGATGCAGCGGGAAATCGGAGATGAAGATTACATACGTTATTTGGACGCAATTACTGCCAAAGACACGCACGCGGGCTATTTTTCAGTTGATAAAAAAGGAAGAGTGACAGACAGCAAGCTTTCCAACAAAAAGGAAGGTACCTCGGATGATACGGATGCCTATGACTTGATTATGAAGAATAAGGAGTTGCTTTTGGATCGTGACCCAAAGAGATCTCCGGTGCGTTTCATCTTTTCGCACTCTGCGCTGCGAGAAGGATGGGATAATCCGAATGTATTTCAGATTTGTACACTGAAACAGAGCAGCAGTGATGTCCGCAAGCGTCAGGAGGTTGGTCGTGGTCTGCGCCTGTGTGTCAATCAGGACGGTGAACGTATGGATGCTAATGTTCTCGGTAACGATGTGCATAACGTTAATGTTTTGACCGTTATTGCCAGTGAGAGTTATGACAGCTTCGCAAAAGGTCTGCAAAGCGAGCTTGCCGATGCGGTTGCAGGACGTCCTATGGTTGTTACCGCTGATATCTTTCGGAATAAGGTTATTGTGGACGCAAGAGGCAACGAGCAGGTTGTAGATAATGATACTGCGCAGCTGATCTTTGAGGATTTGATTTTTAACGGATATGTCAAGCGTGGTACATTGACCGATAAATACTATGATGACAAAGCAATCGGTGCAGTACGGGTTGCAGAAGAAGTGGTGGATAGTCGTGACGCAATCCTACACATTCTCGATTCCATTTATGACAATCGTGCAATGCAGCCGGAGAATGCCCGCGACAAGAATGTCGAACTGCAAGTTGACCCGGACAAGCTCGCTATGCCGGAGTTCAAGGCACTATGGAAGCGAATCAGTCCGAAATCCGTATATGTGGTTGATTTTGATACGGATGAACTTATCAGTAAGGCGATTATGTCAATCAACCGAAATCTTCATGTATCAAAGATTTATTTCAAGGTTGAAACCGGTGCAATGGATGAGATTAAATCAAAAGATGCGCTGCTTGGTGGAAACGCATTCTCAAAATCAAAGTCTGCTACTTATGACAGCAGTAAGCGGATTCATGCCAACAGTAGCGTCAAGTACGATTTGATTGGCAAGCTGGTTGGCGAAACGGGCTTGACCAGAAAGACAATCGTTGCAATTTTGACTGGAATTGAAAAACCTGTTTTTGAACAGTTCAAGTTCAATCCGGAGGAATTTATTCTCAAGACTGCTGCACTGATCAATGATGAAAAGGCAACTGCAATTATTCAGCATATCACTTACAATGTGCTGGACGAGCATTACGACACAGATATCTTCACAGAACCGACCATCAAGGGAAAGCTTGGTAGCAATGCCATGAAAGTGCAAAGGCATTTATATGACCATATTGTCTATGATTCCGCAAACGAGCGCGATTTTGCGGCTGATCTTGATACCAATATGGATGTTGCCGTCTATGTGAAACTGCCTGATAGCTTCTATATCGCAACCCCGGTCGGACGCTATAATCCGGACTGGGCAATTGCTTTCTATGAAGGTACAGTCAAGCATATCTATTTTATCGCTGAGACGAAAGGTTCCCTGTCGTCTATGCAGCTTAGGCTCATTGAAGAATCTAAAATTCACTGTGCAAGAGAGCATTTCAAGGCAATCAGCAATGGAAATGTGGTTTATGATGTTGTGGACAGCTATCAAACCTTGCTTGAAAAAGTTATGAAATAAATTATGATTGTTGAATAGTATTTTTGTCGTTGGTTTTGGAACTGTATTACTGCGGATGCTTTTAACGTTGTGCAGTAAAAAACACAAGGTCCAAGTAGAAGATATGGAGGAGAACTATGAAAAAACGAATAAGCAGAGTGTTGATGCTTGTACTGATAGTTGGTATATGCAGTATTGGAATGACAGAAACATCCTTTGCTGCAAGTAAAACATCTGTGGGACAAGTTAAAAAAGTGAAGATAGAAACTCGAGGAAGAAATACGGTTGCACCAACGTATGATATTACGTGGGATAAAGTCAAAGGAGTAACAGGTTATCAAATTTATATTAAGATTGGAAGTGGTGCATTCCAAAAGGTTAAAACTACATCCAAAAACAAATATACGCATGTATTTGACGAATTCAATAAAGATTATATTTACGGTGTAAACAAAGAATTTGATGTTAAAATTAAAGTAAGAGCATACAAGAAAAGCAAGGGGAAAATGGTATACGGAAAATTCAGCAAGACAGATGTAAGTGACATTTCTTATTCCATGTATCTTACGAATTATGTACAGATGGGGGCAAGAGCACTCAAGGATAACGTAAAATATCCAAGTACCGTAAAAATCCAAAGCATTTATACAGGAATGGATCCATTGGATGAAAGCGAAAAGAACGATGCCCGCTACGAAGGTCTATATAAATATATCATTTATATTGAGTACATTGCAAAAAATGATTATAATCAAGATTGTAGGGGTTATTTCAAACTGACCATCTATGAGAAGCGAGGGGAGGTAATAACAGGGAAACCTCTAAAACTGGAAATGACTAACTCTATCACAGATTCATATCTATCACGTTCGTCACAAAAATTTGTGGATTATGCACAGCGCATGATAAATATCTAATTGATATGGGTGATAAAATACATAATTGCTAAAAAACACATGGCAATTTTGCGCTCACATGAAACTCCATTAAAAAAGCCGCTCCTGCTACAACCAAGAGCGGCAAGGCTGTAAAGCCTAAAGCTTAAATGGTTGAGTCGTAAGACTCTATCTCTTGACTCCATCATAGCATATTCTAATGACAGATGCAAGTGTTTTGAGTAATACGAATATAGCCCTACAAAATTCCGAAACAGTGCTTCGGAAATTCAAAAGTAAAAATTCTCTATAGAGGAGGCTGTGTTTAAAGCACTGGGCGTGGAGTAGGGTAAGCAAAAGTCCGCGCAAATGACAGATGCAAGTTTTTTGAGATAATAGGCTGCATCAAATAAAATGTTTTGTAATCCCATCGAACTGTTGTATAATAGTATACAGAATATATACCCTTTCATTTGAAAAAGGAGGAGACGAATGGAAAAACGTCTTAAGCTTAGCGAAGATAATATTTTGAAGACGGCAAAATCTGTGGCGGAGGGAATCATTCATTACGAAGCGGAGACTTTTGACGGAAAAGAATATATCATGCGTGTGAATCCCATGCAAAAATGCAAGGTCTGTGATGCTGCAAATGGTGTGGAATCGCTGTATCCTGCGAAACTGTATGTGGATTTCGTGGGTTTAGAAGAAAAAAGAGAGAAAGTCTTTGAAATTCGCAGAAGATTTTATGCAGAAGGACAGGAATATCTGCTCTTGCAAGATGAAAAAAAGGAACTTTATTTGCGTGCCTATCAGGAAAAAGAGTATGATGCGGGGAAATTCAAAATTCTTCTTTCAAATGCGGATGCAGGAATCGGAAGGATATTAGGTGCAGGATTGAAGGTAAATTACCAAGACAGTGGCGATGTCTGTATAAATCAATGCAATGCGACAGAAGCAGAAATACAGACTTTTGTCGAGGCCTTGCGGGCTTATGAGGGCATTCCGATACCGGATGATGGTTTATTCGGTCAAAAAAGTGTGTTTGCCGGATTTGGAAGCGGAAAAAGCTCCGGCAGTTCTGCGGGAAGCTTTACCGCCGCATATTTTAATCATCACAGCAGATTTTTATAATAAGGAATATACAAGATAGAATGAGAACGGTTTTCATCGTAAACCCGAAGGCGGGGCAGGGAAAAGGCAATAAGAAATTTACGGAAAGAATTAGGCACGTGGCGGAGAAAGCAGGGACTGCTGTCGAGATATATACGACGGCAGGAATTGGCGATGCGGAGATTCTTGCAAGGCAGATTGCTGAAGAGTCAAATGCAGAGGCAACGCGGATTTATGCCTGCGGAGGCGACGGCACACTCAATGAGGTTCTGAACGGCGTTTTACATGCAGGCTGCGAAGGCGGTGCAGGCAGTAAGGGTAATGAAGAGTGTGAAAGCGGTGCGGATATTGCAATCGGTGTGGTTCCCATCGGTACCGGAAATGACTTCTGCAGGAATTTTCCGGAGGCGGCTGATTTTACAGACATTGAAGCGCAGCTTGCTGCCGAGCCGAAGCGGTGCGACACCATAAAATACAGTGGAATTCTCGCGGGCAAGGAGCAAACCCGTTACTGCGCGAATATGTTTAATATCGGTTTTGACTGCAATGTGGTCGATTTGACGGCGACGCTGAAGACTTATCCGCTGCTTTCCGGTTCACTTGCTTATTTGATGGCGGTTCTTGCGATTCTCGTAAAGAAAAAAGGTGCTAATCTGAAAGTGGAAGTTGACGGAGAAGTGAAGCACGACGGACCGCTGCTCTTGACTGCGGTTGCCAACGGATGTTTCTGCGGGGGCGGCGTGAAGAGCTCGCCTATGGCCAGCATCTCCGACGGCCTCATGGATATAAATATAATTTACAATGTGAAGAGAATGGAATTTCTTAAGAAGTTTCCATATTACTCAAAGGGCACGCATATGGAACTTCCGGATATTTCCAAGATACTATATGCGGCGCAGGCAAAGAAGATTGTGATAGTGCCAAACGATGGTACGATGCGGCTTTGTGCGGACGGTGAAATTGTGGATGCCGGAAGGGTCGAAATGGAAATCGTGCACGAGGGATTCACTTTCCTGGTACCTAAAGGAGAGAAAGAAAATGACGATTGAGAGAAAGAACAATCTCGGAACGATCAAATTAGATGATTACATATTTGCCCAGATCATACAGACGAGCCTTTCAAAGAGCGGCGGCAAGGCATTTCACGCTTCCGAAAAAGGAAAGCTCCTGGGAAGTCAGGGCGTAAAGAGCAGCATCGGCGAAATTTCTTCAAACATCAGGATTCGCGAAGAAGCGGACAAGTATGTAATCGAGTTTTATGTGATTACTTTGTTCGGTGCCAGCATACGAGAGACCACCAATGAAATATTGGACTACATTGAGTATGAGATGAAAGGGCTTTTCCCGGGAAAGGGCGGCAGACTGATACTTCGCATTGTCGGAATTAAGTCAAAACGAATCGCGCCGCGCAATATAAGGGTAGTGAGAGAATATGAATCTGAAAGATAATATTTCCTGCCTGAGGGGCGTGGGTGCAAAACGGGCGGAAGCACTTAAGAAACTGAATATTGAAACAATCGGAGATTTGCTGTGGCTTTTTCCGAGAAAATACGAAGACAGAAGGAATGTTCTATCCGTCATGGAAGCGCCTTTGGACACGGATGTGCTGATAAGCGGCAGGGTTGTAACCGCCGGGCTTTCGGGAAATCCGTACAGCAGGTCGAGACTACTCAAGGTGCTTATCGAAGACAACACGGGAACGGTTCAGCTTCTGTTTTTTAATGGAAAATATCTTGCAAACTATTTCAAACCCGGGGCTGAGTTTGTTTTTTTCGGCAAAATCACGCTTCGAAACGGCATCAGACAGATGACGCATCCGGAATTTCATAAGCCGGGGGACAAAGGCGACATTCGCGGGCTGATACCGGTTTATCCGCTTACTGAGGGACTTACGCAGAATCAGCTCCGTTCATGGCAGCTGGAGCTTATGGAAAAGCATGCGGCGGAGGAGGCAGCCGAATGGCTGCCGGATTGGATTGTAACGGAATGCAATTTGTGCAGCCCGGCACATGCACTGTCGAATATCCATTTCCCGAAAGAAAGAAAGAATTTTCTGGAAGCCAGATATCGTTTGATCTTTGAGGAACTGCTCACGCTTCAGACAGGGCTGTTCTATATTAAAAACGGAAGCAGGGGCAATGCGAATGCCGTGGCGGCTTCCAAGGCGGTTTCGGTAAAACCGTTTGAAAATTCCTTTCAATTTGAACTTACCGACAGCCAGAAGAAGGTTTTTGCTCAGATAGAAAAAGACATGGAGCAGGAAAAGAACATGAACCGGCTTGTACAGGGTGATGTGGGCTCCGGCAAGACCGCGGTTGCGGAAATGGCAATGTTTAAAGCGGTAAAAAGCGGATTTCAGGCGGCAATGATGGCCCCGACCGAATTGCTCGCGAAGCAGCATTTTGCGAGTCTGAAACGCGATTTTGAGCCTTTCGTGGTGAAAGTGGGACTGTTGTCAGGTTCGCTCAGTGCGAAGGAGCGCAAGGCGGTTCTCGAAAGCCTGAAATCCGGAGAGACCGACATTTTGGTCGGCACGCATGCATTGATACAGTCGGATGTGCGCTTTGCAAACCTCGGTCTGGTTATCACGGACGAACAGCACCGATTCGGTGTCAACCAAAGAGAACTGCTGTCCGCAAAGGGCAGGAATCCGGACATTCTTGTAATGACGGCAACGCCGATACCGAGGACGCTTGCGGTTATCCTGTACGGGGATATGGACATTTCGGTGATTGACGGAATGCCTCGCGGAAGAAAACCCATAAAAACATTCGCAAGAAAAGAAAGCGCACGCGGCAAAGTATATGATTTTGTGCATGAGCAGGTAAAACAGGGCAGGCAGGCCTATGTTGTCGCCCCTCTTATCGAGGAGTCCGAAAAGCTGAGCTGCCGTTCGGCAGAAGAAGTTTTTGAGGAACTCAGAGCGAAGTATCCGGATATCCGAATCGGTTTTGTCCACGGATTGATGAAACAGAACGAGAAGGATGCGGTGATGGAAAAATTTGCGGCCGGCGAAACGGATATACTGGTATCGACCGTGGTAATCGAAGTCGGCATTGATGTCGCAAACGCAAGCGTTATGGTGATTGAAAACAGTGAAAGATTCGGTCTTGCACAGCTCCATCAGCTCAGAGGCAGGGTCGGCAGAGGAAGCACGCAGTCCTACTGCATACTGATTTCCGACAGCGAAAGCAGGGTGGCGAAGAAAAGAAACGAAATCATGTGCCAGACCACTGACGGATTTGTGATTGCGGAAGAAGATTTAAAGCTGAGAGGACCGGGAGAACTTTTCGGCACGCGCCAGCACGGACTGCCGGAGCTGAATATCAGCGACCTAGTAAGAAATGCCGAAATCCTCGAAACCACAAAGAACATAGCCGTGGAACTGATCGAAAGAGACCCGGAGCTCTCAAGCCCTGAAAACTCCGGATTGAAAGAGCGGGTCCGGAAAATGTTCGGCGATAAGATTCAGCTTCGTTTATAAGCCTTTGTAAACCTTCCGATACAGTAAAAGACCTTGAGAATGTCCCAAGGTCTTTTACCGTGTATCCAAAGTTTTGATTTACTTTCCGGCTAACTGTTTTTCAGCCATTTCAACTAACTTCTTAGTCATATAACCGCCGACATAACCGTTCTGTCTTGCTGTAAGGTTGCCCTTGTCAGCCTGTTCATAGTTTGTTAATCCGAGCTCGTTTGCAACTTCTGTCTTCAAGCTCTTTAATGCAGGTTTTGCATTGATGTTCATTTTTTCTTGTAATGACATTTTGTTCACCTCCTATTACAGTACTAGTTTGACACATGCGAAAGTTATTATGTGATGTAATAATTGGCGGCGTTGGTCCTGTTTGGAAAAAACGCGGGATTGCAGAAACGTTTTTTTTTCGGTATAATAAATGAAAAACGCAAAGGATAACATAAATTTATGAGAATTATTACAGGAGAATTTAAAGGCAGGCGTCTTGAAATGCCTGTCGGAAATGATATAAGACCGACGACGGAAAAAGTAAAAGAAGCGCTTTTCAGCATGATTTCGGGAAATCTTTACGATGCTGTCTGCGTGGATCTTTTCAGCGGTACGGGAAATTTAGGGCTCGAGGCTTTGTCAAGAGGTGCCGAGAAGTGCTATTTTGCGGATAACAGCAGGGCCAGCCTTGAACTGACGAAGCGAAACATCGCGATGTGCCGTGCTGAGGATTGGTCGGTGGTAATCGCGGGTGATTATGAACGTGCACTCAATCAAATCGCCGCAAAAGGCGAAAAAATTGACATTTTTTTCTTGGATCCGCCGTATAAGAAGGGATTGTACGAAAGGTGTTTTGAACTCATTTCCACCCTTGAACTTCTTTCGGAAGAGGGGATTATCGCAGCCGAACATAATGCGAAGGATGAATTTCCGGATGAGATGGCAGGCTTTGCAAAGTTGAAAGACCGGACATACGGAAGCATCGGAATCACAATTTACGGATGATTCTTCTTGCCTATAAATTAAGCGTGTGATAGAATTAAGTTTAGATATCGGGAGGCAGTTATGGCAACGAAAGCTTTATATGCCGGGTCCTTTGATCCTGTAACACTGGGGCATCTGGATCTTATCGAAAGAGCGGCAAACATTTTCGACGAAGTTGTGGTAGGAGTGGTTGTAAACCTGGAAAAGCACACTTTCTTTACATTTGAAGAGAGGAAGCAGATGCTGAGAAAGGTCACAGAGCACCTGCCGAATGTTTCGGTGGACATGTGCAACGGACTTCTTGCGGATTATGTGAACGCGAACGGTTTTAACGTTGTGCTCAGAGGACTTCGCAGCACGGCGGACTTTGACTCGGAACAATCGATGGCACAGCTTCACAAGCATCTTTATAATGAAAACGTGGAAACTGTTTTTCTGATGGCAGACGCAAAATATGCTTTTATCAGTTCTACGATGGCCAAGCAGGTCATTTCACTCGGCGGGGACGGATCGGTTCTTGTTCCGCCATACATTCTTGAAGAAATGAAAAGGAGAGTTAAGTAATGGAAGATACAATGAAAGTTTTAGAGCTACTGGAAGAACTTGAGGATATCGTAGATGCCGCAACCAAAGTTCCGATGATGAGCAAGGTAATGGTGGAAGCAGAAGATGTGTTCAGTATTATCAGAGAAATCCGATTGGCTCTCCCGGATGATGTGCAGCAGGCAAAGTGGATCCGCGATGAAAGAGATCGCATTTTGGCGGATGCGAAGACCGAATATGAAAGAATTATCAGAGAGGCGAAGAAGCAGGCAGATTACCTTGTCGAGACCAATGAGATTACTGCAAGAGCAACGAAGCTGGCACAGGAAATCAGGGATGATGCCGATATCAATGCAAAAATCCTAAAGATGAAGACATACGATTACGTGGACAAGATCCTTTACGATATGCAGGCAAAGATGGACGAGATGAATATGCGCTATTTCGGCGAAATGTACTCGAACCTTGAGAAGACATTTGATCAGATCAATCAAACGCTCAGTGCAAACAGAGAAGAGATCAAAGACCTTGCATACAAAACGCAGAATGACCTTGGTGCGGAATAAGGAGATATCATAAATGCAGACGAAGTCATCCCGCGAGGTCAGCCTTAATTTTTTTAATGTGGCACTCATGTATGTCGGAGCTATCATGGGCGCAGGTTTTGCATCCGGCAGAGAATTGTGGCAGTTCATGGGTCTTTTTGGTGCGAAAGGAATTATCGGAACGGTTTTCGTTGCGATTTGTTTTGTTGTACTCGGATTCATGACTTCCTATATTGCCCGCAAAAAAAACACGAATGATTTTTCGATTATTATCACGCCTCCGGGATACCCTAAACTTAGAAAATGCGTGAGCGTATTCATGTCGGTGATGCTTTTTTCGGTTTTGATCACGATGTCCGCGGCAGGCGGGGCGCTTCTTCACCAAAACTATGGAATCAGCAGAGTTTTCGGCGGAGTTATTATATGCTTTTTCGTCGTAATCACGGTACTTGGTGATTTTGAACGGGTTTCACATGTGTTTAAATATATTATGCCGGTGCTGTTTGCCATTGCGGTCATTACAAGTATCGTAATTATTTTTAGCAATTTCGGAGATCTGGGCTATCATCAGAAAGCAGAGCCTGCTGCGATGGCACCGAACTGGGCACTGGCGGCACTTCTATATATTTCTTACAATCTGCTTGCCATGATACCGATGATCTCAAGTTCTTCGATACACGCAAAGAACGAGAAACACGCCCTGTGGGGCTCGGCACTCGGCGGACTCATGGTAGGGGCACTCGCTCTTGTAATCATACTTGCGCTTCAGACCGACATGAGCTTTGCAGATGCAAGCGATATGCCGATGCTTGCGTATGCACAGCTTATTTCAAAACCGGTGGGGCTCATCTACTCCATCATACTTTTCGTTGCGATTTATTCCGCGGCGACGAGCAATTTCTACGGATTTACGACCAAAATCCCGCATGGCCCGAAAAAAAGCAAAATCGTGATTCTCTCCGCATGTGCAGCATTCGGACTGGGTCTTCTCGGGTTTAAGAATATAGTCGCATACATGTTCAGTGCAGAAGGCTACCTCGGATTCGTCATCATCGCGCTGCTGATTGCAAACTTTATCTGTACATATAAAGAAAAGAGAGGGGCAAAGGCGATGCAGCAAAGCATGAAGAGAGGAAAGGAAAGCAGTTATTTTGCAGATTTTCCCGGGCACAGCCGGTTTGACTATCCGGAATTTATTATCCGTGTAACCGGCGGAGCGGGCGGGGAAGCACTTCTCATCATGGGCAGTGAGAAAACCGCGTTATATGACACAGGAATGGCATGTTTTTCCGACAACCTCATTCATAATCTGGAGGTTGTTCTGAATCAAGAAGGCAGGACTTTGGATTATGTCCTTGCCTCACACACACATTACGACCACATCGGTGCACTCCCTTATGTCATCCGGAAGTGGCCGAATATTATCGTCTGCGGAAACGAAAAAGCTGGCCGCGTTTTCAAGAGCAGGACTGCACTTGAAACCATGAGGACACTTGGCGAAAACGCAAAAAAGACATACGGCATCGACAACGTGGAGATAACCACGGACGGCATGCGAATTGACCGAATTGTGAAAGACGGGGAGCAGATTCCGCTTGGAGACAGAACCGTAACCGTTATCGAAAGCAAGGGGCATACGGACTGCTCGCTTGCATATTACATTTTGCCGGAAAAGGTTCTCATATCCTGCGAATCAACGGGACTTCTCAGAGGTCCGGACAGAATCAGCACCGCGCCCCTCAAGAGCATTGACGAAAGCATTGCTTCTGCAAAACGGCTCAAGGATATGGATTATGAATGTCTGATTATTCCGCACTATGGCGTATGTCCATATGACTACAGATATGATTTCTTCGATGATTATATCAAAGAGCAGCTTGAAGAGAAGAAACTGATTGAGGACGGAATTGCGGCAGGACTTACCGAGGACGAAATTCTTGAAGAACACAAGAAGCGTTACTGGACCGAAGAGCGCGGAAAAGCGCAGCCGTATCGGGCGTATGAAATCAATGCCCGCATTGTTATCCGGCAGCTCAAAAATCAATAATTATTATAATTTGACAGAAAGTTTTACATTGACCGATTTACCTCGCTAAATCGGTCAATTATTTTGTTCAAAAAAAGTGCTTTTTTGTCTAATTCCTTGAAAAATAAACCTCTTATGTTATTATTTAATAGATGTTAAAAATATACTTATGAGGTGAACAGAAATGGAAAATAACAAGAAATTGGTTATTAATCCAAAATGGTGCAAGGGCTGCGGCATTTGTGTGGAATTTTGTCCGAAACATGTGCTCAGCTTAGCGCATGAAAAGGTGCAGATAAGCAATGCGGACGCTTGCATTCTTTGCGGGCTTTGCGAGCTTCGCTGCCCGGATTACGCAATTTATATTGAGGAGGAGGCAAAATAATGGCTAAGAGATTTCAGCTGCTGCAAGGCAATGAAGCTGTTGTGGAAGGAGCTATTGCTGCAGGGATGCGGTTTTATGCCGGATATCCGATTACTCCTTCAACCGAAATTGCAGAAAGAAGCGCGGTGAGATTACCGCAGGTTGGTGGCAAGTTTATACAGATGGAAGACGAAATCGGCGGGATTGCCGCTGCACTCGGAGCATCCGTTGCGGGACTGAAAGCAATGACCGCAACATCAGGTCCGGGATTCTCCCTGAAACAGGAGAACATCGGCTATGCGTCCATCGCGGAAATTCCAATCGTAATCGTTGATGTACAGAGGGAAGGCCCGTCAACCGGACTTCCGACATCCCCGTCGCAGGGCGACCTTATGCAGTCCAAGTGGGGAACGCACGGAGATCATCCGGTTATCGTAATCTCTCCGTCATCGGTTCAGGAATGTTATACCGAGACCGTAAGAGCATTCAACATGGCAGAGCGTTTCAGAGTGCCGGTTATCTTCCTTATGGACGAGATTATCGGACATTTAAGAGAAGGCTGTGAAATGATTCCTGCAGAGGAACTTACCATTTCCAACAGAAGAATCGACCGTAGATTTAACGGAACTTTGGCATATGCGGTTCAGGAAGGAAACTATGTTCCGGAATACGCGCCGTTCGGCGAAGGAGACCACTTTAATGTAACGGGTCTGTTCCATGACCTTGACGGATTCCCGACAAATGACAACAACATTACCGACAGTCAGGAAAGAAGACTTCTTGACAAAATCAGAATGAGAAGAGACCGTATCCAGAAATGGGAAGAAGTTGATTGTGAGGATTGTGAAACCATGATTATCTGCTTCGGAGGAACTGCAAGAGCAGTCGAAGGAGCGATCGAAGAATCTCATAAGTTTGACTCTATAAAAATCGGAATGTTCAGACCGATTACGGTATGGCCTTTCCCGGAAGAAGCCCTGCTTAGAGTTATTAAGAACAATAAGCACTTAAGACAGATTATCGTTGCCGAACACAATGACGGACAGATGCTCCTTGAAGTTCAGCGTGTGGTTGAAGGAAGAGTTCCTGTTTCTTTCCTCGGAAAGATTGACGGCACGACGATAACCCCTGCAGAGGTACTGAATAAAGTAAAGGAGGATTATTAATATGCCTAGCAAATTGATTGAAAAAACAATGCGTGTTAACAGACTTCCTCACATTTGGTGCCCGGGATGCGGACATGGAATTTTGATGAGAGATGTTGCACAGGCAATCGAAAACTGTGGTCTTGACCCGGATAAAGTGGTAATCGTATCCGGAATCGGATGTTCGTCAAGAGCTGCAGGATATATGAACTACAACACGCTGCATACCACGCACGGCAGAGCAATCGCTTTCGCAACAGGCGTTAAGCTTGCAAATCCGGAACTTACGGTAATCGTCATCACAGGCGACGGAGATGCTTCCGCAATCGGCGGGAACCATCTGATTCACGCATGCAGAAGAAATATCGACCTTACCGTTGTGGTATTCAACAATAACATTTACGGTATGACAGGCGGGCAGTATTCCCCTACAACACCGCACGGCGAAAAGGGAACAACCGCTCCTTATGGAAATATCGACTACAATTTCGATATTCCGAAACTTGCAGAGGCAGCAGGCGCAACATTCACGGGAAGATGCACGGCATATCATGCTCCACAGGCAATCAAAGTGATTGAAGCGGGAATTAAACATCACGGATTCTCCCTCATCGAAGGAGTATCGGTTTGTCCTACATACTACGGAAGAAAGAACAAGAAGGGCGACTCTGTTAAGATGCTTTCCTGGCAGAGAGATGTCGCTGTTGATGTGAAGAAAGCGCAGACAATGTCTCCGGAAGAGCTTGAAGGAAAGATGGTGATCGGCGAGCTTTCAAGAAACGAGAACAAAGAAGAATACACGGATATGTATCTTCAGATAATTGATAAGGTTGGAGGTAATAAGTAATGGCAAAGACTGAGATCAGAATGACAGGTTCCGGCGGTCAAGGCGTTATTATGGGTACGATTATCCTTGCCGAAGCTGCTTTTGAAGACGGAAAACAGGTAGTTCAGTGCCAGGCTTACGGACCGGAAGCCAGAGGAGGCTCCTCAAAGGCGGAAACAATTATTTCAGACCAGAAGATTACCTATACTAAGGTATTGCTTCCGGATCTTCTTCTTTCCCTTACCCAGGTTTCTCTTGATAAGTATGTCGGAAGCATGAAACCGGACGGAATTCTGGTTGTTGACTCGGAAATAACCGTTCCGGAAGAAGTTGAGAAGAAACACAGAGTTTACAAGCTTCCGATCCTGGAAGGCGCAACAGAGGTAATAAAGAATCACATGTCAGCGAACATCATTTCGGTAGGTGTCGTAAATGAGTTGATGCATGTGGCTACACAGGAAGCGGTGGAAGCCGCTGTTCTGAATCATGTTCCGAAGGGAACCGAGGAAACGAACCTCAAAGCACTTCATTACGGAGCACAGCTCGTACGCGAATATAAATAATCCGAATATATAAACATGCCAAAAGGCTGCTCGATTCCGAATTGCTTTCGGAAAGAGCAGCCTTTCGCTTTAATATAGGAGCAATAAAATGAATTTTGGCATGCGAGTTATTATCTTCTAGGCTGCGGCCTTCTAGGAGGCTCACAGCAGGAATCTTCTCTGACATCACTTCTGCATGGATCACAGCAAGGATCGCAGCATGGGTTGCAGGACGGTCTTTGACATGGATCGCACTCGTCAGTCTCTTCGGATACTTCCCCGCAGTTTTCAAGCGTATCGGAAGGTCTGATCTGTTTCGGGAAAAGCGTCGGGAAAGTTGTGCAGACAGCGTTTTGCTGGGATTCAACGGATACGAACCCTGTTGAAAGAACGCAAAGCTGTACCGGAACAACGATTTTCTTCTCACATGTTACACAGATCGCGATAATCAGATTTCCGGATACGTTTCCGTCGGCATCTATGCAAAGGTCTCTGCCGTAATTGTTTGTCGCAAGCCTTGCTTCGCATGCGGAATTGCAGAATTCCGTAAATCTCGGAAGAAATGCGGTATCAACGGTCGACGGCATACAGATTTCGAAGAAGTTTGTAAGTACCAGAGGCTGATTTGCATCAGCAACATTTACATCCGCACATATTGTGAACACCGATTCGTTATTGCAGCTGTCGGAAAGCAGCAAATCAAGTTCGATTATAACATTACCCGTAATTGTTATGTTCTGCGTTCCGAAAATCGGAGTGCCCATGCATCTGTCATCGCATTCCCGTGTTTCGGCATACAGCAGTTTTTCCGAAAAGTTTCCGTCGGCACCGACTACGGTAAGTTCCTCACCGCTGCCGTTCCTTAAGAATGTAGCGCCGGAAATCGTGGTGTTAACATCCAGTTTTAAGTTTGTAGGATCGTCTACATTGTTAGGATTAAAGCTCCGCCTGCATCTGATATCTATTACTCTTTTTACTCTGTGTCCACATGGAATTGATGGAGTAAACGACTGATTTTGAACTGTTTTCATGCCCTGCAGATGCACTAATACCGCATCGTAGACTTTTTGCACATAAATCGGTTCTGAAACCACATTGCTTAAATCACCGTCAAATTCGCAGAGGACATTTGAGTTACAGCAATTTTGATAGAGGTCTTGGGATACTCTTCCACCAAAGCAGCTCATAAATATACCTCCTTATAATCCAATATCTTTTCTTTCTTACTATATGATTTTTCGGCAAAGTGTGTTACAATAAAGTGGTTATTTTATTTAGGGCAGGTTAGAAATGAATAAATCAGTAATCGGAATCGTAATTTCAATCTTATTCGGGTTTTGCCTTATTGTATGGGCAACCGATTCGGTAGGTGCATCCTTTGGAAAAATAGGAGAAAATATCGCACTCGGACTTGTCGCGATTGTTTTGATCATAGGATTGATAAAAGCCGGGAGGGAAAAGAAATGAGCAAAATTGAAATTAAAAAATTGAACTGCGGCGTTCGCGTCGTGATGGAAAAAATAGATTATGTACAGTCGGCATCTTTTGGCATATGGGTGCGTGCCGGTGCTGTGAACGAAAACGAAAAAAACGCCGGAGTATCGCATTTTATCGAGCATATGATGTTCAAAGGAACCGAAACACGGAATGCAAGAATGATTGCAGAGGATATTGACAGAATCGGCGGACAGATCAATGCTTTCACAGGCAAGGAAGCAACCTGCTATTATGTCAAGACCATCGGCTCGAATCTTCAGAAAGGTGCGGAGGTCATCCTCGACATGCTTCTGCACTCGGTATTTGACAAGGTTGAAATGGGCAAAGAACGCAAAGTCATCTGCGAAGAAATCAAGATGATTCAGGACCAGCCGGATGACCTGGCTCATGACACCGTGACGGAGATGCTTTTTAAGGGCAGTCCGCTCGGCAAGAGCATCATAGGGACTCCGACTTCCTTAAAAAACATATCAAGAAATGTTCTTGTGAAATATAAGGAAGAGCAGTACGCAAGGGATTCCATCGTCGCATCGGTTGCCGGAAACTTTGACGAAGAGGCATTTTGTGATTTTCTGGAGGATAAATTCAGCTCCATTGCAGCTTCCAAGGAATGTCCGGAACTGGAACCGAACGAGCACGAGAGAAGTTTCAAAGTAATGGTAAAAGACATTCAGCAGTCTCACATCTGCCTTGCCGCGAAGGGTCTTCCGCTTAGCGACAAGCGAATCTACGCTTTTCAGGTACTGAACAATATCATGGGCGGAAGCATGAGTTCAAGGCTCTTCCAAAACATACGAGAAGAAAAAGGTCTTGCATACAGCGTTTACTCCGTTTCCAGTTCTTTCTCCTCAGATGGATATTACCTGATTTATGCGGGTGTGGGTCACGATAAAATCAGACATGCGCTTGCCGGAATCGAAGAAGAATTGATGATTCTGAAAAGAGACGGTGTTACACAGGACGAACTTTCCATGTCGAAAGAACAGCTCAAGAGCAGTTTTATTTTCGGTCAGGAAAATGTTGCAAGCAGAATGTTTGCAAACGGCAAAAATGTCACTCTTCTCGACAGAGTCTATACTCCGGAGGAGATTATATCGGAAATCGACAGCGTCAGCCTTGAGGATATCGACGAAGTTAAGATGCTTATATGCGACCCGCATCGTTACACGGGAGTTGCGGTTACAGATAAGAGATTTGATTGGAGCAGAGCATGGAAATAAGGATTGTAAGCAAAGGCGGTGCCCTTCCTGCGTATGCAACCGAAGGATCTTCGGGTGCGGATTTGAGGGCCTATATCGAAGAGCCGATTACCTTGATGCCGGGCGAAAGGAGACTTGTGCCAACGGGGCTTTTCGTTGAAATTCCGCAAGGCGTTGAGGCACAGATCAGAGCACGCTCCGGTCTTGCCATAAAGCACGGAATCGGTCTGGTAAACGGAGTCGGCACGGTGGACAGCGACTACAGGGGCGAATGGAACATTCCTCTGATTAACTGGGGGCAGGAACCATACACGATACATAGCGGTGACAGAATCGCGCAGGTGATTTTTTCACGATACGAAAAAGCGGATTTCGTTTCGGTTTCCCAAATAAGCGAAACGGAGCGGGGAGCAGGCGGATTCGGACATACGGGTATTAAATAGAAGGGTTTGTTTAAGGCGAGGTAGAAAATGTTACTTAGAGAAGAACTGGAAAAACGCGAATTTGAGATTTTGTCGGAAAAAGCAGCCAAAAGTGCTGAATCCAAAGGAAGAATGTTTCCCGAGGAAAAATGCAATATAAGGACGGATTTTCAAAGAGACCGGGACAGGATTATCCATTCCAAGGCGTTCCGAAGACTCATGCATAAGACACAGGTATTCCTGGCACCGGAGGGCGACCATTTCCGGACACGGCTCACGCATACCATTGAGGTTTCTCAAATTGCAAGAACCATTGCAAGGGCACTGAATCTCAATGAGGACCTGACGGAGGCAATCGCACTGGGGCATGACCTCGGGCACACGCCGTTTGGCCATAACGGGGAAGAAGTCTTGAACAAAATTCATCCGGGCGGGTTTGAGCATAACGTCCAAAGCCTCCGCGTGGCGGATGTCATTGAGTCCACACAGTCCAGGCGCGGAATGAACTTGACCATGGAAGTCAGAGACGGGATCGTGAATCATACCGGCCCTGTGCGTCCTTTTACGCTTGAGGGGCAGATTGTCAAAATCAGCGACCGCATCGCCTATATCAATCATGATATTGACGACGCCATTCGAAGCGGCGTTATTTCTGCAGAGGATTTGCCGGAAGAAGCCATTCGCGTTTTCGGCAGCACACACCGCATGCGCATCAACAATATGGTTGTGGATGTCATCACAAACAGCGACGGCAGGGACATTATATGCCAAAGCGAGGAATACAAAACCAATTTGGATGCCCTTCGAACCTTTATGTTTGCGAATGTTTACAAAAGCAGCCGGGTAAAAAGGGAAGAGGATCTAAACAAGGTTGAGGTCGTAATCAGTTCGCTGTATGATTACTTTATCAAGAACATCGACCAGCTTCCGGAGGACATGAAGGAAATCGCGGAAAGAGACGGCAAAAACGAAGCGGTGAAGGATTATGTGGCAGGAATGACAGACCGATTTGCACTTGCGGTTTACACGGATTTGTTCGTACCGAAGGGGTGGAAATAAATCCCGACATTGACAAAAACTAAATTTTCGACATATTTTTCATAAAAAAAAGGAAACGGCCTTTTCTTCTCGTATATAAAACTAGAATGGTTTTGTACGGAGCGTAAGATGGGTCGTTTTATTAATAATTCAAGCATAGATGAGCTGAAGGAAAGCATTAATATCGTGGATGAAGTTGCCAAGGTTGTGCAGCTTAAGAGAGCGGGAGCCAATTACAAAGGATGCTGTCCTTTTCATAATGAGAAGACCCCATCGTTTGTAGTTTCCGAGCAGAAACAGATTTTTACGTGTTTTGGGTGCGGGGAAACCGGAAATGTAATCAAATTCACACAGAAATATTACAATCTGGACTTTCCGGAGGCCGTTGAGAAACTGGCAAGAGAAAACGGAATCACGCTGAAGCACAGCGGAACCGAGGACAAGGACCGCGAGAGATATTATGAAATAAACAAAGAAGCCGCAAGATTTTTCTACAGAAGCTTCACGGAAGCAAAGAATGCGGGCTATACATACATGAAGAAGCGTGGCATTGAGGATGTGGTTCTCAAAAAATTCGGAATCGGATATGCGGATGACGAATGGGACAGCCTCTACCGATACTTCAAGGAAAAGGGCGTAGAAGAAAAAATTCTCTTGGAACTCGGCCTTATTTCCGAAAGCAAGGGAAAATATTACGATAAATTCAGAAATCGTGTCATCTTTCCGATTATAAACACCGCAGGAAGGGTAATAGGATTTGGAGGGAGAGCAATCGGCGATGCACAGCCCAAATATCTCAATTCACCGGAGAACAAGGTTTTTCAGAAGAAGAATAATCTTTATGCTTTGAATATCTGCAAACAGGACATCGGAAGACAGAACAGTGCTATCCTGGTTGAAGGATACATGGATGTGATTTCTCTTTACCAGGCAGGCGTCAGAAATACGATTGCGTCCCTTGGAACCGCACTCACCGAGAATCAGGCAAGGCTCATCAAGCGTTACACGAAGAATGTCATTCTTTCTTACGATGCTGACCAAGCCGGAAGAAAGGCGGCGATGCGCGGAATCGATGTGCTTTCCGGACAGGACTGCAAAGTCAAGGTTCTGCATGTCACAGACGGAAAAGACCCGGACGAGTTCATCAAGCAGCACGGCAGGGATGCTTTTCTCGCACTTACCGAAAAAGCACTTCCGATGATAGATTACAAACTGGATTCGCTGAAACAGAATATTAACCTGGGGAGTGAAGAAGGAAAAATTGATTTCATGAAAAAAGCCGCCGGAATTTTAAAAACTTTAAGCCCGATAGAGGCGGATATTTATATAAAAAAGCTTGCAAAAGAACTCAAAATTGCAGAAGGTGCTATAAGAATGGAAATCTTAGGCAATAATAGTACGGGTGAAAAGAAAATTGTGCACGCTCAGGAGCGGAGCCACGAGCCGGAGCAAGAGGAAATTTCGCAGCTTGAACTTACACTGATTAAATCCCTGCTGATGAATCCACCGTTTGTAGAAGAACTTTTGGATAAGCAAGAAATCATGGAAAGCCGGCAGGCACGCAAAATACTCAACATCATGTTTGAGCTTTACGGATTGAACGAGGATTTTGACAGTGCACAGATCATGGATTGCCTTGATCCGGATGAAAGTCAGAACCTTTCCGGAGAGCTGGATAGAATTATTATTGCAGGAAATGAAGACAAAGTTTTCGCCGAATGCATCAGAAAATGGGAACTTGACAAACTGCTCTTGAAAGAAAAGCAGCTGATTGACCGACTATCTCTGGCCGATGAAGAGGCCGGTGTGGAATCAATAAAAGAATTAACCGAAGAACTTATGAAAGTTCAGTCAAAAATCAAAACATACGGGGGAAGAATTTAATGGCAACAGAAAACAAAAACGAATTTATCGAAATGAATGCAAAACAGCGTACGGATGACAGCAGAGAAGAGCATTTTGCCGATGGTGAAGGGAAAGAGGAGTTTTCTGAAGAGAAGAAGCAGAGCCTGATTAAAGAACTGATTGATAAGGGTAAGACTTCAAAGAACAAACTCACTTACACGACGATCGCCGATGTGCTTGAATCCGCTGATTTGGATAAGAACCAGATGGATGACATATACGATATGCTTATGTCGAAGGGCATTGAGATTATATCGGAGACTGAGCCTGACGATTTTGACATTATACTCGATGAAGAAGATCTAACAGAGAATCCGGATGCAATCATCGAAGAGGCAAACGAAATTGACCTTGAAGCAAATATGCCAAAGGGTGTTGCGGTTGACGACCCTGTAAGAATGTATCTGAAAGAGATCGGAAAAGTGCCTCTGCTTACAGCAGATGAAGAAATCGAACTCGCAAAACGCATGGAAAAAGGCGATGAGGAGGCAAAGAAACGTCTTTGCGAGGCAAACCTCAGGCTTGTTGTAAGTATTGCGAAAAGATATGTGGGACGCGGAATGCTTTTCCTTGACCTTATACAAGAAGGAAACTTAGGCCTTATCAAGGCGGTAGACAAGTTTGACTACACCAAGGGATACAAGTTCTCCACCTATGCGACATGGTGGATCCGCCAGGCAATCACGCGTTCGATTGCAGACCAGGCAAGAACCATTCGTATCCCGGTTCACATGGTTGAGACCATCAACAAGCTCATCCGTGTATCCAGACAGCTCCTTCAGACTTACGGGCGTGAGCCGACCCCTGAAGAAATCGCCCAGGAAATGGGACTGTCCGTAGACAAGGTAAGAGAAATACAGAAGATTGCACAGGAACCGGTATCTCTGGAAACACCTATCGGCGAGGAAGAAGACAGCCATCTTGGCGATTTCATCCCGGATGAGGATGTTCCGGCACCGGCAGAAGCAGCAGCATTCTCCATGCTCAAGGAACAGCTTGTCGAGGTGCTGGATACTTTGACGGAGAGAGAGCAGAAGGTTCTCAAGCTTCGTTTCGGCCTTGAGGACGGCAGGGCAAGAACGCTCGAAGAAGTCGGCAAGGAATTTGAGGTTACGCGTGAGCGTATCCGTCAGATTGAAGCCAAAGCCCTCAGAAAACTTCGCCATCCGAGCAGAAGCAAGAAATTAAAGGACTATTTGGAATAAACAGGGGATTTTTCTGATGATGAAGCTAAGTCCAAGACTGAAAAAAATTGCAGAGCAAATAAATGCAGGCGAAACCATGGCGGACATAGGAACCGATCATGGTTTTCTGCCTATTTATCTTTGGGAAAACAAAATCTGCCCGAAGGTAATTATGGCGGACATCAGCAGCGGCTCTCTTTCAAAGGCCCGCGAAAACTGCGAGATGTATGATCCGGATGCCCGGTTTGATTTGAGACTTGGTTCGGGTATCGAAGTGCTTAAAGAGGCTGAGGTTGATGCGGTTGTCATGGCAGGAATGGGCGGCATTTTGATGACGGAAATCCTCGAAAAGGATGTTAAGAAGTCTCTTTCTTTCCGTAAACTGATTCTTCAGCCGCGCAAAGACGTCGGCAAGCTGAGATACTGGCTTTTTAACAACGGTTTCAGCATAACAAACGAGGCTTTGGTGCGGGAAGGCAAATATATCTGCGAAATAATCACGGCGGTTCCCAAGGAAGTTGCAATAACAAGGCAGATGAACGGAGACGACATCGAATATGAATTTCCGCATTCCCTCATTGATTACAATGATGAACTGCTGGAAGAGTATTTAAACACAAAACGGAAGCTTGAAGCGGAAATCCTTGCGAACATGAAAAAGGGCAAGTATACAACCGCAAAGGAAATCAGACATCAGGAATACCGGATTTCGTATATTGATTATCTTTTGAGGAGGATCTAGCAAATGAGAATGGATGATTTTATAAGAGAAGTGGAAAACATAGCACCGCTTGAACTTCAGGAACCGTGGGACAATTCCGGCATACAGATCCGCGCCGGAAACAATGAAATTTCAAAGGTTTTGGTTGCACTTGAAATTAACGAAAGGGTAATCGACGAGGCAATCGGCGCGGGTGCGGACATGATTCTTACCCATCATCCTCTGCTATTTGAGGAGATCAAAAAAATTGACAGTAACGAAGTTGCGGGAAATCATATTGTCAAACTGATAAGGAGAGGAATCAGCGTTTATTCTTCTCATACACCGTTTGACAAATGCATAGGCGGAAACAACGATTACCTTGGCAGCATCCTTGGAATTGAGGACATCGGACCGATGCCGGGAGACGAAAGTGCGATTTGCAGAATCGGAAGCCTGGCTTCTCCTATGACCTGTGCGGAGTTCGCGGAGCACGCATCTTGCGTTCTGCGAATCGAGAAACATTTTTTCCATTTTGCGGGAATACCGGATGAACTTGTGTCGAAAATCGGCTGGTGCACCGGTGCAGGTGCGGAATTTCTTGACACAGCGGTTGCGGCCGGGTGTGATTTGTTCCTGACGGGCGATGTTAAGTACCATACGGCGCAGCACGCAAGGGATTTGGGAATGAATGTGCTTGACTGCGGACACTACGGCACAGAATATATTTTCTGTGAAAATATGCGTTCAAAGCTTGACAAATTCTATAATTTGGATATAATTCAATCTCGTGTGAACATTAATCCGTTCGCAGCAATTTAAGAGAAGATTTTAGAGGTTTCTTATGAAAGATACGCGTAAAACAAAGAGAAGAGTGATACAGGTTGCGGTGATTCTGCTGATTGCTGCAGTCGTTGTTACATACAGCATCACATTTATCGGTGCATTTTATTAATAATTCATCCGTTTATTTTCGGGTAGAGCAGACGGTCGCGTGCGCCCTCGCCGGCGTATGAGGAAAGTCCGGGCTCCGCAGGGCAGGGATGCCGGATAACGTCCGGCGTAGGTAACTATAGGGAAAGTGCAACAGAAACATACCGCCGAAACAGTACGGCTGTGGCAAGGTTGAAATGGTGAGGTAAGAGCTCACCGGCGGCATGGAGACATGCCGGCCGTGTAAACCCCATCCGGAGCAAGACCAAATAGGGGCAAAAGGTGGCTGCCCGTCACCTCCCGGTAGGTAGGTCGCTGGAGCTTGTCAGCAATGGCAAGTCGAGATAGATGATCGTTTAATACAGAACCCGGCTTACAGCTCTGCCCGAATCAATTTTGCACGAAAGACCAAATTGAAGTCAGGAAATAACATTTACACGAAGAAGGCTTCTATAAAGGGGGTGCTTCGTGTATTTTTGTGTTTAAAGGAGGGAAAATTTACAAGTGTAAAAAAATTACAAAAACACCACATGGCGAAAACGTTGAAATTTCAATCTTCTAAAATTTAACATTTTTACGCAGGATAAAAAACCGATGCAAAGCCGGTGTGAAAAGGACTCAAAGGAGTGCTAAACAGGCAAAAATACACGAAAAGGGGGTCTGTTTTGGACACTTGGTGGGAATTGCCTAATTTTTCCAGCATGCGAAAGATTGTTTACCCCGAACACTCAGATAGAAAGGGGCTGCCTGCATTAATGGAAAATAACCGTTAATGCAGGCAGCCCCGTTTGTATCTTAATATTGGTTCTGCACATCCAGTGCTTCAATAAGCTTCACATCGGAATGTTTTTCCTTGAAATACTGGAGCGTAAACTGATTCGCAAAGAGAATCAGCGGACGCTTGAAGTGATCGAATACCAGCATCTGCCTGGAATCCAAGATGTCTTTGATGGATTCGATGTCGTCGGTGTCTACCCATCTTGCAACGCTGAAATCGAGGCGGTCCATGCGGACAGCAGCATTATACTCGTTCTTAAGGCGGTACTCGAAAACTTCAAACTGAAGCTGGCCGACCGCGCCGATTACGACTTCGTTGTATTGGTTGCGGTAAACCTGGATTGCACCTTCCTGGGCGAGCTGATCTACGCCTTTTTGAAACTGCTTAGCCTTCATCGTATCTTTCGGTGTCACGAGACAGAAGAGTTCCGGCGGGAAGGTCGGAAGCGGCTCGAAGAAGAGCGGCTCTTTGGTTGTCGTCAGCGTGTCACCAATCTGATAGTTTCCTGTGTCGTAGATTCCTATGATATCTCCTGCAATTGCGGTTTCAACGTTTTCACGCTCGTTTGCCATGAGCATTGTGGACTGCGAGAGCTTCATTTCCTTGCCGGTTCTCGACAGGCGTACACTCATGCCGCGCTCGAAAGTTCCGGAGCAGATTCTGAAGAATGCCAGCCTGTCTCTGTGAGCGGGGTTCATGTTTGCCTGAATTTTGAAAATAAATCCGCTGAAAAATTCATCCGTCGGGAGCACTTCTCCGGTCGTAGTCTTGCGAGGGCCCGGAGCAGGGGACATATCGAGGAAATGATTGAGGAACGGAATCGTTCCGAAGTCGGCAAGCGCCGAGCCAAAGAAAACAGGTGAGAGCTTTCCTTTTGCAATCAAATCCATGTTAAAATCATTTCCTGCGCCCTGAATCAGTTCAATTTCATCGCGGAGTGCGGAAAGGTTATAGCCCGCAATCTCGGATTCCAGTTCGGGACCGAAAACGCCGTCTTCACCGAGTGCAATCGTTTTGCCTGCCTTATACAGATGCACTTCGTTTTTTAGAATATCGTAAATTCCCTCAAAATTCAGTCCGTTGCCAATCGGCCATGTTACGGGCACAGAAGGGAGTCCTAAAACGTCCTCCAACTCCTGTACGAGGTCGAATGGGTCTTTGGTTTCGCGGTCGATTTTGTTGATAAAAGTAAAAATCGGAATGCCGCGCATGGAGCAGACCTTAAACAGTTTCTTGGTCTGCGCTTCGATACCTTTCGCGCCGTCGATGACCATCACCGCACTGTCAACGGAGGTCAGAATACGATAAGTATCTTCGCCGAAGTCATTGTGTCCGGGCGTATCCATGATGGAAATCACTTTGCCTGCGTATTCAAACTGCATAACAGAGGAAGTTACGGAAATGCCTCTCTGTTTTTCAATTTCCATCCAGTCGGAGGTTGCGAACTTGCTGTTTCGCCGTGCCTTGACCGTACCGGCCTCGCGAATCGCTCCGCCGTGCAGCAGAAGCTTTTCGGTCAGTGTTGTTTTACCTGCATCGGGATGCGAAATAATCCCGAAAATTCGTCTTGATTCTATTTCTTCCAATCTTGTAGTCATATAGTTTCCTTTCTTACGAAAATGTGAGTTTTTATCATCACCAAAACTTCACAAGGAATATCATACCATAAATCTTGAATTTGTAAACATACTATTATATAATATATCTTCGTGGTATCAAGATAAGAAGAAAAAATATAAGAGGTAGGAATGGAAGAGAAAGCACATGTAAACAAAATGGGTGTCATGCCCGTAAAGAAATTATTGATTGAAATGGCATGGCCCGCTGTATTATCGATGACGATCAATGCATTGTATAATATCGTGGACAGCATTTTTGTTGCGAAAATAAGTGAGGATGCGTTAACTGCGGTGTCAATCGTGAATCCGATTCAGATGCTTATCATTGCGCTTTCTGTCGGAAGCGGTGTCGGAATCAACTCCCTGATTGCCAGAAAATTAGGGGCAAAAAAGCAGGAGGAGGCTGATCAGGCGGCAAGCACGGGGCTTCGAATCGGTCTTTTGAATTATGTTGTTTTCTTGATTATCGGAGTGTGCTTTACGGGGATTTTTGTATCCGGATATGCTGAAAAAGGCACATACATATATGAAGAAGCAGTCAAGTACATGGCAATCGTATGCATCGGCTCATTTTTCCTGAACATGCAGGTTGTTCTTGAAAAGATCCTGCAGGCAACGGGCAATATGATTGGACCGATGGTCTGCAGTCTGACAGGGGCGGTTGTCAACATCATCTTAGACCCGATTCTGATTTTCGGACTGCTCGGAGCACCGAAACTTGGCGTGGCGGGGGCAGCGATTGCAACGGTAATCGGTCAGGTCTGCGGCATGACGATGGGAGCGTTTATCACTTTCAAAGGTGACCATTTGGTGAAGCTTACAGTAAAGGGTTTCAAGATTGACTGGAAAATCGCAGCGGATATTTATAAAGTAGGACTTCCGTCCATCGTAATGCAGTCGATTGCATCGGTTATGATTATTTTCTATAATAAGATTCTGGTTGACTTTTCGACAACAGCGGTTGCGGTTTTGGGTGTATACTTCAAGATTCAGTCGTTTGTGTTCATGCCGGTGTTTGGTTTGAATCAAGGGGCAATGCCGATTATGGGATACAATTACGGCGCAAAGGACAAATCAAGACTTATGCAGGCATACAAGGAAGCTCTGAAAATTGCAGTCATCGTCATGGCACTCGGCGTGGTGCTTTTCCAGCTTTTCCCGAAGGAACTTCTGCTTATGTTCGAGGCTTCGGATGAAATGCTTCGCATCGGAGTTCCGGCCCTGAGAATTATCAGTATTTGTTTCCTGCCGGCGGCGTTCGGCATCATAACAGGAACACTCTTTCAGGGGACGGGACACGGCATGTACAGCTTGTGCGGTTCCGTAATCAGACAGCTTGCGGGAATTCTTCCGCTGGCGTATATCTTAATCCGAATCGGCGGCGTTACGCTTTCCTGGGCATCATTCCCACTTGCGGAAATCCTAGGAGTAACTTACAGCGCAATCATGCTGAGACACCTTTATAAGAAAGAAATCGAAAATATGTAAGCAAAAAACAGTCATCTCAGAATGACTGTTTTCGATTTTTTGTTATGTACTTCATAATTTTGGAAGCTATGCTTCATCGCGGGCTCTTGAGTCTTCCTCCACCAAATCATAAATGTGAGGGTCGCGGAGCAAATGTTTCCACACAGTATATGTCGCCTTCACAAAATCGTCGTTTAGAGGAATTTCATCCTCAATCAAAGGGCAGGAATACGGAAGCTCTTCGTCATTATAAACAAGTTCCAAAACTCCCTCCGGGGAAAGGTACGGGGAGAGGGGGTAGGTACGGCATTGAAACGGCCGCATTTCACGCGGACAATGCGGGGGTGTTTTGCATTTTACGAAATAAACTTTGCCGATCCACGAATCGGGGAAATCGTAGTCTTCGGCATCTTCAACCGTCCATTCGAGCCAGTCGGATTTGCGGCTGTGGATTGCATCCTCACCCGGATACAGATAGATTCCAAGGTCTTCCGCTGATTCATCGCCACATGTGCAGCAAGCGGCACCGCATAGCTTGCCGCAGTCTCCGTCAATCGGAGATACATGGTCGAGCAGCCTGTAAATTGCACGCCATGTTCGTTTTTTAATCATACTTTTCATGTGTAACAGTATACTAAAATATCGCGCAAAATGCAAATGAAAGCGACAATAAATTTAACAGTCTTTTAACGGGGTTTGGTGTTAAAATTACAAAGTAAAAAAATGTCGAATTGTCGTTTTACAAGAAAAATTTAACTATATATTAAAGAGGAAAAATATGAGACTTGGAATTGATGTTGGATCAACAACCGTAAAATTGGTTCTTATCGATGATAACGGGAAGATTCTTTATCAGAGATACGAACGTCATATGTCAAGCGTTTTCAGCAAGGTCAGCGAACTGCTCGAGCAAATGCGGGCAGAAGTAGGTGACATTGCGGTAAAGGCTGTAATAACCGGCTCCGGCGGGCTATCCCTTGCGGACAAAATCGGTGCGAGGTTTGAGCAGGAAGTTGTTACTTGTTCCCTTGCGGTCGAGAAACTTATTCCGCAGACAGATGTGGTTATCGAGCTTGGCGGTGAAGATGCGAAAATTACATATTTCGGAAGTACAATTGAACAAAGAATGAACGGTACTTGCGCGGGCGGTACCGGTGCGTTTATCGACCAGATGGCAATTCTTCTGAACACAGACGGCGACGGACTCAACGAGGCAGCAAAAGATTACAGCATTATCTACCCGATTGCGGCGCGCTGCGGCGTTTTTGCAAAAACCGACATTCAGCCGCTGATTAACGAGGGTGCTCCGATTGAAAATCTTGCAGCTTCAATTTTTCAGGCTGTCGTAAATCAGACGATAAGCGGACTTGCCTGCGGACACAAAATCAAAGGAAATGTAGCATTCCTCGGAGGACCGCTCACTTATCTTTCAGAACTTCGAAAAAGATTTATCGAAACGCTCGAACTCAAACCGGAAGAAGTGATTTTTCCTGAGAATTCAAAGTATTTCGTTGCCATCGGTGCAGCCTATATGGCCGACGGCGAACAGGAAGTAAAACTCAGCGAGCTTCTCGACAGGGTGAACAGTGTGGATCCGCTTGCGGATTCCGCAACCAAGCATGTTGAGCCGCTGTTCAAAGACGAAGCAGAATACAGGGCATTCAAAGAAAGACATGCGAAAGCCCAAATCAAAAGAAAAGAATTAAGAAGCTGCAAGGGGCCTTTGTTCCTCGGAATCGATGCCGGATCGACTACAACCAAGGCCGCGTTGATCGATCAGGACAAGAACCTTGTATATTCTTTCTACAGAAACAACGAAGGTAATCCGTTGGAAGCTACGAAGCTGATGCTTAACGAACTTTACTGTATGCTTCCTGCGGATACTTACATTGCAAATGCGACCGTTACCGGATATGGAGAGGGTCTTATTAAGGCTGCATTCAGAGCCGACTACGGAATCATCGAGACGATGGCGCATTACAAGGCGGCAGAGGAATTCCTTCCGGGCGTCGACTTTATTCTCGATATCGGCGGACAGGACATGAAGTGCATGAAAATCAAGGATCATGCGATTTACAGCATCATGCTCAATGAAGCATGCTCATCTGGGTGCGGCTCGTTCATAGAAACCTATGCGAAATCGGTTGACATGCCAGTAGAAGAATTTGCACAGATCGGACTTATGTCACAGAACCCTGTGGATTTAGGCACTCGCTGCACGGTATTTATGAATTCCATGGTAAAGCAGGCGCAGAAAGAAGGCGCATCCATCGGCGACATCGCCGCAGGCCTTTCTTACTCGGTTATAAAGAATGCTTTGTACAAAGTAATCAAACTCAGAAATCCTGACGAAGCAGGGGACAAAATCGTTGTACAGGGCGGAACATTCCTTAACGAATCGGTTCTCAGGGCAATCGAAAAAGTGCTCGGAAAGGATGTTGTCAGACCGGACATTGCAGGTATCATGGGTGCATACGGATGTGCTTTAAACTCGATGAACAACTGGAAGTACGGTCACAAATCTTCGCTCCTTGATTTCGATGCGGTGAAAGCTTTCACTGCCGGAAGCAGCAATGCAAGATGCAACGGATGTGAAAACCGTTGCATGCTTACGATTACCAAATTCAATGATAACGAAAGATACATAACCGGAAACCGCTGCGAAAAAGGAAGCGGAAAAGTCGGCACCGCAAGCGAGCTTCCGGACTTATACGAATATAAGCTCAAGAGACTTTTCGGATATGAACCGCTGGAAGCATCCGAAGCACCGCGCGGAAGCGTAGCAATCCCTCGTGTTTTGAATATGTACGAGGATTATCCGTTTTGGTTTACCTTCTTCACCAAACTCGGCTTCAGAGTGGTCCTTTCTCCGATGTCCTCGAAAGAACTGTACGAGAAGGGTATCGAAAGCATTTCCTCAGACACTGCATGTTATCCGGCAAAACTTGTGCACGGACACATTCAGACCCTGGTTGAAATGGGTGAAAAATGGATTTTCTATCCTTGCGTGAATTACGAGCAGGTGGAAGACGAAAGTGCACAAAACCATTATAACTGCCCGATTGTTGCTACCTATCCGGAAGTTATCGCAAACAATATGAACGATGTTTTCGAGGAAAACGGCGTGAAATTCTCGCACCCGTTCGTGCCGTACGACAATGACGAGCGTTTGATAAAGAGAATGTATGAAATTTTGCAGGCGAAGGGTATCGGCAAGGCAGAGATTGCAAGCGCCGTGCATGCGGCGAGAAAAGAGCAGCATGCGTTCAAATGCGATGTTGAAAACGAGGGAAGGAAGGCTCTTACTTACGCGAAAGAACACAAGAAGAAGGCTATCATACTTGCGGGAAGACCGTATCACCTGGATACGGAAATCAATCACGGAATCAACAAGATGATAACTTCATTTGACATGGTTGTGCTTTCTGAAGATTCGGTATGCGGCATGGGCAATCTTCCGCGGCCGATAAGGGTTTTGGACCAGTGGGTATACCATTCAAGACTGTACAAAGCGGCGGATTTCGCAGGACGAACAGACGGGGTGGAACTTGTCCAGCTCAATTCCTTCGGATGCGGCGTGGATGCGGTGACGACCGACGAGGTGGAGGAAATCCTCGAACATTCCAATAAATTGTATACGGTTCTCAAGATTGACGAAGGAAACAATCTCGGAGCCATCCGAATCCGGATTCGTTCCCTCAAAGCGGCAATGGAAGAAAGGGATAAGAACGGAATTAAGGCGAAACATTCGGAAAAACCGTTTGAGAGAAGGCTTTTTACGGAAGAAATGAGGAAAAACTACACGCTTCTCATTCCGCAGATGTCTCCGATTCATTTCCAATATCTTGAGGTTGCACTCAGGGAAAGCGGATACAATGCAGTTCTGATTCCCACGGTCGATAAACACGCAATCGACGAGGGTCTCAAATATGTGAACAATGACGCTTGCTATCCTACGCTTGTCACACTCGGAAAGATGATAAGCGCGCTCAAGTCAGGCGATTACGACCTTGACCGAACTGCTTTGATTATGTCTCAGACCGGAGGCGGATGCAGAGCCAGCAACTATATCGCGCTCCTCAGAAAAGCTTTAAAAGACCTGAATATGGAGCAGGTTCCTGTTGTATCCTTTAATATGGTGGGGCTGGAAGCAAATCCGGGATTCAAAATTGATGTAAGCATGGGTAAGCGGCTGGTAATGGCGGCGGTTTATGGCGACCTGTTCCAAAGACTGCTGTATGCGACCAGACCTTACGAAGAAGTTCCGGGCTCTGCGGAAGCAATCATGAAAAAATACGAGGCGGCGATTTTCCAAAACTGCAAGGACGGAAAATTAAGCACATACAAGAAACTTATCCCGCAGATTGTTGCCGATTACGATGCACTCCCGCTCAAAGACATCAACAAACCGAAAGTCGGAGTGGTTGGAGAGATTTTGGTAAAATATCATCCGGATGCAAACAACAATATCGTGGACATCATCGAAAAAGAGGGCGGAGAAGCCGTAGTTCTTGACTTGATCGACTTTTTCCTTTACGGAATGTACAGCAAGAAATTCAACTACGAAAAACTTTCCGGTTCGTATAAGCAATACAAAGTGAATCAGGCGGGAATCGCTCTGATTGAGTGGTTCCGAAAACCTATGCGTCAGGCTCTCCGAAAGAGTAAGCGTTTCACGCAGCCGGGATACATTGAAAAAACCGCGGAAGAAGCCTCCGTTATCGCATCAACCGGCAATCAGTGCGGCGAAGGCTGGCTCCTCACGGGCGAGATGATTGAACTGATTAAAAGCGGTGTTCCGAATATCGCATGTCTGCAGCCGTTTGCATGTCTGCCAAACCATGTGACGGGAAAAGGGATGATGAAAGCAATCAGAGAACGCTTCCCGAAGGCAAACATCGTGGCAATCGACTATGATCCGGGTGCAAGCAACGTGAATCAGCTGAACAGAATCAAGCTTATGATGGCGACCGCGCATAAGAATCTCGAAGCCTGAAAACAAACCTCTTGAAACTATGCCATATAGGTGGTATAATGACTTAGTTAAAAAAATCAAAGAGGTTAGGAGGTGTCTCCATGGGAAGACACGGTACAATCGCAGGCAGAAAGGCCGCACAGGACTCAAAAAGAGCCGCAATGTTTACA
>OLOV01000448.1_pt1 | contig 36171 bp, 29 predicted proteins | sample 1672931 | NCBI WGS metagenome assembly OLOV01 (sample SAMEA3136738, study PRJEB25190) | human gut metagenome | biome: human gut; feature: human-associated habitat; material: faeces | place: Austria | collected 2013 | reverse complement strand
ATATTCTGCACGATGGTTTTCAGAGCGTCGAAGCACAGATGCAGTTTACAGAGGTCGAGGCTGCGGCAGAGCCGTATCAAGCGGCTTTGGATGGCGATCGGATCTATTATTTGGGAGATGCAGCAGAGGGGGCATCTGCCCCTGTGGAGGGTGCTGCACTCTACGCTTTGGCATATGAAGATCCGGCTGCGGAATTTGAGATCATAGAGGGCAAACAGGGAGAAAAATCAGCAAAAGATGCGCTAAAGCTCATCAAAGATGGCAATCGTGAGCATGTGGATAGCGATACGCTGCTTCAGTGGACATGGGACGATGGCGAAGAATCAGACACACGTTCTTTTTACGGTGTAAACGGCGTATTGGGCACGGAGTATCAGCTGCCGCAGGAAGCGAAATACTTTGGTCTGTGGAACGGCAAACTGTACTGGTTTGGAACGGATGCACAAAAGACGATCCTTGCAGTGCAGAACATGGAGCCGGGATCGGTTAGAAACGTCATTGCAGAGGGCGTTCGCATGCCGGAGATGGACCTGTGGATCAATGACGGCTATCTTGCCTATATCGAAGAAAAGCAAAACCGCATCGTGCAGATGCAGCTGGAAGATCAAAAAGAGACAGCAAAGCTCGCGATCGCAGGTTTCAGCCCGCAGAGCGTGCAGAGCAATGAACGTTATATCGTTTGTGCAGATGAAACCGGCGAAAGCCTGGTCTATGATGTCCTTGCCAAAGAAACCTACGGCTTAGGCAACGCGGATGTGAGGAACGGCAGCGTGCAGCTTTATTTGAGATGGGATCAGGTATGGATGATACAGGATCAAAAGCAGGTCGTGATTTATGATTTGACGGACAAAACAAAAAGCACTATGCAGCTGCCGGAAGCAGAATATACAGGCTTCGATGTGGACTGCGACGGTAAGCTGCTTGCCTACAGCAGTCAGGGAAAAATGTTTGTAGTCGCTGCATATGCAGACGCAAAGACTGCGTAAAAGACACGCGCAACATATAGGGGGGACGCAAAATGAACAAAAGATTTATTCTTTATACGGCAGGCTTTCTTATATCCGCCTGTATTGCCACGGTACAATGCATACACACAGGGGTGTTTGTTGCCCGTAGATTTGGTCTAACCACATGCTTTGCGATCCTAGCCTATGGCAGCTGGAGAACAGAACATGATAAAAACAAATGAGTCCAATAAAAAGTCAACGATTTTTAAAAGTTTTTACGAAATTTCAGTAAAAACTATTGTATTTTAAAAAGTTTTTGGGTAAGGAAGAAACAGTTATGAAAAACAAACAGCCTGTATGGTGTTTCCGCAGTGACCTCCGAAGAAACCAAAGTCTTCGAAGACCGAAGCAAGGGAGTCCCATACAGGCTGTTTTAATCTTCTGCTATTCCTTCAGCTTCAGCTTTGCAATCACAGCCAGCATGTCCGCCGGCAGGGGCGCTTCCAAATGCAGGGTCTCGCCGCTGACGGGGTGCGTGAGGGTCAGGGAAAAGGCGTGCAGCGCCTGCCGGTCGATCAGATCGGAGACGATCTCCTTGCCGCCTTGGCCGCGCGCCGCGCCATCCTTGGCAGCGGAAGCGCAGGTGCGCGGGCAGTCATCGTTCCTATCAACAGCGGAGTGCGTGCTGCAAGGCATCCTGTCTCGCTGCTCGCCATGCAGGCGGCGATAGGCGAAGGGATCGCCGTTGCAATACAGATGATCGCCGAGAATCGGATAGCCGATATAGGACAGATGGACGCGGATCTGGTGCGTGCGTCCGGTTTCGAGCTCCAGTTCTACCAGAGAATGTCCATGGAAGCGGTCGAGTACCTGATAGTGGGTGACGGATGGGTAACCGCCTTGCTCGACCGGCAGCACCCAGCGCTCGACTTCCTCCGGGTCGGGGCGTCCGAGCGGCAGGTCGATGGTGCCGCTGTCTGCGGGCATTTCGCCCACGACGATTGCCTTATATTTTTTATGCAGACCACGTGCGGACGCGTTCATCTGTTTGGTCAGAGCGTCCTGCGCGTGGCTGTTTTTGGCTACGATCAAAAGCCCGGATGTATTCATATCCAGGCGATTGACGAAACGGATCTTGTAGTTTTCACCTTCCTCGAGCATCTTTTGCATCAGACCGTTAGCGATGGTGTGGCAGGGTTTGCCCTTGGTCGGGTGAACGACCACGCCGGGCTGCTTGTTGATGACCAGAAGGTCGGCATCCTCATAAACCACCGCAATCGGAATATCCTCCGGCGGGAAATCGCTCTTTTCCTCGGGAAGTTCAACGGTGATGATATCGCCTGCCTCCGGCGTGATCCACCACTGCATGGTCTCACCGTTCAGCTTGACAAGATGCTTTTGTTTCAGCTTGGTCATCAGACGGGAGGAAAAGGTGAAATTGGCGCGAACCAGCTCCTTGACGGAACGTTCGGCTTCTCGATCTTCTTTGGTTACGATGTATTGAAATTGCGACATGGAGTGTTTCTCTTTCTCTAAAATTTTCCTGAGGTGGATGGATGCAGATGCGGATGAGGTCTGCGGGCAGCCTACAAAAACTTGGACTTTGCTTTTTCCCAAAAGTTCGTGTACTCAAAGCGCACGAGATTGATTTTTTTGCGGGAAAGTGAAAGCTCAACACGACGGATGTCCTCATAGTTTTCAGCGAAGCCGTCTGCCACGATGCTCAGATGGCGGTGGTCATCGTCGCAGGGAATGATAGAGAGCTTGTCATTTGCAGGCAGCAGGATGCTGGAAGTAAACGAACGGTAGGCAACGGTGTTGATCGGTGCGATCGGCGCGACCTGCATCAGATTCAGACGCGGATCGACAATCGCGCCGCCCAGCGAATAGTTGTAGGCGGTGCTGCCCGCAGGGGTGGAGACACAGATGCCGTCACCGCTGAAACGCTCGATAAAGGAATCGTTGATGGAGATATTCAGCTGTACAGGATAGTTCGGCACGCCCTTGATGGCAATTTCGTTGAGCGCGATCTGGCGCATCGTGCCGGATGAGGTTTCTACGCGGGATTTGACGGTGCTGTAGGAATGCACAGTGAAATTTCCCTGCTGATATTGGAAGATAAAATCATCGATCTTGTCCGGCATCAGCTCCTGGAAAAATCCCAGATGTCCGGTGTTGATACCGACGACCGGAATCGTCGGAAAATCACAGCTTCTGAGGCAGCGCAGCAGGGTGCCGTCTCCGCCGATACAAATGATCAATGCGGTATCGGCTTCCAGCTGCTCGTAGACGCGCAGACCGGATTTTACCAGTTTTTTGCGAAGTAGTTTTTCAATTTTCGCGGACATTTCCGTATCGTTGGCATAGATAAATACTTTTTTACTTTCCATCACATATCCTCAACTATTCTATATCCATTCGGCATCACCCAGGACAGTTTCCCGTTTCAGCCGCTCGTTTTGCAGCGCTTGCAAACCTAGATGATCGGTGCAAGCACATAGTCCCCGCAAGCGCCGTCCGCACATGGTGCGCGGGCGGCGGCAGGGTTCCTTGCGTGCAGTATTAGGCCTGCATCAGCTGTTCGAGTTCTTCGACCAGTCCTTTGAAGGTTTCCATCGCCATGCGGATCGGCTCCGGAGAGGACATATCCACGCCGGCGATCTTGAGCAGTTCCACAGGATCATTGGAGGAACCGCTCTTGAGGAACTCGATATAGTTTTTGCGGGCGGCTTCGCCCTCCGCGAGAATTTTTGCAGAAATTGCCGTTGCCGCGGAGTAGCCGGTCGCGTACTGATAGACGTAGAATGCCCGATAAAAATGCGGGATGCGCGCCCATTCGTATTGGATATACTCGTCAGGGGCGAGCGCAGGACCGAAATATTGATGATTCAGATCATTGTAGAGCTTGCACATCCATTCCGCCGTCAGCACACCGCCGTTTTCGACTTCCTTGTGCGTCAGCATTTCAAATTCCGCGAACATCGTTTGGCGGAACAGGGTCGTGCGGAATTCCTCGATATAGTAGTTGATGAGGTATCTGCGCATGGTTTCGTTCGTTTCCTTGTCGAGCAGATGGTGCATCAGCAGTGATTCGTTGACGGTCGATGCCACTTCAGCGGTAAAAATCGAGTGGTCGCCGTAGGTGAATGGCTGCGTCCTGCGCGTATAGTAGGAGTGCATGGAGTGACCCATCTCGTGTACAATCGTAAATACATCTTTGAGCGTATCGGTATAGTTGAGCAGGATATACGGCTTGCTGTCGTAGGAACCGAAGCTATAGGCACCGCTGGTCTTGCCCTGATTCTCGTAGACATCGATCCAGCCGTCCTTCGTGCCGCGGTCTACCTGCGCGAGATACTCGTCACCCAGCGGCGCGAGACCTTCCTGCATCATGCGGAGCGCCTCCTGATACGGAATATCCTTTTTTGGCAGCTCCACCAGCGGAACGTACACGTCGTACATTTTGAGTTCCTCCACACCGAGCACTTTTTTGCGCAGCGCGATATAGCGGTGCAGGATTGGCAGATATTCGTGCACGACCGCGATGAGGTTATCATAGACATCTTCCGGAATATTGCCCGCGGAAAGGGCGGCTTGTCGGGCGGAATCATACTTGCGGATACGCGCGGAAACGACGTCGTTTTTGACGTTATAGTTGTAGGTGGTCGCAATCGTGTTGATATGCGCCTTGTAAGCCTCGTACATATTGGTAAACGCGGCCTTGCGCAGGTCGCGGTTATGGCTTTCCATGAAGGTGATATAGTTTCCATGCGTAAGGTTTACCGTATCTCCATCCTCGTCAACTACTGTGCCGAAGGTCAGGTCGGCATTGTTGAGCATTTTGAAGATGTCGTTGGTCGCGCCTGTCACTTCGCTGAGCTGGGCGAGAATATTCTCCTCAGCGGCGCTGAGTACATGCTTCTTTTCGCGGAGCGCATCTTCGAGCGCGTAGCGGTACTGTGCCAGCTCCGGTTTGGCATCAAGATAGCCGCGGATGGTTTCCTCCGGCGCTGCGAGCAGCTCAGGGGCGAAGAAGGACATAGCAGCCGCTGCCTTTGCCACAGCGCTGCCGCATTGATCGTCCATGGACTGATATTTGCTGACGCGGTTGTCCTCATCTTTGCGCATCGCGGCATAGACAAAGGCGTGCTCCAGCTTGCGCCAGATGGCGTCCTTTTCGGTGAGGGCCTCGTACAGGGTATCCGCGGAGTCCGTCAGATGACCGCTGTATCTGGTGAATGCTTCGGCGGCTTTGACCGCTTCTGTCAGATCCTTTTCCCACTGTGCTTCCTCCGGATACATCGCTTCGATATCCCACTTGTAGGCAGCGTCGATCTGCGCGCGCTGCTGTAAATTTTTATCGGACATTTTTTCCTCCTGTATAGATAAATTTGCTTTTTTGTGGTAGTATATGTTTCATAGGATAATAAAATGTATTATACCGTATGTTCTAAGCTCTGCCTGCGGCTTTGCCTTGTCCCTTAAAGTGCCACGCGCTGAAGCGCTGCACTTCTTGGCGTGAGACCTGCCTCGCTTCTGTCTTCGCCTTACGGCTCGCCAATCAGCGGGCTAGGGCTGCAACTCGCTGTGCAAGGACATTACACCATTCCGTACAGTCCTACTAGCCGCGAGCAGAGTCCGGAATTACGACCGCGGCTTCGGTTGTTGTCAGTCATCGCGTTCAAATAGTCCGGATTGCCGACGATATAGACCTGCCGCTTACCACGCGTAATCGCGGTGTAGATCAAGCTTCTGGTCGCCAGCACCGGCGGAAACCAAGTCATCGGTATGATGACGATCGGATATTCGCTGCCTTGGCTCTTATGCACCGTTACTGCGTAGGCATGTTCGATTTCGTCGAGCTGCACATACTGATAGACCACCCAGCGATCATCGTCGTAGGTGATGGTTACCGTCCGCAGATCGAGATCGATGCCGGAAACGATACCGACCTCACCGTTAAAAATTCCCTTGCCGTCATAGCCTTTTCCACTCGTCGGCTTCTGTCCGCGCGGTGCCGGAAGCCCGCCGCTCGTCTTGGGAACGCCATGATAACGCCATTCCAGACGATAATCGTTTTTAATCTGCATAACGCGATCGCCCATGCGAAAAATCCGTTTGCCAAAGTTTAGCTCCGGTTTATCTTTTTGGGGTGGATTGAAGGTCTCCTGCAGCTTGAGGTTAAGGTTCACGCTCCCCAGAATTCCTTTTTTGGTCGGCGTCAGCACCTGCACTTCTTCCCGCGCGCAGCGCCCCGCCAGCGCAGCAATCTTGAACAGAATTTCCTGCTGCTTGTCTCCGCGAATCAGCTGAAAATCATCTCCGAAGCGCGGATATTCCCCTCGGTTGATGCGGTGCGCGTTCTGCACGATGCCGCTGTCTTCCGCCTGTCGGTAGATTTCTGTCAGTCGGATTGTATCAAAATATTCACTGTCAATCAAATCCTGCAGTACATTGCCCGCGCCAACCGACGGCAGCTGGTCCGCGTCGCCGACCAAAATCAGCCTGGTTCCCTGCTGCAGCGCGTCGCACAACGCTTCCGCCAGCAGCAAATCCATCATGGAAGCTTCATCGATGATGACTGCCTGATATTCGAGCGGCTGCAGCGCGTTGCGTCCAAAGGACATTCCGCCTGTCGCTTCATCGTAATAGTATTCCAGCAGTCGGTGAATGGTACAGGCATAATGCCCGCTGGTTTCCATGACGCGCTTGGCAGCGCGTCCGGTCGGGGCGGCAACTGCTGTTTTGAGACCGCTCCCTTCCAAAATCGAAAGCAAGGTCCTGATGACGGTTGTTTTCCCTGTACCGGGACCTCCGGTAATGATGGACACACCACTGCGCAGGGCGATCTGAACCGCTGTCGTTTGCTGCTCCGAAAGCGCGATGCCCTCCGCTCCCTCGGCTTTGCGCAGCATCGCCTCTTCATTCACGCAAACCTTGGGCAAGCCCTCCCGCGGATTGACCATGGCCGCGAGTTTTCCGGCAATTGCGCATTCTGCCCTATAATATCCGTAAAAATAGACCACACGCTTACCTTCGACCTCCGCCATCTGTAAACGTCCGTCAAACACCATATCCTCAAGCACATCGTTGATGATACCGCTGCCAAGCTCCAAGAGCGCGCAAATCCGTTGATTAAGCTCTTCCATCGGCGCGAACACATGCCCTTCGTTCAAATACGCGTGCATTACAAACTCCACAGCCGCCTGCACCCGATAGGGATTGTCATCAGCCATACCGAGCCGGCGCGCGGTTTCGTCCGCCTGCGCGAAGCCCAGCCGCGGGAATTCTTCCAGCAGCCAAAAAGCGTTATCCTGTGTCAGCGCGATAGCCGCCTCACCGACCAAATCATAGATTTTGATGATATAGTAGTTGGAAAATCCCAGCCCGCGAAAAAACAGCACTTCTTCCGCGGGCACCTGACTGATCTTGGTAATGCCGTCGCTGTCGTTTCCGAACGTTTCCTGATCTCGCGCTTGCCTCTGCGTGAACGAAACCTCGGAGACTGCAATCTGCTCCCTGTGCGCTGCCGACTCGTCTGTTTCCGCGGGCTTCTCGACGCACAGCTCCGCAGGCGCCGCGGCCGCTTTGACGTTTCCATCCCATCCCCGCGCCGACATACCGTTTGCGGAGACTGCCTCGTCTGTTTCCGCGGGCGCCGCGCCTTCGTTTTTCGCCGCACCGTTTGGTCGCTCCTGCACATCAAAAGCGGCGGCGGCCTCGCCGCCGCCGACTTTTCCCTTGTCTAGCGTAACCACTTCACACCTCTTGTCATGGCTGCGAATTTGCTTTTCTTATATTTTTTCGCCAGCTGCAAAAGTTCCTTATAGTTGTTCATGTTCGGCTTGACATGAATTGTTTCGACGAGCATCGAAAGCATCTTTCCCGCGTTGTCCGGCGTACAAATTCCCGCCTCGATCAAATCATTGGCATCGATGGCCAGGTCCTCTGCGAAAACAGCTTCGCCTTTGCGTTTGAACTCGTCGATCATGTACATTTTGCTCTGAATCTTGGTATCGGAATGATACTCGAACACAATGCGCTGTGCTTTTTCCAAATTCGCGAGATATTGATAGCGATCCCACCCCCGCTCATAAATAAAGCGTTTAAGCTCATTTGGCTGCGCGGTAAAATACAGCTTCGCCATATCACGCGTCGCGTCAACCAGATGCTGATGGGTCTCGGCGTCAAAATTCAGCTTCTCAATCGACGGCATCGCCTTTTTGCGCGAAACACAGGTGTAGAACAAGCCCAGTCTGCGCTCCGGCACCTGATAGGTCCGATCGATATTCTCCGCCAAAGTCATCAAATCGCTCTTTTCTCTGCGTGTCAGGCGCGCGACCACATCATCTCCCAAAATGATATGCAGGATTCCGGTGTCCATGATCAGACCCAGTCCCTTGCCGCCATGCGCTGCCGTAATGGTTTCCGTAAAGGCGTCTCGGATTCTATCCACGCTGACCTTTTCCAGCAGCCGGTAATTTTGAGAAATCGCCTCAAAAACCTCCTTGGTCAGGTCAAAGTCCAGCTCTGCTGCATATTGCACCGCCTTCATCATCTGGATCGGGTCTTCTCGGAAAATCTCCGCGGCTGGTCTTGTGGTTCGAATGAGTTTTTTCTTGATGTCCTCACGTCCGTTGTATGGATCGACAAGGCGATACGGATTGTCCGCGATCGCGTTCATGGTAAAGGCCCTGCGCGCCACGTCGTCTTCTATTTTATCACTGAACAGCACCAAGCCAGTTGATCCTGTCTGCGCCGATTGTCTCACCTGTCCCGACTGCACTGACTGTCCCTGCTCTCCTGTTTGTTCCTCCCGCGATATCAGGGATTCCCGCGCGGCCTCCGCGCGCTTGCGATAAGTGCCGACATCGACGATGATGCCGTCCTCTCCCGCGAATTTTCCCTCGTCATCATAGTGTTCTTCAATAAATTCCATGCGGAGGATTTTGTATTTTTCGCTGTGAATCTGCGCTTCCGGAAACAGTTCTCTCAGCTTCGTGAAATCCGCGTCAGTCGCGACATCCCAGCCGATCGGTTTCCGTCCGAGCAGAGCGTCGCGGACGCAATCACCGACAGCAAATGCCTCCTGCTTCGCGTCTGTCAAGGTCTTGATGATTTTGGCAACTTCCTTTGGTAACTTGATCATATATCCTCCTTCATATTCTCCTTCTCGCGATATTCTCATGCCGCGCGGCAGGATTTCCGCGCTCTCCCTCGATTTCACACGCTTTGAAATCGTCCACGCGTATCGTCTGCCACGCCACTTGCGCCTGTCGCTTGGCATTTGGCCTCTTGCGCGCCTGCCGCTTGGCGAAACGCCTGCTCAGACCGTCACGCTTCGCTTACAGATTTTGCTCAGGTGCTATGGCTTCTCTTTGGACCTGCTGCGCGTCAGCAAGGGCCGCGCCCGCAAAAGCCGGTTTGTACAGTCTGCGGTTATCCAAAGTCCGCACCTTCTCGCTGAACTGCCCCGGTTCAGTGTTCTCCAGCGCCGCCTGCATATCGAACATTCTCGCGTCAAGAATATCCAGGTAATGCAGTACCTCTGCCTCCGGGAAAAGCGGCTTTTTTGGACTTCCGTATTCCGGCTCGTAGTGATGCGCCAGGATCATATGCTCCAGCATAATCGCCTTTTCCCGCGGAAAACCGAGTTCTTCCGTCACGCGATCGAGCATTTTTACACCCTGCACAATGTGTCCGAGCATCTGTCCTTCAAAAGAATAGCCGGTAGCGATGCCGTCTGTGCCCGCTTCGATTTCGTTCAGTTTTTCCATGTCATGCAGAATCACGCCTGCCAAAACAAAAGAAGGGTTCAAATTCGTGTAAACCTGACACACGCGCTCGCCGGTCATCAACATCCGCTTGGTGTGATACAAGAGGCCCCCCAACTGCGCGTGGTGATTCTTCTGCGCCGCCGGATAATACAGCAGCTTTTCGCGGTTATCCGTCAGCACTTTGACGCAAAGCCCGCGCAAATCCTCATCCTCCAGCTTTTGCGCGACGGTCATGATGTAATCATACATGGCCTGCGGGTCTTCCGGCGCAGCTTGCAGGAAATCGCAGATTTCCTGCCCGTCGGCCTCGGCCGCCGGGCGGATCCTCTGGATCCGAAGCTGCGGCTGTCCTGCCCATTCTGTCACCAATGCCTTCACCTTGATGATATCTCTCACCTTTATTTCATCCAGCCGCGCGTGTTCCTCCTCGCTGACATCCCACTTTTTGGCGGAGACCTCGCCACTGTTGTCTCCCAGCGTAATGTCCAGATACTGCTTTCCGTTCGCGCCGGTTTTGATCGCGCTGGCCTTCACCATGAAGAAGTCCACAACCTCCATGTCCTTCTTCAAATCCTTCACAAAAATTTCTTTCATATTTCTATCATCTGCCTTTCGTCAGTTAACGATATTTTACCATAAACATCCTATTGCCGCAACCGACTTTTGCGCGTACGACTGTTTCACTTTTATGGCGATGACGTTTCTGCGCATTTTCACGCACGCGACCTTGCACGCTTTCACGCTTGCGGCTCTGCTCAGCTCCCACAAAAATCCTACCTTTGATCCAATGTTTTCCCATCTACGCGCGGCCCATGCGCGGCAAAATAAAACGTTCCGCCAATTCGCGGATTTGCAGGCTGTTAATATGTCCGCTGCGATCGTCTGCCGTCACAATCAATTGCTGTCCGATTGTAAACCCGTTCCGGTGATACAGCCGAAGCTTCCTCGCAAAAGATTCCGTATAATTTTTCTCCTGCAGCAAGCCCAAATGCTCCCAGTAAATCACGCTTCCATCCGGACACAAAATCGTAAAATCCGGATGCAGGACAACCTCCCTGCCTTCCTCATCCACAAGCCTCGCTGCGGCTTCATATAAAAACGGAATTTCCAGCATCGTCAAAGTGTCCGCGAGAATCACCTCTGACTTCGAACGCACCAGGATTCCGGACATTGTCCTCTGCGTTCGTCCTTCCGCGTAAAACTGCCTCGGCTTCGCGCCATGTGCCGCATCCTTTGTTCCTTCCAGCACCTCTCTGCTGCCTGCTGCCAATCCCAACAAATCCGCCGAAAAAAAATACTGCCCGCGCTGCAGCTGTTCGGCTGAAAGATTCTGATACGCCTCGCGCATATCTTTCTGCACCGACAAAAAATCATAGGGTTGATACAACGCCGCCCACTTTTTTTCACGCTCCACATTGCGTTCCATCCGCTTGACAGCCTCCTGCATCAGGCGCTTCATCTGCAGCTGCCAGACCTTCTTTCCCTCGCTCTGCTTGAGATACCGCTGTCTGCGCTCCTTTCCCTTTGCCCCCGAAACACCGGTGTTCACGAAGTAAGCACAGCCGCCTTTGCGTTTTCGAACCGTCAGATATCCGGCCGGCATATTGCGAAGCTCTTGCTTATACCTTCTAATCAACTTTTCCTGTAATTTTATATCTTCCTCCAGCAATCTTTTTATATCTCGCACACGCTGCCTCCTTCGCTCTCGCCCTTCTCGCTTTTTCGCCTCTGCTTTGCTCTTACTGCTCTCTGTACTCTCCATGCTCTTACTGCTCTCTGTGCTCGTCTTATTTAAATTCTATCATATTTGTATTTTTTTGCAAGTGTTTTTTTGCATGTCAAAGAATTTTTTCCCTTATCAAGGAGCATCTCCCGCAAGCTAAGTTTTTTTGCCTGAGAAAATCATGTTCCGCACGCGAAAGTCTCTTCTCTCCCCCCGAAAAAACTCTGTTCCACACGCGAAAGTCTCTTCTCCCCCCGAAGAAACTCTGTTCCACACGCGAAAGTCTCTTCTCTCCCCCGAAAAAACTCTGTTCCACACGCGAAAGTTCCCATTTTAGCACCTTTTTCCTCCAAAGATGTCATGCACCCGCCCAAACGCCAAGGAAAAACTTGGAATTTCTTCTGCGTTCGCCACATTTTTGTTCTTCTTCACATACTTCTTTTGTTTCTATTGGTTCTACGCACATTCTTTGGAATATAATTCCTCTTTTTTTCTTGCTTTCTTCTTCTCACCGTCTGCTTCGTTACATCTTTTTGATAGTTCTGCATCAAAAAGCGGCGCGCGGCAGGAGAAACCGTTCGCGCATAACACGCGTGGCTGGGTGAAAGGCAGAGAAGCGGCGCGCGGCAGACCCTCGCAAATGCAAAAAAAGAAAGCAGCCTGCTATAGGTTTTCCATTTTCTTAGCAGGCTCACGTCTTCTTGCTTTCTAATGTCAAGTGTTGTTCTCGATCAAGAGATTCTTGTCCTACATGCGCGCATTGCTATTTCGCGTTGTTACTAGATACTGCGTGTTTATGTAAGACTTGTCGCAGTCTCGCGCGCTGTGATTGTTGCGGTTCAGGCCCGGACAATTTCCTGCGGGTTACGCCGGTGGCTCGCTGTCGCCTGATAACGCGTGGATTCAAAATGCTTTCATATCGCAAGTCCACAGTGAAATGCTTTGCGATTTTCTCCATAAGGAAGCATCACGACTTGGCGCGACTTAGTGCGGCGCGACTTGGCGCAAGTCTTTCGCGCTTTAAGCAGGCGCTGATCTGAAAATCAGATTTGGTACACGCGGTTTGCCTTACGCGCCGCGGCTTTCGGTGCTTCGCCGTCCGCATAGCCGAGAATGCAATGCCCGATCCCCTCATATTCTTCGGTAATGCCAAGAGACTGCAGGAGTTCTTTTCCCCAAGGCGTCTCAAATTCCTCTTTTGCTCTGTGGATCCAGCAGCTGCCAAGTCCCAGCGCATGCGCGGCGAGCATCATGTTGCCGAGCACCAAACTGCCGTCATATACATGCGTCGGCCAGTCCTTGCGTGCCAGTACAACCAGCACTGTCTGCGCACCGTAAAACGGATCTAGTTTCTCATTCGAGCTGCCGATGATTTGACGGTTCATCACGGAAAGCTTATCCCGCACCGCGCGGTCAGCGATCTGAATCACGATTACATCCTGCTCTCCCTTGCCGCTCGCGGCATAAAGTCCCGCCTCGATCACTTGGTCAATCAGTGCCTGCGGCACCGGTTCCGTTGTAAATTTGCGAACACTCCGTCTGGTTTTCATATTGTCCAATACTTGATTCATCGTATCGCCTCTCTTTCTTGATAATCTAAAATCATTCTATCACCTTTTTCTGTTTTAGACAATCGCACTTTTTGTTTTGTTTACGATGCCCGCCCGTCCGCGCACCACGTCATTCACACGCACCTGCAAAAAATCCTGCATAATGTAGGACATTTTTGACTCTTTCCCGTCAAAAATATCAGACATCAAAAAAGAAAGGGTTGCCCGATCACCGTTTCTCTTATAGTTGCAAGGTTTTTTTCAATTTGTGAAATAATTCATGCAAATCCATAGGGCATTTTATCCTGTAAACGTCTGATCTCCGTAAAATCTAAGCCTTAATGGTATGCAAAAGCAGATCTTCGACAAAACCGACATTCGGCTATACATTTTTGAGCCACAAATCCGCAAAAGATGCACACTATGCAGGATTCTTGCAAGCAGCCATTTCCGAACCATGCCTATCGTCCCATCACCCCACGAACACGAAATGGAGCGGTTGCCTCGTTGATTGCATCAAGCAACCCAAGCGGCAACTCCATGCTTTCGCTAAACCCCAAGGCAAAGCCCGTACCTCCATCCTCTCCCAAAGGTACGGGCCACAGTCATATTACATCATATACGGCACCGGATCGATCGGCGCATCATCCAGCCAAAGCTCCAGATGCAGATGCGGGCCGGTGGCCATGCCGCTGCTGCCAACAGTCCCGATCTGCGTTCCGGCGCTGACCTCGTCACCTGCCGCGGTCTGCGCCTCTGCCAAACACGCATAGACCGTGCTGAAACCGCTGTCGTGATCGATCACGACATAGTTTCCGAGCGAAGCACTGAACGCCGCAGTCCGCACCTTGCCGTCAGCCGCCGCCAGCACCGGCGTGCCTCGATCTGCGACAAAGTCCACACCGTCATGCGCCTCGGCATTTTCCACATACGGATTCTCAAAGGCGAACGGACAGCTGATTTTGAACGACGTGTTCACCTCTGCATCAGCATTCATGTCGGCATCAGCGCCTACTCCCGACCCGCGTGCTGCATCCATGTCAGTATCGATGGCTGCACCCATGCCCGGCGCCTGCTGCGCAGCGCCCAACTCTGCCTTTGCATCCGGCTGCCCAAACAGTGCATCGAGGCTGAACCCTTTGACCGCATAAACACTGCCGCAGCCCAAAGCCAGAACCAACACAGCTACAAGGGCCAGCGTCAGCCGCTTCGTCCGCACGCTCTGTCCAACTCGCACACTCTGTCCGCTTCGCATATTTTCTCTCAGTTCTTTTCGTCTCATGGTTTCCATTACCCTTTCCAGAGTATCCTCCGGAGCTTTCAGGTTCTGAAAGGCCTTCTTCATTTTTTCCTTATCACTCATACGGATACCTCTTCCTCCAAGTACTTTCTGAGTTCCTTTCTCGCACGCGCCAGCCGCGTCCCCACCGTCCCCGGTGGAATCTTCAAGATCCCTGCGATCTCCTGTATCTGATACCCCTCCAGATAATACAGCACCACCACGATCCGCTTGGTCCGATCCAGTTTCATCACCGCCGTAAACAGATCCTGACAGTCCGCCTCTTCAAACGCAAGCTGCTCCGCATAGTCATCGATGTTTTCGTGTCTGCGCCATAAGCGCCGCCAAAATTTGCGGCACTCGTTATAGGTGACCTTCACCAGCCAGTTTTTGATATGCGCCCGGCTCTCAAAAACATAGTCCGTCTCATATAGGCGCAGCAGCACCTCCTGCGTGACATCCTCCGCATCCGCCTGCGACCGCAGACAGCTGAACGCCACACGAAAAACCATGTCCATGTACTCCTGCGCACACCGCTTGAACTCTTCCGTACTTAACATTGACTTTCTCCCTCGAAAAGCTTTTCATAGGTATTATCCATGATCCCACCGATTTTTTTCACTCCACTCCCATTTTTTTAAGAAAATCTCTCCGCCCGGCATGCCCCCGCCCCACGACATCCTCGCGCGTCTCCAAAAAATCACTCGATCTCTTTCGAGCCATGCCTATCGTCCCATCACCCCACCGCAGCCCGTACCCTACATCTGAAAGGATACACGCCCGCGTACAAAACCGCCGCACGCTGCAAGCTGCAGCGTACGGCGGTTCATACGCATCATACAAGATACCGCTTATGCCTGTTTGAGCAGGACGGAGGCTTTGAAGAGATCACCGTCGACGGTGATTTCAAAGACACCATCCATCAGTTTGGTCAAGTCACGCGCGATGGCCAGACCGAGACCGCTGCCCTCGGTGTTGCGGGATTCATCGCCGCGTTTGAAGCGCTCCATGAGTTCGTCCGCGGAGATATTCAGACGGTCTCTGGATATGTTCTTAACCTCAAGCAGTACGAAACCATTGGCTGCAGCTCCCGCCGATGCAGTGCCAGCCGATGTACTGCATCCGGCAGATGCAGTCGTCCCTGCTGCACTGCCTGCTTTACGGTTCACGCTGCTGATGTCGAGGTAAACGCGGCTGCCCGGCAGCGCGTACTTGCTGACATTGCCGAGGAGATTTTCGAGAACGCGCCACAGGAGCTGCCCGTCCGCCATAACCCGCGGTCCTGCGGAGGCTATGCCTGCTGCTGCGCCGTCATCAAACACTGCTGCGCCGTCCATACTGCCCGCTGCAGCAGCCTGCACACCTGCACGCATTCCCTCTGTCATACCGTCTGCGGCATCGAAAGGCGCGGCATCGAAAGACGCGACATCGAAAGACGCGGCATCGAAAGGCGCGACATTTACGTTTCCTTCCGCGCATTCCTCCCCTGCCGGACGGCTTGCCTTCGGATTCCATGTGGTGTTCATAACCGGCGTACTCTGCGCGCAGTGATTCGACACGAGGATCTCCAGCTTTCGCGCCGCCAAACGCTCGTTCATTTCTCCAAGGCTCTGGCTGATCAATGACCCCAGATCAATCGCTTCCATGCGCACCGGCATATCGCCGCTGGAGGCCTTGGCAGCCTCAAAGAGTTCCTCCGTCAGAACCCGCAGTCGCTGCGTTTTTTCATCGAGAATCTCCAAGTACTCCGGCGCGTGCGGACTGTCCAGTCCTTCCTGTTTCATCAGATCTATATAGGAGACCATCGATGTCAGCGGCGTTTTCAGATCGTGCGAAACATTGGAGATCAGCTCCGTTTTCATGCGCTGATTTTTGAGTTCGTTCTGCACCGCCAGATTCGACGCCTGCGAAATCTCATTGATGTCCGCCGCCAGCCTGCCCAGCTCGCCGACATTTCCCCTGCGATCCGTCTCGACCGGAATCCGATAGGCGAGATTGCCGCTTTTCACCTCTCTGACGCCGCCGCGAATTTCCGTAAACTGTCTGACTAATCTCGGTATGCAAAGGATTACCGCAGCCAGCACAAGCACCGCGCCAAACCATGTCATGGAGAGCAGCATGCCGCCAATCAAAAGTGCCATGACTTTCACCATGGTCTTGTCACTGGACGCAATCCCGCGGTAGATCGACAGCGCAATGCCGCCGAAGAAAGATTTTTCCCAGAACATACGCGCCTTAAGCTTCTTGACCAAAGACACGAAGCAGAGCAATGCCAGCAAGATGCAGACCGCCATGCCGCTGATGCAAAGGATCCAGATCGCCGTATTGCTTGGTCCGAACACATAATCGCTCGGATGCGTCGGCGTGTAAACACCCTTGATGTTGATGCGAAACCATATCGCGTACATCGGCACAGCCAGTGCCACCGCGCCGCCGGCGGCGCCGCCGCCGAGGAGAAGCAGCACCTCGGACCAGACACGATCAAAACGATTCAGTTGTATGCTGCCGTCATCTGCGCGTCCCAGGCGTCCCGTCTGCACACATAGGATGATCAGCGCCGCGCAAAACACGATGGCCAGCGCCACCAACGCGAGCAGCAGCCAGCTCAAAAGATCCGACTGCGCGTTTTCATCCGCAAAATATACCACCCATGGACTGTTCTCGATCCATGCCAGGTTCTCCTGTGCCTCCTTTGACGTGATCTCCGTATCCATCCCGATCCATTGATTGTACATTTGCCTGTAATCGCTCATCGCGCTGACCGCCACCGCGAAACTTCCGGCAATTCCCAGCATGGTTCCGCTTAGGACTGACAAAATCCATAGGATACCGTTCAGCGTCCGCGATCCGCGCGCGTTTCCGATTTTTGCTTCCATTTTATACTCCTTCATACTCCTTTTTGTGTTTCAAGCTTTTTACAGCCGGCAGGATCATGCCGCCCCTTTGTCCGCGCGGTGCTCGCTATATTTTTTCCATTTTATAGCCGATGCCCCAGACGACCTTCAGATAGCGCGGATTTTTGGGGTCGATCTCGATCTTTTCCCGAATGCGTCGGATATGTACAGCAACCGTATTTTCCGGATTGTACGCCGGTTCATTCCACACCGCTTCATAAATCTGCTCGATGCTGAACACGCGCCCCGCGTGCCGCGTCAGATAGCACAGGATTCCGAACTCGATCGGCGTCACCGCAACCGGCTGTCCGTCCATGCTCACGATTTTCTGCTTGTCATCGACAACCAGTCCCCCTGTGGCATATACCCCTTCTCTCTGTTCGGACGCCTTTTGTCCGGCCTTGCCATCGATACTCCCCAGACGCACATAACGCCGCAGCTGCGACTTGACCCGCGCGACCAGCTCCAGCGGATTGAACGGCTTGGTGACATAATCGTCCGCACCGACGTTCAGTCCGATAATCTTGTCATAATCTTCGGATTTTGCGGAAAGCATGATGATCGGGATGTTTTTTTCTTCTCGGATTTTCATGGTTGCCTGTATGCCATCCATCCTTGGCATCATGATATCCATAATGATCAGATGCAACGGCTGTTCCCGCGCGACACGCAGTGCCTCCGCGCCGTCATAGGCCTTAAAAACCTGATATCCCTCGTTGCGAAGATAAATTTCAATCGCGCCTGCGATCTCCTTGTCATCATCGCAAACCAGAATATTGATCCTGTTCATCGTATCTGTCGTATCTGTCATATCCTCTGTTCCTTTCCGGCTGATACTCCCATCCTATCACCCAATTCTTACAAAACCGCGCGCGCGATTCTTAAGAAATTCTGACAAATCGCGTGCCCCGCCGCAGGGCGCACACCACAAAAACGGGCGGTCCCTCGCTAACCTGCCGGACCGCCCTTATCTTCTTACCGAATCGCGCCGCGATGAGCCGCAAGTCTTTGCTGCGCGGACATGCGATGCTGTCTCTATTGCGGATTGTACTCGAAACAATCCATATATTTGAGTTTGAACTGATTGATCGCGTGCAAATGGTCAATTCTCGCCTTCACTTCCGGATCATCGATCTCGCCGGTGCGAATATAGCGGTCAAGCACCGCATAGGTGAAGCCGAGATTTTCTTCGTCCGTCTTTGGCTGCAGACCGTCAATCGGCACCTTGTCCACGAACATCGCCGGCAGACCGAGTTCTCTGCCGATTGCCTTGACTTCCTGCACAGTCAGGCGCGAAAGTGGGCTGAAATCCCCTGCGCCGTCGCCATATCTGGTCGCGTAGCCGACCCAGTCCTCCGACAAATTGCAGGTGTTCGCCACGCGGCCGTTGTTGGACTGCGCGACCGCATAGGTTGCCGCCATCCGCAGACGCGCCGGAAGATTCGTGATGGTCTGCGGCTGGATATTCTGCTCGCCGAGCTGCGCGTTCAGTTCATTCACCAGTCCATCGTAGCAATCCTTGATATTGATCGTATAGTTTCTGATTCCCAGATGCGCGACCAGCGCCTGCGAAACATTGATGTCAAACTGTTCCCCTTTTGGGAGCAATACGCCGAGTACGCGCTCCTTGCCAAGCGCCTCCACGCAGAGCGCGGCGACAACCGAGCTGTCCTTGCCGCCGGAAACCGCGACCACAGCGTTGCAGTCCTTGCCGTTTTCTTCGAACCAGTCGCGAATCCATGCGACAACTTCATCTTTTACTTTTTTCGCGTCAAAACTCATGTCAGTATCTCCTTTTTATGTTGTTCTATATTTCCAAATCCTTCTTTATCTTTTGAGCCTTCACAAAATCAAAATACATTTTTATTATACACCCTTCTGTTTTCATCGTCTACAAAAAAGAAGTGAAAATCGCCGCAAGGCGCGCCGCGCGTGTGATAAGTCTGCGGCAGTTTCGCGGGCAATTTCCTCATGCTCTTGCATTTTCCATTTTTTTTTGCTATACTATATAGGTTAAAGGCGAAAGGTTTACAAGAAACATACAAATTCCTTAAATAATTTTAATTTTTTTGTAACCTTTCAGGGGGTAAATTTGAGTTATTCATGTAAGGAGGAGAAAGGATGAAGGATACTTTCGTACAAGATGAAAGTATTGAAACCATAATCCAGCGTTACAAAAGCACGATTTACGGTGTAGCACTGTCCTATACCAATAATCGCAGCGACGCGGACGACATCTTTCAGGAAGTTTTCCTGATTTATTTCAGAGTCAAGCCGCAGTTTAACGACGAGGAACACCGCAAAGCGTGGCTGATCCGCACAACGATCAACTGCTCACTGCGTGTGGTCGACAGCACTTACCGCAAGCGTACCGTGCCGATGGACGAGATGGATGAAGGGACCTTTCAATTTGAATCCAAGGAAGAGAACGCAGTTCACTTAGCGCTGCGCCAGCTTCCGGAAAAGTATAGAATCGTTCTTCAGCTTTTCTATTTTGAGGATATGTCGATTGATATGATCAGCCGTACCCTGCAGATCAAGCCGGGTACGATCAAAGTTCAGCTCAATCGCGGCCGCGAAATGATGAAAGCAAAGATACGGGAGGTAGACGCATGATGACTGACGATATGATTCGCAGCATGAAAGAGCAAATGACTCCGTCTGACGATGTGGTCACTGATCTTTTGGCGAAAATTGCAGCTCTGGACGCTTCCCCGGCATCATCAGAACACGTTGTGTCCTTTGACGACGCGAGAATTCGCAAAGCATGCGAAGATCTGACCGCTTCTCAGGGGCCTGCGGCAAAAGCTAAGAAGCATACAACTAAATCAATATGGTATTACAGTACGGCAGCAGTTGCCGGCGTTATCGTTTTACTTTCGACTTTTACGATTTTCGGCAGTGCCGACGGCAATCGCGCGTGGGACTTCATCCATGCCGCGATTAACGATCCGGCCGTTGTGACTTCCCCGAACCATCCGGACACGGATACGCCGGCGGTCATAGACACGACCGAACCGGACGGCAGTGACAGCTCCGATGATTCGGAACTGCAAGTTCAGGAAGATGAGAATCAAGGCGGTTTCCTGCAGAACCTTTTCGGCAATAAAAAGCAGAAGCAGCAGGATACCAAGGATACCGACGGCAAAGACAGCGAACCTGCGAATCAGGGTGCGAACGCGAATCATGATAGCGGAAACAGCGGCAAGGCTGACTCCGACAAGTCAAACACTGCGGCTCCGCCGATCCACACTCCGGATGACAGGGAAAACTCCGGAAGCGAGAATTCTGGCAACAGCAATTCCGGTACGGTTACCCCGCCTGCTCCGGATGACGGCAACGGCAATTATGTTGTCGGTGACAGCAAAGTCACGCCTGGCTCGCCCGGTACCGCGGATATCTCGTTCAACCGTGAAATTCTCGCCGAAAGTTCAGTTTCAAACCTGACGATTTCCGGCAGCAACTACGTCGTTGAAAAAGCAACCACGACTGCTGCGACGGCTTCTGAGATCAAATCAATTTCTTTGGAGATTCCGGAAACCTCCACGACCAAACACGCGAAGCTTAACGCGAAGGTTAGAAAGGTCAAGAATGTTTCCTCGAACCTTTTGGTCGCGGTCGATGTGGACGGCTTCAGTCAGACGCTTCTTTACACAAGCGATGATTATGTGCCGGAAACGCTCGGACAGTTCCTGTCCGACGCGGGACTGAACAGTTCCGCGAGCTTCGCCAAAGCCGTATTTTGTAAAGGCGCACAGATTGGATATTCCTCCTATCAGAGGTTTAACGTCAGCAATATTCAAGAGCTGGTTTCCTCCTGTGCCTTCGTGAACGGAAGCGCGCCGCTTGCCAAACACGCCTCTTATGAGAATGGCAACGTGCACGTCACATTCAAGTCAACCAACAATCCAACAGACTCCGTCATTAACTTCGGTGTCAGCGATAACGGTTACCTCTATGTGAAATTGACTTCCGGCAAAGCCTTCACCTTCCATATCGGTACAGAATATGCTTCGGCTTTCATCTCTGGTGTAACCGGACAATAAGCGAAACGTTTTGCTGCTGTTTTGAAAATATCGAGCTAGATATTTTCTGCACCTGCATCATCAACAAAAAAACGACCGATACCATCCATTCGGATGTTCGGTCGTTTTTGTCATACTTTAATCATCAATTCGGGTGATCGTCGCGCCGAGTCCCGCGAATTTTTCGATAAACTTTTCATATCCGCGTTCGATGTGATAAATCTCCGAAATCTCCGTCGCGCCCTCCGCGACAAGTCCCGCCAGCACCATCGCCGCGCCTGCGCGCAAGTCTGTCGCCATAACCTGGCAGCCGCGCAATCTGGCGTTGCCTCTGACAACTGCCTTGTTTCCGGCCGTCTCGATATTGGCACCCATCTTATTGAGCTGGGCCACATGCATGAAGCGATTTTCAAATACCGTCTCGATAACTGTGCTGGAACCCTCGACTGTCGTCAAAAACGTCATGAATGGTGACTGAATATCTGTCGGAAAGCCCGGATACGGCAGCGTTTTGATATCAGTCGCGACCTGCGGTCCCAAATCTCCGCGGACGATGAGGTCTTCATCGCCAACCTCGATTCGAACGCCGCATTCCCGCAATTTGGCAATGATCGGCTTCACATGATCCGGCACCACGTTTTGAATATGCACCGCGCCGTGCGTAATTGCCGCCGCCAGCATAAAGGTGCCCGTCTCAATACGATCCGGAATTACCGTATGCTTCGCGCCGCCCAGCTTTGTGACTCCCTCAATCTTGATGGTGTCTGTGCCCGCGCCCTTGATCTTCGCGCCCATCTTATTCAAAAAGTTCGCGAGATCGACGATTTCAGGCTCCTCCGCCGCATTCTCGATATAGGTTGTCCCTTCCGCGAGAACCGCTGCCATCATGATGTTTTCTGTCGCGCCGACGCTCGGAAAGTCCAGATAAATCGTATCCCCGACCAGCCCTTGCGCGCCGGCTACCGCCTCCACATAGGTGTCTGTGCTGGTGATAACCGCGCCGAGTGCCTCAAGCCCCTTAAGGTGCAGGTCAATCGGTCTTGAACCGATGGCGCATCCACCCGGATGCGGGATTCTCGCTCTGCCTTTGCGAGCGAGCAGCGGCCCCATGACCAAAATGGACGCGCGCATCTTGTTGACCAGTTCAAACTGTGCCTCCGTAGAAAGAATGTCCTTTGTGCTAACAGAAAGGACATTTTCTTCCAATTCTTCGATTTCAGAGCCCAAAGAGGTCAGCAGCTCTTTCATAAAGCTGACATCCCGCAGTTTTGGAACATCGCGAATGACACAGGTATCTTCTGCTAAAAGCGCCGCGGCCATGAGCGGCAGCACCGCGTTTTTCGCACCGCTGATTACGACCTCGCCCTTGAGCGGGCCGCTTTGCTGTACCATATATTTAGCCAATGTGTCAAGCCTCCGCGACTATAATTTTTTCATTTCCGCTAAGCAATCCTTGCAGACGTTCTTGCCGTGTACGGATACAACGTCCTTCGCGTTTCCGCAGAAAATACAAGCCGGCTCATATTTTTTGAGCATGATGTAATCTCCGTCTACAAATACCTCCAGAGAATCATCCGTCTTGATTCCTAACGTCCTTCTGAGTTCCACCGGAATAACCACTCTTCCTAACGGATCTACCGGTCTTACAATACCTGTTGCTTTCATCTTTGTACCTCCCTTAATATATTAATCATTTTCTTTCCTTGCGGAAGTTTTCTTTTTGGACAATTCTTTTTTGTCTTCCTCTTTTTCGGCTTTTCGCCTCAGCAGTCCTATTACGGAGGAAAACGTATTGACCAGGCTGCTTGCCGCAGCAACAATGCTCTGGTTCCCCCTGATTGCATCCGTAATGCTGCCAACTGCCTCGCCGGCATCGTCGATGATGCCATCTACAAGCTGTGCCTTATCGGACGCGATTCCGGAAACAACCTTCGCATCAGATAGGATTTCATCCACCTGCCGCAGTGTTCCAATCAGTTTTCTGAAAAACAGGATCAAATACACCAGCAGAACCATACCTAAGACTGCAAGTACAGTCAAGATAAAACCCTCATAAGTGACGGTGATTGTCATTGAATACCTCCCTTCGCAAACTCGCTTTTTTGTATATGAAAAGCTATCCTTATTATATCCTAGATATGGAAATAATTGCAACATATTTTTGGAATTTTAGCATAAAATTTTTTTAATAAATGGTTTTTCGCGGTCAGCACTTGAAAATTCGAGTCCCGCGTGAAAACGGATGCGGCAAAGGAGCATGCTTTTTATGATGAATTACATCTGGTCCGGTCTTTTTTTAGTCTCGTTTTTTTATGCCGTCTGCCGCGGCAGCCTCCCCGCTTTTGGCAGCGCCATTGTCGAAAGCTCACAAAGTGCCGTCACGTTTGTCATTGGGCTGACCGGCATCATGGCGATGTGGAGCGGTCTCATGGAGGTTGCCGAACGCACAGGCTTGATACGCGGCCTCGCGCGGCTGTTGATGCCCTTTACCCGCCTGCTCTTTCCCGGGCAAAAGGATTCAGAAACGCTTTCCTGTATCATCATGAGTTTCATGGCTAACATCTTCGGTGCCGGCAACAGTTCAACCGTCTTCGCGCTGCGCGCAATGGAGAGGCTGGATGCGCAGAACAATCACGCGTCCTCCGCCAGCAACGACATGTGTACCTTCGCCGTTGTCAATATGGCCTTCGCGCCGCTGGTTCCCGTCGTCACCATTCAGATTCGCGAGGATCTCGGTTCCGATGCGCCTTACTCCATCGTTCTGCCCGCGATCATCACCGCGAGCATGACCGTACTCATTTCTATCGCGATCTGCAAGCTTATGGAGAGGAGGGATTCGGCGCGTGAACACAGAAAACTTCTTTGAAACCATCTCCGCCGCCTTTGTGCCCGTCATGGCGGCTGTGATTCTCGCCTATGGACTGCTGCGCGCCGCGCCGGTCTATGACTATTTTATCGAGGGTGCCAAAAAAGGGCTTGCGACCGCCATCGAAATCCTGCCGTTTCTGATCGGCATCTATTTGGCGGTCAACGGTCTGACCGCCTCCGGACTGATTCCATTTTTGTACCGCCTGCTCGCGCCGCTCCTCGACTTTTTTGAGGTTCCTTCACAACTCCTGCCTTTGATGCTGTTGCGCGCTGTTTCCGGCAGCGGCTCCTTTCTTCTTGTGCGGGACATTCTCGAGGAAGCGGGCCCGGACTCCTACGCGGGTCGTGCCGCCTGCGTGATGACAGGCGGCTGCGAAACCGTCATCTATGTGCTCGCCCTCTATTTCAGCGTCACCAGGGTCACCCGCCTGCGGCATGCTTTTGTCTGCGGTATGCTCGCCTACCTCGCCGGCATCGTGATTTCGCTGCTCATCGTCAGATTTATCTGAAGCAGACCATTTCTCGCGCAAAGGAGTGCTGTCTGCGCGCGGCAAAAGCGCGCGTAACGAAATCAGAGATTTCTATGCGCATATGGCGCTCACCCATGAGCGCCACTTCGCAAGGTGCTTTTGTCGATATTCCGGAAATATCACTGCGCGATATTTCCTGCATCATAACAAAAGAACGCGGTGCAAACGCTTCCCCGCGCTTTTCTGTCTGTTTTGATTCCTTCTGCTGATTCATCGCCCAAAACGGCCTCACCGATAGCAGGCACGCAATTCCTCGGTATAATTGCCTGTCTCATCGTAGATATACAAGGTGCGAAGCAGACGCAGCTCCGGTCCGCCTCCCTTGATCATATGTACCAGCATGATATTGGGAACTTCGCCCTCCTTCGGGCTGACAAAGCAAAGCTCCTTCGGCTCCAGTCCGAAGGCTCTGCCTGCCGCGCAAAGATCTACCAGCCTGGACGGACGATGTACCATAAAAAAACTGCCCTTTGGCTTCAGCAGCCGCGACGCGCACTGCACGAAATCCGCAAGTCCCGCCGTCGTTTCATGTCTGGCAATCGCTTTCGCGCTATTTCGGTTGGTCAGTCCGCCCTGCCCCTGTGTATAAGGCGGGTTGCAGGTCACAAGCTCCACACTGCCCAAAAGCTCCATGCCCGCTTCATCGCAGAAGTTTTTTACGTCAGCGCAAAAAAAGTGTACCCGTTCCTGAAGGCCGTTCAGCTCCGCGCTGCGCGCCGCCCGCGCGCAGGACCCTGCTTGGATTTCCACGCCCACAAGCCGGCTGCAGGTCGTTTTGTAGGACAAGATCAGCGGAATGATGCCGGTTCCCGTCCCAAGATCAACTGCCCTGCAATCCTGTGAACCGCGTCGCTTGGGCACGATTGGTCTGCCTTCAAAGTTTTCCTCGCAAAATCCACCCTGTCTGGCCGCAAAATCAGCCAGGATCACCGCATCCACGCCGTAACAAAACTCTGTAGGCTCTTGAATCAAGCGCAGCCCGCCAAAGCCGATTTGATCGATTCGTTCCGTCATCGCGCACTACTCGTCCTTCATCAGTTCTTCCATCTCTTTTTTAGTTGCCGCATCCATGCCCGCAAAAATGTTCGCGTTGTCGCGGTTCTCCTTGCTGCGGTCGCGTCGCTTTTCCATACGCTTGATTTCTTCCTTTTTGTAGGTATAGATATCCGGCGTCAGTTTTTCTTCCTGTTCCTCCGGCCGCGCGTCTTTCTTCGCGTCCTTCTCGTTCTTGCCGCCGCGCCGTTTATTCACGATTGGAGGCACATCGTCCACATACAGACGTACCTTAATCTTGTTTTCGAGCAGCACTGTCTCGACAACCTTGCCGAAGCCGTCCGGCGTTTTAACCTTTTCTCCGATATCAGGCATGCCTTTGCGCAGCTCCATATAGATGTCGTTTTCATACTTAAGACAGCACATCAGGCGGCCGCAAATCCCCGAAATCTTTGCCGGATTCAGAGAAAGATTCTGCACCTTCGCCATCTTGATCGACACAGGCTCAAAATCCGCCAGCCAGCTATGGCAGCACAAGCTGCGCCCGCAGCTTCCGATCCCGCCCAGCATTTTGGCTTCGTCGCGCACGCCGATCTGCCTGAGTTCGATGCGCATTTTGAATACGCCTGCCAAGTCCTTGACAAGCTCTCGGAAGTCCACGCGTCCGTCTGCCGTAAAGTAAAAAATGATTTTGCTCTTATCGAAGGTGTACTCCACATCGATCAGCTTCATCACAAGGCCATGCTTGTCGATTTTTTCCTGACAGAGGGCCATCGCCTTTTCTTTTTTCTTGACGTTTTCCTGATGCTGGCGATAGTCCTCCTCGCAGGCCACTCTGACAATTCTTTTGAGCGGCGCTACAATATCCTCCTCCGGAACCAGCATCGGTTCCATCGTTACGGTGCCGAACTCCATGCCACGCGCGGTTTCCACGATGACATTGGCTCCGGTCTGCAGTTCTAATTCACCCGGATCAAAATAGTAGACCTTGCCCGCGGTCTTAAATCTGACCCCAATTACCTTTACCATAAAATCTCCTTTGTATTCTCTTCGCCCTTTGTTTCCGCTCTTTGCCGACCCGCGCATGCAGCTTTGCTTGCGGCGCGGCGTTTGACCGGCATGCGTGCCAGGAAAAGTTCTTCGTCGAGCCGTAGCGTGCCCTTCCTATCTGTGAACTACCCATTGTCTAAAGGCAATGGGCTTCCTGCTTCAAACAGTCCAAAGCCGTGTTTTTACGCCTTTTGGAGTGTTTGCTTGCGTCTGCATCGTTATTTGCCGATCTTTATGAGCAGATTCTTCAGCGCGTAATTATAATTTACTTTCCATACTAGATCCCTGCGCGCTTCTTCGAGCAGGGAAACGCTGCGCATCGTTTCCTCCGGTCTGAAAAATTTACCGCGCGTGTCTTTGCCCAGCAGCAGATCCCTAAAAATGTGTTCCATCGCGTCGAGCAGTTGAAAGGCGTCATCACGATTCTTGACATTTTGAGAAAGAAGCTGCTTCATCTTATAAAAGCCATCTCCCTCCAAAGTCCAATCTACTAGTGCGTCGGCACAAGCTCGCATGCGCTGTCCCTCCGCTTCCTTCCGCGCCGTTTCGTCCGTTGTCTCGTCCAAAATATGCCACGTCACACAGCGGGAGCGTATCGTTTCCAACATGTTTTCACGATTATCGCACAGCAGAAGGATCATCGTATCCCCTTGCGGTTCCTCCAGCGTCTTGAGCAAGCGGTTCTGTGCGCGAACCGTCATCGTGTCCGCATCAGCGATGATGGCCATATTGCGCACCCCCAAAGGTTTGCGCGCGAGATCTGCCTGCAGTTTTTCGATCATATCGTCTTTGACCGATAACTCATCCGCTTCTACACGGTAGAGATCCTCGCAATTGTCATGGTCAATTTTTCTGCAGTCCGCGCAGGTATCGCAGCCCTCACCGGGCGCGACCCGACAGCTGATCGCCTTCAAAAAATCTTTCGCGAAGCCAAGCTTATCCACGCAGGTATCTCCTTCGATCAGATAGGCATGGGAGATTCTTCCTTCATCAATGCTCTGTCTGACGCGTTCAACCAAGCGTCTATTTTCTTTCCATCTCGTCAATGACAACCTAATTTCCCGCCTTTCTTATGACGCGGTGTGTGCAAGATCTGCTTTTTCGCGAAACTCAGGCGCCTCTTGTGCTTCCCAGGCTTTCAAAACTTGTGTCAACTTCAAGCAGACATCCGCTTTTATCTCCGCGATGCTGCGGCTGGCATCGATCCCGCAGAAACGATCCGCGAACTGCTGCTCCAAGTGCAGATAACCGCGATACACATCCGCGTGAAAAGCCTCTGCCTCCGCATCCAATCTATCCTGCAGCTCCGTTCGTATTCTCTTCTTTCCGACCGCTGGGTCAAGCTTAAACAAAAATGTCAAATCCGGCATACAGCCCTGAACCGCGTAACCGTTAATCACAGCTACCGCTTCTCCCAATTTCCTTCCATATCCCTGATACGCAATACTGGAATCCACATAGCGGTCACAGATCACAACCTTGCCTGCCTCCAATGCCGGACGGATCACCTCTGATACATGCTGCGCTCTGGCTGCCGCGTAGAGCATAGCTTCCGCCATATAGTTCATTTCCTCACAATTCTTGTCAAGGATGATATTCCGAATCCGCTCTCCGATCGCAGTTCCGCCCGGCTCTCTGGTAAAAACCACTTCAAAATTTTTTCCTTCGAAAAAATCTTGAATATTTTTTATCTGTGTCGATTTACCGGAACCATCCGGTCCTTCTATCGATATAAAGATTCCGCGCTTCATTGCTCTCTCCTCTTGTTATTGATTTCGTCTACCAGCTTCTCAAAGCATATCTCAATGCAAAGAAGAAGCGGCACACAAAGCAGCACAGCAAAACAAACTTTGGCAACTGTCATTCACACTTCCCCCTTCGCGAAATAATATGCTTACAGCAGCACTGCAAATAGCATTGACAGCATTATTATAACACAATTCCCGCGTACTTCCTAGATAATTTCACACGATGGACTAAAAAAGCCAAGGTGATATTTCTTTGCTGCATGATGCGGGTTTTTAGAAGACACAAAACCAATAACAAAAAAAATGAAGGGACCGGGGGTGATGATTGGTCAAATCGCCTGCCCGTCGGTCCTCTTCTTTAGCTATGTCCGCAATATTTTATTTCCCTTTACCCACACTTGGTTCTGCATAGGTCAAGTTTTATTTGCTCCAGATTCTGCTTGCGTATTTGCACTGTTTCAGTGCTGTTTTTGCAATGAGTTTGCCGTTTTCATCGTAAACTCTTATTTGAATCTTGTAGAAATATTTCGTTCCCTTCTTGCCGTTTGTGTTCATGTAGGAAGCTGTCTTCTTGGTTACAGTGGACTTGTAGCCTGCGGACTTCTTCGTTGAGCGATAGAAGCGGTACTTCACTGTGAAGCCAAGGTCTTTCAGTTCCTTGATGCAGGAATTTGTTGTTTCATTCCGCTTCAGGATTACTTTGGCATTCTTTTTCGCCGTTTTGCTTGAGCGTGCCATAAGATTTAATTTCTCGATCAAGCCCTTTGCTTTGGTGATTTTTTCTGCCTTAGTTGTGTCTGTCGGCTCACTTGCAGTCGGGTCAACAGTTATGGTTCCGTCTGCCGCTGCGGATTCGGAAAGCTTCTTCAGTTCTTCCTGTGTAAAGGTCTTGTCGCCCTCAGGAGTTTTGATTGTAAGCTTTGCATCGGTATCCTTCACGATGGAATCGATAAAGTCTTTGTCAAGGCTAATTTCCAGCTTCGCATTATCCGCAACTTCCTTCTCGGAAACATTGATTACGATTTCGCCGGACTTGTTATCCTTCACCTGTTTGATGATTTCCTTTTGGTTTACATCGGAAACGGTTACCTTGGAAATCGTCTCTTTCGTTCCGTCCGCATCGGTCTTGGTTTCGTTCTTAACCTCTGCCGGGGAAGTAGTGACTTTGTCGATTGTAACAACCTCGGTTGTCGGAAGTGCTCCGCCGCCACCGCCGGAGCTTGCAGGTTTTTCCCAAAGGATAATTTCACCGGTTAATATGGTGTAATTATCAGTGTCTGTCGGAGTGAACTTCCATTTGTATTTCTCGCCTTGCTTAACCTCTGTATCGCCATTTTCCCATTCAACTGCGCCGCTAACATTGAAAAGATTCTTTCCAGCTGCGTCATCGGAACTCAGATTTACTTCGGAAAGTTTCTTGCCACTTGCAGTAACCTTATCGTAGGCAGGTTTTCCGGCAGGTGTTGCTTGGTTGATAGTGAGAATAACTGTAGTATCAACGGATTCATAGTTTGTCGCATCAGTCGGAGTAAATTTCACTGTTCTCTTACCGCTGTCTGCTACATTGGTAATTGGCTGATCAGCTTTCCAGCTCCACTTTCCTTCAACCGGATTTCCGTTGAATGTTGCAGCTCCTGTAATCTTATCTGAGGAAACAGGGTTGCCGTCATATGTCACTGTGATTGGCTTAACGGTTACCTCCGGTCTGTCTTTCTCTGTGAGAGTGATTACTACGGTAATTGTGAATGCTTCGTAATTACCGCTGGCGGAACTTGCAGTTAGGGTAAATTTTACTGTGTCGCCTGCCTTACCGCCTGAGATGTTATAGGTTAGCACATCATTTTCTATATTATAACTAGAGTCAGTAACCGTAACGTCACCGATATTTTTAAATTCTGCGTTATATGACCATCCTGCTTCATCTTTAGGCAGTCCTGTCCAATCCGGTTTAAAAGTCTTCGTTGCACCATCTCCTAATCTCTGAGTGAGTTGTCTTTCATACAATTCTCTTCCCGGTGCCGGATTTACCTTAACGCTGACCTCGGTTTTAACTATTTCATAGTTTGTAGTGTCGGTCGGTGTGAAGGTTACAGGATAATCGACAGTGCCATCGCTAGCCTTATCGAGTTTTGTATCCGGTTTATCCCATTCCCACCTTCCCGGTATATTGCCAGTCTGGTTGTTCAAGTCAATATCCCTAAGTTTCTGACCATATGTGCCGGTGACAATGCGTTTCTCGCCGGTGATAGGCGTTGTCTTTTTTACTTCAAATTTTTGGGTTGGAGTAGTATAGGCATTATAGTTGGTGGCTGCTCCGATAGCTGCATACATGTAGTATGTTCCTGCGTCTAAAGCAGTGGTGTTCGTCCACTCAGCACCGCCCTCGTTCGAATTCGTCGTGTTGTAATAGTAAGCTACGGTACCATTTCCGGTCGTACCTGTTAATGCCGGATTTGACGGAGTTTCGCCATAGGTATAATCCGCCATCTTTACCGTACATGACGGTGTTGCCTTTTCAATGGTTACAGTGAACTCACAGCTCTTGCTGTAGCCGTCCTTGGTGAAAGTCACGACATAGGTATAGGTTCCGACCTGTGCGGGGTAACGCTTATTATCCTTGCTAATCGGAAAGTCCATCGTCCGACTGTTATTTTCATGGCCTGTCAGGGTTGGTGTTTGCGAATGCAGCCATCCACCACTTTTGTATTCCCATTCAATTAGAGGGTTTGATGAATACGAGCTGCTGCCCGTCCATGCGAAGGTCGTAAATAGAGTATAAGATTTACCATACTTTACTGTAATGGCAGGATTTTTCGCCCTCACATACTTAACCGGTGCTTCTGCGTTGGTTGTATTGGCAAGCTCAGTTTTGTTACTTAGGTCGCTGTCGCTTACCCATTTGTCATCACTCTTGAAAGCATAGTATTCCGGCAGCAAGCTTGCAAGTGTTACCCCTTCGCTTACTGTCAGCCTCGTTATGGTATGTCCGTTGCAGTCAAGCTTGAGCAGTGATGAAACGTTGATTTCTCCGGCATCCGCAAGCAGCTTGACTGTTCCGCCATTGGCATTGCTGATTGCTTCCTGTGCAGTCGCATAGGTTGCAGCGTTGCCATCTTTTATTACTGCAGCAGCATGCGCCTGTTTACCGCACAGATTACACTTACCTGTTGCACTGTTTATATCCGTATGAGGGCATGGCACGCCGCAGGCACATTTGTATTCGTCAGCTTCATTCTTAGCAAAGCTGTGGGTATGGTCAATTACCGTATATGGACCACCGTTCAGCTGCTTGACATCAGCCCGAACAACTTTGCTGTCCTTTGCTAATGCCTTACCCTGGGCTATTGCATCAGCCCATGTGTCAAGATGGCCAAGTACTTCTTCACTGCCGATTTGTAGCGAGCTAAAAGTACCGCCCTTAATGGTAATCTTGCCGCTGTTTTGCCAGTAAAGACATCCTTTCAGGGTGCCTCCTTCAATCGTAACATCGCCGCCCTGGCAATATACCGAAGTGTTACTGCCGGTATTCTCGATTATTCCGTTTCCTGCGCTGTCTCTGATGGTCAGCTTGGCTGGGGTATTGGAGTTAGTCATCCAAACACCAATCAAATGGGCGCTATCTGCTCCACTCAGATTCTTTCCGTTCAGATCCAGCACAAAGTCACCGTCTGTAATGGAAATCTGTGCAGTTGTTATATCATCAAGTAGTGTCAATACGCTGTCTTTAGTTCCCTGTGCAGCCGTCAGTGCCTCTTCAAAGGTCTGGTATTTATCGATCGACGCCCCTACAGTTACAGATGCCACAAATGCGTGTATTTCATCTGCCTTTACAACCTTGATGTTGGAAATCGTCGCTTCGCTGCTTCCATCCACCTTTTTGCTGTTAGTTCTGTCAGCAAAGGCATAGCCATTTGCCAGCATGGCTGCCGGATGCAAATAGAAACTACCGGTGCATAAAATTTGGTCAAAACTACCTCCGGAGATGGACACAGTCGCATTATCGTTCCTTGCACTGAAGGATACGAACTGTCCGGCAGTAATCGCAGCAGTACTGCCGCTGCCTGCAAATGCACTGACCTTAAAGGTGCCGCCATTGATGGTAAGCGTGCTGTCATTGCAAACAACTCTTTCTGCAAAGGTTCCATCTTTGATGGTCATCGCGCCGCCTGTGCAGTGAACTTCTTTTGCAAAAATACCGCTTTCAATAGTCACGCTTCCTTGGCTTACAGTCAGTGCAGGCCATGTATTTACTCCATCGTTCGGATTGATTTTTCCGGTTTCTTTGGAATCCTTAATTGTCAGGTTGCTGTTTGCATCCTTGACCTCTAAGGAGCCGTTTACCGTATGTCCATTCAGATCCAACGTATATGTGCCGGAAATGTCTGTGAAAATAAATTTGTTACCTTCTTTGTGATAATCTGTTTTGATATCGGTCAGCAACTTCACCGTGGCGCTGTCTGCTTTCTGTGCCGCCGCAAACGCCGCGTTAATGTCGGCGTACGACGTGGTGCCGCCGTTGATGGTGACCTCCGCCACGGCGTTTTCTACAGTGCTTGTCCCATCGGCTGCAAGCGCACTCACCGGCATCATGGTCAGCGCCACTGCCAGTGATAAGATTATGGAAAAAATTCTTTTCGTGCGTAAACTCTTTCTTGTCAATTTCTTTCTCCTTCCATTGTTTGTGTCTATGTCATCGAATCTGCCTTGTTCACAGGTATTTTCGTTACTCTATGAAATGCTCAGGCACCAGCCTAAGCTTCTTTGCCACGGTTTTCGCCTCGCTTCTGCGGCTTACCCCCAGCTTGGTGAGGATGTGGCTCACATGGGTTTTGACCGTAGGCAATTTAATATCCATCATCTGCGCAATCTCTGCGTTGCTTTTGTCCGCACAGATAAGATGGAGGATTTGCAGCTCCATAAGGGTCAGAGTGTCCTGCGGCGCCATGCGTCCCTCCAGAAAGTCCGGATAAAAGGCTGCCTGGGTTTTGGTCGCCAACATGAGACGGTGAAACCATTTCCCGGTTCTGCTTCTTTCCTTGAGCAGGGGAAGAACCGCGCCTCCGTAAACGCTGATACAACGGATAAATTTATATTTTTCGGCAGTGTCAAGCGCCATGTCAAGGCGCTCCTGCCAGCTTGTTTCTTTCTTACGGTGCAAAGCAATTGCCGTCAGCACATTCAGGTGTATGCTGTCGATATGCCTTGCGCAGTTTCGCACATATTCCTCAAAGGGTGCAAGGGTCAGCAGGGCCGCGTCGTATCTGCCTTCGGTAAGCTCTGCCATAGCCTGAGTGAAATACTGATATCGCTTCATCACATTCAGGTTCATCAGATCCTTAGGGGCCTTTCGGCGGTACCATTCCTCCGCTTTGTCCCAATTGCCCGTAAGCAAATCCATACGACACAGCAGGGCGTCCATGTTCGGCAGGAATCTTGTAAGTCCTCGCTCCTCAAACTGCTCCCTCAGGGTCGTAATCGTATGGTACGCATCCTCGCTTTGACCGCTTGCAATCTGACTGCGGGCAAGCAAGCCTCCTACTGCAAACTCCATGTCCGGGGTGCCTCGCTGCCTGATTTCACTCAGGGAAGAAATTATCTTGAGCATCCTCCCGGAAATGTCCTCACCTTTTTCGAACTTACTCTCTGCCACTGCGTAGTCTGCAAGTCCCACGCCGTCTTTGCCCAAAATCACTTCCACCGGCACACGAATCGTCTTGTAGAGCAGGTCGTCCTTAGGGCTCCACTCCGAAAAATCCTTGCCACCGTTCATCAGGCTTGGCAAGGCGCTGGTTATGGAAAAGGCCGGCAGGGTCACTTCCTTGTTGGTGAGAAGCCGGAACACCGCTGGTATGATGGTGGTCAGTCCCTCTGCCCCTCTCTGTGGCAAAGAAATGTCCAGCCATGCAAGTCTTCCTCTTGCCTGCTTGCCTGCGGCATCCTGTTTCTCGCAGTGCTTTACATATTCCTGCAGCTCTCTGTACCATCGTTCGGAGCCATCGTAGTCCGTTGCCAATGCACAAAGCATGCTCATGCCCTGCATCAACGACGGTGAAGCTAAGATTTCCGACTCCGGCAGGCTGCGGTAGTATTTTTCCATTTCGCTGTAATGACCCATGCCCGGATGCAGCTCTGCGTTGCGCACCAGCAGGTCGGAGACCTTGGAGTGGTCGCCGCCCATGGTGTAGCATTCCAGTGCGTGGGCATAGTCCTCTTTAAGCTCGTAATAAAGACCGCCCCGGCTAAAAAGGGCTTTGCGTTTTTCTTCGGTGTATTCTCTTTCCAATTCCCACAGCAGAAAATCCCTGAACAGGTCCCAAAACCGAAAGCTGTCCATATCGTCATAGCGAAGCAGGGTGGTGTTTTCCAGCAGCTGGTCAATCATGTCTCCGGCATGAGGGTTTCCGCTGACCATTCTTGCCATTTCTAGGTCGAACTGTTCGAATGGGGCAAGCTCCAGCAGGAAGTGTCTCATTGGCAAGTCGAATCGCCTATACACTGCAGCTTCGAAGTAGGAAAAAACTTCTCTATAGCTTCTTGCCACTATCTCCGGCCCAAAGGCTCTGCCTGCGGCCATGTGCCTTGCGGTAATCATCACGCCCAGTGGGTAGCCTATGGAGGCTTTGAGTATCTCGGTGATTTCGCTGCTTTCTGCCTCCACATGATATAATTGTAATGTCCTATTTATATCGTTCCAATCAAACAGCAGATCCTCTGCCTCCAAAACTTTCATAATGCCTGCGTACTGGAACGCCATCATGCATCCCGGCGGCGCACCTCTGGAAAGGAGCATGAAGCGTTTCGCAGTCTGGGTGCGGATTAGCTGGCACAGGGTCTGCCAATCGTCCTCATCTTGCATCATCTGCAAGTCATCAATCAGCAAGATGTCCCAGTCCGGCAGCGTGCTTCCGTCCGGTTTCTACAATGTGCTTCCGTCTGATTTCGGCAGTGTGCTTCCGTCCGGTTCCGACAGCGTACCTCCGTCCGGTTTCGGCAGGGAAAAGCCCGTATCTGCGGTGTTCAGCCGGTATATTGTTTTTTCTTCTGCTTTTCCGGCCAGCAGCGTCTCTGCAACGGTGGTCTTCCCGAAGCCGCAGGGCGCACTAAAAAAAAGCACTCGTCCTTGGCGCATAAATTCCTCAAACTGCTTCCTTATCGCTGGCTTTATCATTACATTTTCCGGCAAAAGTTCCCCCTCCATTCCCGTTGTTTTCGTCTTTTTTTGCATATTTTTTATTTCCGATACATTATATACTAATATTTCGGGGTTGTAAATCATACCAAAGTATGAGAAAACAGGCAGTCCGTCATATTCAGGGTATCCAAACTTTTTGGTGGAGTAACGCGTTGGTGGAGTAGCCGATTTTCTCTTTGCGTTGGCGGACCGAGTTGGTGGAGTACCCTTTTAGGATAAAGGAGAAAAGGCACACACGTGCGCAGTTTTTTATCTCGATCATGTGTAAATCAAGGTAATAAAAAAGACGCACGCACGCGTTTTACGCTGCGTGCTCAGTTTTTTCTTTCGATCTTACCTAAATTAAGGTAAGAAAAAACCGGCAACGTCCATATAACGCGCAGGCGCAGTCCTGCAAGTTTCATGGTTTCCTTCCTTGCGGCGATGCCGCATAGAGGATCGAAGGAAACCATCCTTTCGGAAAGTAGAGACGTTGCCAAAAGAAAAAAAGACAGCATGACTGCTATCTTCCCTCTGTATTGTAAAAATATTTTGCAAAACAAAAACCGGCAACGTCCTACTTTCCCAGGCAGCTTCCCACCAAGTATCATCGGCG
>OLOV01000447.1_pt1 | contig 36314 bp, 31 predicted proteins | sample 1672931 | NCBI WGS metagenome assembly OLOV01 (sample SAMEA3136738, study PRJEB25190) | human gut metagenome | biome: human gut; feature: human-associated habitat; material: faeces | place: Austria | collected 2013 | reverse complement strand
CGCCCCATGCGGGGCGCGACTTCGTCAGCGGCTGCTTTCCCTTGACCGATTCCATTTCAATCCACGCGCCCCATGCGGGGCGCGACGAGCATTTTCCCGCCGATTATGCGCGGATAATTATTTCAATCCACGCGCCCCATGCGGGGCGCGACTGCCGAACAGGATAGCACTGTCAATGACCTTGCCATTTCAATCCACGCGCCCCATGCGGGGCGCGACGTCAGCGCCTTTGTCGCGCTCAGGTTCAGCAGTCTATTTCAATCCACGCGCCCCATGCGGGGCGCGACTCCATTGTATGCGTCGCGTATGCCGGTATTTCAATCCACGCGCCCCATGCGGGGCGCGACCTCATATTCGATTTTGCTTAAAGGTTTATCCGGATTTCAATCCACGCGCCCCATGCGGGGCGCGACCCGTCCGATAACTCCATTGTGTACAACCTCATGCAATTTCAATCCACGCGCCCCATGCGGGGCGCGACATGTCCTCGCAGTTGCGGTAGTTGTACTTGCCATTTCAATCCACGCGCCCCATGCGGGGCGCGACCTTCGTCGCCCTCATCTCAAGACCGGTATTAAAATTTCAATCCACGCGCCCCATGCGGGGCGCGACAGCAAAACTGCACAATTTTCCTGTGCAGTTTTGCGCAAGAGTAACAGTAAATTCAATGCCACAGACAATTTACAGGCAAAATATGCCTGCGGCATCGTTCAAACTACAAGAGCATACCCGTATTTCCGGTGCGAAGCCCCCGGAAAAAGTCTGTCAGCTTGCGCTTCGCATTCAGACCATCAGCACACCCTCCGGCTCATAGCCGGGCCTTGACCCGAAGTGCTCTATCCGCGTCTGATACTTATCGCCGAGATAGTAAAACCGCAAACTGTCCCGCTCGTCATCAATGATAGAGCAAAGCGAGTGCTGAAGCTTTCTGCACTGTGCCGGGTCGACAAGGCACTCAAAGACCGAGTTTTGAACGCGCTGACCGTAATTCACGCATTCTTTCGCAATTTTTCTCAGCCGCCGCCGGCCTCCGGAATCCTCCGTGTTGACGTCATATGTTATCAAAACCAGCATGTGGTACCTCACTTCCAAAGAAACGGCGGGTACGCGTCCAGATCGTCACGCAGATACCGCGCCAGCAGCAGCGCCTGAACATACGGCACAAGCCCCCACGGCATCTTTTCCTTCAGGTATGGGTGCGTTATGGTGTCGCGCTTGCGCTCCTGCCACGACTGCAAAAAAGCCTTGCGCCCTGCGGCGGTGAGCAGTACCGCGCCGCTGTCGGTGTGCTCAAAATCCGCGGGCGTGACAACGCGGTTATTTATAAGCGAGAGAACAAACCTGTCGGCAAAGCACGGGCGCAGCTCTTCCATCAGATCAAGCGCAAGCGAGGTCCGGCCGGGGCGGTCGCGGTGCATGAAGCCGACATATGCGTCCAGCCCAACGCTTTCAAGCGCGGCGGCGCAGTCCGTGCCGAGCAGGGAATACGCGAACGAGAGCAGGGCGTTGACGTTGTCGAGCGGCGGGCGGCGGCTTCTGACGGTGAAAAAGAAGTCGTCCTTGCTGCGCAGGATCATGTCGTCAAACACGTCAAAGTATGCCTGCGCGCCAGTGCCCTCCTCTCCGCGGAGAGAGTCCAGCGAGGTCTCCTCCGAAACGAGTGGGTACAGCGCCTTGAGCCGGTCGATAGAAGCCTGAAACTTTTCGGCGTCTATGCGCAGACCATGGTCGCGTTTCGTGCGCTCGATGCACCAGCGCGCGTTATGCAGCTTGCCGAACATCATGTTGCGTGCGATGCGGCAGCTCTGCGCCGGGTCATCCGCGACGCGGTACTGCATCCGCCGGAGAAGGACATTGCCCGAGGTCTCGCCGGTACAGCGGGCGAGGAAGCGCCCGCGCGGCGTACAGAAGCTCAGCGCGACGCCGCGCTTTGCACATGCGCCCATCAGCGCGGGAGACGCGCCGGAGTAAGTGAACGCAATGATGCCCGACAGCGTGTGCAGCGGAAAACGCGCAAGCTCCTTCTTATCGCGGCTGACGACGACATTTTCGCCGTCAAGACTCAGGTATGCGTCCTCGGTCGTCACAAAAAGTGTGTTGAGCAGCTTCTTCACGGCACATCCTCCATGTTCTCCCGCAAATACGCGGACACCGTGCCGGTGCGCGACAGCTGCGGCAGACACAGTTCCTTCAGCGAACATGCATTGCAGGACTTGGACGGCTTTACGCGCGGCGTGTGCCCGGCGCGGTAGAGCTTGTGCATTTCTGCGGCGTCCTCGGTCACTTCGCGGCGCAGACTGTCTGTGAATTTCACGCTGACGCGCCGGCGCGGCTCACCGTAGAAGAGCGCGCCGCTGCCGACCGTGCAGCAGAGCATTTCCTCAAGGCACATCGCCTGTGCACATAGTTGCAATTCGTCGCAGCCATCGTCCTTGGGCTTCCCGCGCTTATACTCGACCGGGTATGGCAGCCACAGCCCGTCGTGCCCGTGCAGCGGAACGCCCTGCGCGCTGCGCTTGAACTCAACGACGTCGCATTGCCCGCTCAGACCGAGGGTGAGGGAGTATACACGCAGACTGCGCGTTATGATCGTATCGCCGCGGCTTTCACGCAAGCTCTCATCATGCGCGCGCTCATGCATAAGCTCGCCCTCTACTGTGCGAAGGTTTTCCGCCCACTGCTGCTCAATGTGTATCAGCGCCCACTGTCTCCGGCAGAAGCGGAAATGCTGCAGCCCGGAGATCATCAGACAATCGTCCTCGTTATATTCCATCAATTATTTCGGGAATCAGCCCCGGCAGTTCATCTGCTATGATTTCATAGTCATCTGCACATTCGGGGATAGAAACGCCGTCTTTCAAAACTGCGTGAACGCTGCGGTGCACCTTTGCGGATGAAAATTGCCCATCTTTGCAGTTGTGCTGCCACCAGAAAAGCTTTACGACCTCCATCGAACCCTCAGGGCGGGCCGAGGAAGAATCATTCACAAATAATGTCCTTAGACACTCTTTTATTATTGCGGCGTCCTCCTGATCAAAGCCTGTTTTCTCCGCAAGCTGAACATTGATAGAGCCTTTTACTTCATACAGGCCAAAACGGACGAAGTGTTTTGTTCCCATAGTATCTGAAGATTTCTTTTCTCCGGGCTCGCCGTTGACGCTCTTTGTGATCTGCATGGACTCGATCTCAACAGGAGAGACTGAGACTGCCTGATGAATAGACACCGGGCCGCGGACTCCCACGGATACACCGTTTTTGTCATTGCTCTTAAAAGCAAATACCTGTCCAAACGCACGTACATCCAGCCATTTTTCGCATGCGGTTTTGGCGTATGTATCGGTATCCTTAATACCCTTTGTCGCCGCAGATGCGCGTTCACTCAGACTTTTGAAGCCGTCATCGCAGCGGTCGGCGGACTGAACAAAAACTTGACAGCCCATATCCTGCATGCGGTTTCTGATTTTCCTCTTGATGCACACATCCGAGATTTCACCCATTCCATTGTAATCCGTTCTGGGTCTGTTCCCGTTCAAGGGATCGCCGTTGCCGTTTGCCTTGCTCACGGATATAAACGCAACAAAATCGATTTTGTTCATAAGAGCTGCCATACTTTATTCCTCCGTTTTTGAATTTTCAGTTTTGGTTTTATCAAAAAATGAGTTTCTCTGAAGCTCATAGCCCATAAGGTAAATGTTGTCCAGCGGCTTGTCCAATTCGCTTTCGTCGAAGTTCCCTAAAATCTGAAATATCTCTGATACTAAACGTTCATAGCGGTTTGCCTGCCATTCATCGATCCTGTTCAGGTATGCCTGATGAAGGGCACGGTTGATCCGCTCAAAAACATAGAAAGGCCGCTGGCGATACTCCGACATGAATTTGATTGCATTTGTCTGCCTCGATTCTTGCGTTTTCCGGTAATAATCTGCTTCTGCACGTTCCATTACAGCCAATAACCTGCCATATTGGAAGCTGCGGTCATTTTTGCTCAATTCCCACGCCATTTCATTTCCTCCCCGTTTTGTATCATGAAAGTATTTTTGCATGGCTGCACATGCGCTGTATACGATTTGCCTCCAAATGCTTTCGTCGTAAGCATTTGGGTCCGATGCACGGTTGACAAGGCCTTGGACAATGTCCGCCGGGAACACGCCCCCGTTGATTTTGCAGTCAAGCAGACGCTGCAAATGCTGCTTCTGGATCCTGTCATCGGTTTCGAGAAAATTGCCTCTCTGTGTTCCGTATGCACAGTCGATCAGCCGAATCAGATTTGGTGCTTGGATCCCGTTTTTGCCGTTGTACCAGCAGCAGTTTTCATCCCATTCATAAAGCCGTTCAAGGAAAACGCCCATTGAGTTTTCATTATAATATGCGAGAGCCAGCCTTCCGGTGGTTGCCGCATCGAATGCCGCCGTTATTACTTCGTCCGCGTCTTTTATTGTGTCTCCGTGCCCGAAGCTGTATAGAATATTTCTCAGCTCTGCTTTATAGTCGCTCGGAACATAAACAGGTTCTGCATTTGCGCCCCGCATTGGACGCATAGGTTTTGGGATTTTTACGCCCCGTGGATTCCAGCAGATAAAAATCCTGTTGCCTGATACTTCGCGCACGCCCTGTTCAGATGCCAGCCACCGAAGCGCATTGTGCGCCTTTTGAGAGGCCGCGTAGCTGACTGTGCATGCTTCATCTGCCTCTGCAAATCTTCCACGGTATGTAAAGCCCAACGAGTCGTTTGCGGATATCAGCTTCGCATTCCCGTTTATCGCAACGATCCCTTTGGGGTGCTGGACTGCCGGAGGCATAGGTTCGCCGTATATCATGCACACAGCGGCTTTCCTGCTTGAAATGCTGTCGAGGTAATAATTTATGAATGCGCTGAACAGGTTTTGATTCTTCCAGCACGCCGGTTCTTCACCGTCGATGCCTGTAATTCGCCAGCAGATAAAATCGTCGCCGCTTATTTTGCCGATGCTTGCTGTAATATCCGCTTCCAGCGTGTTTTTGGTGAGATAGCCGTAGATCACATTCAGAAATGGATGTGAATACTCAGATGACATCCAACGCTCAAGCTGAGGAAGGTAATAGTTCTCCTTCGCGGCATAATACTTGAATGCGTCACACAGGGGATGAGGCCGCTGGTATGCCTTTGTGCCCGAACGCCCACCGGATTCCTCAGTCACAGGAATCAGTATTTTTGGTTCCGATTTATCGAGCCTCCGCGCAGACAGAAACTCGCCGCCGCTGTTGAGCGTAACTTCTATGTCGGCCCTCGTGAGAATGTGGCCGACCGGCGCAAGAGGCTCACTGCCCTCGCTGTATACTCCTATCAACTGCCTGTTATTGTCATATGTTTCAACAGCTCTCTGCATCAATCCCACTCATGTCACCTCCCTGAATTCTCCAAGACCGGTAAAGTTGTTTTCAGTTTCGCCAAACTTTTTCATTTTCATATTCCGTACAGGCTTATGCACAGGACATTCTTCAGGCCTCGGAAATTTTATTACGCCGTTTTTCATAACAGGGTACCAGAGGTTAACGGTCATTTTCCCCTCAGTCTCGGAGGAATAGCTTTCATCGGCATAAGTTATCCCATGATACATCAGCCCAAAGCTGAGCTCGGGAATGTCATCATACGCGCCTTTCCCGCTGTCGAAAACGCATGGCTCAACATATCCCTGACATTCGCGCGCGCCAAGAAAAATATCTCTGCGGCCGCCTTTCTTTATCATGCGCTTTGCGATTTCATGGTGCTTGTTTTCATTCCTGTCCTGAACAAGCTCTGGCCTGTTCTCGTTCCACTCGAAATGAGCGCGTACCTGATATGCGCATTTTTTCAGGTATGTATAATAGCTCAGGTCGTTTCCGCCGCCGTATTTTATTGTCCGCATTCCTTTTGATTCCATCTGAATGGGATTCATAATGCGGACGGCGTCAATATACCAAATTATAGTTGGCTTCCAATAAACCGATTGCAGTATGCCCTTCAGTGCCTCATAGGTTGGTATCTGATAGGTGCACTTTTCTCCGCCGACGCGCATTATCGGGTCCGTAAAAAGGCCGTAGTCTCCCGTTACCATAAACTCCACAGTGTTGTCATGTTCTGTGTTTTTCAAACCTACACCTCCAAAAAAGATTGAGTGTTTGCCTCTGGCATAAGGCCCATCGCTTCATCGTAGAACCCCGGCAAAACCGCCAGTGCGTTTCCATCACATATCGACGCAAGCGCGCCGCTTGCTTCCAATTGCTTTCTCTGATATTCGTATACAGATACGGTGTACGGTGCGGCTTTTTTTATAAGCGCTTCACGGAATCGCTCATCATACAGTGCTTTTTCGCTGCACAACAGGGAAATGAGCTCCTCGCCGCTTTCGTATGGCACGATGATATCGGTCGTATTCTCGTCGAACACGGAGAATATCTGCCCGGCTGTTTTAAATGCCTGCCACAGACAGAAATCATCGCAATCTTTGCTGTTCACGATATATTTTCTGTTTTGCGACAACAAATCAAATAGTGTTGTTCCTGCCTTGGCGGAGTAATAATCCTGAGAGTTTGCCTTCATTTCGCGGTATAGAGTCTTGTAATAATACGAAATCGCTTTTTCAGAGGAAAGCTGATGATCGAATTCTTCCGGAACATGTTGAAATCTATCCAACAGCTCTGTTGAGGCGGTCTTGCCAAGACGGATATCCTCCAGCTTGCCGAGGCGTTCATCGCTGCAATTCAAAATATATACAGGGCGGGTTTTCCCAGCCTCGCCGTTCCTGTTGCACCGCCCCGCAGCCTGAACGACGCTGTCCATCCCAGCTGTGAACCGGATCACCTTGCTGAATGAAATATCGACGCCCGCCTCAATGACCTGCGTTGATATGCACAGTACCTTTTCTTTGTTCTTTAATGCCGCCTTGAGGCGGTCAACAGTTTTGATCCTGTGGTGCATGCACATTCCCGCGGATAGGTGAAAGCTTGTCCATTCCCGCGATTTTGTATGCGCAAAGAGATATGCCGCTTCGTCCTTCTTGTTGCATATCACAAGCAGACTTTCTGCCTCGTCCATTTCGCTTGTTATGGCGGCCGGAATATCCTCCAGCCTTGTGCTCTCCAGCGGCTCGATTTTTGTTCGCTCGAATGCGGCCCAGATATCTTTGCTGTAGGGAACGATATCCGGAGGAATACCTTTCAGCGGATGTGCGGCCAAATCAAATCTGGGCTGAGTTGCGGAGCAGAGAACGACTGTCGCCCCGCAATACTCAGATAGGAATCTGATCGCCATGTTAAACATCGTTATGAGCTTTGACGGTACAGTCTGCACCTCGTCGATTATAATTATGCTGCTGCAAAGTGATTGAAATCTGCGTATTGATGACGTTCTTCCGTCGAACAAAGTGTTGAGGAGCTGCACCATTGTTGTGATAATGACCGGTGCATCCCAGCTTTGCGACCATAGCTCCTTTTCATCAAGCTCGTCTGTTTTGTTTTCTGTCTGTACGACATTTGAATGATGCTCAAGTATCATGCTGTCATCATGGATATATTGGCGGATCACAGCTGCGTTTTGCTCAAGGATCGACAACAGCGGAGATGTGAATATAATTCGACGCTTGTTATATGCCGCTGCGTGCGCCAGTGCATATCGCAGTGAGCTTAACGTTTTTCCGCCTCCTGTCGGAACATTCAGCCTATATATTCCGCATGACATCTGCGCCTTTTCTTTGCATATATCGGATATCCTTCGCCGAGCTTTATCAATTTCGGTCTCGCACGGAAATTCTTGAAGCTTTTCCTCTGCATAACGGAGTCTGCCGGCCCAAATCTCTGCCATGCTGCCGGGAAAGGACGCGGCAGGAACTCCTATTTTAAAATTAGCCGTGTCATATCTGTCACCGTCGATAAGCGCTGATAATATCAGCCTTGTGAGCATGCCTGTTTGAAAGCTGAATTCGTTGTCATCCTCATAACTTTCGGAGATCTTGTTGAAAACGCCTCCGAGTTCCTGCTTTGCAAGCGAGAAAAGCTCTTTTATTTCTGCCTCGCTGAACCCGAGTGAGAAGAAATTTTTGACTGCTTCATCGTAGCCGGTTCCGTCTCTTTCAATTCTGTACTTGAGGCCTGAACCATGCGCGCTGTCTATGCAGTCAAAAAGTCCATGATGGGCGCCGATAGCATACGCGATGATCTCAGATGCAGCTATTGCGTCCAGATCGCTTTTGTCATGAAAGCTTTCAAGTACGTATCTGCACCCCTGAAAAGTGTGTATTACGCTGCCCCTTTTGCTTAAATCACCCTTTTTGAGATAGTCCTGAAAAGCAAGGGTACATTTCCCCATGTCGTGCAGCAGCCCGGCAAGGTATGCCGAATTGCCCAGCCCGCATCTGTCGAGATCAGCCTTGGCCTTGCTTGCCGCCGATACAAGATGGTGATAAACTTCCTGACATTTTTCCTGCCCGTTTTCTGCTTCGATATGAGCGAGATATTTCATGAAGTCATCCCTTTCTTGCTCAAGGCCTGCAAAATAATTATTTACGTCTGCCGCTGACCCGCCGGTCATCCATGCCCGCTGGCACTGACTCAATAATGCTTCCGGATAGAATGCTGTGAGATATTTACATTATATCACATAAATGAACAAAATCAACAAAGAAATTTGCAATTATTTTTTGACAATTATATATTTTGCCCTCTTCACCCCTTCGCCTTTTTCTTCCGCACCGGAGTTATCTCCTCCAGCACGGTGATGACGTCCTTGGCTGAGGGACTTTCAAGATCAAGAATATAGTGCTCCTTCGCGCCGTCATAGGGGAAGCCGCATTCGGCGTCCTTCATCAGCTCCTTAATCTCCGGCAGCTTCTTCACCATGACGATGTTGTCGCAGACGAGAAGGACCGGCTTTTCATTGATGTACACCATGTACTCGCCGAACATCTTCCGGCTGCGCACGCCGTCAAAACCGCGCAGCTGATCCATAACATATTCCATATAATCCGCAGTCGTTGCCATAATTCGTTCTCCTTGCATTTTTCACATTTTTCGCGTTGGCCGTGTTTTGCTGCTGTATGCTATGTTATTATAATGAATAGACATCCTCCCGCCAAGTGCGCCAAGCGATTTAAAATTTAAAAAAGAAAAGCAGTGCAGACGGTTTCCCGTCTGCACTGCGCAGCCTATCAAAGAAAATCCCGCAGTTTCAATAACCACGGGATTCCTCAAAATGTGGAGCAGGGTACGGGAGTCGAACCCGCCTAGCCAGCTTGGGAAGCTGGAGTAATACCGATATACCAACCCTGCAAGCTTGGATAGTATAACATGCCGCGGAGCAAATTTCAATAGAAAAAGTGAGTTTTTTATTCTTCGCGCGAAAAAAACACAATAGTGCTTCCAAACCCGGCGCAGCTGTGTTATGATATATTATATACAAATGTATTATGGAGTCATGGAGGAGCTTTATGAACGCGAGAGACAGGCGCTATAAAAAAGAAGCCGCCGCGCGGGCAAAGGAGTATGTCGCCCTGATGCACGGCTACGCCGGACCGCAGGAGAAAAAAGCCTTTAAGATTGCGGAAAAGCTCAGATATAACTACTGGCTGGAAAGCCTTGCCGCCCTTTCGGCGGATGAAAAGCGCGCGCGGCTGCGCGCCTACAGGCAGTTCAGGCTGCGTGTTTTCCTCGGGGGCCTGTTTTCGCGCCGCGCCAAGACTGCGCCCGCCGCGCAGACCGTGCCGGATGGACATGTATTTTGAACGGGAGGGCGCATTTATGAAGCGGAAATATAACTACGGTTTCCTTATCGAACATATGACGCTGGAGGAAAAGGCCTCGCTCATGTCGGGGGCGGACTTCTGGCATACCAAGGCTGTGGACAGACTGGGCATTCCACAGGCGATGATGACCGACGGGCCGCACGGCCTGCGCAAGAAGGTCGGCGCGGGCGCGGATATCGGCTTGGGGCGCACCGTGCCCGCCACGTGCTACCCCACGGCCTCGGGCCTTGCGAACACGTGGGATGAGGCGCTTATGGAGCAGCTCGGCGCGCACATCGGGGCGGAGACCGTCGCCGAAAACGTCAGCATGGTTCTCGGTCCTGGCGTCAACATCAAGCGCAGCCCTCTCTGCGGCCGCAATTTTGAATATTTCTCAGAAGATCCGCTGCTTGCCGGAAAAATGGCGGCGGCGATGATACGCGGAATTCAGTCAAAGGGCGTGTATGCCTGCGTCAAGCACTATGCCGCGAACTCGCAGGAGCTGCACCGCATGACGGTCGATTCCGTGCTGGATGAAAGGACGCTGCGCGAAATATACCTCCCCGCGTTTGAGATCGCCGTCAAGGAGGGCGGCGTCAAAGGCCTCATGACGAGCTATAACCGTGTCAACGGTGAATATTCCGGCGAAAATGAGCACCTTCTGCGCGATATCCTTTACAACGAGTGGGGCTATACCGGCCTCGTCGTGAGCGACTGGAACGCCAATAACGACAGAGTCGCCTCCATAAAGGCGGGCATGACGCTGGAAATGCCGTCCTGCGGCGGCATAACGGATGCGCATATCGTCGCTGCCGTGCGTGATGGCCGGCTGGATGAGGCGCTGCTGGATGAGCAGGTGGACAGGCTCCTTACGATGGTGTTCACGACCGGGCGCGCGCTTTCAAAGCCCGCGGACTATGACCGCGCACAGCATCACCTGTTTGCCCAGCGCGTCGCGGAGGAGACGGCCGTCCTGCTGAAAAATGAGGACGGGATACTTCCCATAACCGGGCGCGAAAGGCGCGTGGCGCTCATCGGCGCTTTCGCGGCGCAGCCGCGCTATCAGGGGGCGGGAAGCTCACGCATCGTGCCGACGCTTATGGACACGGCGGTGCAGGCGCTCCCGCTGTGCGGCATGAACGTCACCGGCTTTGCCAAGGGCTTTGAAAAGAACGGCCGGGCAAATGAAAAGCTTGCCGCGGAGGCGGTGGAGCTTGCGAAGAAGGCCGACGTTGCGCTGCTGTATCTCGGTCTGGACGACCCCGGCGAGGCCGAGGGCGAGGACAGGGCGGATATGCGCCTCCCGGAAAATCAGCTCGCCCTGCTCAAGGCCGTCGCGGCGGTGAACAAGAATGTCGTCGTCGTGCTGTCATGCGGCTGTGCCGTTGAAATGCAGTGGCACAGATACGCCAAGGCCGTCATACACGGCTATCTCGGCGGACAGGCCGGGGCGATGGCCATAGCGCGCCTGCTTACCGGGCAGGCGAACCCGTCCGGCAAGCTCAGCGAGACGGTCCCGCTGAATCTCGCGGCTGTGCCGTCGTCGCCGTATTTCCCCGGCCGCGAGGCCACGGCGGAATACCGCGAGGGGATATACGTCGGCTACAGGTATTACGATACGGCCGGTGTTCCGGCAATGTACCCGTTCGGCTTTGGGCTGAGCTATACGGAGTTTGAGTACGACGGCATGAGCATTGACGGCGATACGGTGCGCTTCACGGTGAAAAACACCGGCTCCCTTGCCGGGGCGGAGGTCGCGCAGCTTTACGTGGCGGCGCACACAGGCGGCATGTTCCGCCCGGCGAAGGAGTTGAAGGGCTTTGCGCGGGTGTATCTCGAACCGGGAGAGCAGCGCGAGGTGTGCATAACGCTTGATGAGCGCAGCTTCGCTGTGTGGAGCGTGAAGGCTGACCGCTGGGTCGTTGAGCCGGGCGAGTATGAGATCCTCGTCGGCGCATCCTCTGCCGATATCCGCCTTTCCGCGCGCGTGCGCAGGGGAGGGGAGGTGGTCGAAGACCCGTATCAGGGCGATGAGTTCGCGCCCTACCGCGCGGCCGATGTGTTCTGCATCCCGGATGAAAGCTTTACCGCGCTTCTCGGACGCAAGCCGCCGCGCGCGTGCTGGCGGCGCTATGCAAAGCTCGGCGTGAACGACAATATCGCGCAGGGCGAATATCTCAAAAAGGGGCTTGGCCGCCCGCTGTACAGGTCGATAAAGCTGGCGCATGACGCGCTGGGCGCGGCGGGACAGTGGGAAGCCGCGTCGAACCTCAGCTATTTTCTGAACGTGCCCTACCGCGCGCTGGGCAGGATGTCCGGCCGGCTGGACGACGGGCAGATGGAGGCCGTAATGAAGCTTATAAACGGCGAGGACGGCGGCAAAGACAGCTTTGTCGAGGCCACAAAGGCCCGATACAGAAAAAAGTAAAGAGATATTGGTTTACATAATATAAAATACGGAACATTTTTTATCTGAACATGTCAAAAAAATAGTGCAACCCGGCGGATATCGTTGTATAATAAAAGCTGTGAACATATATGCCGATGCACCTGCGGCGGTATGCGCCGCCGCGTGAGGAATTTGGAGGGATAAGCTATGAAAAAAATAACGGCCACGATTTTCGCGCTGGCGCTGGTGTTCTGCCTGCTGCCGGCCTCTGCCTTTGCTGTGGGCGCGCTGCCCCAGCCCGATTACGGATACGGTCTGCCCCAGCCCGACTACATAGGCGGCGGCAGCTATGACAGCGGCTGGTCGTCCGGCGATAACTACGTCACGGACGATTACCCCGTTTCGTCCTCCGTCGCGGTTCCGGTCATCATGTCCGAACCGGCTGACGTGACCGGCGCGATAGGCAACATTCCCATTGCGCTTCAGGTCGAGGCCTATGCCTCCGACGGCGGCAGCGTCCATTATCAGTGGTACGCCGCGAATCTCTCCGGTGACGGAACGCTGACGGCCATCCCCGGCGCGTATTCCTCCGTGTATACGCCCCCTCAGACGCCCGGCACGGCGTATTACTGCGTCGGCGTTTATAATGTCGTCGGCAATGCGCGCAGCGTCGAGGTCGAATCCCGCATGATCGCCGTCAACTACAGCGGCATTGAAATACTCAACACCCCGTCCAAGACGAGCTATACTCAGGGCGAGAGCGTCAGCCTGCGCGGCCTTGTCGTGCGTGTGTACGACTCCAACGGCAGCTATTGGGATTCCGCCGACGGCAGCGGCCTTTCCGTGTACCCGTCCAAGCTCAGCACCGCCGGACAGACGGCAGTTGAGCTGAGCTACGGCATGTCCAGCGCTGTGTTCTATGTCAACGTCAGCGCCGCCGCGTCGAACGGCACCGCCTCCGGCGGCACGCAGGCCGATTCCGCCGCGCAGAAGGATGAAAACCACGTCCACGAGTACGGCGACTGGGTCATAACCAAGGAAGCTACCTGCATTTCCACGGGCATCCGCACGCGCAGCTGCGAGTGCGGCGACACGCAGACCGAGGTCATCCCCAAGACCGACCACAGCTGGGATGAGGGCGTCATCACCAAGCAGCCCACGGCGACGTCCAACGGCTCCCGCCTCTACACCTGCACCATCTGCAAGGCCAATAAGAGTGAAATCATCCCCGCCGGAACGGATACCACCGCCGTTTCCTCCTCTCAGGGTGGCCTGACGGTGGATCAGCCTGCCAGCAACGCCACGGCGCCCGTTACCGCGCCCCCCACGCCGACCTCCGGCGTTATCGGCACAAATGACGTCGGCGCGGGCAGCGCTGACGGCGTCAACAATACCGGCAGCGTCAATAAGACGACCGACAGCACCGGCTGGTGGCTCATCCCCGTGTCCGCGCTGCTTCTTGTCGGCTGCGGCAGCGGCGCTTACTATCTGATGAAGAAGAAAGGCGGCGAGTGAGGATCGTATCGCTATTAAGGCGGCTTGCGCCTGTTCTGTGCGCGCTCGCGCTGCTCATGCTCACCGGCTGCGGCCAGTCCGTGCCCGCTGAGGCGGCGCAGGGCGGCCCCGGCATACAAAGCATCAGCTTTTCCCGCACCACCGCGGACGGGAACGACTCCTTCGATTTCAGCATCTGGCAGCTTGGCGAGGCATACTATTTTTCGGATGCCGCCGTCATTGGCGGCGACGGCACGGCCGAGCCTGTCAGCCGCGAGGTGACGGAGGCGGACATGACCCGTGCGCGCGACATCGCCGCGCAGTACGGGATAAAGGCCTACCTTGAGGCGTATAAAAAGCCGCTGATAGACCTTGCGCCCGGGGAGGCCGTGTATAAAACGGAACTCACGCTTGACGACGGCACGGTGCTCTCTGCCGACACGCAGGGGAGCTGGGGCGACGCGCTGGAGGGTTTTTTCAAGGAACTCAGCGCGGAATGACCTCCGCGCCGCGTACACATCGCAAAATACAAGCTGTAAAGCATATACCCTTTACAGCTTGTTGTTATAATCAGCATAATATTTAATATTATTTGACCGAAAGGAGAAATATCATGGGTTTGATCAAGGCTGCTCTCGGCGCTGCCGGCGGAGTAATGGGAGACCAGTGGAAGGAATATTTTTATTGTGAGGCTCTGCCTGAAAATGTGCTTGCCGTCAAGGGCAGAAAGAAGGTTTCCGGGCGTTCCTCCAACAGATTCGGCGAGGATAACATCATTTCCAACGGTTCCGTCGTCGCTGTGGCGGACGGCCAGTGCATGCTCATCGTTGAGCAGGGAAAAATAGTTGAGGTCTGCGCCGAGCCGGGCGAGTTCGTCTATGACAGCTCTACCGAGCCCAGCATTTTCTCCGGCAGTCTCGGCAGCAGCATTGCCGCCGTGTTCGAAAACATCGGCAAGCGCTTCACCTTCGGCGGCGAGGCGCCCAAGGATCAGCGCGTATACTACTTCAACACCAAGGAGCTTGTCGGCAATAAGTACGGCACGCCCTCTCCCGTTCCCTTCCGCGTCGTGGACAAGAACATCGGCCTTGACGTCGATATCTCCATCCGCTGCTTTGGCGAGTACAGCTACCGGATGTCCAACCCCCTGCTGTTTTACACGAATATCTGCGGCAATGTCAGCGGAGAATATACCCGTGACAAGATAGAGGGCCAGCTCAAGACCGAGCTTCTCACGGCGCTCCAGCCCGCATTTGCAAAGATCTCCGACATGGGCATCCGCTATTCCGCCCTGCCCGGCCACACCATGGAGATGGCGCAGGCGCTCAATGAGGTGCTTTCCGCCAAGTGGCGCGACCTTCGAGGCCTTGAGATCGTCTCCTTCGGCGTTTCCAGCGTGAAGGCCAGCGAAGAGGACGAGAAGATGATAAAGGAGCTTCAGCGCAACGCCACCTTCCGCGACCCCGGCATGGCGGCGGCGCACCTCGTCGGCGCGCAGGCTGCGGCCATGCAGAGTGCCGCCGCGAATGAGAACGCGGGCGCGGCCATGGCCTTCATGGGCATGAACATGGCCTCCAACGCCGGCGGCATCAACGCGCAGGAGCTTTTCCAGATGAGCGCGCAGCGTCAGGCACAGGCGCAGCAGAGCGCGCCCAAGGCGGCGGCCCCGGCGGGCGACGCGTGGGTCTGCCCGCAGTGCGGCGTTTCCGTCACGGGCAAGTTCTGCCCCGAGTGCGGCGCGAAGAGGCCGCAGGCCAATACGTGGACGTGCTCCTGCGGCGCTGTCAACAAGGGCAAGTTCTGCTCCGAATGCGGCGCGAAGAAGCCCAGCGGCGTGCCGCAGTACCGCTGCGACAAGTGCGGTTGGGAGCCTGCCGACCCCACCAAGCCGCCGCGCTTCTGCCCTGAATGCGGCGACCCGTTCGATAACGGCGATATAGTCTGATATACCCTGCGCCCGGCGCCGCAGTCTCGCATTTCGATGCTGCGGCGCTGACGTTTAATTGAAAAAGAAGGTCATCAATGAAAGCTTTTGCGCGTGTTCTCTCTGCGCTGCTAGCGGCGCTTATAATGTGTGTTCCTCTGTCCGGCTGCGCCGGAAGCGATACGGGTGCACTTGGCCTGTATACGCTTGCGCAGGTGAGAGACGGCGGGGAAGTCTACTCCGCCGGTGAGGCGTATGCGCAGCCGTGCACGCTTGAGCTGAAAAGAAATAAGGCCGTCCTCACGCTGGACGGCAACAGGATATACGGCAAATGGTTCGTTGAGGAAGGAGTGTTCGACCTTGTGACGGACGGCGGCGTTTCCCACGGCACGCTGAATGACGGCGTGTGCACCTTCGACTATTTGGACGACGGGCTGGTGCACGTTTTCCTGCGCGAGGGCGCTGCCCTGCCGGACGATGTGCCCGGCGGCAATCCCGGCGCGGAGGAGGGCGCGCTTGCGCGCCAGTGGAACGGCGATTGGTACGGCTGGTGGTCGCTCAGCAATGCTTCGGGCGACTGGACCGCGCTTGACGGGCAGATCTATGACTGCTTTGCGCGCATAAGCATCGACGACACCGGCGTTGGCACGCTGCGCCTCTGGGATGAACAGCTCAGCGCCGCCGACCCAATCGGCGTGGCTGATATAAGCGTCACACCCGGCGCGGACGGCTCCATGGGCACGGCGCGCACGCTCGGCGGCAGATTCTGGCTGGCGGAGCTTGCGCCGGATGAGTGGACGCTCGACCCCGCGGCCTACGGCTTTGAAAACATGCTCGTGGTCGATGACGGACATTATGAGTCCGATGAGGGCAGCTTTGACTATATGCTCGTCTTGCGCCCATGGGGAACGGACTGGAGCGACGTTGAAGCCGCCGCGCCTGCGCTCCTGCCGTATTTTTATAATGACTGGTATCTGCCGCAGATAGAGTCCGGCGCATCCATGCCGGACGCATTCGACCCCGCACAGGTGCACAGCGCCGCGGCAGAGACGGATAATGAGGAGTGAGACATATGCCAGAACAGGTGACAAACTATAAATGCCCGGCGTGTACGAGCCCCTTGCAGTTCGACAGCGCCACGGGCAAGCTGCACTGTGAATACTGCGGCAGCAGCTACAGCGTTGCCGAGATAGAAGCGATGTACGCCGCCAAGAATGCCGCGGCGGAGCAGGCGGGCGCACAGGCCGCCGAGGCGTGCGAGAGCAGCGCGCAGGAGCAGGGCGACAGCGTGGACGGCTGGCAGCTTTCCGGCGCGGGCGAAGAATGGGGTGCGGACGCGGCGGGGATGCGCGCGTATAACTGCCCCTCCTGCGGGGCGGAGCTTATCTGCGACGACACCACTGCCGCCACGAGCTGCCCCTACTGCGACAACCCCACGATAATTCCCGCCTCCCTTGCCGGAAGTCTCAAGCCGGAGCTTATCATACCCTTCAAGCTCGACAAGCAGCAGGCGAAGGACGCCTTCCGCAGCCACCTCAAGGGGAAAAAGCTCCTGCCGAAGCTGTTTTCGCAGGAGAACCACCTTGACGAGATAAAGGGCGTGTACGTGCCCTTCTGGCTGTATGATGCGGACGCGAACGCAAGCATCACATACGCCGCCCAGCGCATAAACGCCTGGTCCGACAGCGAGTATGACTATACCGAGACGCAGGTGTTCGACCTTCACCGCAACGGCGGCGTAGGCTTCAAGGACGTTCCGGTGGACGGCTCAAAGAAGATGGACGATACTCTCATGGAGGCGATAGAGCCTTATGACGCGTCGCAGACGGTGGAGTTCAAGACCGCCTATCTCGCCGGATACCTTGCCGACAGATACGATGTTCCCGCGGGTGACTGCGTTCCGCGCGCGAATGAAAGAATGCAGAAAAGCGTGAAGGACTGCTTCATCTCCACCACGGGCGGCTTCACCGGCGTCCAGCCGAAGTCCAGCCGCATACATATCTCCAAGGGCAGGGCCCGGTACGCGCTTTTCCCCGTGTGGATACTCAATACCACGTGGCGCGACAAGAAGTATGTTTTCGCCATGAACGGCCAGACCGGCAAATTTGTCGGCGACCTTCCGGCGGATAGATCGCTCAAGCTCAAGTGGCAGCTCATATACGGCGGCGTGTTCGCCGTGCTGCTGTACGTGCTTGAGTGGCTGCTGCTTGCGTAAGGAGGGGCGTTTATGAAAAAAAGAATTATCGCTGTTTTGGCCGCGCTCGTCCTTGTGTTCTCGCTCGGCGCTTCCGCATACGCCGACGGCGCTGGCTTCATATTTGATAACGACGCGCTTTTGAACAATGCCGAGCAGTACGAGCTTGCCGCGCAGGAGCTTTACGACGGATACGGCGTCGCCGTATGCTATCTCTCCGCGCCGTCGCTGGACGGCATGACCATCGGGGAGCTTGCGCAGGAGTTCTACGCCGCCAATATCCCGTACCCCGCGGGGCTGCTGTTCGTGGACTGTGCCGAGTCCGACATGTATTACATATATCCCTCCGGCGACGCGGCCGCGGATATGGTCGATTCCGGCGGCGACGCGCTCATCAGTGCCTACTCAAACTCGGCCACATATGACGAGGCCGTAAAGGCTTATCTGAACACCGCGGCGGAGCTGCTTGCACAAATGCCGTCCGCATCCGGCGCGGCGCAGGCGTCGTCAGCCATCCCGGCACAGCGGCAGTTTGCGCGCGTCTATGATGAAACGGGGCTTATCCCGGCGGATACCCTCGCGAAGCTCAATGCCCTCGCGGATTCCGTCAGCGAGGAGGGCCGGTGCGATGTGGCCGTCGTGTTCGTCACGGACACGGCAGGGAAGGACATTCAGGCCTTCGCGGACGACTTTTATGATTATAACGGCTATGGCTACGGCGACGGCGATGACGGTATTATGCTGGCTGTGGACGTCAATAACAGGCAGTTTGCCGTCACGACCTACGGCTACGGCGCGTATGCTTTCACCGACAAGGGGCAGGAGTATATGGATGAAAAATATATTCCCTACCTCAAAAACAGTGATTGGGCCGGCGCGGCTGAGGCGTTCATAAAGGTCAGCGGGGAACTCCTCACCTCTGCCCGTAACGGCGCGCCCGTGGATGTGGGCAACATGCCGAAGGGCAGCGTGTCGCCGGTCATGATATTGGTTGACTTGGTTCTCGGCTTCCTGCTTGCGCTCATCCCCGTCGGCATCATGCAGAGCAAGCTCAAGACCGTCGTCAGCAGGAACGACGCCGCGGACTATATCCGCCAGGGCAGCTTCCGGCTGGACAACAGCTCTGACGTGTTCCTATACAGGCGCGTCAACAGGACGCCGCGGCCGAAGCCGCAGGAGTCGTCCGGCGACGGTGGCGGCAGCACCATGCACACAAGCTCCTCCGGCCGTTCCCACGGCGGCCATTCCGGTTCGTTCTGAATTCATTCAAGATATAGTTTAATGGCCGCGATGCAACTCATCGCGGCCATTAATTTTGTGCCTTATTAAAACAGAACTACGCCCTTTATGTATCCGGCGGGCGGATGGGCAAGCTATTCCATGCCGGTCGCAAGCTCGGTGAAGGGGATCGTGTGCGATATCATCTGATCCATCGGGATGGTCCCCTCGGCGAAAAGCTGCACGGCTTCCTCGTCGTTGAAGAGCATGTCCTCGCCGGTCATGGGGTGCGACGCGTCGAGTATCGGCCCACGCAGGACTATCTCGTTTGCGAGGTCCACGGAGAATACCTCCTGCCGCGAGTAGACAGAGGTGATTATTATCCGGCCCCTGCCGTTGTATTCCCCGGCAAGCTGACCGTTTGTGCGCGAGAACTTTATCGTCCTGCACGCCGTAAGCAGCCCCGCGAGACTGCCGCACATCTCTATCACCGTGTCAAAGAACTTTCCGTCTGTGAGCTGGTATACGCGCTCGACATAGTCCTCCTTCGCGGAGTTTATCACATCTGTTGCGCCGTACTTCTTTGCAAGCTCAAGCTTCCCGTCGTCAAGGTCGAAGGCGACGAGCTTCTTCACGCCCGCCTTTTTCAGCGCAGCAAGCGTCATCAGGTTCATATAACCGCAGCCGATGAGACCCACGCTCTCGGGCTTGTCGGCCATGACGTGGTGCACGATGTTCGTCACGCAGCCCATCGGTTCCGCCACGCAGAAGCGGTAATCCCGGTTCATTTCCGGCAGCTTCACCAGCAGCGACGTGTCCGGAACGACGCGGTAGGTCGCAAAGGCCTGCGTGTAGTTGCCGGAGACCTTGTCGCCGGGGGCGAACTTCGTGACCTCCGCGCCGACCTCCAGCACCGTGCCGACGGGCTCATGCCCGATCTTGCAGCCGTATGGCACCTGCTGCGACTCGCGGAAGCCGTGCGCGGAGGTGCCGAAATATTTGTCGAATTCGTATATCGGCAGATCCGTGTGGCACAGGCCGACGGCGTCCGTCTTTACCAGAATGTCGTGCGGCCCGAGTGCGGGCAGCTCCTCTTCAATGTATTCTATTTTTCGCGGCCCTGTAATTACAGCAAAGGTTCTTCTGTTTGGTGCGGTATGCTCCTGTACATTATACTATAGCATTCCGCGGGCAAAATCCAACCGATTTTGCGAAAACGTTTGTCTGCCCCGTGCTTGACCATCACCATTCGCGCAGCACAAGATCCGTCTCGCCGGGGTTGAGCCCCAGCTCTATGCGCAGCACCTTCGGGTGCTTTGCGTATTCCCGGCGTATCGCGTCGCGCAGCGCCGTTCCGCCGTGATAGCCGTGTATCACGCGCAGCCTGTACGCCCCGGCACTGCGGCGCAGCTTCGCGTCTATGGCCGTGCGCGCCTGATATACCGTCATGCTGTGCACGTCCAGCTCTATTATGCCCCCGTTCATTGCCAGCCGTCACCTCCGGCCGCCTCCGCGCCGCGCTGTGCGTCAAACTCCGGGGCCAGCGGCGCATCCGGGTGCCGCTCGTTGTAGCGCTGCACGCTGTCGTTGAACCATTCAATGGTCGTGCGGCTGTAATGCTCCAGAAACAGGCGCATGACGGGGGAGAATATCTTGTCCTTCAGATAGCTCACATTCACGAAGCGCACCGCGTGAAAATCCGGGATGTTCAGGATGACCAGCTTCTCGTCGTCCGCGGCCAGCACCTGATCCAGCGACATGAACGACACGCCAAGCCCCTCGCGCGCCGCGTTTATCTGCGACTGCACGCTGTAGCTCTCCCACATTGGGCTTATCTGCAAATTGTGGCTGTAGAAGAACGCATCCACGACCGCGCGTGTGTTCGACCCCGGCTCGCGCAGCAGCAGGTTCTCCCGCGCCAGATCCTCCGCCGTGACGGTCTTTTTCCTGCTCAGCGGGTTGTCGGTGCTGCACACGGCGACGACGGGGAACTTCTGTATCGTGTGAAAGCTCAGTCCGGGGAAGTTGTCCACGGTCTCCGCGATGACGAGATCCAGAGAGTTTTCCAGCATCTTCTGATACATCCTCGTCGCCTCGCCCACGCATACGCGCACCTTTACATCCGGATTATCCTGCTGAAAGGTTTTTATCACGCGCGGCAGAAACAGCTTGCCTATCGCCGTGCCCGTTCCCACGCGCAGGACGACGCCCTCCCTTTCCGCGTTCAGGAGGTCGGAGTACAGGTTCATCACGCGCATGGCGCGGTCGTATACCTGCTCCCCGAACTGCGTTATGTACAGCCTGTTCGATATCCTGTCGAAGAGCTTTCCGCTGTAGTGCTCCTCGACCTCCCTTATCGCCACGCTGACCGTCGGCTGTGAAATATGCAGCCGCTGTGCCGCCTTGCTGACGGAGCATTCCTGGCATACGGCCAGAAATATCTCAATGTGCCTCAGCGTCATAATAGTCCCCCTTTACGCCATAGCCTTTTATCTATACTTTGTATTATACATTAGTATTTCACAAAAGTCACTACTTTGTGATATATTGCAAAAAAAAGAGATGCGCGGCGGAGTTTCAACCTGTGTTTTGTTTAACATGTATGAAAAATCACAAGCGCTGGCATCCTTCGGCAAAACATGTAGCACCCCGGCAGAATCTGCCGGCTATAAATAAAAAAGTATGAAGGGAGACCCCAAAATGAAGAAAACGCTGTCAATCGCACTTGCTCTGATCATGGCGCTGGGCCTGCTTGCAGGCTGCGGCTCCAGCTCCTCTGCCCCCGCATCCGCCCCCGCGGCAGACGCACCCGCTGCGGAAGCCGCCTCCGAACCGCTTCGCGTCGCGGTGCAGTCCTTCTATTGCAGCTCCATGGTGGAGTATATTCAGGCCAACGGTCTGGATAAGGAAGCCGGCCTTGATATCGACTGGATCGTGTTCAACGGCGGCGCGGCCATAAACGAGGCCATGGGCGAATGGGATATCGCCGTCACCGGCGGCGCGTTCGTCTACGCCCTCGCAAATTACGACTGCAAGCTCGTTGCGCATCAGGTCGATGGCACCGGCGGCAACTATTTCTGCGCCAGAAAGGGCGATCCTCTGCTCGACGCAAAGACGCCCGAGGAAGCGGCAGAGTGCATCCGCGGCAAGACTCTTCTCACCTGCTTCGGCACGACCGGCCACTACACCATGAACCTCTTCCTTGAGTCCATCGGCGTCAGCCCCGACGAGGTCAACATGATGAACCTCGAGATCGCCAACGTCTACTCCTCCTGGGTCGCCGGCGAGGGCGATTACTGCGTCCTGACCGAGCCGTACTGCTACTATGACATGGACGAGATGAACACTGAGATCTACGCCACGCTCGAGTCCATCGGCGGCGAGCTGTTCGAGTCCACCGTCTGCACCAAGGACGCCTATGAAAACAGATATGACGACGTCGTCAAGTTTGTCAGCATCCTCTACAAGGCCTGCGACGCTCTGTCCGCCGACGAGGATCTCGCCGTCAACACCGTTATGAACTGGTACGCCAACTGCGGCAAGACTCTCGACGAGAGCGAGGCCCGCCAGTCTGTCGAGTCCAAGCCGTTCATCAGCTCCGACGAGGCTTCCAAGATCACTCTCGGCGAGTTTGCGGAGTCCTACGCCGCATGGTTCGCCTCCCGTGAGCTCATCGACGCCAAGGGTCTTGAAAACGTCAAGAACAATATCGCCTCTGACGTGTTCGCCGACGCGCTTGCGGCCCTCGGCAAGTAATATCCCGCATAATTCGGAGCGGACGCTGTGGCCGCCGCCGGGCTGCGCCTTGCCGCCCTGCGCACATCCATGCTCGGCTCCTCCGGTTCGGGAGGGCGTTTTCAAGCGCCCTCCTTTTCACAACAGAAAGGTTTGCTTATGAATCGTGAACAAAAACTAAGCACCGCAAGAAAGCAGAAGATGAAGTACCGCGCGATCTCCGTTCTGTCGGTGGCGGTGTTCATCCTTATCTGGTATGTTGCGACTGCCGTTTTGGAGCTTGTCCCGTCATATTCGCTGCCCAGTCCTGTGAAGGTCTTTTCGACCTTCATCGCAAAGCTCAGCTCCAAGGCGCCGGACGGGGCGACGCTCGGCCAGCACTTCCTCGCCAGCCTTCAGGTCGCCACATACGGCTACGTCCTCGGCGCCGTCATCGGCGTGCCCCTCGGCATTGCCATGGGCTGGTTTGACTGGGTGGACAAGCTTTTCAGACCAGTCTTTGACTTCCTCAAGCCTATCCCGCCTATCGCGCTCATCCCGGTCATGATAGTTATTTTCGGCATTTCCATCCGCGCAAAGGCCGTTCTTATCTTTTTCTCGACCGTCATTCCCTGTATTCTCAACTCCTATTCCGGCGTCCGTCAGACGCGCCAGATACACCTCTGGGTCTCGCAGACCTTCGGCGCGACGAATTCCCAGCAGCTTTTCAGCGTGGCCATTCCCTCGGCGATGCCCATGATCTTCGCGGGGCTTCGCGTGGCGATGGGCTCTTCGTGGATGGCGCTCGTCGCGGCGGAGCTTCTGGCTTCCACGCGCGGCCTTGGCTATCTCATCTCCATCGGCCGCTCGCTGCTGCGCTCTGACCTAATCATCGTCGGCATTCTGTGCCTCGGTATGATAGGCATCGTTATTTCCGCCCTGTTCGACGTGGTCGAAAGGCTGTTTGTACGCGGGAGGAATGAGAAATGAACAACTCGAAATTCAAAGGAAAGCTCTCCTCCGCGCTTCTGGCGTCGATCGGCCTTGTCGCCATCATCGTTATCTGGTGGCTCGCCGTTAAATTCACGGAGATCGGCCTTCTTCTGCCAAGCCCGCTGGACGTGCTTGAGCGTATCATATATAACTGCTCTCACCCCATCGGCCGTAAATTCACCCTACCCGTGCACCTGCTGATAAGCCTTCGCCGTGTGCTCCTCGGCTTCACAGTGGCGTCCGTCGCGGGCGTTATCCTCGGCATCGCCATGGGCCGCTCAAAGATGATAGAGGCGATCTTCCGCCCGCTTTTTGAGCTTGTCCGCCCCATCCCCAGCGTCGCGTGGATCCCCCTTGCGATAGTCTGGTTCGGCATCGGCGAGTCCGCGAAGTTCTACATCATTTTCATGGCCGGCTTTGTCAACATCGTCGTCAATACCTATTCCGGCGCAAAGCAGGTCGATGAAAACATGCTGGGCGTGGCGTACATGCTCGGCGCGAATAAGTATCAGGCATTCTTCCGCGTCGTTATCCCGTCCTGCGTGCCCTATATCTTTGCCGGTATGCAGGTCGGCCTGTCCACATGCTGGATGGCTGTCCTCGCGGCGGAAATGGTCAGCTCCACCGAGGGTATCGGCTGGGCTATCACGGCCGGACAGGAAGCGGGCGATATGACGCAGATATTCGTCGGCATCATCGCCATCGCAATAGTCGGCCTGCTGCTCGCGGCGCTGATGCGCTGGCTTGAGCGTATTCTTTGTCAATGGAGGGTCCGCGGCTCATGATAGAAAACAATTCACGCAAGGCCGTCATCAACTGCGACCATGTCAGCAAGACGTTCTATAATCTCTCCGGCGATCACCTCGTCGTGGACGACCTCAACTTCAAGGTGTATGAAAACGAGTTCGTGGTGCTCTTCGGCCCCGGCCAGTGCGGCAAAACGACCATCCTCAATCTCATCGCCGGGCTGGAGCTGCCCACGGGCGGCAAGATAACCGTCTCCGGGGAAGAGGTCACAGGCCCCTCGCCGAAGCGCGGCATGGTCTATCAGACCACCAACCTTTTCATGTGGTACAACGTTATGAAAAACGTTGAATTCGGGCCGAGTGTCCGCGGCGTGCCGAAGAAGGAGCGCCGCGCCCGCGCGCAGCATTATATTGACCTTGTCGGCCTCAGCGGCTTTGAAAAGCATTACCCCGTCAAGCTCTCCGGCGGTATGCAGCAGCGCGTCGGCATCGCGCGCGCCTACTGCAACGAGCCTGAGCTCATATGCATGGACGAGCCCTTCGGCCATCTCGACGCGCAGACGCGCTATCTCATGGAGGAAGAGGTGGACAGGATAAGCAGCGCGGAAAAGCGCACCGTCGTGTTCGTCACGAATAACGCCGAAGAGGCGATATATCTTGCCGACCGCATCATCCTTCTGCACAACTGCCCCACGTCCGTCCATAAGGAATATATCGTTGACCTGCCCCGCCCGAGGGATTATACCTCGCCCGAGTTTCTTGCCCTGCGCGAGCGGATAACCAACGAAATGGACAAAACCCTGTAAGAAAGGGGAATTTCAATGTCTGATGAAGTAAAAGTCTCTGTAAAAAACCTCACCAAGAGCTTCGGCGACCTGCTCGTGCTGGACGATATATCCTTTGAGGTCATGAAGGGCGAATTCCTCTGCATCGTCGGCCCGACGGGCTGCGGCAAGACGACCTTCCTCAACAGCCTCACAAAGCTCTATAATATCGACAGCGGCACCATCACGCTCGACGGGGAGGCCATAAACCCCAAAAAGCACAATCTCGCCTATATCTTTCAGGAGTATTCCACCATGGAATGGCTCACTGTTGAGGAAAATATCAGCTACGGCCTGCGCATAAAGCACTTCCCCAAGGATGAGATCGCCAAGCGCACAGCCGAGGTCATGGAAATAGTCGGTCTGACGAAGTATGCCAAGTACTATCCCAATCAGCTTTCCGCAAGCATGCTTCAGCGCGTCGTCATCGCGCGCGCCTTCGCCGTCACGCCTGACCTTCTCCTCATGGATGAGCCTTACGGTCAGCTTGACCTGCAATTGAAGTACCATCTTGAGGATGAGCTTATCAACCTCTGGCGCAGGACTGGCGTAACGGTAATATTCATCACGCACAATATTGAGGAGGCCGTATATTTGAGCGACCGCATCCTTGTGCTCACGAATAAGCCGACGAAGATAAAATGCTCCATTCCCAATGAGCTTCCGCGCCCCCGCAAGGTGTCCGACCCGGAGTTCATCAAGCTCAGGAATGAAGTGACAGATCTTATTAAATGGTGGTAAGGAGGAAATATGGCAAACTCAGTTAAGCGCCCGAACGTGCTCTTCCTTTTGACCGACGATCAGCGCTACGGCACCATACACGCCCTCGGCAATGACGAGATACAGACGCCGAATATGGACCGCCTTGTCAACTCCGGCATGGCCTTTACCAACGCCCATATCCCCGGCGGCACCGTGTCCGCCGTGTGTATGCCCAGCCGCGCCATGATAAATTCCGGCAAGACGCTTTTCCATCTCGAAAAGGACGGCCAGAACATCCCGCAGGAGCATGTGACCATGGGCCAGTGCTTCCTCAACGCCGGATACCGCAGCTGCGGCATCGGCAAGTGGCACAACGGCATTGAAAGCTATGCCCGCAGCTTCTGCGACGGCGCGGACATCTTCTTCGGCGGCATGTGGGATCACTGGAACGTTCCCGTGAACGACTTCAAGCCTGACGGCTGCTATGAAAACGAGATAAACTACACGCCGAACTTCTCCGCCAGCCAGAGCACCGTCAAGGTGCGCGCAGAAAGGATAAACGCCGGCGTGCACTCCACCGACCTCTTCTCTCAGGCCGCCGTGGACTATCTCAAGAATTACGACGGCGACGCGCCGTTTTTCATGTATCTTTCCTTCCTTGCGCCGCACGACCCGCGCACCATGCCCGAGCAGTTCCGCAATATGTACGACCCGGATAAGATAACCCTCCCGCCCAACTATATGCCCATGCCGACGGTAAGCTACGGCTGGGCCGCAAAGGGGCGCGATGAGAATACCGAGGCGTACCCGCGCCTGCCGGACAAGATACGCCGCCATATCGCCGATTACTATGCCATGATAAGCCATATCGACTGGCGCATCGGCCAGCTTCTCGACGTGCTGGAGGAAAGGGGAATGGCCGATAACACCATCGTCGTCCTCTGCGGCGATAACGGCCTCGCCATCGGCCAGCATGGCCTGATGGGCAAGCAGAACCTCTATGAGCACAGCGTCAAGGTCCCGCTCGTCATCTCCGGCCCCGGCGTGCCCGCCGGTGTGACCTCGGATAAGCTGGTGTATCTGCTGGACGTGTACCCCACGCTCTGCGAGCTCTGCGGGATAGAGGTGCCCGCCTCCGTCGAGGGGCGCAGCGCCGTTCCGCTCATGCGCGACCCGGACGCGTCGATACGCGACGCGCTGTATCTGGCGTTTCAGGCGCGCATCCGCGGCGTCATGGATGAGCGCTATAAGCTCCTTGAGTACCGCACTGAGCATATAAAGCTCACGCAGCTTTTCGACCTTAAAAACGACCCGTGGGAGCAGTACAACCTCTTTGAAATGCTCGGCAGCGATGAGATAGTCGCGCATATGCGCGAAAAGCTCTTTGAAATGCGCGACGAGTGGGAGGACGAGTCTGTTCTCTTCGGCCAGCAGTATTGGCAGCAGTGGCGGCAGTATGAGGCGGCCGAGGTCCACGGCGTCGCCGCGCCAAAGGGCGTGGATATGGCAGCGCAGGTCAATAGCTGGGGCACGAACAAATAGGAAATCCATGCTGCAACAAACCGGACGCAGGTCCATGCAACGAGGTGATCTATCTGAATCTTTATATAGCCGTCGATGGCGGCGGCACAAAAACCGAAACGCTACTTTTTGACGGTTCGGGTCATATCCTCGCGCGCGATGTTACGACGGGCTGCAACCCGCTCGATATCGGCAGCCTTGCCTCTGCAAAGCTCCTGTGCGATGCCGTCCGCGGTATCTCCGCCGCGGCGAAGGGGCAGATAGGCTCTGTGTTCTGCGGCGTGGCCGGAAACTGCCACAGCCACGGCGCGCTTCTGGAATATCTCCGCGCGCATATCGACGCGCCGTCGCTCAACGTGTGCGATGATACGTACAACGTCATCTCAAGCGAGCTTGAGCGCGCCGACGGCTGCGGCCTCGTCGCGGGAACAGGCTCATCCCTTCTCGTGCGCGTCAAGGGGAAGATATGCCGCCATATAGGCGGCTGGGGCTTCCTCATCGACACAGGCGGCAGCGGGTATGTCCTCGGGCACGACGCCATATATATGGCGCTGCGCGCGATCGACGGCCGCGGCGAAAAAACCGTCCTGACGGAGCTTCTCGGCAGGGCGCTCGGGGAAAGCGTCGATCAGGCCATGGCGCAGATTTACGCCGGCGGCCGCTCGTTCATCGCTTCCCTCGCGCACACCGTCTTTGAGGGGCGCGCCATGGGGGATAAGGTCGCGGGCGAGATATTCGACAAGGGCGTTGCCAGCCTTGCTGAGCTTGTCTCCACTGCCGCGCAGTATTTCCCCGGCGAATATCCGGTCGTCCTCGGCGGCGGGCTGTTCTCCGTCTACCCGGAGTATGTCGCCGCCCTACGGCAGAGCTGCCCGGCGCAGGCGCGCCTTATAAGCACGGATATGCCCGTCGTGTACGGCGCGGCCGTGGAGGCGCTCGCCGCCGTCAATATGGGGATCGACGCTGCTTTTAGAAGCACGTTCCTCTCCGATTATCATGCGCTCACCACTGCCGCCCGCCAGGGCCGCGCTATGTAACGCGCAAAAGATCCCAATAAACTCCCGAAGCCCGGATGCGTCCTTTACCGACGTATCCGGGCTTGACCTTCCCCTCTCGCGCTGCGGTGGTTGCGTTTGGGCGCGGAATGTATTATAATCATCCTGAACTCCGCGCAGCGCGGCGTTCCGTATAGTGCAGCAACCTTGACGCTTACAACTGCGGCCATGCCGCATGGAGGATGATAATGAAAAAAAGCAGGGTTCTTTTATGCCTTCTGCTCGCCGCGGCGACGCTTCTGTGCGCCTGCGGCAAAAAGGGCGGGGGAGAGCAGGCCGCCGACACGCCGGACTACTCCGTCCCGGATATACAGCCGTCCTCGGTGCCCTCGACGCCGAAGATATCGGATAAATACAACAGCATTGACGACGCCAATAAGCGCGAGGCGAAGGAGGTGCGCGAGCAGCTCCTTGCGGTCGCGGAGGGCTGCCGGGATATATACGAGCAGGCAGACAAGGGCACGGCGATAAACGTCGTCCTCAGTGACGCCACGGTGCAGGCCATGGTCGTGCGCATCGGGCAGATGGGCTACAGCGCCGTTGACTATCTCGGCACGATGGACATGCAGTGCCCCGACCCGATAGTTTTCTTCGGCAGCACCATCGGCACGGCGGAGGACACCAGCGTGTCCTACTACATGGTCTACAGCGACGGGCAGATAAGCGTGTACCACCTCGGCCGCAGCAGCGGCATGTGGTATCTCATCGCCATGTCTGCCGTGTGGGATAAGGAGTGTAACCCTTCCATCCTCACAGAGGGGCGCTATGTCATCGGCAGTGTGTCGTACACGGACAAGGGCTGGCTCATCTATAACCGCGACACCGAGAGCTTTGACGACAACCAGCGCTCAAACACCAACGCGTATGTTTTCGTGCGCGTCCTGCCGTATGACAGCACGAAGCGCGCACTCAGCGCGAAGTATATCGAGCCGATAGGCTATTTTGAAAACAACCTCTTCACCACGACGTGGACGGAGGCCAACCTCGGCGTTATCGACTTCAACAGCCTCTACGCCTATCTTTTCGGCATGTATCACGGCACGGCAAGCCTCTCCGCCGCCAACGCGCGCAGCTACTTCAACGCCGTCAGCGGCACGCGGCTGTGCCTTGTGCCGACGGATTCCTTTGAAAACGTCGTGCAGTACTATTTCAATATCGACTCCGGCGTGCTCAAGAATATCTCGGACTACAGCTCCCGCCTCGGCGGTTATTTCTTCCTGCCGTATTCAGAGGACTCGTACAACGTCGTGCCCCACACGGCGGAGCCGGAGGTCACGGATTACTGGTATAACAGCGACGGCACGCTCACCATGCGCGTGGACGCGCGCAACGAGTGGTACGGCACGGACAGGGCCTTTTCGCATGAGGTCACCGTGCGTGAGGATGGCTCCGGCGGCTTCAAATACGTCTCAAATACGCTCATTGCCGACGAGAACAGCATCATCCCAACCTGCCAGCTCTCCGGTCAGCTCGATATCGAGCGCGCAAAGACCCAGTACTGATAAACGTTATATATCAATAAAAAAACGACACCGCATGATCTGTTCATGCGGTGTCACTCAGCTTGTCAAAAAAGCCTCGCAGAGTTTCGCGTCCGCAGACGCGAAATCAATATTATCCGTTTTCTGCCGCGACATGTGCGTGGCAGAAAACACTTTACGCGGAGTGAGCGTCGAATTGTCCGCTATCAGCGGACAACAGAGGCGCAGAACGCAGCGAAGCTTTCTCGAAAAAGTGGCGAGGCCACTTTTTCGACAGTCTCAGCGACACCGCATGATCTGTTCATGCGGTGTCACTATATACACGGTTATAGTCTTATATGCTGTCCAGAAACTTCTTCACGTAGTAGCAGGCCGCGCCCATCAGCGCCGCGTGCCGCGGATAGCGGCTCAGATGCAGATAGCCTCCGTCCGTGTCGAAGGGGTCAAGCTCCGTCAGCATATCCCTCAGCGCGGGCAGATACGGCTCCAAAAACTTTGCCATGAACCCGCCAATCACGACGTCGCAGTCCAGCGCCTGCCGGATGTTGTGCGCGCCGATCGCCAGATGCTCAAGATAATCGTCCAGCAGCCGCTTGTACTCCGCGCGGCCCTCCTCGACGCCCGCAAAGAAGTCGCGCAGCGTTATACCAAGCTGGTCGCTCAGCCGCGTGGCCGTGCAGTACGCCTCCAGACAGCCGCGCCGTCCGCACACGCATTTCAGCCCGCCCGGATGCACGCACATGTGCCCGAACTCGCCGCTGCGGTTGTTGTTGCCGATGAACTGCGCACCGTTTACAAGCACGGCCCCGCCGACGCCGTCCTCGATCGAGAGATAGGCGAGGTTGCGCTCCCCCGGTGAGCTGAACCACTCGGCAAAGCCGCCGCTCGTCCCGTCGTTTTCGGGGTGCGTGGCATACGGGATGGCGTGCAGCAGCCGCTCAAACGGAATGTTGTAGAGATTCAGCGTCGGCGCGAAAACCATCGTGCCCGTGTCCAGCGACACCACGGCCGGAACTGTCAGCCCCACGCCGAGGAGCCTTGCCCTGTCAACACCCTGCTCGTCCAGAAAGCACTCCAGCTCTGCCGCCAGAAATTCGCTGTAATCGCCGTCCGTCAGGTTCTTCCCGTGGCGCACATCCTTGTACCCCAGCTCGTTGAGCTTCAGATCCGTCAGTATGAAGCGCAGGCGGTGCTCCGTAATGGACACGCCCACAGATACGCGCGCCCCCGCCACCACGGCAAGGTTCATCGCCGGCCGCCCGCCGGAGGACGGCTGCGCCCCGGCGTAGTCTATAAGCCCGGCCTCCGCAAGCTCCGTCAGATTCTGATACACCGTCGGCAGACTGAGATTGAGGTCTGCGGCGATCTTCTGCTTGGCGCAGGGGGCCTCGGCGGAATAAAGATAGTGGTATATGCTGCTTCTCGTGCGCCTGCGGCGCTCCGTCAATGTCTCTTCAAGCACTGGCTTCTCGGTCATGGTTTATCCCTTCCTGTTTATATCTGAAAATATTCTACCAAAACTTTTGCAAAAGTCAATGTAAAAAGTTTTCTCTAAGCCGGATTATTACTGACGTTTTGACTAAAACAGGAAGCAAAGATTTTTACAGATTTTACGAAAGTGTTTCCAGAAAAAGAATTGTAATTGACTTTTATAAAATAACATTATAAAATCAGATCAGCAATGCGGAAGCATTGAAATATGTGACCCGAAACGGGTAAAAGTTAAAAGGAGAATGCCAAATGAAAAAGTATCTTGCACTTATTCTGGCGCTTGTGATGGTCTTCGCGCTGTGCGCCTGCGGACAGCAGGCCGCCCCCGCACAGGACGCTGCCCCTGCACAGGATGCCGCCCCTGCACAGGATGCCGCCCCGGCGGATGCTGCCGCGCCCGCGGCGGAGAAGTCCAACCTCGTCGGCGTTGCGATGCCCACAAAGGATCTCCAGCGCTGGAACCAGGACGGCGAAAACATGAAGGCCCAGCTTGAGGCCGCCGGATATGAGGTCGATCTTCAGTACGGCGCGAACGACATACAGACTCAGGTCTCCCAGATCGAGAACATGATCGCAAACGGCTGCCAGGTGCTGGTCATCGCCTCCATCGACGGCGACTCCCTCGGCACTGTGCTTGCGCAGGCCAAGGAAGCCGGCATCCCCGTCATCGCATATGACCGCCTCATCATGAACTCCGACGCTGTCAGCTACTACGCCACCTTCGACAACTGGCTCGTCGGCGTGAAGCAGGGCGAGTTCATCCGCGACGCGCTCGACCTTGACAACGCGGGCGACAAGACCTTCAACATCGAGTTCATCACCGGCGACCCCGGCGACAACAACATCAACTTCTTCTTTGACGGCGCTATGAGCATCCTTCAGCCCTATCTCGACGCGGGCACGCTCGTCTGCCCCTCCGGCCAGACTGAAAAGACCGTCGTCGCTACCGCCAACTGGGCGACCGACGCCGCGCAGAGCCGCTTTGAAAGCATCCTCGCCTCCAACTATGCCGACGGCACCCAGCTTGACGCCGTCCTCGCTTCCAACGACTCCACCGCTCTCGGCGTGGAGAACGCGCTTGCCTCCTCCTACACCGGCAATTACCCCGTCATCACCGGTCAGGACTGCGACGTTCCCAACGTCATCAACATGAACAAGGGCCTCCAGTCCATGTCCGTGTTCAAGGACACCCGCACTCTTGCTGAAAACGTTGTCGGCATGGTCGATGCCCTCATGAAGGGGACTGAGCCTACCATAAACGACACCGAGACCTACGATAACGGCACCGGCATCATCCCCAGCTACCTCTGTGAGCCCGTGGCCTGCACGCCCGACATGGTGCAGAGCCTGCTGATCGACTCCGGCTACTACACTGCCGACCAGATCGCCGGCTGATACGGAAATTGACTTAAGCTGAAATTGGGCAAGGCGGCGATACCCGCCTTGCCCAAAAGCCCAAAAAACACATGTGCGGAGGCGGTAACTTGTCAGATATATTATTGGAAATGAGAAACATCACCAAGGAGTTTCCCGGCGTAAAAGCTCTGGATGATGTGAATCTGGAGGTTCGCAGGGGCAGCATCCATGCCCTTGTCGGCGAAAACGGCGCCGGAAAATCCACGCTGATGAACGTCCTCAGCGGGTTGTATCCCTACGGCAGCTATACCGGGGATATCCTGTATAACGGGCAGGAGTGCCGCTTTAACAAAATAAAGGACAGCGAGAACATGGGCATAGTCATCATCCATCAGGAGCTTGCCCTCGTTCCGTATATGTCCATCGGCGAAAACATGTTCCTCGGCAACGAGCGTGGCCGCCCCTATGCAATAGACTGGGGCGAGACCTATGCCGAGGCGGAGAAGTATCTCAAAGAGGTCGGCCTTAATGAGTCGCCCAGAACGCTCGTAAAAGACCTCGGCGTCGGCAAGCAGCAGCTTGTCGAGATAGCCAAGGCGCTTTCAAAGGACGCAAAGCTCCTCATTCTGGATGAGCCGACGTCCTCCCTCAACGAATCCGATTCCCGCGCGCTGCTGGATCTGCTGATAAGATTCAAGGAAAACGGCCTCACGTCCATCATCATCTCCCATAAGCTCAATGAGGTGTCGTATGTGGCGGACGATATCACGGTCATCCGCGACGGCAAGACCATTGAAACGCTCGTCAAGGGCGTGGACGATATAACCGAGGACAGGATAATAAAGGGCATGGTCGGGCGTGAGCTGTCTGACCGCTTCCCGAAGCGCGAGGGCGTGAAGATAGGCGGCGTGTCCATGGAGATAAAACACTGGACGGTCTATCACCCTAAATATACCGAGAAAAAGGTCGTGGACGATGTTTCGCTCAACGTCCGCCGCGGAGAGGTCGTCGGCATCTCCGGGCTGATGGGCGCGGGGCGCACGGAGCTTGCCATGAGTGTTTTCGGCCGCAGCTACGGCTCGAACATTCAGGGGGAGCTGTACATAAACGGCGAGGAAGTGAAGATAAACACCGTCAAGGAGGCCATAGACCACAAGTTGGCCTATGTCACCGAGGACAGAAAGGGCAACGGCCTTATTCTTTCCAATCCCATCACGGTCAACACCACGCTTGCCAATCTCCCGGCCATCTCCATGCGCGGCGTTATCGACCGCGATAAGGAGTATGCCGTTTCCGACGATTATAAAAACCGCCTGCGCACTAAGTGCACCGGCGTGGAGCAGAAGGTCGGCAACCTCTCCGGCGGCAACCAGCAGAAGGTGCTGCTTGCCAAGTGGATGTTTGCCGAGCCAGATATACTTATTCTCGACGAACCCACCCGCGGCATAGACGTGGGTGCAAAATATGAAATATACTGCATCATCAATCAACTGGCGGCGGAGGGGAAATCCGTGATAATGATCTCCTCTGAGCTGCCCGAAATCCTCGGCATGAGCGACCGGATATATGTCCTCAACGAAGGGCGCATGGTCGGCGAATTTACAAGAGAAGAAGCCAGTCAGGAAAAAATTATGACGTGCATCCTCAGATCGAGCGGCACAGGTAAAGGAGAAATGGCATATGAGTAAAAACAAGATAAAGGACTTTGTCCAGAAGTATACGATGGTGCTTATCCTGCTGCTCGTGCTGGCGTTCTTCGCCGTGCGCACAGACGGCAAGATACTCATGCCGCAGAATATCACCAATATAATCTCCCAGAACGCTTATGTTTTCGTGCTGGCAGCCGGTATGCTGCTGTGCATCCTCACCGGCGGCAATATCGACCTTTCCGTCGGCTCCGTTGTTTGCTTTGTCGGCGCGCTGGGCGCGGTCTGGCTCAGCAAGGGGTTGAACATGTGGCTCGTCGTCATCCTCATGCTGCTGCTCGGCCTTGCGATCGGCGCATGGCAGGCGTTCTGGATAGCCTTCGTGCATGTGCCGCCGTTCATAACCACGCTTGCGGGCATGTTCGTGTTCCGCGGCCTTTCCAACGTCGTGCTTCAGGGCAAGACGCTTCCCGTCACGAATGAGGCCTTCGTCCGCATTTTCGGCGGCGGCGCGAACTGCTACGTGCCGGACTTCTTCGGCGGACAGGGGATAAATATCCTCTGCCTTGTGATCGGCGGGCTTGCCGCCGTCGTGTTCCTCGCGGGCACGTTTGCCGGGCGCGCAGGGCGCGTCAAAAAGGGCTATACGGTCGAGCCGATGCTTGAGACCGTCCTCAAGGCCGTCATCATCTCCTTCGTCATTGCCTTTTTCGCCGTCAAGCTCAGCCAGTATAAGGGCCTGCCCATGGCGCTCATCTGGGTGGCGCTCGTCATAGGGATATATACATATATTACCTCCAAGACGACTATCGGCCGCCATCTCTACGCCGTCGGCGGCAATGAGCTTGCCACAAAGCTCTCCGGCATCAACACCAACAAGGTCTACTTCTTCGCATATACCAACATGGGGCTTCTCTCCGCCTTTGTCGGTATGCTCACCATTGCCCGCATGACCTCCGCCCAGCCGACCTACGGCCAGAACTATGAGATGGACGCCATCGGCTCCTGCTTCATCGGCGGCGCGTCGGCCTACGGCGGCACTGGCACAGTGCCCGGCGTCATAGTGGGCGCGGTGCTCATGGGCGTCATAAACATCGGCATGAGCATCATGGGCGTGGACGCGAACTATCAGAAGGTCGTCAAGGGCCTCGTGTTGCTTGCCGCCGTCATATTCGACGTCGTCTCCAAGCGCGAAAAGACCTGATATCACACCCCCATCACCCCGAACGGAGGAACTTATGTACTATATCGGCATAGATCTCGGCACATCCTCGTGCAAGCTGCTCCTTGTTGACGGCGCGGGCGCGGTGCTCAATACCGTCACCAAGGAGTACCCCCTCCATTTCCCGCACCCCGGCTGGAGCGAGCAGGACCCCGCGGACTGGTGGCGCGCCGTCACATCCGGCGTGCCGGAGCTTATCTCCGGCTTTGACGCGTCCATGATCGCCGGCATAGGTGCCGGCGGACAGATGCACGGCCTTGTCGTGCTGGACGAAAATGACGCAGTCATCCGCCCGGCCATACTCTGGAACGACGGCAGGACGTATAAAGAGGTGGACTATCTCAACAACACCGTCGGCCGGGATAAGCTCTCGCAATATACGGCGAACATCGCCTTTGCCGGCTTCACCGCGCCCAAGCTTCTGTGGCTTCGCGCCAATGAGCCGCAGTCATTTTCGCGCATCACGAAGATAATGCTTCCAAAGGATTATGTAAACTACAAGCTCACCGGCGTCCACTCCTGTGACTATTCCGACGCGTCCGGTATGCTGCTGCTCGACGTGGCGCACAAGCGCTGGTCGAAGGAGATGCTCTCCATCTGCGGCGTTTCG
>OLOV01000441.1_pt1 | contig 36609 bp, 38 predicted proteins | sample 1672931 | NCBI WGS metagenome assembly OLOV01 (sample SAMEA3136738, study PRJEB25190) | human gut metagenome | biome: human gut; feature: human-associated habitat; material: faeces | place: Austria | collected 2013 | reverse complement strand
CTGCGGACTATCTTGAGGATATCTATTCCTGTCCGAAATGCAAGGACACGGGCTTTATCGGCAGCGCGATGTGCTCCTGCCTTACGCAGGAGTATAACAGGCAGCTCACCTCGGAGCTGAGCACACTTTTGAAAAATAACGACGAGCGCTTTGAGAGCTTTGATCTCAGCCTTTACGGCGAAGCGAGAGAGGCAATGAGCATTGTTTTCGATACCTGCCGGGAGTACGCCGCAAGCTTCTCCGAGCGTTCGATGAATCTCCTGTTTCAGGGCGGCACGGGTCTCGGCAAGACCTTTCTGTCGGCCTGCATAGCGCGCGTCGTCGCGCAAAACGGCCATTCGGTGTGCTATGACACGGCGGCGAGTGCGCTTGAGGCCTTTGAGCTCAAAAAATTCGCACGCGACGCGGAGACGGCCGAAAAAGCGGCTACACGCGTTGAGCGTATGCTCGAATGTGAGCTGATGATCCTTGACGATCTCGGCACGGAGATGCTCACGCAGATAAGCATCTCGGCGCTGTACACGCTTATAAATACGCGCCTTGTAGAGGGCAAAAAGACCATCATCAGCACGAACCTCACCGACGCGGAGCTTGCGCGCCGCTACACTCCGCAGATTTGCTCGAGGATCGACGGCGAGTTTCTCAAGCTCCCGTTTGCCGGAACGGATATACGAATGATGAAAAAGGAGATGTAGGAATGGATCAGCACGAGATAACACGCGAGATACCCCTGCTCAATGCCCGGGGCGAGCTCACAGAGCCCGGCTACGCCAAAAAGCTGCTGCCGGTCTACCGCCGTGCAAACATCAAGGCAAGCCCCCTGCGCATAAAGGAATGGGACTACTACCTCATCAACAATGGCCGCTTCGCCCTTGCGCTCACCATCGACGATAACGGCTACATGGGCCTTGACTCGATAAGCCTGCTCAACTTCGAGGAGGGCTGGGAGATAACAAAGAGCCCCATGTGCTTCATGCCGCTGGGCAAGCGCAAGCTTCCCGAAACGAGCAAAGCAGGCGACACTACCGCCATCGGCAAAAGCTACAGCATCTATTTCAAAAATGACGGCTCGGGCGTGCGCACGCTTATCGCGCAGATGAAGCGCTTCGGCCCGGCAGGCTCGCTGTACGCCAGGGTAGAGCTGTTTGACGAGCCTGAGGAGAGCATGGTCATCGCAACGCCGTTTGACAAGCCCGGGCATTTTTACTACAACCAGAAAATAAACTGCCTTCGCGCCCGCGGCGAGGTGACCTACGACGGACACACATATGTATTTGACCCTGCCGACAGCTTTGCGGTGCTCGACTGGGGACGCGGCGTGTGGACGTACAAAAACACATGGTACTGGGGCTCGGCCTCCGGCGCGGTCGACGGCGTGCCCTTCGGCTGGAACATCGGCTACGGCTTCGGCAACACCTCCGCCGCCAGCGAGAACATGCTTTTTTACAACGGCAAAGCCCACAAGCTCAGCCAAGTCAAATTCAACATTCCCGGCAATGAGAAGGCCTTCATGGAGCCCTGGACCTTCACCTCAGACGACGGCAGGTTCGAGATGGACTTCCGCCCCGTGCTAGACCGCGCGTCCTGCACGGACGTCGGCCTTATAAAAAGCAATCAGCATCAGGTGTTCGGCCTGTTTACCGGCAAAGCGATCCTCGACGACGGCAGGGTCATCGAAATAAAAGACTTCCCCGGCTTTGCCGAGAAAGTCTCAAACAAATGGTGAGTTTTTAGAGGCGCATTGACGCACCTACCGATACGGTAATTGCCGGTGCCCGGTGTCGAGAGTACCGTCAAAACCATAAAGCTGTCGCTTCTCGCAAGTGCGGTGCAGATTTGCAGCGGTTTTATCCGTAGTTTCCGATCGTGACACTGCAATATATGTATCGGTGCAATGTAAGTGCGCTACTGAAAAACGCAAAGGCCGAGGCTGTGTTCCGGTCTTTGCGTTTTTTTACTCATTCACAGCTTATATTCGTCCAGATCCTCCTCCATCTCTCCCGCCGCGTCGAATTTGGCTTTTATCTGTTCGTTTATCCTTGCATCCATTCCGTCCGGCAATAAGACCATATCCTCTTCCCTTACGCTCAGCGTTGCAATGTCATCCTTTTCGCCATATTGCGGGAAGTTCACGAGCCAGGTTCCGTCGCAGAACACATCATAGCATATCCAGCCCTGCATTCCCTTGTGTACGCCTTCCTCCGCGTACTCTTCCTTCTCAACTATGACCTCAACGCAGTCCATTTCCTTCATTCTATTTACCTCCATACGGTGTAGTCAGTCTTATTCTGCCTCTCGGCTCGACCATCCATCCTGTTTGAAAAGACACTTCTCCTACCTTATCTTTTCGTGGGATCTCGACTCTGATCGTAATTCTTTGCCCTTGACCGTTTAGTTTGCCCAACGTATAATCGTCATCCAAATATTTCTCTAAAGCCTGTTTTTCGAATTCGGCTTTAAGCCAGCGAGAATCTTGAATGGAGTAGCCCCAACTTTCAAACGCCCGGTTTTTACCATGCTTATAGTCGTTTTTAAGATCAAATAGATACGGATCGAACTTGCTGTAGTCACTCTGTGCACATGCCGCAGCCCGGACAAGCGAATAGTCAAGCGGACGCAGCTCACAATGACAGTGCGGATGATGTGGGTTTTCCGGTACATTTCCGTATTCAAACCAGCATTTGTCCAGCTTCAGACATGTCGCGCAATGCCGTATTCCCTCGGAATGATGGATCCACTCTACCCATACGGGATCACCGATGGATTTCTGCACAAGCACTCTGCCAAAGCACTTTTTATAATACATGTATTTCTCCTTTCTTACGAGCACGAAGGAAATACTCCTTCTACCCATAGGGAAAAACACCGCAAAACTTGTACGTTTTCGTACAACTAAAATTTTTTCACTTAAAAAAATCTTCAGTTATAATTTAATCAACTCTTGCAGCAGCATCCAACGTATATATAGCAAAAGCCGAGACTAAGCCACTGCTTTTTCGCCCTTCACTCATCGTCGAACTTGGCTTTTATCTGTTCGTTTAAAATAGCGTTCATTACCGGAACAAGCTTCATATCTTCTTCCCTTACGCTAAGCGTTGCGATATCGTCCTTTTCGCCGCATTGCGGGAAGTTCACGAGCCATGTGCCGTCACAGAATACATCGTAGCATATCCAGCCCTGCATCCCCTTGTGTACGCCTTCCTCCGCGTACTCTTCCTTCTCAACTATGACCTCAACGCAGTCCATTTCCTTCATCCTATTTACCTCCGCGGCGGACATTTTTTGGTCAGCCTATTGCAGCCAAAGCGAAACCTTGCTATAATCTACTTGAAAAGCAAAAATGCGGCAGCATCCAGGCGCGGCAACGCCCGAATGCCTACGCAGGTGCTAAGACCACCTACGCAACGGCCCTACGGCCGCACCGCACACGTATTATACGACATCCCCGCGCTTCTTGCAAGCACGGCTTTGCTGTCATGCGTCTGCGCCGTGTTGCATAAGACACAGTTTCTTACGCTGTGTAGGCTCTGTCCTGCACGGCGTTTTTGTTTTTCACCCGGCCGCCGGGGGAGGGGGGAAAAGCTCCCGATGTGCTGTGGTGAAAACATATATGGATGGCGGGAAAATGGCTGAATACGAAAAGATGTACGCCGTTTTTGTGCGGCGCGGTCGACACGGCTCTGGAGCTTATCGAGCAAAACGCCGACACTCGGCAGGTGACCGAAACACTTCAGGCCGCGCCGGACAAAGCCGAAAACATGTACATCGCAGACTAATGAAAAAATCCGCTGCCCAACAGGAGAACGGCAGCGGATTTTTTGTGGTTTTTTGTTGCAGTATACTGCGGATTGAGGAGCTCCGCAATATCGGTAACAAGCAAAGAAAAGAGAGATGGAAAGAAGAATCAAATGAATAATTTTTGTTATTTATCTGACGATGTGATAATAGCACATCACGTGAGGTTTGTAAAGAGGTATTTGCGATTTTTTTATCAAATAATTTTAAATTTTTTATGAAGTTATGAGCCGAGCTCTTTTTTGATCCTCCCTATCGCGTTTTTCTCAAGGCGCGAGACCTGCGCCTGACTTATTCCGATCTCGCGTGCGACCTCGGTTTGGGTCTTGCCCATGTAAAAGCGCAGCGAAAGTATGCGCTTCTCGCGCTCGGAAAGACGCGAGACCGCCTCGTCAAGGGCTATCTGCTCGAGCCAGTGCTCATCTGTGTTTTTCGTGTCGCCGATCTGATCCATAACGCAGACGCTCTCTCCGCTGTCGCTGTACACAGGCTCGTACAGCGACAGCGGCTCACATATCGAGTCGAGCGCAAACACGACCTCCGAGCGCTTTATTTCGAGCGCATTTGCTATGGCGTCAACATCCGGCTCACGTCCGAGCTCCGCGGTGAGCCGCTCCTTGACCTGAAGGACGCGGTAGGCCGTATCGCGCATCGAGCGCGACACACGAACAGCACCGTGATCACGCAGAAATCGCCGCAGCTCTCCCGATATCATCGGCACGCCGTAGGTTGAAAACTGCACATTCTGGCTGAGGTCGAAGCAGTCTATCGCTTTTATAAGACCGATACAGCCGACCTGAAACAGGTCGTCCATGCTCTCGCCGCGCCCGGAAAATTTCTGTATGACCGAAAGAACAAGGCGCAGATTGCCGTTTATGAGCTTGTCGCGTGCGGCACTGTCTCCTGATTGCGCGGCCGCGATGAGCTCGCGCATTTCCGCGTTTTTAAGAAGCGGCAGCTTGGATGTGTTCACGCCGCACAGCTCGACTTTACCCTGCATAGCATCACCCTCCTAAGTGATGCTATTATTTCCCGCACTTTCCCGTATTATCCCCAAAGTATACGGCAGCTCCACGCAGACAGCATAAATACCGCAAGATCGGCCAGCAGCGCCGCCGGTATCGCGTGGCGCGTATTTTTGATCCTTGCCGCACCGAAATAAACGGCAATGACGTAAAACGTTGTCTCGCTCGAGCCGATCATGACGGCTGCCGTGCGCCCCGCAAGCGAGTCCGCGCCGCAGCTTTTTATAATGTCGGCTGCGACGGCGGTCGCAGCGCCGCCGCTTACCGGACGCAGGAGCGCGAGCGGCACGGTCTCCGGGGGAACGCCGATATATGCCATAACAGGCTCTAAGAGCGCCGACAGCGCGTCTAATGCACCCGATGCACGCAGCATGTACACCGCCGGGAACAGCACGATTAGCGTCGGCAGCATATCCTTGAGCGTTGTAAGTCCCTGCGCCGCGCCACGGCAGAGCGCCGGAAAAACGTCCGCACCGGACACGAGCGCGTGTATGCCGACAGCGGCGAGGATAAGCGGCACGGCAAGCTCAAGGAGGATACTCAAGCCCGCTTCTCCATCGCCCTCGCCGTCAAAAGCCCCACGGCGACGGACGCGACGGAGCTTATCCACACTGCCGGCAGAATGTCAAGCGGAGCGGCAGCTCCCTCGGCGGCGCGTATTGCGGCAACAGTCGTAGGCAGAAGCTGAATGGAGGCCGTGTTTAATACAACGAGCCTGCACAGCTCGTTTGACGCCACGCCCGGAGAACCGAGGCGTGCCATCTCCTGTGCCGCAAGTATACCCATTGGAGTTGCCGCGTTGCCGAGGCCGAGAAGATTGGCGCTGACGTTTGCCGACAGCGGCTGCATCACGCTCTCATGCTTCGAGCTCTCGGGAAACAGACGCCTGAGGGCGGGCCTTAATGCCCGCGACAGCGCATCGGCGAGACCTGATGTGCGCATAAGCTCCATCACGGCGCACCACAGGCAGACAGCGCCGCCTATCCCTAAGCACAGCTCAATCGCAGCCGCCGCGCCGTCCAGCGCCGCCTGCTGTACCTGCGCGGCCGAACCGTTAAGGCAGCCGAAAAGTATGGAGACGACGATCATCGCCGTCCATATTAGTCCCATAAGCATATTTGAAGCCTCTCGTTTCTGAACACTTGTTGCTACATTTTATTTGATGGAGTGCAAATATATGTTCAAATCAGTGTAGATTTTGTGAAATTGTTTATTTTTTGTGAATAACGAAAATTTCTGAAAATTTCTATTGACAGGATGTCCAATTTTGTTATAATTAATGGTGTATTTTGTGTGATATAGTATTTCTGAAACGGAGGGAACTACATGAAATCTACAGGTATAGTAAGGAAAGTCGATGAACTCGGCCGCATAGTTCTTCCCATTGAGCTGCGCCGTACTCTTGACATCGCTGAAAAGGATGCTCTTGAGATCTTTGTTGAGGGTGATAATATCATCCTGCACAAATATCATCCTTCCTGCATCTTCTGCGAAAGCACCAAGAACATCATAAGCTACAAGGGCAAGAATGTCTGCCCCGCATGCATCAAGACGCTCAAGGAGAAGCTTTGATCAGCAGAAGCGCAAACAGAAAACCGTCGGCTTTATAATAAGTCGGCGGTTTTACTTTAAGCTTATGGCAGATCTATTTCCACTCAGGCGGCGTTAAAGCTTTGTTCGGAAAAGCTTCAAGGCCGCGCAAACAGAATACGTCTGTCCGCATATGACAGAGGATATTTTCGCTCAGGCAAGGCAAAGCCCGAAGCGCATACTTTGTGTATTCGCAAGGGCTTCAACGCCGCATGAGCGGAAATAGACCTGTCACAAATTATAGCAGGTACATTGCGCCCATTATTATAAGCAGCTGCCTGTCTCCGCTTTCACGGTACATCAGGTACAGTATCAGGATAAGCAGCAGATCCTCGGTCTCCAGCTCGCCGAGCTTTTTCGGCAGATCGCCCAGGATGGGCAGCTTGCCGAGAGGCGGCATCGGCGCGGGCGGCGGGCGATGCTGCGGCTTCTGAGGCTGCGGCTTCTGAGGCTGCCCTCCGCGGTGACGATCATCGATGCGTTCGGCGCGGCTGCCGTTGCCGCGGTAGAGATTATACGCCGCCATCGTCGTCGCCTCCGAGCTGCCCGGCGGCAAGCTCCGCTATATCCGCAAGGCGCGCGATCTTCATGGCTTTGTCCATTTTTCCGCGCCGCCTTTCGGACAGAAACGGCCGCATCGCCTCAAGAAGCTTAGCGTCGCGGCTGTCACTGCCCTTGCCCGACAGGATGCCGCTTAAATTTTTCAGTATCGACGGGTCGATATCCGGCACGGCGCTTTGCTCCCGCTTGGGGCTCTCCGCGCCGGACATGAGCGATTTTGCAAAGCCTGCAAACCGCTCCATCTCCTTCGGGTCATTCAGCAGCTTATTCAGCTTATCCTCAAAATCGCTCACCCGGCTCACCTCACTGCATTGCTTTGCGCAGATCCTCGGCAAGACGCTTTCCCTCGTCGGTCGAGAGAACGCCGCGCAGTATGTCCTGCAGAGCCGCCATATCTCCGTCCTTTGCGGCTTTCTGCACGGTCTCCGGATCGACAAGGCGGCCGACCGCTTTGCCGTCGGGCGATTCGGCCAGCTTTATGAGAGCCTCGCTCCTGCCGCTTTTTTTCAGCTCGCTGCCGAGCTTCTCAAGATCCTTCATCACTATCACCCGCTCACATTATATTCATGAGCCGGTCAAAGCTTTACAATTTTATTCTCACAGGAGGCAGATTATGAAGATCGCCGTTTTTTCGGACACTCACGGCTTTTCCCGCGGCATGGAAAACGCCGTCGCGGAATATAAGCCCGACCAGATCATCCATCTCGGTGACGGTATGCGCGACGCGGAGGCTCTGCGCGAAAAATTCCCATTGCTCCCCGTGTGCTGCGTTCCCGGCAACTGCGACGGATACTATGACGGCGAGGAGGCTTACAAGCTCATAGCTCTGGGGCCGTACAAGGCATTTCTGACCCACGGCCACCGCTACGCCGTGCGCGGCGGAAGGCTCGATGTTCTGCTGTATGCAGCCGAGTGCTGCGGCGCACAGATAGCCATGTTCGGGCATACGCACAGGGCGCTGTTCGAGCAGCTCGGCGGCATTTTTGTCATAAATCCCGGAACGGCTGGTAAGCTTCCGAACCGAACCTGGGCAAGGCTTGAGATCACGCCCGAGGGCGATATAAGCTGCCAGATATGCGATATTGCTCTTTAGTTTACAAAAAAGCGTAGATTATTTAGTGCTTTTCGGTTATAATCGTATAGCTGACGGGAGTCAAACACCTGCCAGCTATGGTATTTCACACAACAGGAGTTACGTTATGAAAAAAATTATCGCACTGATACTTGCTCTCGTTATGCTCTGCTGCTGTGCGGCGGGCTGCTCAAACAACGCCAAGGAGGACACCGTGATGACCGTCAACGGCACGGCAGTCGGCTTTGACGAATATATGGCAGGACTCAGCCAGGCAGTCAGCGAGCTGGAGGATCTGTATAAGAGCTATTCCGGAACGACCGTCGACTGGGACGGCAAGTTCATGTTCGACGACACGACAACGAATCTCGACTGGTGTCTCAAGCGCGCCGGTCAGCAGGTTGCAAGATACCGCGTGGTCGAGCAGAAGGCCAAGGAGCTCGGCGTTACGCTCACCGATGAGCAGGAGTCCGGCATCGACGAGCAGATCGAAAGCATAAAGGAGCAGTATGTTACCTCCGACGACAAGGCCGACACTCAGCTCAAGGCCTTCTTCGCCACCTACGGCTACACCGAGGACAGCTATAGAGAGCGCCGCCGCCTTAATTATCTGTACACTGACCTTTTCACCGAGCTATACGGCGAGAAGGGCAGCAAGCTCAGCGAAGAAAAGGTACAGGCCTATGCCAAGGAAAACAACTATATCACCTCCGCGCACATCCTGTTCCTGACCAGCGAGACCGTGACCGGAGAAGACGGAAAATCCACATCTAAGGAGCTTTCCGACGAGCAGAAGGCCGAAAAGAAGGCAAAGGCCGAGGAGCTGTGCGCCGAGCTCAAGGCCATAACTGACGATAGTGCGCGCTGGACGCGCTTTAAGGAGCTCATGAATGAATACAGCGAGGACACCGGCCTTGCGCAGTTCCCCGAGGGCTACTGCTTCACAAAGGGCAGCATGGTCACAGAGTATGACGACGCGAGCCGCGCACTTAAAGAATACGAGGTCTCAGACGTTGTTGAATCGCAGTTCGGCTACCATGTCATTATGCGTCTGCCGACGAAGGGCACCGATCTTGTATCCTACTCCAACGGCTATCAGCAGTCGGTCGTTCCCCTGACCTATCTCGCAGCACCCGTTGAGTTCGACTCGGACATTGCCGACTGGGCGAGCAGTGCAAAGATAGAATACACCAAGCTTTACGACAGCATCGACTTCAGTCAGTTCATCACCGACGAGGGCTTCGTTTTCCAGTCCTACGCAGACTACACCGCCGCGCAGAGCAAGAGCAAAGCTTAAATAAGACTAAAAAATGCAGCAGTCACTTGACTGCTGCATTTTGTTATTCCCATTACTCTGCCTCTGTCTCGGCGGGCTTTGTCGGAAGGGTTATTTCATACTCCGTGCCCGTATCGCCGTAGGTATAGGTGACATTGAGCTCACCCGTTTCCTCATTCTGCTCACAGGCGGTGACGGTTATAGACAGCGCCTGAACATCGAGCTTCTGCTCATAATAATAGCCGTTTGCATTGAACATGTCGCGCACCATCATACGGTGGCCGTTATCATAATCGTGATAGGCGACGAGCTTTCCGTTATCCCAAAAGGCGTTAAAGAACGATTCGGAAACGCGGCTGTTTTTCAGATCGTAATAGCGGCAGAAGGTCTTATCGTTGACGTAAAACCGCACGCCGAGAAGATCGTCGTTTATGGCGGCAACGAGAGGCTGCTTTGCGCAGATGGCGCTCTCAAGCTCCTTGCCCGCCTTGTCCTTTATCGTGTAGCTGTACTTTGTGACGCCGCCGCTGTGTTCCTCCATTACGACAAAGCTCTCGCCCTGAGCGAGGATAGTTCCCGTGGGCGCCGGCGTCTCTGCCGGCGTATCCTCTCCGCAGCCGGAAAGCAGCATCAGCACGAGCAGCATAACCGCAGCAGTTCTTTTTTTCATCTCTCTATCCTTTCGTAGCAAATGAAGCTGTATTCAATATCTCCCTCGCGCAGCGCCTCGCTTTGGTCTGTGATGCGCCAGTCGGAGGACTCGTCGAGGTTTTCGAAAAAGCTGTCCGAGCATGGGCGGCAATTTATTTTTGTGACGAAAATACGGTCGATATACGGCATCATGTCGCGGAAAACGCTCTGTCCGCCGAGCACCATCGCGTCCGCGCCGGACATTTCGTAAGCTTCGGCTGCGCTGTGTGCGAGCTCGGCGCCGTCGATGGCCGTGCCGCCGCGTGTCAAAACTATATTTCTGCGCCCCCTGAGCGGCCTGCCGCCGGGGAAATCGGCAAGGGTCCGCCTGCCGACAATGACGGTTCTGCCGCGCGTGAGCTCGACAAAATGCTGCCTGTCGGCCTTCAAAACGACCGGCTGCGTACCGCCGGCGCCTATGCCCCAGTCGGAATAAACTGCAACTATTGCGTCCATGGCTTTTCCTTTCAGACAGCGACGGGGATCTTGGTCTTGAACTCGGAATACTCGTAGTTTTCGACCTTAAAGCTGTCTCGCGTAAACTTATAAAAATCGTCCACCGTGGGGTCTATAACAAACCTCGGCGCGGCCTTGGGCGGATTTGCGATGATCTCCTCTATGGCCGGAACATGGCGGTCATAGATATGCGCATCGGCAATTACATGCACGAGTTCGCCCGCCTTGAGCCCCGCGATCTGCGCAAACATATGCGTGAGCACGGCATACTGCACTACGTTCCAGTTGTTTGCCGCAAGCATGTCCTGCGAGCGCTGATTGAGTATGGCGTTGAGAGTATCGCCGCTGACGTTAAAGGTCATAGAGTACGCGCAGGGATACAGTGCCATTTCGCTGAGCTCGGCGTGGTTATAGATATTTGTCATTATGCGGCGCGAGGCCGGGTTGTGCTTTAAATCCCATATGACCTTATCGACCTGATCCATATCGCCCTCGGGATAGTGGTTTTTAACGCCGAGCTGATAGCCGTAGGCCTTGCCGATGGAGCCGGTCTCGTCCGCCCACGCATCCCAAACGCGTGTACGCAGCTCATTTACGTTGTTGCTCTTTGCCTGCCATATCCACAAAAGCTCATCAATGGCCGATTTCCAGAACGTTCTGCGTATCGTCAATATCGGAAATTCCTCGGAGAGGTCATACCGGTTTACGATACCGAACTTCTTGACCGTGTGCGCCGGAGCGCCGTCGGCCCAGCGGGGGCGCACCTCAAGCTCCGTGTCCCACACGCCGTTTGCCAGTATATCCTTGCAATTGGCTATAAATATCTCGTCAGCTCTGCTCATATCGCACCTCTTATTCGAAACTTTTCTCATTCTATCATCTCACCGAATTTAATGCAACGCATATTATAAATTACCGGAGGTGATGAGATGAATATTTTAGTTTGCGGCGGCGATGAGCGCAGCGTTATTCTGGCGCGGCTTCTGCAAAGGGGCGGGCACGAGGTGATGTGCTTTTGCCTTGACAAGGCCGAGTTGCCCGACGGCTGCCGCGGCGTAAGCTCCCCTGTTGAGGCCGAGGTTGTAATACTGCCCGTGCCGGCCGAGGATGCGCACGGGCTTTTGACCGCACCGCTTGGCGCTCAATCCTGCCGCATTGAGCACATACTCGACTGCGCAGGAAACGGCGCAATGCTCATCGGCGGTGGGATAAGCGCCCGGATAAAAACCGCGGCCGAGCAGCGCGGCATAAAAGCGTACGACTGCATGCGCTGCCCGGAGTTCACGGTGAAAAACGCCGCCGTGACCGCCGAGGGTGCCGTGAGTGAGCTTATGGGGAAAACAAAGACCGCACTGTGCGATATGCGTGTGCTCATCGTAGGCTGGGGACGTATCGGAAAGCTTCTTATAAATAAGCTCTCGGCGCTGTGCCCCGCCGTATGCCTTATGTCGGCAAACTCCGAGGCAAGAGCGCTTGCCTCGGAGCTTGGCTGCAAAGCCATTACACCCGACTGCCCGCCCGAGCTGCTCTGCGGCTTTGACGCGGTGATAAACACCGCTCCAGCGCAGGTGATACCCGATCTGCGTGCGTTTAAGGACAGCTGCATCCTGCTTGAGCTTGCGTCCGCACCCGGCGGCATCGACAAAAAAGCCGCCGGAGAGCTCGGACTAGAGCTTGCCGTTCTGCGCGGTCTGCCGGGACGCTACGCTCCCGAGAGCGCCGCGCAAGCTATGCTCGCCGCCGTTTCTGACATATTAAAAGGAGTAGTATCATGAACAAACCACGCGTAGGCATTGCCCTTTGCGGCTCCTACTGCACATACGATAAGCTGTTTTCACAGCTTGCTGTTCTTGCCGATAAATACGAGCTCGTACCCATCATGAGCGAGACCGCCGCCGCGACCGACACCCGCTTCGGCACACACGCGGACTTCATCTCGCGCCTTAAATCACTTTGCGGCGCAGAGCCCGTGCACTCCATCGCCGATGCAGAGCCATTAGGCCCTGCAAAGCCCATGGAGGCGCTCATAATAGCTCCATGTACGGGAAATACCATGGCGAAAATTAATCACGGGATAACCGATACCGCCGTCACCATGGCGGCAAAGGCACATCTGAGGAACTCAAAGCCGCTTGTCATCGCATTTTCGACAAACGATGCGCTCTCCGGCTCTGCTCCGAACATCGCGGGGCTGTTAAACCGAAAAAATGTCTACTTCGTACCGTTCCGGCAGGATGACCCCGTCAAAAAGCCCTTCTCAATGGCATCGGATTTTTCGCTGATCGCTCCGACTGTTGAATCGGCCCTCGCCGGCAAGCAGCTCCAGCCTCTTTTAGCGGCGCATTAAGGCACCTACGGATACGTTTAGTACCGGTGCCCGGTATCGGGACTGCTGAGAAAACAGTAAAGCTGCCGCTTTTCAAAGCACCTGCCGCAGCCTTGTAGGGAACGGCCTTGGTCGGAACTTCCGTCAACTCGTAAGGGCGATCATCGATCGCCCGTTTTTTATGGTTTTGTCGGCAGTTTCGAACCGGGCAGCCGCAATAACCGTATTCGTAAATGCGTGCTTGCGCATCTAAAAAAGTTGACAAGGTTCGACACGGCGGTATATAATTTTTATTTGTGAAAATTACGGAACGGATGGACTGATGACTATGAATGTGACAGGCTTCGACAATGAAAAATACATGCGCGAGCAGTCGCGCAACATAAGAGAGAGAATTGCAAAATTCGGCGGAAAGCTCTACCTCGAGTTCGGCGGAAAGCTGTTTGACGACTTCCATGCCTCACGTGTCCTGCCGGGCTTTGAGCCGGACAGCAAGGTGAAGATGCTGCTTAAAATGAAGGACGAGGCGGAGATCGTTATTGCCATTTCCGCAGATGATATCGAGCGCAACAAGCGCCGCGGCGACCTCGGCATAACCTATGACGAGGACACGCTCAGGCTCATCGACGCGTTCCGCGGCATCGGTCTTTTTGTCGGCAGCGTGGTCATAACCCACTATCGCAGCCAGCCGGCGGCGGAGCTGTTCCAGAAGCGGCTCGAGCGCCTCGGCGTCAAGGTCTACCGCCACTATATAATTCCCGACTACCCCTCGAATGTCGAGCTTATCGTCTCCGAGGAAGGCTTCGGCAAAAACGACTACATTGAAACCGAGCGCAGTCTAGTCGTCGTCACCGCCCCCGGCCCCGGCAGCGGCAAAATGGCAACGTGCCTGAGCCAGCTTTATCATGAGCATCGCCGCGGCATAAACGCCGGCTATGCCAAGTTTGAGACCTTCCCGATCTGGAACATTCCCCTCAAGCACCCTATAAACCTTGCCTACGAGGCGGCCACTGCCGATCTCGACGATGTGAATATGATTGATCCATTCCATCTCGAGGCTTACGGCGAGACGACGGTAAACTACAACCGCGACGTTGAGATCTTCCCCGTGCTCAATGCCATCCTCACGCGCATCTACGGCGAGAGCGCATACAAAAGCCCCACTGATATGGGCGTCAACATGGCCGGCTACTGCATCATAAACGATGAAGCCTGCCGCAATGCCTCCAAGCAGGAGATCATCCGCCGCTACTACGCCGCAGCGTGCTCACTGCGTCAGGGTCTCGGCTCCGTCGAGGAGGTCCGCAAGATCGAGCTCATTATGAACTCCATCGGTCTTTCCTCGGCCGACCGTCCAGTCGTTGCGGCGGCAACCGCCCGTGCGGAGGAGACCGGTGCTCCGGCAGTCAGCATCGAGCTGCCCGACGGAACGATAGTCACCGGCAAAACAAGCTCGCTGCTCGGCGCATCCTCGGCATGCCTTATGAACGCTCTCAAGAAGCTTGCGGGCATAAACAAGGAGCTGCTGCTTATCGCGCCCAGCGTCATTGAGCCTATCCAGCATCTCAAGGTCGAGCACCTCGGAAACCACAACCCGCGTCTGCACACCGATGAGCTTCTCATAGCGCTTTCCATCTGTGCCGTGACAAATCCGCTCGCGGAGCTCGCCATCGATCAGCTCGGCAGGCTGCGAGGCTGCGAGGCGCATTCCTCGGTCATTCTCTCTCGCGTTGACGAAAATCTTTTTTCCAAGATCGGCGTCAACATCACCTACGAGCCGAAATATCAGGCAAAGAAATTATATCACAAAAAGTAAAATATTTTTAAAGGCAAGGCTCAGGGCCTTGCCTTTTTCATAATTATATTTTAAAATCGGCTCAAAGGAGTGATAAGCATGACAGTTTTAGTTACCGGCGGCATGGGCTATATCGGCAGCCACACCTGCGTGGAGCTGCTTGAGGAGGGCTTTGACGTTGTCGTCATAGATAATCTCGTAAACAGCAGTGAAAAGGCAAAGGAGCGCATTGAGGAGATAACGGGCAGAGCCTTCACCTTCTACAGAGCCGATGTGCGCGACCGCAAAAAGCTCGATGAGATATTCTCCGCGCACGACATAGACTGCGTCATCCACTTTGCCGGGCTCAAGGCCGTCGGCGAATCGGTCGAAAAGCCGCTTGAGTATTACGACAACAACCTCGGCTCAACGATTACCCTGTGCGAGGCCATGCGTGCACACGGTGTAAGGAAGATCATCTTCTCGTCCTCGGCGACGGTGTATTCTGCGGATAACGATATGCCTCTGTATGAGACGTCATCCATCGGCAATTGTACAAATCCCTACGGCTGGACAAAGTATATGTGTGAGCAGATTCTGCGCGACTATGTCAAGGCTGACCCGACGTGGAGCGTTGCGCTTCTGCGCTATTTTAACCCCGTCGGCGCACATCCGAGCGGCCTTATAGGCGAGGATCCCAAGGGCATTCCGAACAATCTCATGCCGTATATATCGCAGACGGCAATCGGCAGATTTGAGTATCTGCGCGTTTTTGGCGACGACTACAACACCCCCGACGGCACGGGCGTGCGCGACTATATCCACGTCGTCGACCTTGCGCGCGGTCACGTCACGGCGATATCGTACATGGCCGAGCACACGGGCGAGCTTGTCTTCAACCTCGGCACGGGGCGCGGATGCAGCGTGCTTGAGCTCGTGCACGCATTTGAAAAGGCAAACGGTCTGACCGTTCCGTATAAAATCGTCGGCCGCCGTGCGGGTGATATCGACGAGTGCTACTGCTCCCCTGAAAAAAGCCGCCGTGAGCTCGGCTGGTCGGCGGAGTTTGACGTTGAGGACATGTGCCGCGACTCATGGCGCTGGCAGACGAAAAACCCCAACGGCTACAGAGATGAATAAGCCTTCATAATAAATCTCCCGTTTTTTCAAACGGGAGATTTTTTCATTATTTGAAGTCGTGCGCGTTCTGAAGAACCATTTCCTTTACCTTGAGAAGACGTACCTTTGTGGAGTTTTCATTCTCCTCAAGCTTCATGGAGATGTATTTTATGTTGCTCTCAAGCTCCGGGATCATGACGTATTCCAGGGCGTTGACCCTTCGGCGCGTCTTTTCGATCTCCTCTGCCAGCAGCTGCATGGTCTTTTCGACCTGTGCAAGCCGGAGCATATCCTCAAACACCGTCGCCATGCGCTCGAGCGCATCGTCCAGCTCGCCCGAGGTCTGCGCAAAGCCGTAGGGATATATCTCCGAGGGGTCGTTATTGCGCGTGTGGAAGGAATACTGCGGAACGTTGACGCTCATGATGTTCTTAAACTCCATATCGAGCTCGACGCTCTGGCGCGGATACAGCAGAGCCTGCTCGAGCATTTCGGGGCTCATGATCGCACTTGCGACCTGAAGGGCGGCGAAAGCCTCTGTCAGCCCCTGCTCGACGCGCTCGCGCAGCTGCTTGTTAAGGCGCACGATGTCCATGAACTGGCGCATCAGCTCATCGCGCTTATCCTTCATAAGCTTGTGGCCGCGTCGGGCGGTTTTAAGTCTGCCCTTGAGCTGCTTGAGCATCATTCTTGTAGGGGTTATCGTGGTGCCTGCCATAAAGACTCCCCCTTACTTCATATATTTTTCGATCATCTCGGGCTTTACGCGCTTGAGCTCTGCTCTGGGCAGGATGCTCAGCAGCTTCCAGCCGAGGTCGAGGGTCTCTTCAATGCTGCGGTTTGTGCTGTTGCCCTGATTGACGTAGGTCTTCTCGAACTCATCGGCAAACTCGGCAAACAGCTTATCATCGTCGGAAAGTGCGGCCTCGCCGAGGATGGTCATGAGCTCCTTTGCGTCCTTTCCGCGGGAGTACGCGGCAAACAGCTGGTTCATGGTACCGGCATGATCCTCGCGGGTCTTGCCATCGCCGATGCCCTTATCCTTCAGTCGGCTCAGCGACGGGAGAACGTCAACGGGAGGCACGATGCCCTTGCGGTGCAGATCGCGGCTGAGGATGATCTGGCCCTCGGTGATGTAGCCCGTAAGGTCGGGGATCGGGTGGGTCTTGTCGTCCTCGGGCATGGTCAGTATGGGGATCATGGTGATTGAGCCCTTGCAGCCTATGCGGCGGCCGGCGCGCTCGTACATCGTAGCAAGGTCGGTGTACAGATAGCCGGGGTAGCCGCGGCGTCCGGGAACCTCCTTCTTTGCCGCCGATACCTCGCGCAGAGCTTCCGCGTAGTTTGTGATATCGGTTATGATGACAAGAACGTGCATGTCTTTTTCAAACGCAAGGTACTCCGCCGCCGTCAGCGCCATACGCGGAGTCGCAATACGCTCGACCGCGGGGTCGTTTGCGAGGTTTGAAAATACAACTGTTCTGTCGATGGCGCCGGTGCGCTTGAAGTCCTCAATGAAGTACTCAGACTCCTCAAACGTGATACCGACCGCGGCGAACACGACAGCGAAGTTCTCACCGTCGCCGAGAACTCGCGCCTGACGCGCTATCTGCGCCGCCAGTGCCGCGTGCGGAAGGCCGGAGGCGGAGAATATGGGCAGCTTCTGACCGCGGACAAGGGTGTTCAGGCCGTCGATGGTAGAAACACCGGTCTGGATAAATTCAGCCGGGTATGCGCGTGCCGCCGGGTTCATGGGCATGCCGTTAATATCGCGGTGGGCGTCGGCCAGAAGCTCGGGGCCGCCGTCGATGGGCTGACCCATACCGTTAAATACTCGGCCGAGCATATCCTCGGAAACCGCAAGCTCCAGCGGATGGCCGAGGAATCTGACCTTAGTCTGTGCAAGGTTTATGCCCTGCGCGGAGTCGAACAGCTGAACGACGGCCTTGTCGCCCTCGACCTCGAGGACCTTACCGCGGCGAGTCTCGCCGTTAGGCAGCTCGATCTCGCACAGCTCGTCATAGGTAACGCCCTCGACCTGCTCGACGATCATAAGAGGATTTGCTATCTGTCGTATGGTCTTATAATCTTTAATCATGCGTCCTCACCTCCTGCGATGACCGCATCGATCTCTGTCTTCATCTGCTCAAGGATGGAAGCGTACTCCTGCTTGTAGCTGTCGGGAGAGGCCATCTTCGCACGGCCTATGCGCTCCTTTGCGCCGATCGAGAACAGTGCCTTCATATCCGCGCCCTTGCCGAGAGCGTCGCGCCCGAGAGCGTCAAAGGTGAGTATCATGCGCATCAACTCAAACTGCTTGTCGTAGGACGAATACGCGTCCTCATCGACGAAGGCGTTCTGCTGCAAAAAGTCCTCGCGCAGCATTTTTGCCGTTTCCATGGTCAGGCGGTCGGCAGGGCTCAAGGCGTCCTGACCGACGAGACGGACAATCTCCTGAAGCTCGTTTTCCTCCTGGAGTATGTGCATGGCCTTGTCTCGGTTGAGCATATACTCGGGGCCGAACTGCTCGTTATACCATTTTGCCAGCGTGTCGACGTACAGCGAGTACGAGGTCAGCCAGTTTATCGCCGGGAAGTGGCGCGCATAAGCAAGCGATGAGTCGAGTGCCCAGAAAACCTTGACTATGCGCATCGTCGCCTGCGACACGGGCTCGGAGATATCACCGCCCGGAGGTGAAACGGCGCCGATGGCGGTAACGGAGCCGCGGCGCTCATCCGAGCCGAGGCATTCGACGACGCCTGCGCGCTCGTAAAACTGTGCGATACGCGAGGCAAGGTAGGCCGGGTAGCCCTCTTCACCGGGCATCTCCTCAAGTCGGCCGGACATCTCACGCAGAGCCTCCGCCCAGCGCGAGGTGGAGTCGGCGAGAACTGCGACGTCGTAGCCCATGTCACGGAAGTATTCCGCGATGGTAATACCGGTGTAGATAGACGCCTCACGCGCCGCAACGGGCATATCCGAGGTATTTGCTATAAGCACCGTTCTCTTCATAAGAGGCTCGCCGTTTCGTGGGTCTGTGAGCTCGGGGAACTCCATGAGAACGTCGGTCATCTCGTTACCGCGCTCGCCGCAGCCGATGTAGATGACTATATCGACGTCAGACCACTTTGCAAGCTGGTGCTGAACGACGGTCTTGCCCGAGCCGAAGGGGCCGGGGACTGCCGCCGTGCCGCCCTTTGCGATGGGAAACAGCGTGTCGATTATTCTCTGGCCTGAGTTCATCGGGCGCGTGGGCATGCTCTTTGACGCGTAGGGACGGCTTATGCGGACCGGCCACTTCTGCATCATCGTAAGCTCGTGCTTTTCGCCTCTTTTATCCTCCAGCACGGCAACGGTCTCCGTTACGGTGAAGTCGCCGCCTTTTATGCTGACGAGTCTGCCGCTCAGGCTCGGCGGCACCATGATCTTGTGCAGTATCGCACTCGTCTCCTGAACGGTGCCGATAACGTCGCCGCCGGTGAGCTCGTCGCCCTCGTGCGCGACGGGTACAAACGTCCACTTCCTTGTGCGATTGAGCGCCGGAACGTCGGTGCCGCGGCTTATCGTGGCGCCGGTGAGCTCGCGGATCTCCGGCAGAGGACGCTGGATACCGTCATAGATATTCTCCAGCATGCCCGGTCCGAGCTCGACGGACATCGGCATGCCCGAGCTTTCGACCTCGGCACCCGGTCCGAGACCTGATGTCTCCTCATAGACCTGTATCGAGGCGCTGTCGCCGGTCATGTTAAGTATCTCGCCTATAAGTCGGTCGGGGCCGACACGCACAACGTCGGAAACGTTCGCGTCGCCGAGGCCCTCCGCGACTACAAGCGGTCCTGAGACCTTTATTATAGTTCCGCTCATACAGATACCTTTCTTTCTTAATTATTCTCGAGGATGTTCGTGCCTATGGCACGCTCTACCGCGGCATTGAGGGCCGAAAGCCCCATGCCGAGACTGCCCTCTCTGCCGGGGATAAGGATTATCGCCGGCTTCGGACTGTCCTTGAATTTATCTATCTGACTCTGAAGCTCGACGGCGATATCCTCCTCGACGTAGATTATCGCGACGTCCTCCCTGTCGTGGGTGAGCGTGCGAAGTATCGCCTTTGCCTCAGAGCCGTCGGTGACCGGATATGCCTCCAGCCCCAGCGCGGTGAAGCCCATAACGGTCTCGCGCCGTCCTATAACAGCAATTTTAAGCATACAGATCACGCAGCCTTTCCCGTATGGTCTCGGCCGGAAGTCCGGCCAGGAGCCCGGTGAGTATCATTCTCAGCGCGGTCACTTCGCCCTCAACAGCGGCAAGATATGCTATAACGGGCGCCTCGCCGTAGGCCACTAACCTTGCTCCCGTGAGATACGCCGTCACAGCGTTATCGCAGGCAAGCTCAAACTCGGTAAGTGTGCCTCCCTTTACGGCCGCCGCACCGAGCACCGCCGCGTTTGCAAGCAGCGTGTTTGCGTATATTGCCGCGAGCGTGTCACCCGAGCCGAAGGCCGCAAGGATGCGTCCCGTGTCTATGCCGCCGCCCGAAACGAGCGCCGTCTTGAGAAACTCCGCGTCCTTGTTCATGCGCATGGTGCGCACAGCGCTTCTGAGGTTTGCCGCGTCTATCATCGTCTGCGCATAGCCGCGCAAAAACGCACTGCCGAGCTTCTGCGACGCCGCGAGGAGCTCCGAAAAATACGCCCTGTCGAGTATGAAGTCGGCAAGCTGGGGATTCTGCGATCTTGCAAGAGCGCTTTTTGCCTCGACCATTGCATCGGCCAGCACCGGCGGCAGGCTCAGATATTTTTCCTCCGTGAAGCTGCGCTTAAGCTCCTCGGGGTTCACTCTGCCCGACTTGCTCATGAGATCGGAGCGGTCGCTTCCGCCTGATTCGGTCTTTATGACGATCTTGGCGTTGTGGTAATCATACCGCATGCGGAAGATTTCGATGGGCTCCGCGTCCGGGGATATACGTGCAAGCTCCGCGAATATCTCCGCTCTGTGCTCTGCAAGAGCCTGTTCGACCTGCTTTGCCGAAAAGCCCGACATGTCCTTATAGCCGCAGTCGGTGAGCATTTTAGCCGCCTCGTCAAAGCTTGGCGCATCTATCATGCGCTCTGCCCTGTCGCGGGTGAGCATTCTGGCCTCCCTGGCTCTGAGCATCGCGGAAAGATACAGATATTTTTCTCTGACGCACTTTTTATTTGACAATTCATTCCCTCCCTTTTCGGGATTTACAGCGCCGGAGCATCACTCAAACAGCACTGCCGCGACTTCGGTCGAAAGACCGCTGCGGCACTGGCGAATGAGCGCGTCAATGCTGCAATTTGTCTCTATGCCGCCGCAGCGGATGATAACTCCGCCGCAGATATCGGCAGTGTCCTCGCTCAAGGTGAGCCTGCCGGGCACTCCCTTTGCCGAAAGCAGCTCGTTTGCAGCCTTGCAGACAGCCTTGCCGAGCTCCTTTCTGTCGGACTCGTTGAGGAGTATCTCCTCCTCGCCGGTGGAGGCTGCATCGGCCGCCATGTGCGCAAGAAACTGCGTATACTTATCGCGAGGCATATTGACTATCTCGCTGCGTGCGGCGTCAAACGCCGAGGCGACCATCTCCTGCTTTACGGAAAGGACGCTCTTTTTTGCCTCCATCTCCGCAATACGGCGGCTGCCGCTGAGGATGTCCGCGCATTCGGCATTGCCGGCCTGCATGAGCTTTTCATACTCGGCAAGCGCGGCCTTGAAGCTCTCCGCACGGAGCTCTTCGGCCTGCTTTGACGCTTCGTCAATTATCTTTTTCGCCTGCGCGTCGCCGTCGGCCCGGATATGTGCTATTATTTTTTCAGTGCCTTTCATGGTAAAGCCCTGCCTTTACGTTATATTTCACCGTCGGATCAGATGTACAGCAGCATCATCATCGATGCAAGCAGGGACAAAATTGCGTAGAACTCAACGGTGATGCACAGGATCATGCCCTTCGCCCAGTGATCGGGGTTCTTGGCAAGCAGATTGACCGACGCCGCCGCGACCTTGCCCTGTCCGATAGCGGAAACGAGGCCGCCGATGGCGATGGGCATGCATGCCGCGAAGTAACGGCAGCCGTCGACAAAGGAAAGGTTAAGAGCCGTGCCGTCAAGCAGACCCATGTTCATGATCGCGACGAAGAAAACGACCAGACCGTACAGGCCCTGGGTGCCGGGGATGACCTGAAGGATCATCGCCTTACCGAACTTAGCGGGGTCTTCGGTGACAAGTCCCGCGCCGGCCTCACCGGCGATACCGGTACCGACTGCCGAGCCTGCGCCGGCCATGCATGCTGCGAGACCCGCGCCGAGAAGACCTATTGCAAGGCCTGAGTGTGCAAACAGAAATTCCATTATTGATATCCTCCTATTATTCTTCAGCTATATCGTAATATTTTGTGCTTACTTCAAGGGGCTTGAACGCCCTGCCGCCGTCCTTGTAGAACTTGCCGAAGTACTCGAGACACTGAAGTCTCAGATCGTGTACATAGCAGCCAAGGAGGTTAAGAGCAAAGTTCAGGCTGTGTCCGATAATGAACACGGGGATAAACAGCCAAAGGGTATTGGCTATGCCGCCTATGGTGTTGAAGACCGTTGCGATAACGCTGCCGGCGAGCATCAGCGCCATAATTCGCGAATACGAGAGTATGTCGCCGAACCAGCCGGTCACGGTGTTGTAAAGCGTCGAAAACAGGCTCGTCAGCTTGCCGAAGCCCTTTGCTCCGCGGCTTCCGCCGTAGAAGAGCATAACGCAGCCGATAACAAGAACCACCGGCACGCCGCCGATGCTGCCTACCTTGAGCGCCGTCATGACAGCCCCGATGAGAATGACCCACAGCGAGCCCTCCTCCCAGAATGCTCCGGCCGCGTCGCCTTTTTTGACCTTCTCGACAACGCTTATGACCATGCCGACGTTCAGATGGATAAGCCCGAGCACCATCGCGCCGATGAGCACCGTCATAACATCCTTCATCGGGCTGAACAGGCACCACAGCTCGCCCCAGCCGTCGGGCATTCCGGTTATCTTTCCGATCTGCGCGAGCGCATCGCCGAAGAAGCCGCCTGTGAGTATGCCCATTATGAAGGTCGATACACCGCAGTACAAAAGCAGCTGGCAGAAGCTCAGAGCGCCCTTGAGGGGCCTTATCTTCTTCATCGCCACGACCGCCGCAAGGATCATTATAAGGCCGTAGCCCATGTCCGCCATCATAAGTCCGTAGAACAAAATGAAAAACGGTGCCATAAGCGGATTCGGGTCAACGCCGTCATATGACGGCAGACTGTACATATTCGTGACCATGTTCAGCGCGTTTGTTATTTTGTTATTGCGAAGAGCCACGGGAACCTCGGGGTACTCCTCGGGCTCGGGATCCGTAAGCTCCCACGCGCAGTCGAATTTCTCAAGAGTCTGCTCAAGCTCGGGGACCTTTCTCGCGAGCACCCAGCCCTGGAGCGCGACGGCGCTTTCCATGCCGTAAAGCTGCCCCTCGGCCTCGGCGTAGGCGAGCTTGGTCTCCATCCTGTCGGCACAGAGCTTAAGCTCCTGCCGGTGCTCGCCCATGGCAGATATCTCGTCTGTGAGCTCGGCCTTCTGCTTTTTGAGCTCACTGAGCTCGGCATTGAGCTTTTCGGTGCTCTCGGCTGCCGTGCCCTCTGAGCTTCCGAAGGCCGCAGCGGAGAAGTTATGTACCCTCAGCGCATCCAGCGCCGCGGGAAGCTCCTCCTTAAAGCAGATAAGCGCCAGATAATGCTGAGCACTGTCGTCGGATACGCTGATGAGCTCAGCCTCCTCCATTGCCTCGGCAAGGCTCTGCCGGGCCTCTGAAAGGCTCACCGACATGGGCATAAAGCCCAGCGTCACGGCGCAGCGCTGTGTTCCCTGCCCGTCGAGCGGATAGTCGAGCTCAAGCCAGGGCTTCAATGCGTCTATGCTTCCCGCAATGCGTGCACCCTCTGCGTTTATCCTGCGCACGGTCTCGTCTATGGTAACTATCCTGCGGGCAGTTTCAAGCGTAGGCGAGAGCGTTGAGTCGTCCAGCAGCGTTTTGACCTCGGCCTCGGGCTTTGCGGAAAGGAGCTTGCTCTTTACGGGCGCGTACTTATCCAGAAGCTCTACAGCCTGAATAAGCATCGCATAATCGGCTCTGACCTTGGTCACGTCGCTTCCCTCTTTTGAGAGATGCTGCCTCAGCTCCGGCGTAAGCTCGGAAAGCTCGGGCTCTGACATTTCAACGCAGCCGAGAAGCTGGAGCTTTCGCAGCAGAGCTTTTTTCTGGTTGCGAACGGCAATCAGCCTGAGCTTTTTCATTTTTTCAATGGCCATTACCCGTTCACAATCCTTTCCGCAATAAGTTTTGCCGCTTTTTCGCGGCGGCTTTCTGCTTTGGCGCGGAGCACCGCTTTTTTATTCTCCGCCTTCAGATATATCTCATGTGCTTCTTTTTCCGCCGCGGTGCTTGCCTCGGCTCTGCGCACGGCAAGCTCTCCGGCCGCTTTTTCCCTCGCCTCGGCAATGTCAGTCTTTCCGGCAAGCTCTGCCTGCGCGACTATTCTTTTGGCCTCCGCATGCGCCTCGGCAATATTAAGGCGCATGCTCTCCTCTGCCGCGCTTATTCCGGCAATTTCATCAAATGCCATCAGCTCTCCTCCCTTCGTTATTTTTCTTTATACTATATTCAATTTTATGACGTTGAAAATCTTTAAGTTGAAAATCTTTAATATGTTAAGAATAACAAAACATCTCCATAATTTCAACGAATTTTGTGCATTTTATATTGATAAAGTTCAAGCAATTTAAATTGTTAAATTATTGTTCAGCATCCTTTCAATATTAAGCACGCCTTAAACCATTGATACAGCAGAGCCAAAAAATTGACATATGCCGCAAAAAGTTCGTTTGTTAATTAACATATTAAGCGTAAATCGTTGAATTTGCAAGATATTTTTGCAAATTTCCCATTCCTTTTTTTCATGCCGGTATCAGCAATTGCCGTCATTCCTTTCCCGAATGTCAAAAACGCTGCAAAAATCAGGAGTAATCCTTCGTGCGCTTCTTCCCGTATACGCAATATCCTTTCCAGTGTCCGAAGGTCTGCCGGTCGTTGATTTCCTGCGGGCGTTCCGGCAAGCTCTCACGGCTGATCCCGTAGCCCGTAGAATATGGTTGACGGAAAAGCTGTTGCGGCACACTTAAGGCTTGGAGACAAGATCCCGAAGCATAGCATTGTGAGAATCGAAATGGCATTTTTAAGGCTCACACATATTTCAGTGTATTTCCGGGCACTTTTTTGTTGTGCAGCACTTTTGTTCATGCTACAATATTTTCATAAAACCGCAAAGGAGAGCACAGATCATGAGGGATATCGCAAAATGCTGCAGGGTCGCGCTTGTTCAGGCAGAGCCCTGTATGTTTGATAAAAAGGCCTCGCTTGAAAAAACACTTAAATATATTGAAGAAGCGGCTCAGAAAAAGCCCGACCTCATCGTTTTTCCGGAGCTTTTCATCCCCGGCTATCCCATCGGAATGAGCTTCGGCTTCAGCATGGGCAAGCGCACCGAGCCCGGAAGAGAGGACTGGAAGCGCTATTACGATGCGTCGATCATCGTGGATGATGCTGACTTTAACGCCCTTGCCGAGGCCGCAGTGCGCGCCGGAGCGTATGTAAGCATCGGCTTTTCAGAGCGCGACGCCGTTCTCGGAACGCTCTATAACAGCAACGTCATCTTCGAGCCCGACGGCTCGTATAAGGTGCACCGCAAGCTCAAGCCCACGGGAGCAGAGCGCGTCGTCTGGGGCGACGCAAATAAGGACTATTTCCCCGTGACCGAAACGCCGTGGGGACCTATCGGAAGCCTCATCTGCTGGGAAAGCTACATGCCGCTTGCGCGTGTTGCCCTGTATCAGAAGGGAATAACGATATATATTTCTCCGAACACCAACGACAATCCCGAGTGGCAGGCGACGATACAGCATATCGCCATCGAGGGCAAGTGCTATTTTATAAATTCCGATATGATAGTGCGCAAGTCTTCATACCCCACAGACCTCAACGAAAAGGACGCCGTCGAGCGTCAGCCGGACATGGTCTGCCGCGGCGGCAGCTGCATCATAGACCCCTACGGCCACTATCTGACGCAGCCGGTCTGGGATGAGGAGACGATAATCTATGCCGAGCTCGACATGGAGCTTCCGGCAGCCTGCAAAATGGAGCACGACGCAGTCGGGCACTATGCACGCCCCGACGTGCTGGAGCTGACAGTTCACGAGAAATAAGTCACCCTACGCACCGTAAAGGAGGTAAAACGGATGAAAAAATTTGCAGCGCTTATCCTCGCCGCGGTATGTATTCTATCCCTCGCCGCATGCTCGGCAAAGCCCGAAAAGGAAATTTGCATTTGGATGCATGATCTCAAGGCAGAGGATATCACCAGCGCCTTAGCGTGGAGCTGGGATGGTGAAAACGATGTTCAAAACTATCTGACTCAAGAGGAAACGGCCAGGCTCGTATCGCTGCTCAACAAGCTGACGGACGATGACTTTGCCGAGAACAGCGAGCACGCCGGGATCACCGAGGCATTCGGAATTTTGATTGAGATCGACGGAGAGCGCTATAAGCTCAATCAGGCCGACGCGCCTTTAGGCTCTTTGGAATTCGGCATCAGCGGCGATACGGCTTGGTGGATAGATAACGATGAGCTGACGAGCTTCGTAAAAAGCGTATGCGAGGTCACAGATTAATAAAAAACGCCCTTGGCCGACTGAGATAAGAAAACACACGCCCGAGAAAACGGAGCATGCACGAATGTCGTCGTTGCGACGGCTTGGTATACACAAAGTATGCCTTCGCCGCCGCGCCTTGACCTCGCACATGCTCCGTCTTTTCGGGTGCTCGCAGTTTTGAAGCTGAGATTTTTTGTCCCTGTAAGGATGAGACCGCAGAGCATACTGACGTATTCTCAAGGTTTCAGACGCAGCAGGGGCGGAAAAGATCGCTTCAAAACCGTATGTTTTCTTGTCTCAGCCGGCCTTGGGGCGTTTTTTTATTTTTTCTCCCCGGGCTTAAAAAGCAGGGCGACGATAATTCCGAAGAACACGGCGGCGCATATGCCCGCTGCCGCGGCGGTGAAGCCGCCCGTGAACGCGCCGAGAACGCCTCTTTCGGAAACTGCCTTCTCCACGCCCCTTGCAAGCGTCGAGCCGAAGCCGGTCAGCGGAACGGTCGCTCCCGCACCCGCCCATTTTACTAGCGGAGAGTACAGCCCCGCAGCTTCAAGGATAAGGCCCGAAACAACGTAGACCGTCAGTATACGCGCCGGGGTGAGCTTCGTTTTGTCAATGAGCAGCTGACCGATAGCGCACAGCGCGCCGCCCACGGCGAAAACCTTGAGATATTCAATAAGCATGTCATTCACCTCGGTCGGGCAGCGTCTTTTCGACGGCGAGCGCATGGCATATGCCGGGGATGCTGTTTCCCTGCTGGGTGCTCGTCGGCGACATGAGCGCTCCAGTCGGCGCAAACAGGACCTTTTCCCACTTGCCCTCGGAAAAGCCGCGCATTATAAGCGAGCAGAACACCGCGGCCGAGCAGCCGCAGCCCGAGCCGCCGGCGTGAACGTCCTGCCGCTCGCGGTCGAATATGAGCACGCCGCAGTCGGTGTAAAACTTCCCGAGCTTCACGCCGTCGCGGCGGAATAGCTCCTCGAGCGTGTCATGCCCGATAGCGCCGAGGTCGCCGGTGACTATCATGTCGTAATAGTCCGGCTCTCTGCCCGTGTCGGCAAAGTGCGCCTTGAGCGTTTCATATGCCGCCGGAGCCATGGCGCTTCCCATGTTGCTTGCGTCCGTTATCCCGGCATCGACTATCCTTCCGGGCGTCATATACGTCACATACGGTCCCTTGCCCTCGCGCTGCAATATAACAGCGCCCGAGCCAGTCACCGTCCACTGTGCGGTCGGTGTGCGCTGGCCGCCGTACTCGAGCGGAAAGCGGTACTGCCGCTCGGACGAGCAGAAGTGCGAGCCTGTGACTGCACACACGCGCCCGGCAAAGCCGCCGTCGATGGCCATTGCTCCGAGGGTCATCGCCTCGCCCATGGTCGAGCACGCGCCGTACAACCCGAAGTGCCGCACGCCGGTGTTTTTAAGCGCAAGCGCGGAGCCCACGCACTGGTTTAAAAGATCGCCGGAGAATATCATGTCAAGCTCCCTCGGCGGAATGCCCAGCTTGTCGCAGCACAGCTCAAAGCACTCCTTGAGCATCGAGCTTTCGGCCTTCTCCCACGAGCTTTCGCCGAAGTACGCATCGAGACATATCTTATCAAAGCAGTGCCCTATCGGCCCCTCGCCCTCCTTCTGCCCGACGACGGAGGCAAAGGACACGATAGACGGCGGTACTTCGGGGCGCACGGTCTGCCGACCGATTATTTTGTTCATGTTGATCACCGCAGATATTTTGCCCGAAATGAGCAGAAAAATACGGCTGAACCGTTTCTGATTCAGCCGTATTATTAATTAATGTTCAGAAAATATCCTCGTTTACCTTCGCCGGGGGGACCTCAAGCACCGAGGGATCCTGGATGATGCGGTTTATGATCTTGAACACGCTTGCATAGTAGTGGCCGTCGACCGTGCGCTCGTCGAGAACGAATTTGCCGTCGACATACTTGCGGTCGACAACATTGCCGTGGCGGTCAAGCTCGTGCACATGGCGCTTTGCACCGAAGGATACGAACACCGGCAGCGTGCCGAAGTTGTAGATGTGATGATAAATCGGGCCGATGCCGAGTGAGCCGAGGTCGGTGATTATCATCGAGCCGTGGAAGGGGCTCACATCCAGGAGCTTCTTCGGCAGCAGGCCGAAATAGTCGGCGACGCGCAGAAGCCATATCGCAAAGCTTATGATAAAGCGCGGCAGGGCGGCAAACTTGTTTGCAAATTCCTCCGTGCCGTTTTCCTCGTCGGAGTTCTTGATCTCGTCGATAGCCGCATTCATGCGGTTATAAACGTCGTAAATCGTGTCGGTCGGCTTAAAAACGACCTTGATGGTAGTCTCGGACGAATCGATGGTCAGGCTGCGCTTTACGGCCATGACGATCTCGATATCGTTACGTGCGTAAATGCGCTTGCCGACACAGAAGCGGTTGAGGCCGGGCAGATATGCGCAGGCGCGAACATAGGCAGCGATGAGCAGATGCAGCATGCCCATGCCCTTATAGCCCGCTACACGCTGCTTTCTGAACCAGCGGTCGGCGTTGGTTATTTCAAACGATTCCTCATAGTAGTTGAGCGCGTCGTTTCGCGCGGGCATTATGAACGGAATAAAATTGTAAAAGCCGTTGAGTGAACGCAGCCGTCTGCCCTCAACACGGTCTCCGGCGCGTCTTTTATAATTATTGGCCATAGGAAGCCTCCTTAATCCTATACAAATTCAGCATAGACGTACTAAGTAATTATACATTGTTGCTCGCCGTTTGGCAAGGGAAAAACCGCGTTTTTGACATTCGTTGTTGAGAGTAACATTATATACGGAGAAAACCGCCTCTTTTGAGACGGTTTTGTGTTGGTGCTCCAGCGGGGATTCGAACCCCGGCTTTTTGCCGCGCTTTGCGCGGAAAAGCTTTTATTTTAATATCTATCGCCTCGCCGCTAAAGCGGCAACCGTCGATCTCGCATTCGTGTCCGGGGTTCTCGACCGGCAAAACAGCAGCAAAAGAGACGGCCTGATGACCGTCTCTTTTTTGGTGCTCCAGCGGGGATTCGAACCCCGGACACCCTGCTTAAAAGGCAGGTGCTCTGCCTACTGAGCTACTGGGGCAGGCTTGGCTGGGATGGCGGGACTCGAACCCACTATATCAGAGTCAAAGTCTGAGGTGTTACCATTACACTACATCCCACCATCTAAATCTATTCTATTGTACACAGAGACCGGGCTTTTGTCCGGCCTCTGTGACTTGTGGGGTGGGTAAAGGGATTCGAACCCTCGACACCCGGAACCACAATCCGGTGCTCTAACCAGCTGAGCTATACCCACCATATTTTAATTTTGGCACGCCAAGAGGGATTCGAACCCCCGACCTACTGCTTAGAAGGCAGTTGCTCTATCCTGCTGAGCTATTGGCGCATATTTCCGCTTTGATGGAGCGGGCGATGGGAATCGAACCCACGTATCCAGCTTGGAAGGCTGGTGTTCTACCATTGAACTACGCCCGCATGGCCGCTCCCCTTGAATGTTCAGCTTTAAGATAATAACAACATTTTTGCCGATTGTCAATATTTTTGCCTCAAAAACTTTTGAAAGTCAAAAAAATATTTATAGTTGCCATTTCTCTTTCTTTTTTGTATAATGCATCTGTTATATATAAGTTAACTATCGGAGGTTTGCAATGATTGAATTAACAATGCAGGTCAGCGAATTTGACTATACTGAAACGCTCGACACTTTCCTGCCCGATTTGATAAAGATCCTGTCCGAAAGCGAAGGCGTCAACCCCCTCATCCGCAAGTGTGTCGGCGCGTCTCCCGAGTTTTCAAAGAAGATCGTCAAGGGCATCCTCGCCGCCATGAGCCCCAGGCAGAAGGAGGCTCTCACGGTCAAATTCCTGAACGTCTATGCGTCCAAGCTCGTTGCTCAGGTCAACGAGGTCGCCGCCAAAAACGGCATCGTCATCACCCTCGACAACGCCAGGGCAACGATAAAGTAAACAGAGGAAAATCAGAAAAGGTGCAGACAGTGTCTGCACCTTTTTCATTTTCACATGATATCGCGATATCGCGCATCTCCGTAGGGCGATGCAAAAAACGGTTTCGCCGGCAATTCCGATACCGGGCAACCGCAGTCACCGTATCCGCAGCAGCGTCAATGCGCCTCTAAAAAACTACATGAGCTTTCTGAACAGCTCGGTGAGCTCTGCGGGGCTGGTGTCGCGGGGGTTGCCGGGACGGCAGGCATCGGCATAGGCGCTTTCGGCCAGGAAGGGCAGATCCTCTTCCTTGAGCGCATCAAGCTTTTCGGGGATGCCGACATCCTTCGAGAGCTGCTTTACGGCGTCGATCGCCGCACGGCGGTACTCTGCCTGCGACATTTCGTCAACGCCCTTGACGCCCATGGCGCGTGCGATCTCGCGGAACTTTTCGCCCGTAAAGTCTGCGTTATACTCCATGACGATAGGCAGCATCATAGCGCAGGCGACTCCGTGCGGAGTGTCGTAGACCGCGCCGAGCGTGTGCGCCATGGAGTGGGCGATGCCGAGGCCGACGTTGGAAAAGCCCATGCCTGCAATGTACTGGCCGAGCGCCATGCCCTCGCGTCCCTCCTTCTCGCCGGCGACCGACGAGCGCAGATACTTCGAGATAAGCTTTATCGCCTCGAGATGGAACATGTCCGTCATCTCCCACGCGGCCTTGGTGGTGTAGCCCTCGATGGCGTGAGTCAGTGCGTCCATACCGGTTGACGCCGTCAGGCCCTTCGGCATCGAGCTCATCATCTCGGGGTCAACGACGGCGACAATGGGCATATCGTGCGGGTCGACGCAGACGAATTTGCGCTTGCGCTCGACATCGGTGATAACATAGTTTATCGTGACCTCGGCAGCCGTGCCGGCGGTCGTCGGGATCGCAATAATGGGAACGCAGGGCTTTTTCGTGTCCGCAACGCCCTCAAGTGAGCGCACGTCGGCAAATTCGGGGTTGTTTATGATGATGCCGATGGCTTTGGACGTATCCATGGGCGAGCCGCCGCCGATGGCGATGAGGTAGTCGGCTCCGGCTGCCTTGAACGCCGCAACGCCCTCTACAACGTTTTCTATCGTCGGGTTGGGCTTTATATCGGAATAGATCGCGTACTCAAGCCCCGCCTCGTCGAGAATATCGGTCACATGGGCGATAACTCCGTGCTTTATGAGCGTCGGGCCGCAGCATATAAGAGCCTTTTTGAAGCCGCGCGACTTAACCTCGCCCGGTATCTCGCGGATAGCTCCCGCTCCGTGATATGAGGTCTGATTGAGCATTATTCTGTTAGCCATAATAACATTCCCCTTTCAGATATTATATTCATTATCAGTATGTCCTTTCCGGAACGTTAATATTTTAACTCTACAGAATATGGCTTGTCAAGGATACTTTGTTAAATTTTTATTAAATGTATCAGTTCCAGTTTCCGGTTTTCGCCGCGGCCTCAATTCGCCTCTAAAAAGTAGTCTTTTTCGATTATGGCCTGAAGTGCCTGCTGAACGGCACTCTCGAAGCCGAGCTCCTTGAGCTTGCACACTCCCTCGACGGTCGTACCGCCGGGTGAGCAGACGCGGTTCATTAGTGCTATGGGGTGCTCACCGCTGTCCATGGCAAGGGCGCTGCTGCCCATGACCGTAGCCGTGGCAAGCTCCTCGGCCATAGGGCGGGCAAAGCCGGCGCGCACTCCGGCCTCGGCCAGTGCGTCGATATATAAGAGTACGAACGCACCCGACGCACCTCCCAGCGCACCGAAGGCTGGGAACATTTTCTCCTCTATGTGATATATCTTGCCGACCGATGAGAATATGCCGTCGGCAATGCGTATATCGTCCTTTGTCGCACCCTTGCCGCCGCATATGGCGGTGACGGAGGCCTTGACCTTTGCATTTATGTTCGGCATAACGCGCACGACGGGCACGCCCTTTGCAAGGCGCTCCTCATACCAGCCTATGCTCTTTCCTGCGGCGATGGTGATGAGCGTCTTGTCCTTGGTGACGCTTTTTGCTATCTCCGGCAGCACCTCGGGCAGCACCTGCGGCTTTACCGCAAGGATGATGACGTCGGCCTTATCCGCGACCTCAGCCGCCGTCGCGCAGGGTATGAGCCCGTGCTTTTCCTTCAGCGCAAGTGTCTTGCCCTGACTGCGGTTGCAGCCGTAAAGATAGTCGTTTTTGAACTTGCCGCAGGATGCCATTCCCGCGATGATGGCTCCGGCCATGTTGCCGAGCCCTATAAAGCCGTATTTCATGATTCCACTCTCCTTGAAAGTTTATATATCTGTATTCTACCATCACTCCGGTCTTTTAGCTATACAATATTATTGTTAATTTTCTATTGCAAAAGATTATGTAACCTGATATAATAGTTGACACCGAATTGTAACCGAGGTTTCCCGGAGGTTTGACATATGAAAAATTTTCGCAGAGTGCTGGCGCTTGTGCTCGTTGTAGGCAGCCTGCTTGCCATAACGTCTACCGGCGCACTGGCAGACACGATCCCCGGCGAGAGGCTCGCCGTTTTTGACGATGTCGGCCGTATGAATAACAGCACCTTCACCGATGTAAGCTCACTCAACTGGTACTATTCCGGCGTCAAGACTACATACAACAAGGGTATTATGGTCGGATGCGGAAACAAAACCTTCTGCCCGAACAACAACGTAAGCTGGGCCGAGGCGATAACCATCGCCGCACGCATCCACGCTGCGTATAACGACAACCTCATAGGCGATCCCAACCCCAATGAGGCATGGTATGCTACTTATTATAGATACTGTCAGGCACGTAAGCTCCTTCCGTCGACGACGCCCGCCTTCAGTGATCTGGGCAGGAGCATAAACCGGTACGACCTTGCGTACATGTTCTCGAAAACCATAAGCGAGCAGGACATGCCCAGGATCAGCGACTACACCATCGGCGATCTGAGCAGTATCCCTGCCTACTACAAAAGCTCTGTCGAGCTGCTGTACTCTGCCGGCATAATGATCGGCGTGGACGCAGCCAAGCGCTTTTACGGCACAAGCACGGCCAGCCGCGCTCAGATAGCCACCGTTGTGGCACGCATCGTCGAGCCTGCCCAGCGTCAGGGTCATGACTCGCGCATAAACGCCGACATGGCCGATTACGAGGCGAACCTTGAAAACGACAGCGTCTGCGCCCAGATCGGCAAAACGAGCTACTGCCTGTATAAAAGCTACTTGACCGTGGACACCGTGACCTACAGTCTGTATTCGGTGACGGCAGGCGGCGTCAGTACCGAGCTGTACACCGCCGGCGTCGGTCAGTATCTCGACAACATCAGTGTCTGTGACGGCAAGGTCTACTTCTGCCGCAGCGCAACCGGAAGCGCAAAGGGATCTCTTCTGTGCTATGATCCCGCCACCGGCATCACCGTCACCGTATACGACGGCTACATCATCGAGTCGTACTGCTTCTATGACGGAAAGCTCTACGCTCTGGCATTCACGAAATACGCCGATAAGCCCGACGGCTACACCTATGTCTTCGGGCAGATAATAAACGGCGCGTTCAGCGCGATAAGCTCCGAGCTCAAATATTCGCAGGTACCGAACTTCGTGCCCTACGGCTGGAACGGCAGGATATATTTCAAAATGTCTGAGCCCGTAATCGTCAAGGATGCGCAGGGCAAAGACACCTCGGTCGATATTGACAAGCTCTATTCGTATGACATCGCAGGCGGCGGCATCGAAAAGGTCTGCGACTATAAAATAAACACCAGCTTTTTCGACGGTCACGTCATGTACTTCCTTGCATATGACACCGACGGAAACTATGACCTTAACCTTTACGCCATCTCGCTTCAGGCCCCCGGCGCGGTCACGACCGTCGGCGAATTCCCGAAAACCACGAACGTACGCAACCGCTCGATATACAAGTATGACGACAAGTTCTACTGCCTGTCCTCGTTCAACCGCTATGTCTACAGCATGGACAACACCGGCAGCACGCGCCTTGCGCTTATATGCGGCGGCGTTTACGACAGCATGAATTTCACCGACGACAAGCTCGTGCTCATCCCCAACACGCTGACCACCAGCAATGCAAACGAGCTGAAGGTCTATAACGCCAAGAGCATGGCCGCACGCTCTCTGTACGGCGACTGGCTCGGCCAGAGCGTCTACTACACCGGTGCGCGCTTCGTGCCCGAAAACGGCAAGGGCTATTACTCAACGACCGAAAGCGTCAGCACGGTGACCAATATTCCCATCACCGTCACCAAGGCGTTCTCACGCGGCAGCGACTTTATCGTGCAGGCCAAGTATACCAACCTGCTCGACACGGGCATCAAGCTGCGCTCATACATCGTCAAGGTCTATCTTGACGGACAGCTCGTAGCGCACGACCTCAACCGAATGGTCGGCATCGAGATGAAGACCAACGATATCGAGACCTTCACCTTCGTCATCGCTGGCGCCGATGTTCTGCAAAGCTTCGACGTGGCCGACGGCCGCATAAGCGTTGAGGTCATCCCGACCTACGATATCATTCCGGAGAAGACCGATCCCAGCCCCAGCCCCTCTCCCACGCTTCCCGATATTCCGGGGCTCACCGCTTGATGATAAGCGGCAAAAACCGTGCAGTCAAATGACTGCACGGTTTTTCAGTCGGAAGCTTAGCTTATCTGCTCTCGGCGGCTTTGGAAGCTTTAAAATAGTGCGCGGCCATGAGTACGATGAACACGCTGCTGCAATAGCCGAATATGGGGTACACGACGCCGATGAGGTCGCCGAAGCCGAACAGACTGCCGAGGAACATGCACACGGCACACAGCGCGGTGAAAGGCTTTCTGCGCCGAGATATGCGCCCGGACTTGGCCGAGAGCATGCTCACGAACGCGACAAGGCTCGACAGCGCCGTGCCGAACATCGCAAGCAGGAGCAGCACGCCGTAGACATAGCCCCAGACAGTGCCGCGGCTCTGCGCCAGTGCGAGCATCGGAAGCTCAGCCGAGGCCGCCTCGGGTGCAGCCGATACGGAAACGAGCACGCTTCCTGCTATGAGCAGCAGCACGCACGCGCCGACCGCGATGCCGCCTACAGCGGCTTTTTTGCTTTTTATATAAGGGCCCAGCGGCGCAATCATAGCGATGCTGCCGAAGACGTTGTAGCAGGCAAAGCTCACCGCCGCCACGGCCCACGAGCTCATGAGCGGATTGCTGCCGCCGGCGGCTTCCGGCAGAACTGCGCCGTTTTCGCACACGCTCATTATGCCGAACACGAGTGTTACGACCGACAGGATCGGAACCGTCGCCGAAAACGCCGAGACCATACCCGAAAAACCCGCCAGCGACACGAGCGCCACAAGTGCGATGAACACCGCCGAGCCGATAAACGGCGCAAGGCCGAACAGCTGATTTAAAAGCGCGCCGATGCCTGCGGACATGATAGTGCCCACGCCGAACAGGAACAGCAGCTCAAGGAGCATCACCGCGCCGCGCAAAACCGGCACGTTACGGCGCACGACGAGCTTGTCGATCTCTTTAAGGCCCGTAATGCGGCCGAGCAGGATCATAACGACGCCCGCGAAAAGCAGCAGTGCGATCGCCAGCAGCAGTCCCGCCGCGCCCTTTATGCCGAACGAGCCGAAAAACTGCCACAGCTCCTGACCGGAGACGTAGCCTGCGCCCAGAAAGCAGCCGGCAAACGCCAGTCCCAAATTCAAACATCCTATTTTTTTAATAGCGCATCAACGCCTTTCTCATACATTGGATAACGGTGTTTGCCTGCGGCAAACTGTTAAATTGCAGCTCATATGATAATCTGTCATATGCGAAACGTTATGGTTTCCGCCGCATAATCGATACCGGGTTCACGCAATATGCGTATAAATACAGCGTCCGTGCGCCTCTGAAAAGGCGCCACTAAAAATATTGAAAAGGCGGCGAACTTAGGCTATAATTATTTTAGTCTTTCTGCTCGGCGAATTGGCAGACGCGGCGCAATGTGCAGCTTTCACAGTCGGGTCTGCGTGCCGTGCAGACGGCGCGGCCGTGCAGCACGATGCGATGGCAGAAGTCGGAGCTCTTATCCGGCGGAAGCTGCCTGCGCAGCTCCTGCTCGATCTTCACGGGGTCTTTCAGGTCATCGACGAGCCCCAGGCGGTTTGATATGCGGATGCAGTGTGTGTCCACGACCGTCGAGCCCGGCACCTTGAAAATATCGCCGAGGAT
>OLOV01000433.1_pt1 | contig 36946 bp, 39 predicted proteins | sample 1672931 | NCBI WGS metagenome assembly OLOV01 (sample SAMEA3136738, study PRJEB25190) | human gut metagenome | biome: human gut; feature: human-associated habitat; material: faeces | place: Austria | collected 2013 | reverse complement strand
GTCCAATCGTTTCTCTCCCAGCCCAAGCCCCACGCCCTTCTCCCGGCGAAACGCAGCCCAGCGCTCTGCCAAGGCTTCAATTTCTTCCGCAGACAGCCCGTCCAGCACCGCACGCCCATCCGCATACACCCGCTCACCTGCACAGACCAGCGCCCGCGCCACCAGACAGGCGTTGGCGCAGAGCGGCAGGTCCATCTCGTTCACCGCCAGCTCCATGGCCTCCCGCCGGACCTGCATCTCCTCCGTCTCCGTCAGCAGCCGCAGGGCCCGGCCCCCCTCTAAAGGGAGCAGGGCCGCCGGAGCCGATACCTTCAACCAATCCGGGGTCTTCTTCATGCCGTCTCGATCCTCCTTCCGGCCACCACCGTGACCTTCTCCACCACGGAAGCGCCCAGCGCCCCCGTCTCGCCGATCTTGCTCCACTGGCACCCGCTGTAAATGACCCGTCGGTCCGGCTTGCAGATGACCAAGCTAAAATCCTCCAAGTCATAAAAATTGATGCCGTCTGCCAGCGCCTCATCCGTGGCATACATGCGCGTCAGCTCCAGCACATGCTTGCTCTGCCCCGGAATGGTCGCCACCGGCTCCTTCTCGCCAAAGGCCTCCACCGTCGTGCTGCTCCGGGTGGTCTGGGCCGTGTACCCCTGCACCACCGCCACCTTCTTCCCGTTGACCTCCAAATAAATATCCCGACTGGTCGGGATCATGTTTACCGCCATGTCACAGCCTCCTTTCTCACACCGTCACCTCTGCGCTCAGCCAGATCTGATCCATCCCATGGGTCACCGTAAATCCGAATGTCACAAGGCAGATCCCCGGCTCGTCCGCCAGCGCCGTCACCTCCACCGCGTCGTACCCGGTGATGACCTCCGCCGCCAGCTTCCGCTCCAGCACTTCCACCACGAGGGACTGCACCGCCCCCCTCGTCTGGGCCGTGTTCTTCGCTCTGGGGAATCTGGCCCGCAGCGCCTCCCGCACGCCGGGGATCACGTCGTCTACCACCAGAATGGTCGTGAGGTCCCGCCAGGTCTGGTCGCTGGCCTGCCCGGTTTTCGTCCGGGTCGTCACGCCCCGGATCACCCAGCAGCTGCCGCCCACGCGCTCCACCGGCGTCACGCCGCCACGGATCAGCGCATCGACCTCACTCTCGTCCAATCGCTTCTCCAAGGCGGAAATGCCCTGCAATTCCGCCCCGCCCAAAGGCAGCGCCGGGTCACTCCCGCCGCAGATGGCCCCCGCCACCGCCGCGGCCACCCACGCACCGCCCGCCTCCTGTGAGACCGCCGGAGCCACCAAAACGACCCGCTCGCTGTTCAGCTCCCCGGCCCGTTTGACCAGCGCCTCCGCCGTCTCCCCAGCGGCTCCGGCAACGACAGCGATGCGCTCTCTTCGTTCCGCCGAGGCACTCATCACGCTGTCTCGTAGCTTCTGCTGCACCGCCAGCTTCTCGCTGTCGCAAATTACAACGTTCACGCCCTCCTGCTCCTGCACCAGGGCAAACGCTGCTTCATACCCATTCTCATTCGCCACCGGCACCGCCAGCACCCGTGCCGCACCGTTGGCCAGCAAAAGCTTCACCAGCGCCGTCAGCCCATCCTCTGCGCCAAAGGTTTCTGCTGCCTGCCGGTAGCTCCCCAGGGCATACAGCGTCCCCGCCGTCCCCTTCTGGCTCACGGCAACCACCGCCGCCACACCACGCCGGTTCCCCCGCTGGGCCGCCGCCGTGGCCGTGTAGGCAGAATACACCCCCGGCCGCTCGTGGTTCGTCACTCGTTCCATGTTCTCACTTCTCCTTTCACGCGGAAGCCCACCAGCGCCCCGCTCTCGCTCGTCACCGCCGTCAGCATCCCCCGGCAGACGGCTTGTATTTTTCCGCGAAAGCTCCCGCTCTCCCGGTCAAAGCCCGTCTCGCCCACGGACCACTTCTCCACCGCGAACCCCTCCGGTCCGCCCCGCAGAAACGCCTCTGCCACCCGGTCCACCAAGGCCCGGCAGCCACGCTCGCCGTCCTGCCTGGGGCTGTACAGCGTCACCAAAAATTTCACGCTCACCTTCTGCCCAAACGCCTCCGTCCAGCTCCTGGTCTCCGCGTCGTACCGCTGCCCCAGATAGTTCTGAAACCCGGCGCTGCCTGCCTCGACCTCCTTCACCTGCACCACCGCCAGGGGCACCGTCAGCGCCCCCACCCGGTCCTTGGGCCAGGCCGTCATGCTCTCCACACCCTGGGCCGTGAGATAGTCCGTCATCGCCTGCCGCAGCGCCGCAAGGCCATGCACTCCCGTCAAGCCGCATCCTCCTCTCTCCGCCGCAGGGCCGCCTGCCAGCAGATGCTCTCTTCCCCGGCCCTGAGCTTCCTGGCGTTCACCACGTCATAGCGCCGCGCCTCCCACTGCAAAACAAGCGGTCCCTCTGTGTCAAACGGCAGCGCCGCCTCCGCCAGGCAAAGCCCCTTCTCCTGCCGGGAAACGCCCCGCTCCGTCGGCACCCACTGCCATTCCCGGTCCAGCACCGGCCGCACCACGGCCAGCCCCTCGCCCAAGCACTGTCCGTCCTTCCAAAGGGAAATGGCCACGCCATACTTGGCCAGCACCGTCCGAACATATCCACCAAACGTTGTTCTCAACCCTCCACCTCCCAAAAGGCAAAGCCCTCGTCTCTGGCATAGGGGGCCATCAGCCGCTCCGCCTGCCGCCGCAGGGCGTTGGCGCTCTCCTCCGCCGTCTGCCCCTCCGTTTCCCGCACCGAGAGGTCCCCTGCGGAAAATGACACCACCCGGCCCGCCCCATGTTCCCAGGCCGTCTCCATGGCCGCCAGCGCCCCCCAGGCGCAGGCCACCGTCAGCGCGTCGCCGCAGTCCTCCTCCGTCACGCCCTCGCCGGCGTAGACGGTGATGAACTCGGCGTCCTTATCCACAGCCACCTGCGCCAGCTTCTCCAGCAGGACGTTCACGCCATGCTCGAGGGCGTAGATGGTGGGAACGGCGTGGGCGGCGTTATAGGTGCAGACGGAAACGGCGTCCAGCTGCTCGTTGTCGATCATTTCCTTGTGGCTGGGATAGAAGTGCACGCCCTCCACGCCGTAGCGCTTCATGAACGCTTCCGCCTTGCCGGGAATCAGATCGGCGGCGGCAACGATGTCCACGTCGTCCATCTGCTTGTAGCTTTCGATATGCGCCTCCGCGATCCAGCCGGTGCCGATGATGCCGACCTTCAGGCGGCGGCCGCTCGCCTTCTTCTCTTCTTCGAACGACTGGGTGAACTGGCCAAGAACCTTATCGCCGTTTGCCATGTGTGTATCCTCCCAAAAATGAAAATTCCTCGCATACCCTAAATAGGTTATTGACATTTTAGCACAGGGGAAATATGATATGTATGTGGTTTAGCGCGTGTTTTGTGACGTTTTGTGCTATCCTTGCGGAGGGTTTATGTTGGAAACATTCGAAAAATACCGGGACGACCTGTCCCGCGCAGAGGCTTGGCGGTCGGACAGGGTGAGCTGCATCCCCCATTACCACACGGGCGTGGAAATCGTTTACGTGCTGGAAGGGCGCGTATCGGCCATTATCGGCGGACGTGCGCTGACGGCGGACGCCGGGCAGGCGATTGTGAGCGGCTCCTACACCGTACACGCCTACGGAGAGGAAAAAGCTCCGGCCATCGTGGCCATCATTCCGCCGTGCGAAACCCCGGCGCTGCAGAAGCGGCTGATTGCCGGGCGATTCGTGAACCCCGTGTTCTCGGACGAGGACGACCGTCTGAAACAGATGATGCAGCTTCTGCTTTCGGAGCAGGAGGACGCGGTGGTGCGCGCCGGCCTGAGCGCCGCCGTGCTCGGCTTCGCCATGCGGAAGGCCGGCTTTGAAACCATGGCCGGCGACGATAAGGGCGGCCTGATGGCGCAGGTGCTGCGCTATCTGAGCGAAAACTACGCCCAGCCGCTGAGCGTAGATCATATGGCCGCACACTTCGGCTATAGCCGCAGTCGTTTTTCGCATCTGTTTAAGGCCAACATCGGCGTAAGCGTGCCGCGCTACATCAACATCCTCCGCTGCCGCGACGCCGCCGAGGCGCTTCTGAACACTGACCTGCCCGTGGTGGACATTGCCATCAACGCGGGCTTCAACAACACGCACACCTTCTACACCGCCTTCCGCGAGCTCTACCACATGACCCCCGGCGAATACGTAAAAACCGGTCGTTCATAAGCGCACGCAAAACGCGCGCCCGCTTCGCTCGAAACGGACGCGCGTCCCCTACGCTATTCCTTTTTCTTCTTCCCGCCGAACGCGCCGCCCGTGACCTCGCGGAACGTGCCCTTCAGCTTGTCTCCCGCGCCGCGGAACGAGCCCGTGGCGACCAGCGCGAAGGCAATGGCGGCCACAATTGCAAGACCGATCAACCAGCCGATGCCCTTCGCCGCGCCGCTCTTTTCTTCCTTGCCCGTCTTTCCGGCGGCGGATTTTTCGTTGTACAGCGTCTGATAAATCACGTCCGCCATATACTCCGTCGCGTCGATGGCCTTCTGCTTCTCAATCTTGTGCGTGCCGAATTCCAGAAGAATCGCGCGCGGGTACAGATCCTGATTGTAATTTCCCTTGCCGATATAAATGTCCTTCACCAGCCCCGGGTACTCGTCGTCGGCCACGGCCTTCAGCTTCTTGGCAAAGGCGCGGTTTTCGGCGGCGTCCGCGTTGCTCTTGCCAACGAACAGGCGCACCTTGCTGATGTCGTTGCCCTCCACCTCGGTCTCATACTGGCTGGCGGGCACGCCGTCGCGGTGAATGTCGATCAGCGCGTCCGGGTTCTTCTCCATCAGCTCCGCGGCTACGGAGCGCGAGCGCCGGTAGGCTCCCGCGTCGTGCGGAAGGAAGGTTTCGCGCGAATAAGTCACGTCGATTCCCTTTTCCTCTAAGTTCTTCTTCAGCGCCTCGCCCACGTCGTAGATGCCCGCGCCCTTGAGCAGCGAGCTTTCCCCGTCGCCGGGAATATAGGACTCGTCGCTGTGCGTAGAGTACATGCAGATCAGCTTTTTCGTGTCCGCCTTATCCGCGAGCGCGGCAAACGCCGACACCGCGTCGCCGGGCTCGTCACCCAGACATTGCGCCACGGCGCGGCCATTTTCGTCGTCGACGGAAATCACGCGGTACAGACGGTTGTCGCCGGAGATGTACTCGTCTCCCTCGTACATGCGTCCCATGCGCTGCGTGATTTCCGCGCCCGCTTCATCCACCATCGTGTAAACTCGGTCGTCCTCGCCCTCAAAAGCTTCGCAGAAGCCCGCGCCGCAGAAGAGCAGCGTCAGAAGAAGCGTCAGCGCCAGCGTCCGTTTCATCCGCGCGCACCTTCCTTCCGCTTCGCGCCGCGCACGCAGCGCTCGATAAATTCGCCCAGAAGCTCCGCGAACAGCACGGCGGAAACGCCGGAAATCACAATCGTATCCAGCATGCCCGCGCCGCCGAGACGCAGCGTCTGATCGATTCCGTCCGTCCACAGCATTACAGCCTGCGCAACGTCCGCCAGCAGCATGCCCGTCACGCCCGCGATGAACGCGCTCCGGCGCGAACGCCCGAACACGTAGGCAATCAGTCCCGCCGCAATGCCATAAAGGTAGTTCACGTCGAAGGGCATGGTTTCCGGCTCATTGGGGAAGAACCGGCCGATGGCATACACCGCCGCCGCCGTAACCAGCGTCGCCGCCAGCGCACGCAGACGCTCCTTCGCGCTGCCCGCCCGTGCCCACACGTACACCGCCAGTCCAAACGGTACCAGCGCGCCGCCAACGTTCACGCGCGCGCGGCCAATGGAAATGTCCGGCAGCAGCCCGCCGATGAAAATCAGCGCCACAAACAGAAGCGCCTGCCGGTCGGTCAGCCGCAGTCGGTCGAGCGCCCGCTGGCACACGCCCGCGGCCACGAGAACGGATACCAGAATGAGGATAATCTGTCCGATTGACATACAAATTCCTCCGCAAAATGGAATACCGCCAGTATGCGCCAAACCGCGCGCGAATATACCCGGCCAAACCGGGCACAATGAAAAGGCGCATCGCGCAAAAACCATTTAGGAGGAATGAATCATGTCTCAGAAGCAGGCCAACACCGATATCCGCTGCCGCGTTACCAGCTGTGCGTTCCACTGCGAAAACAAGGACTATTGCTCCCTCGGATCCATCCAGGTAGAGCCCTGCCCGTGCGCCCACTGCGGTACCCCCGCGGACGAAAGCTGCTGCGGAAGCTATAAGCAGAAGTAATCCATCAAAGCAACCGGCAGCAGAGCCGTCAAACGGCTCTGCTGCCCAGACCGTTGACAAACCCCGTCAATCAGCAAAGGCGGGGGGTTATTTGTAGAGAAAAGCAGAAGCGAGCAAAGCGCAGGCCATGGTTGACCTTCGCTTCGGCGAAAGAATGTTCAATCGTTTCCTTGCGCTGATTATAGATGCTTCTGTCCTGCGGGGTCTTGGTGAAGCTTGTAATCTCATCCAGTGCGTCCTGCCAGACATGTCTTTCCACCATCCTTCTCGTCATACTCTTGCCAAAGTACTCTGTTCGTCTGGGGCATTACGAACACGTCTTTGAATCACAGAAGTATTGACGGTAGCCTTCGCACGTGGTGGTTTTCCAGTACAGGTGGTGATGCTCGGAGCAGGTATGGAAGTCGTACTCCCAATTGTAGCTGAATCGGTACTTTCCGTAATGTTGTTGTCCCGGAATCGACGCCTGCGGTTCTGACTGATCACTGTCGCGTCTGGCGCTTTCTCCGTCAGTGCCAATCCTCAGAACCATTTGTATGCCATGTTGTAGTTGACTTCCCCCTCCAGCCGCGCTTCGGACTTGATTCCGTATAGATAACCAACGAACAGCATTCGAAACAGTATCTCCAGATCGATTGCCGGTCGTCCATCATCCGCGCAGTACAACGGCGCACATGGCTCATGGATGAAGCCGAAATCTACCGCTCTGTCAATCCTTTGCAACAGATGTTTTTCCGGCATCATCTGCTCCAGAATCACCAAATCCATTTTTCCTGCTTCTCGCGCCGTTCTTTCAGTATGTGCGATGCCTCCTGCTCTTCCTCTTCTATTATTATTTCGACATGGCACATGCTTTTTCCTTTTGGTTTTTTATTTTCATATGTAAAAGGCCGAAGAACTTTTTCTTCTTAGACCTTTGTCAATGACCTGCCCACGCCTATCTTGGGTGGCTAGAGTATACAATTAAAAAACAGCAGGATTTCGGGCGGGTGCTCGTAAGACAGTAATCCATCAAAAATTACGAATTACGGCATCTGTTTGACAGGGTTGGAAAACAAACGAACATACGGCATTCGGCTTTGGCTGGATGCCGTTGTTTGTTTTTTTGGGGCGAAAAGCCTTGTTTTTATGCTCTGTATAGCAAGGTTGGTGATACGGGTGAAATAGTTGCCGTTTCCGTGATAAAACCATGTCAAACAGCGAATCATGGCATAGTGAATGTTCTTCGCTATGCCGTGTAAGTCTTTACAAATCCGCAAGTAATCCCACAAAACCGTTAAGTCGATAGCTGTACGTTTCGATGCAGAGTACGCTGAACTTCACCAAAATCGCCATATCGCCCTTGGATCATAGAAAAGTCACACTATAATGCGGTAAATTTCGGTGAACCTATTGAAAAACGCCACATCGTTATGCTATAATGTGTGTACACACATTGAATATGAATGAAGGTAAGGCTTGTCTTGTGAGTTCAATATGGATAGCGGTTGTGTGGAACTGAAATTTAACGATGGCAGTATGATTGCCATTAACTGCACCGCCGTGGACAACGAAATCGCTGACAATATGTATCAGCGGTCAGAGCTTGACTATCTTATCTACAATGACCCGCTGGCGTATGCTGACCTCGTTTTGAATGGCGACCCGGAGGCGTATCTCAAAGCAGTTACTGAGTACAAGCCTTTGGATTAAACTTGAAGGAGTTAACTATGAGAATTGAATTTGAAAACATCATCCTGCGGGATATAATTGAGTCCGACATTGAGGACTATGTGCGTTGGTTCACGGTGGAGCGTGAATGGGAAAACTGGGATGCCCCTTGGGAAAAAGAGGACACCGATGAAGAAAATGAACGCAGAAGCTGGACGGAATATTATGAATCCGTGAAGTTACTCCCCGATGATAAACTCCGCTGGAAGTTTGAAATCGAGTGGAACGGAAGACATATCGGTTGGGTCAGTTCCTACCGCATTGATGAGAACTACGAATTTATTGGCGAGATCAAGGACGGTCAAACCTTCTATCGTGCTATCGGCATTGATATTTGCGAACCCTACCTGTGGGGAAAAGGAATTGGAACAAACACCCTCCGTGCATTTATTAACTACTATTTTGACAGAGGTATAACTGAATTGTACACGCAGACATGGTCAGGCAACACCCGGATGATTCACTGTGCAGAAAAGCTCGGCTTCGTGGAGTGTAACCGTAATGTCGGCACGCGAGAGGTTGATGGGCAATATGATGGTTTGACCTTTAAATTGGAGAAACACTAATGAGAATTGCCATCATCGTTATATCGTGCTTGCTTTGGCTTTGGTTTCTTGGCTGTACCTTCACATGGAAATTTGGCAAGGTACTGTTGGTTGAAGGAACGGGCTTGAACAGTATTGAGTTTGCGGCACTTGTATTATTTACTATCGGCATCGGATGCTTTCTCTTGTGGGAACCGGTTGGCAAGTGGATTCTCTTGGTTGAACTTACTTTGTGGCTTGTCGCACAATTCTTCAGTCATGAATACTTTACCATCTTTGGTGTCAGTGCCCGGAAGCTGAAGGGATACAATGAGTGCTTTGATGGAACAGTTAAGCTGTTTCCAGTAAGCCAAACACGACTTATCCCGGATCTTTACCATATTATGTTGCATTTACTTATTGCTACTGATTTGGTTTTGGTTGCACTTTTCACATTTTGTTAAGGATGAAAGATAATGTCATCGGACGAGTGAGGTAATACCTATGCCAGATAACAGAAATCGTAAACGACCGATACAGGTAAAATTCTTCGTAGATGAGAAAGAGCAAGCTCTGATAAAAAAGAAAATGGAGCAGGCTGGCATTGAAAATATGAGTGCCTATATCCGCAAAACGGTAATCGACGGGTATATTGTAAAATTGGATATGCCCGAACTTCGTGAGCTGACCCTCAGAATGAAAAGTATCTCCAACAGCGAAAACCAAATTGCCAAGCGTGTCAATTCCACCGGCAATATCTACGAAGCAGATTTTGAAGAAATCAAAAAGAACCAAGAAGAAATTTATGAGGGTATTCGAAAAATCCTTGCGTCACTTTCCAAGATAGAGTGATGTTCAGTTCCGGAGGAATGTAGCCGATTTTGAAAAAATCGTTAAAGGGTTTGGGATGTTGCCCAACAAGTTTTTTCAAAAGGCAGCGGAGCTGAAATTTGCAAAAAGCACGATGTGTGTCCACACATGCATTGCTTGCCAAGTATGTTTTAACATATTGGCAAGTATGCAAAGTGGGTACCGCCGTGCCCTGCTTGCCAAGTCTGAAATCGCAGAGTGTACATACACCTGCTGTGCTTGCTATTCGTCATTCCCCATAATAGCAAGCGCCATTTCCTTAAATGGAAATCGGCGGCAACCGCCGCCTTGTCTGCGAATGAGCGAAACGGACGGACGCTGTCAATGGTCAAGATGAACGGCTTCGCCGCCATTGACAGCGTTCGGCGGTTTTGCTATCCCGAAAAGATTTTGCATTGAGGAGAATTATAATGCGAGCACCTTTTCAAATACTTGCAATCCCATATCAAATTGTTAATGGCTCTCCGCTATACTGTGTGTTTCATCGTGCCGATCACGACCAATGGCAGTTTATAGCCGGAGGTGGCGAAGATAACGAAACGCCATTAGAAGCGGCAAAAAGAGAAACCTTTGAAGAAGGCGGAGTGCAGTCTGATAAGTGGGTGGAACTTAGAAGTTTAGCCTATATCCCTGTTACAATTATATCCGAGAAGCGCCGTCAGCATTGGGACAAGGATACTTATGTGATTCCAGAATATACTTTCGGCTTTGAGTGCCGGGAAGATATACAGTTGTCCCACGAGCATACTGAGTGCATTTGGTTAACCTATGAAGAAGCATATCAAAAACTACAATGGGATTCAAACCGCACCGCACTCTACGAACTGAATTGCCGTGTGGGTGAAATGAATTGAAACGAATGAATGAAGAAGGAGGCTTGACGAAACTCCTATGACCTCATAGGCTTCATCCCCGTGGATATACTGCAAAAAGCGGAACAGGTATGACCGAAATCATGCCTGTTCCAAGAAATTCGCATATTACTGTTTTACGACCAATGAGCCTCTCCCGCCGTTTTTTAATTGTATACTCAGAGCTCGAAGTGGATTTCGGTTTTGCAGGCTGTCAGAAGTACGTCGCCTGCTTCTGTTTCCAGGTGTGCGCCGGAAGGGTTATGCACGGCGGGGGTATTCATCAGGCGGATGCGCAGGCCGGGGGCGCCGCCTTCCGTGCGGATGAGGATGGAATTGCCGTTCCGCTCTGCGGTGACGGTGAATGCTGCGTTGCCGCGGCGGTCGCAGACGGTGCGCTGTGCGCGGTCGCGCAGGGCGTACAGGCGCAGGGTGACGTTCTTTTCATAGTCGTAGTCGGCGCGGTCTTCGCAATCGCCCAGCGGCAGGAGCGTGTTTTCCCGCACGAACAGCGGCAGCGAGTCGAAGCCGTATTCCTCCCTGTGCCAGCCCGGCTCATTTCTGACCTCGCCGGTGAGCAGGTGCGTCCACGTGCCGCGGGGCAGGTAGTATTCGCCGATGTTATCCTCGCGCATGACCGGCGCGACCAGCAGCGCGTCGCCCAGCATGTACTGGCGGTCGCAGTCCTCCGCGCCGAGATCGTCCGGGAATTCCAGCAGCATCGCGCGCATGGCGGGCACGCCCTCCCGATGCGTTTCCGCAGCCAGACTGTACAGGTACGGCATCAGGCGCGCCTTGAGACGGGCGAACGCGCGGCACACATCCACCGCTTCGTCGCCGAACAGCCACGGCACGCGATAGGAATCGCTGCCGTGTAGCCGGGAATGCGTGGACAGAAGCCCGAAGGCCAGCCAGCGCTTGTACACGTGGTCGGGCGCGGTACCCTCGAAGCCGCCCATATCGTGGCTCCAGAAGCCGAAGCCGGACAGCGTCAGGCTCAGCCCCCCGCGCAGCGATTCCGCCATCGACGGATAGGTGGAATTGCAGTCTCCGCCCCAGTGCACAGGAAATTGCTGGCCGCCGACGGTCGCGCTGCGCGCGAACAGGCAGGCGTTTTCCTCGCCGCGCTCCTCGCAGATGGCCTCGTACACCACGCGGTTATAGATCAGCGTGTAGTAATTGTGCATGCGCACGGGGTCGCTGCCGTCAAAGTATCTCACGTCGGTGGGAATGCGCTCGCCGAAGTCGGTCTTGAAATAGTCCACGCCCTGCCGCATCAGCGCCTTGAGCTTTTCCTTATACCACGCGCGGCATTCCGGGTTTGTGAAATCGTACACGGCGCAGCCGGGCTGCCAGCGATCCCACTGCCACACGTCCCCGTTCGGACGGCACAGCAGATAGCCCTTTTCCATGGCTTTGTCGAACGTGCGGCTCTTCTGGCCGATGTACGGGTTGATCCACACGCACACCTTCAGCCCGCGCGAGTGCAGCCGTTCAAGAAGACCCGTCACGTCCGGGAACATGTCCTCATCCCAGTCAAAGCCGCACCACTCGCCCTCCTTCATCCAGAAGCAGTCGAAATGGAACACGGACAGCGGAATTTTCCGCTCCGCCATGCCGTCCACGAAGCGCATGACCGTGTTTTCGTCATACGACGTGGTGAACGACGACGAAAGCCACAGGCCGAAGCTCTCCGGCGGCGGCAGCGCCGGACGGCCGGTGAGCGCGGTATACGCGCGCAGAACGCCCTTCGCATCCCCGCCGCCGATCACCAGAAAGTCCAGCTTCTCGCCGGGGACGCTGAACTGCACCTTTGTGGCCGCCTCCGTGCACACCTCGAACGACACGGGGCCGGGATCGTTCACCAGCACGCCGTAGCCGCGGTTCGTCAGGTAGAACGGGATGTTCTTGTATGCGATTTCCGACGACGTACCGCCGTCCTCGTTCCAGATGTCCACCGTCTGGCCGTTTTTCACGAACGCCGTGAAGCGCTCGCCCAGACCGTACACCTTCTCGCCGACGCCGACCTCCAGCTGGCCGCGCATGAACGGCCCCTCGTCGGTGGTTATGTAGCTGAGCATGGGCGAACCGAAGCGGTCGCCCACGGCCGTAAGGCGCTTTCCGCGATAGAAAAAGCGGAAGGCGCATGGGCGGAAGGCGATTTCCAGCGTCATTTCGCCCGAAGAAACGCGCAGCCCCGTTTCGTTCTGTTCAATCGCCAGCGTGAGCGCATCGTCGTTCAGCTCGAACGACGGCATCTTCGCCCGGCTTCCCCGGAAATGGCACGCCTGCACGCGCAGCACATCCCTGCGGAGCGACGAAATCGTCAGCTCAAGGGACGGGCCGTCCAGCCCGCGCACGTCGGCGCGATAGCTGACGGCGTACAGATACACGCTTTTGCCATCCTGCGCCACGCGTACCTGCCGAATCTGTTCACAGTTATAGGATGTTACTCCGGGCTTCATTACCCATTCGCCCACGTTGAATTTCATGCCCTCGCCTCCTTTTTCGATCGTCAGTTTTTCTCCGCTTCGGCCATCATGCGGCTGTAGAACTCCACCGCCGCCTGAATATCCTTTTCCTTCGGCGCGCCGCGGTTCAGACCGCCAATCAGCTTGAACGGCCCATAGGTATCGTATCCCTTGCAGCCGAACGCGCCCAGACACGCGCAGTCCTTTGCCTGAGCGATCACGCGAACGGCCTTCGCATGGCTGTCCGAGGGCTTTCCGGCAGTATAGAGGAAGAAAACCTTCTTTCTCCTCGGAAGCCGCGCTTCCGTCTGCGCGAGGATTTCCTTGTAGAACTTCCCATACGCCACGCCGGACGCAATTCCGATCACGTCGTATTCCTCCAGCGACGGCACCGCGCCGGTCGCGTCAATCAGCACTACGTCGTAGCGCGCCCGAATTGCGTCCAGTAGCTTTTTCGTGTTTCCGTGATGCGCAGATTCATACAGAATGGCCGTTTTCATGCGTTTCCTTCCTCATTCGCCAATTTTGAAGATGGAGCGGAGCAGCGCGTGCGCGGTTTCCGTCTTCACATATTCCCGGCCGAACCGGATGATATTTGCGGCGCTGTACGCGCTCTCGCCCGCGTTCACGATGTAGTCCGCTTCGATCAGAATCTGATAGTCAATTCCGTCGATCGCGTCCACCGTGTGATGATGCGCCACGAGATACGCCACCCGCGCGATTTCCGTTTCGCTCAGGCCGCTTCCCTGCAAAAACTCGATCGCCAGCGCGCCGCCCTCCAGCTCCTGATGCCTGCCGTCCGCCTGTCCATACTTCCGACGGCATAGCGGACAAGCAATGTCGTGCACCACCGCCGCGACCTCCAACACCCGCTGCGTCTCCGAGTCAATGCCCTCCTGCTTGCCAATCAGCTTCGCGTAGCTCCATACCTTGAGAAAGTGGTCAATGTCGTGCAGATTCCCGTCGTAAAAGTCGATCATCTTCTGAATGATTCCGCTGATACTCATCCGTATCCCTCCCGGTAAAGCGCTTTCTGTCCCCAGTATACCACAGAACCCGCCGCCGCTCAACTATTCCCGCGCAATTCCGAGAAAACGCAGAAATCTGCAAAATTCCGAAGCGGGAGATTTGAATGATGGAGCCGATCAAACGAGACCTGTACCTGAGCCGGCTGATTGAGCGCAGGGAAAACGGCATGATCAAGGTGATTACCGGCATCAGAAGGTGCGGGAAGTCGTATCTGCTGTTCAAGCTGTATTACCGGTATCTGGTTGAATCGGGCGTTGACCCGTCCAGAATCCTCGCCGTTCCTCTGGATGACGATGAGCACGAGGAGCTTCGTGACAGCAAGCTTCTGGGGGCCTACATCAAAAGCCGAATTTCCGACGAAGGCATGTGGTATGTGTTTCTGGACGAAGTTCAGCTTTGCCGGAATTTCGAAACCATCCTCAACGGGCTGAACCGGCGCGAAAACGTAGATCTCTACGTAACCGGCAGCAACTCCAAGTTTCTGTCCTCTGACGTTCTGACGGAATTCCGCGGTCGGGGCGACGAGGTGCGCGTGTATCCGCTTTCCTTACCATCAATAATGGGATCGGTCAAAAATCGTTCCATACATTCGCTATCCGTTTGCGCAACAGCCTGATAAACGGTCTTGACATACCATCCCCTATCGTCCCACAAATCAATGGTAAATTCAAACATTCCAGTATCCGGATTCTTGAGAAGTCCATAGAAGAAATACTTTTCGCCCTTATACCGAACCGCAGCTTCTTCATATGTCACATGATCCAGAAAATCATTTACATTGCCGCCTATCATTCCGTAGCCCCCTAAAAGAGTCTGTATTCAGCTTCAGTTAAAAGCCTATATGGCTGTCGCCCCCTTTGTGTACAATTATATCCGTCCGGCGCGGTATCCGCAATAGGCTTTCTATTATAAACGCCGGACAGGGGATTCATCCCTGCCCGGCACATCGGTTTTGGTTATCGCGTCAGCTCGGGAATGGGGACGCTGTCGTCGGCCGTGTGGGTGAACGACTCGTCACAGAGCGTCTGCCGACCGACGGAAACGTTGTCCGCCTTGCGATCCTTCAGCTCCGCGACCGGGTTCGGCGCGGTTTCGAAGCGGTAATCCGTGCCGTTTTTGCGGATATACGCCTGAATGAACGAATGGCTGACCACGTTTTCCACCGGCTGGTTGACCTGTCGCTGGTACTGCGCGAAGGTTTCCGGTGTCACGCGGCGCACGTCCACATAGTCCTCCCGGTCGGCGGTGTTGTTCGCCGTCGATCCCAGAACGCCGCGAACGTATTCGATATTGCTTTCCAGCCGCAGCTGCGCGGGGAACTCCGCGTCCGGGAGCACCTCGTTCCACTCTTTTCCCTCGTATTCCCGAAGCAGACCCTGCGCAATATTCAAATGCATCAGCTCCTGCTCGAACAGCATCTGCCACACGCCGCGGATGTGCGGGTCGGTTTCCGTTTCGCACATGCTCCAATACAGCCAGCTTTCCACATACTGATGCACGAGCAGGTTCTCAAGCGGCGTCAGCGTCGGGTTCAGCAGGCTGCCGTACTGCGTTACGTGCTGTTCCTCGATCATGCCGATTTCCTGATACAGCCTGCGCCCGGTTTCCTCCGGCCACAGCGCGGCGGTGTTCATATAGTAGTTCATCGTCTGCTGCTCCGCCGCCGTGATCACGTTGGCCGCGAGCACGTCGATCGTCACGGGCTTCTTTCCACCCATGTCCCAGCGCACCGAGTCGTACGGGTGACGATGGTGCGAGATAGTCGGACGGCCGGGCATGATCTCCGTGTAGCGCCCGACCAGCTCCTCCGCGTGCACGCCGGACGTTGCGTCCAGATAATCGGCGTAGCGGTACAGATGATCAAAGTCCTCCAGCAGCGCGAAATCGAGCGCGTCGCGAATGTCCGCGTCGGTCACGCGCTTCGCCAGATGCGCCGTCAGGTCTACCGCCAGCTGCTCGTAGCCGATCGTGTGCTCCAACGCCGTCTCTTCCGCGGGCTTCAGATGCGCAAGCAGCTTTTGCTGCTGCTGCTCGCTGCGGCGAATCAGCGCCAGCTTGCGGCGCAGCTCGTTGTCGCCCGTTGCGCGGGAAAACTGATGCGAAAACCATACGTTTTCAAACTCCGTGCCGTTCATCAGAATGACGCGCGTGCGCGTGTAGGGATCGACCTCCCGCTTGGAATACGGCCTGACCCACAGCTTCTCCCAGTCCACAAACAGCTCAGCCTTTCGCTCTGGCTTCATTTCAAATGGATTCATCGCTTCATCCCTCCTCGGCCGTATTCTGTGCAGCCCTTCGCGCGATTATACGGCAAACAGCGCTCCTTCGGTTTCCGCGTATTTTCGTTAAAAGATTGACATGAAGGGACACATATGTTAAAATTGGAAGGAATTGTGACAAGACAAGGGTTTGGATGGAGGAGATACGGATGGCGGGAAACGAGCGGAGCGTTCGCGACAGCTTTCGCAGTCGGTGGGGATTTATTCTGGCGTGCATCGGGTCGGCCGTGGGCATGGGGAACATCTGGCGATTTCCGGTGCTGGTGTCGGCGTACGGCGGGCTGACGTTTCTGATTCCCTATGTGCTGTTTGTCGTGCTGATCGGCTCCACCGGCGTGATTGAGGAATTCGCGCTGGGGCGCTGGGCGGGCGCGGGACCGGTGGACGCGTTCGGCAAGTGCGTGGAAGCGCGCGGCGGAAAGCGGAAAACGGGTATGGCCATCGGCTTTCTGCCCGTGGTCGGCTCGCTGATGCTGGCCATCGGCTACACCGTGGTGCAGGGCTGGATTTTCAAGTATTGCTTTATGGGCATCTCGGGCGGCCTGTTCGCGCTGGGAACGGACATGGGCGAAATCGTCGGCGAATTCAGTCGTACCGCGCCGGAAACGGAAACGTTGGGCGCGGCGGTTCGCACGATGTTCCAAGGCGGCGTGTTCGGCGTTGGCAACACGATGTGGCAGCTGATCGGGCTGGGCGTATCGCTGGTCATCATGGCTCTGGGCGTGTCCGGCGGCATTGAGAGAGCCAACAAGGTCATGATGCCGCTGCTTTTCGGGCTGTTTCTGGCGCTGGGCGTCTATATTGCGACGCTGAAGGGCGCGGGCGACGGATACCGGTACATCCTCACGCTGAATCCGAAGGGACTTTTGAATCCCGAGGTATGGATTTACGCCTTCGGGCAGGCGTTCTTCTCGCTGTCCGTGGCTGGAAACGGCTCGGTGATTTACGGCTCCTACCTGAGCAAAAAGGAGAACGTGATTTCCTCCGCGCGCAACGTGGCCGTGTTTGACACGATCGCCGCGCTGCTGGCGGCGTTTGTGATCATCCCGGCGACAGCCGTGGGCAGCGCGGAGCTGGAAAAGGGCGGCCCGGGGCTGATGTTCATTTATCTGGTTCGGGTGCTGAACAACATGGCCGGCGGGCGCATCGTGGGCATGATTTTCTTCATCTGCGTGCTGTTCGCGGCGCTGAGCTCCATCATAAACCTGTATGAAGCGCCGATTGCCTACATGCAGGAGCGTTTCGGCCTGAGGCGCCTGCCCGCGGTGCTCGTCATCGGCCTGATCGGCACGGCCGTGTCCGTGCTCATTCAGCCGTGGACGTCGCAGTGGATGGACGTGGTTTCCATTTATATCTGCCCGGCGGGCGCGCTGCTGGCGGCGATCATGTTCTTCTGGGTGCTGAAGAAGCAGACGGCGCTGGACGCGGTGAACGAGGGCGCTGAAAAGAGCGTCGGCAAATGGTTCTATCCGATGGGCAAATATGTCTTCTGTCTCTGTGCGCTGGTGGCGCTGGTCGCGGGCGCGCTGCTGGGCGGAATCGGCTGATAGAGAACCGGCATGCGGCTTTGAATCGCGGCATGCCGGTCTTTGCTATTTGGGGGAATCAGCCGATCAGATCGTCGAGGTTCACCTTTTCCGAGCCGAGGTAGAGCTCGCGGAGAGGTGTATCTTCGACCGTGTAGGAATTGACATAACAGCCGGTCAGGGAATCGTATTGGACGCTGTCTTCCACTTTATGGCGATAGATCTGCCCGTCGATAAGGCGGACGACGTCACACACCCACGTTATCGAATCGCTCTCTCCTTTGCCAGACCCGCCGAAAAGCGTTTTCCACTGTGAACGCTCCGGGTAGATATGAACCACCGTTCCATTTTCGCTGTATTCAATTCTCCAGCCCATGGGTCGATAGCCCACTGGCCGCGGCACGGTGACACGCAGGAAGCCGTCGTCTTCCTCGCGGAATTCCACTTTGCAATCCGAAAGCTTCGGCGAATAGGGTTCGTCCCACATATTCATTTTATAATAGGTAAAGAAGATACCGCCGCAGAGGATTGCGCACACGAGCAGCGCCGCCAGCGCGCCCACCACCACGCGCCGCCAGCGAAACTCTCTTTCCAGCTTTTTGCAGAAGCGAATAAAGCCCGTGTCCGTCTCGGCCGGTTTCACGGCAGGCTCCGCGCGCATCTGCGCCATGACCTCGCGGCATTCCTCGCATTCCCTGATATGGCTTTCCACCAGCTCGGTGGACGCGGGGCTGGCAACCCGATCGATCACCAGCGGCATGAGATCGCGCACGATCCCGCAATCACGCTTTTCCATCGTCTTCCTCCTTCATTGCCTGACAAAGCATCTGCTTTGCGCGATAATAGGTCACGCGCGCCCAGCCTTCGGTTTTGCCGAACAGCGCGGCAATCTGCGCGTATTTCAATTCGCCGAACACGCGCAGCATGAATACCTCGCGATACGGCTCCTCCAATCCGTGCAGATGCCGGTGAATGCGCATCGCGTCCTCTGTGCGTTCAACTTGGGTATCCGCGCCCGTCTCCGCGCGGTCGAACACGGCGCTGTCCGGCGCGTACGCGCGTTCGCGGCTGCGCGCGCTGTGGTTGAAATACTCGCGCTTCGCGATGCTGCACAGCCATGTGCCGGGGTCGCTGCGTCCCTCAAACGAGTCGATGTTCTTCAGCGCCTTATAAAACGTTTGCTGCGTCAGCTCCTCCGCGGCGGCTTCACTCTGCGTAAGCGAGTACGCGAAGTGGTACACCTTCGAAAAATAGCGTGCAAACAGCGCTTTAAACGATTCCAACCCTCTCACCTCCTCGCCCTTTAGACACACATCCGCGCAGAACGTTACAGGCCTTCCGCATAAAAACAGCCTTCGGGGATGGATTCCCGGAGGCTGCCATAGGAGTATGCGTTCAGTTCAGCGCGAAAACGCCGTCGGCGGGCATGGAGATGGGCGTTTCGAAGAACGCGCGCACGCCGTCCGCCATCGCGTCCACGTCGCGGGAACCGGCGGTCTCCCAGCTGGAGTGCATGGCCAGCTGCGCGAGACCGATGTCCACGGTGTTCAGCGAGAAGTGCGCGTTGGAGATATTGCCCAGCGTGCCGCCGCCGAGCATGTCGGAGCGGTTGGCAAAGAACTGATACTTTACGCCGGCATTATCGAGAATTGCGCGCAGAATGGCCTTGGACGCGCCGTCGGAGGTGTACTTCTGGTTGGCGCTTTCCTTGATGACGATGCCCTCGTTCATGTATACGCGGTTGGACGCGTCGTACAGCTCCGGATGGTTGGGATGCGCGGCGTGCGCGTTGTCGCAGGAAAGCATGACGCTGGACGCCTGCGCGCGGTAGAACGCCTCGCCGTCCACGCCCAGACACAGCGCCGCGCGGCGCAGAACGTCGGTCAGGAACGTAGAATCCGCGCCCTGCTTGGTGGTGGAGCCGACCTCTTCGTTGTCGAACACAGCCAGCACCGGCATGCCCTTCGTCGCCTTGCATTCGATCATCGCGCGGGCGGTGGTGTAGGCGCATTCCAGATCGTCCAGCCGGCCGGCGGACACGAACTCGCCGTCCTTGCCCCACACGGCGGGCTGCACGCGGGAGTACAGGAACAGGTCGGTGCCCAGCAGGTCTTCCACCTTCGCGCCGCAGGCGGCGGCGACGCGCGCCTTGAAAGTGTTCTTCGCGTCGATGGAGCCGAACAGCGGCATGAGGTCGGCCTGCGCGTTGTACTTATAGCCGTCGTTGATCGAGCGGTTCATGTGAATCGGCACGTTCGGGATAACCAGCGTATCCTCGTCCAGATTGACCAGCCGCGTTTCAAGGCCGCTCTTCGTGCGCACCAGCGCGCGCCCGGCCACGGACAGCGGCCTGTCCAGCCACGTGGAGAAGATCATGCCGCCGTAGCGCTCGGTGTTCAGCTGCACATAGCGGTTGATCACGGTCAGCTCCGCGTTCTCCTTGATTTTGAACACGGGCGAATCGGAATGGCTGGCGGCGATGCGCGCCGACGTAAAGCCGTCCTCCGGCACGCGGAACGCGATCAGCGACGACAGGTTGCGGGTGACGAAATACGCGCCGCCCCGCTGCACGTCCCACTTTTCGCCCTCCGTCAGGCGCACAAAGCCCGCGCCGGACAGCATGATGGACAGGTTTTCAATGGCATGGAACGCGCTCGGCGTGCGGGACAGGAAATCGGTAAGCTCGTGAACCATAGGTATCTTCCTTTCTTGTGGCAACGCCGCGCAAATGAGGTGGTCGGCCGGCGAATGGATTTTTCGTCAGATGCAAATGCAAGTTCCGAAGGTTTACTGGAGGTAAATCGAGGAATTTGCATGCCGCAGATGGCGGAAAAGACTTCGCCCGACGCGCCGCCGAATTGCGCGGCGGTGCCTTATAACTGAAGACAGTAGATAACCAGCAGATGCGCGGGATAGAAGCCGTAAAACACCCATTTGGGCAGCTTCAATCTGCGCGGGAGCGGCAGGTAGATCAGCGGAAGCGCGGCGAGCGCGTACCACTGAAGGTTCGTCTGGGTTTTGCCTGCGGTGAAGAAGCCCGGCATGGCCCAGTACCACATGAACGCCGCGATCGCTGTGAGCGACGCGACCGGCCGATCCAGAAACGCGTAGAACAGGCAGATCAGCGCCACGCCCTTCCAACCGTAATCGATGCGCCCCGAAAGCCGCCACGTAAGCACGGCAAACAGCGTGGTGAGCACATAAGCCCTTGCGCGCACGCTGGCGAGCAGCAGGGTGCCCATGGCAAGCGTGAAAAAGATATTGAGCTTGCGGGCATAGTAGAAATCGTAGATTTCGCCCAGCTTCCAGAAATTGTGCGCCCAGTCGAACGTGTCCAGCTTCACGTGCCCCATCGCCGCCATATACAGCGGATGCACAAGCACGCCCATCAGAAGCAGCCGAAGCGCGTACTTCCACACATTGCGCGAATAGGCGCAGCCCACGGCAATGCAATAGCAGAACATGGGCATGGCCAGCCGGCCGATGACGCGCAGAAAGCTTCCCGACGGCAGCAGAAACGCCCACGGGCCGCTGACCGAAATGTACAGCGCATTCGGAAAAATCATCTTGCCGAGGTGGTCGCTCAGCATGCACAGGCAGGCGACCACCTTGATCAGGCCGGTGTCTCCGTTCAGCCGCAGCGTGCGCGCGTCCCTTTCGGGATGCAGCATGCGCATGGCCTCCGCGCGAAGACGGGCAGACGCACCCTGCGTCCGCAGATCCTCCATCAGACAATCACATCCAGTTCCATGGGCTTCACGCCCAGTTTCTCGCAGCTGACCGCGTCGGGCTGGCTGCCGCCCACATACAGGCGGAAGTGGCGGCCCGCCTTGATACGGCGGCCGTCGTCGGTGACGCACTCAAAGGCGCGCGCGGGAATCGGCAGGCGCACGCGCTTTTCCTCGCCGGCGTGCAGGAACACGCGCCCGAAGGCGCACAGGCTCCAGTTCAGGCCGTGGCTGTCAAATTCCAGCGGCTTCACGTAGGCCTGAACGACCTCCTCCGCGTCCGTCTCGCCGTCATTGCGGATGCGCACGCTGACCGCGCCCTTCTCCGCCGAGTACACGGGATCGGAATAGCGGAAGGTCGTGTAGCTCAGGCCGAAGCCGAACGGATACAGCGCCTGTCCCTTGAAATAGCGGTAGGTGCGCCCCTCCATGCAATAATCGGTGAACGCCGGAAGCTCCTCCGCGTCGTGATAGAAGGTAACCGGCAGACGTCCCGACGGGCAGACCTTTCCAAACAGGATGTCGGCCGCGGCCGTGCCGCCCGCCTGACCCGCGTACCAGACCTGCAGAATGGCGTTGCCGTCCTCCACGTGCAGCGCGCCGCCGCTGGCCAGAAGCACCACCACGGGCTTGCCGGTGGCGACGACCGCGTCCAGCAGTCTGCGCTGGCATGCGGGCAGCTCCAGCGTTTCCTTGTCGCCGGAGGAATATGCGTTGCTGGCGTCGCCCTGCTCGCCCTCGATCGTGGGATCCAGACCCAGCACGAGAATCGCCGCGTCGCTCATCTCGGCGGCCTGCACGGCTTCGGCGATGCGATCGTCCGCCGCGGCCAGCGGTTCGCAGTTCTGCCTGTACAGATGCGAACCCTCGGAGTAATTCACGCGCACGTTCGCCTCGCGGCACGCGGCGCGGATGCCCTCCAGATACGTGACATAGCGGGATGAGGTGCCGTTGTAGTTGCCGTGAAGCGCCGGAATGCTGTCGGCGTTCGGGCCGATGACCGCCACGGACTTGAGCGACGAAAGGTTCAGCGGCAGGATGCCGTCGTTTTTCAAAAGCACCATGCTGCGCCGCGCCGCGTTCAGCGCCGCCTCCGCGTGCCGGTCGCAGTCGTTGGCTTCATAGGGAATCTGGTTGTATTCGTTGTCGTCGCTGAACAACCCCAGCAGGTAGCGGCACGTGAACGCGCGCACGCACGACTGCGTGATTTCTTCCTCAGTCACGCGGCCTTCCTGCAGCGCCTGCAGCAGCATCAGATACGTGTTTCCGCAGTTGATGTCGCAGCCGTTCTTCAGCGCCAGCGCCGCGCTTTCCGGCGCGGTGTCGGTGATCTTGTGAAACTGGTGGAAATCCGAAATCGCGCCGCAGTCGGAGACATAGTGTCCCTCGAAGCCCCACTGACCGCGCAGGATGTCGCCCATCAGGCGCCTGGAGCCGCAGCACGGCTCGCCGTCCACGCTGTTGTATGCGCCCATGACGGCTTCCACGCCGCCCTCCTTCACGCAGGCCTCGAACGCGGGCAGATAGGTGTCCCACAGGTCGTACTCGGATACCTCGGCGTTAAAGCCGTGGCGCACGCTTTCCGGGCCGGAATGCACGGCGAAGTGCTTGGCGCACGCCGCCGCCTTCATATAATCCCCGTGCCCCTGAACGCCCTTGATGAAGCGAACGCCCAGACGCGAGGTGAGATACGGGTCTTCGCCGTAGGTCTCCTGTCCGCGTCCCCAGCGCGGGTCGCGGTAGATGTTGATGTTGGGCGACCAGAAGGTCAGTCCCTTATAGATGCCGCGGTCTCCGTGCGCGGACTGCGCGTTGAACTTGGCGCGCGCCTCGGTGGAGATCACGTCCGCGATTTCCTCCATCAGGTCTTCGTCAAAAATCGCGGCCAGGCCGATGGCCTGCGGGAACACCGTAGCCGTGCCTGCGCGGGCAACGCCGTGCAGCGCCTCGTTCCACCAGTTGTATGCGGGGATACCCAGCCGTTCAATGGCGGGCGCGTCATAACGCAGCTGCGAAGCCTTCTCCTCAATGGTCATCTGCGCCACAAGCTTTTCAGCCAGCGCCCGGGCGGTACTGCGATCCATATCGATCATGCCTCCTGATTCACTTTAGTGTTTCTGCAATCATTTTACAACGAACGGGGCGCGCGTGTCAATCAATCCATTGACAAAAAGGCCCCCGTAAGGCATAATTATCGGATACGGAGGCGATATATATGGGTTGGCAGGACAGAACCGTGCGCCTGATCGGCGAGGAAGCGGTGGAAAAACTGAATCGCGCGCGTGTGGCCGTGTTCGGCGTGGGCGGCGTGGGCTCCTTTGTCGCGGAAGCGCTCGTCCGCGCGGGCGTGGGCACGCTTCTGTTTGTGGACGGCGACTGCGTGGAGGAATCGAACCTCAACCGCCAGCTGATCGCCACGCGCGAGAATCTGGGCATACCCAAGGCGGAGGTCGCCCGGGCGCGCGCGCTTTCCATCAATCCGGACGCGGACATTACCGCGCTCAACCTGTTTTATGACGAATCCACCGCCGACCAGATCGACCTGAGCCGGTATGACTTCGTGGCCGACTGCATCGACTCGGTGCCGTCCAAGCTGCTTTTAATTGAGCGCGCGAAGAGCGCGGGCTGCCGCGTGGTGTGCGCCATGGGCGCGGGCAACAAGCTCGACCCCACTGCGTTCGAAATCGCCGACATTGAAAAAACGACCGTTTGCCCGCTGGCGCGCACGGTGCGGCAGCAGCTTCGAAAGCGCGGCGTGCGCGGCGTGAAGGCCGTGTTCTCCCATGAGCTGCCGTATCGCATCGCGCCCGGCGCGCCCGGCTCCATTTCGTTCGTGCCCGGCGCGGCGGGATTGGCGCTGGCGGGCGAAATCATTCGCGAAATCGCGGAGGTAGAAAGCAAATGAGCGCAAAGCGAATTCTGCTCATTGGCTCCGGCGGCGCGGGGAAGAGCACGCTTGCCCGCAGGCTGGGTGAACAGACCGGCCTGCCCGTCGTGCATCTGGACAAACTGTACTGGACGGGCGAATGGCAGCACTTGGACAAGGACGCTTTCGACCGCGCGCTCGAAGCGGAACTGGCGAAGCCCGAATGGATTCTCGACGGCAACTTCACGCGCACGCTGCCGTGCCGGCTGGAAGCCTGCGACCTCGTGCTGTATCTGGACTATCCGACCCGCGTGTGCCTGTGGGGCATACTCCGCCGCATCCTCCGCTACCACGGCGAAACCCGTCCCGACATGGGCGAAAACTGCCCGGAGCGATTCGACCTGTCCTTCCTCAAATGGATATGCACCTTCCGACGCACAACCCGCCCCAAGCTGCTGGAAGCCATCCGCACCTCCGGAAAGCCCTGCTGCATCTTTACCTCCCGCCGCGAGGCGGAAGCGTTTCTGAAGGAAGTAAATGCGATTCTCGGATGAGGGAGAAGGTAGAACTCTCCCTGTATGAGCATCTGACAGAACTGGACGAGCGGAACGATTTTCATTTGATCAAATATTTTCGGCATAGCTGGTTTTCAGCTATGCCGAATTCAATTTCCATGAATGCTGAGCGGTCAGGCAAGGAAGCCCTGAATGATTTTTTCCTCCGCTTCCTGCTCAGTAAGGCCGAGCGTGCGCAGCTTCAGAATCTGTTCGCCCGCGATTTTGCCGATAGCGGCTTCGTGAATCAGCGCCGCATCGGGGTGGTTGGCGCTGAGCTTCGGGGAAGCGTCCACGCGCGCGCCGCCGTCGATAATCGCGTCGCACTCGGTATGGCCGGTGCACGGCGCGTTGCCCTCCACGACGGAGATGTAATTCTGCCGCGAATGCTCCCTCGCCACGGAGCGCGACACCACGTCCGCGCCGGAGCCCGCGCCGTTCAGCGCCACGCGGAAATTGGTTTCCGCGAACTGCTCTCCGCTTGTGAAGATGCGCTCGCGGATGATCAGCTTCGCGTTTTCGCCCAGCACGGCGGAGGTCGTGCGCACGGTGTGATCCACGCCGCCGATCTGCGCGGTATCCATCGTCAGCACCGCGTCCTTTTCAAGCGTCGCTTCAGTTACGGGGTCGATGGAGCGCAGTCCCTCGCCCTTGCCGGTGCCGATGTGTTTTTCCAGATACAGCACGTGCGCGCCCTCTTCGAGGAAGAAGCGGTGAATGCCGTTGTGGCGCGCCGGTTCGCCGGTTTCGGTGTGCACGCCGCAGCCCGCCACGATGGTCACGTCCGCGCCCGCGCCGACGAAGAAATCGTTGTACACGAGGTCATTCACGTCGCCGTGGGTCACGCACGCGGGGATGGACACGCGCTCGCCCTTTGTGCCGGGCCTGATGTGAATTTCAAGGCCGGGGTTATCCGTCTTGGAATCAATGCGGATGTTCTCGCTCGACTGCCTGCCCGCGCAGGTGCCGTCCACGCGAAGGTTGTACGCGCCGTCGAACGAGCCCTTGAAGTCGGAAATGCGTTCCAGTAGATCCTTCGTAATCTCATTCATTGAAACGCCGCCTCCCCCTTCACGCAGCTTCTGCCCGCGTCGCCGGACGCAAGCAGATAGCCCACCATTTCCTCGCCCGGGCCCTGCCGGGTCACGCGGCCGCCGGACAGCAGCACGATTTCATCGGCGATGCGCAGGATGCGCTCCTGATGGGACACGATCACAAGGCTGCCCGTCATATTCTGGCGGATGGACGTGAACGTCTTGATCAGCCCGGCGAACGACCACAGGTCGATGCCGGCCTCCGGCTCGTCGAACACGGAAAGCTTCGCCCGGCGCGCAAGCACCGTGGCGATTTCGATGCGCTTCATTTCGCCGCCGGACAGCGTGGCGTTCACCTCTCTGTCCAGATAATCGCGCGCGCACAGGCCGACGCTGGCCAGATATTCGCACATCTGCCCATAGCTCATCTGCGTACCCGCGGCGGTTTCCAGCAGCATGCGCACCGTCAGCCCCTTGAACCGAACCGGCTGCTGAAACGCATAGCCGATGCCCAGACGGGCGCGCTCGGTCACGTCGAGGTCGGTGATGTCCGTGTCGTCCATCCATATGCGGCCGCTGTCCGGCTGGTTAATGCCGGCGATCAGCCTTGCGATGGTGGTCTTGCCGCCGCCGTTGGGGCCGGTAATCACCACCAGCTTTTTATCGGGAACCGTCAGGCTCACGTCCTCCAGCACCTCTCGGCCGTCGGGCGTGTGCCATGAAATGTGGTCAAGCTTCAGCATGGCTTTCTAACACCTCTTTGGTAGCGCGCCCCGTTTCACGAAGCGTCGCCAGAGAATTCCATGCGCGGCGCCGTTTTTCCTGTTAAAACCGCGCCGCACACCAGAAAATAACATCCCCGAAGACACCTCGGCTTATTCCTCGAAGAATTTTGCCTCCAGCATACCGCAGAGCGCGTGGTAGACGGGCAGATGGTATTCCTGCACGTCCGCCGGACAGTTGCCCGGCACGACAATGCACGCGTCGCACGCTTCCTTCAGCTTTCCGCCGCTGCCGCCCGCCAGTCCCAGCGTTTTCAGGCCGAGCTGCTTCGCTGCTTCCACGGCGTGGAACACGTTTTTCGCGTTTCCGCTGGTGGAAATGCCCAGAAGCACGTCGCCGGGACGGCCATAACCCGCCGCCTGCTGCGCGTAGACGTATTCCGGGTCAACGTCGTTATTGAACGCGGACGAAAGCGCCGCGTGTCCCGTGAGCGCAATCGCCGGAAGCGCGCCCTGAAGATGCGCGCACGCGCCGCCCTCGCGCCGCGGCCGCTTTAGCCAGAAGCCCTTCATCAGCTCGCCCACGATGTGCTCGCAGTCTGCGCAGCTTCCGCCATTGCCGCACAGAAGCAGCTTGCCGCCGCCCATGTAGCAGTCGCGAAGCATCCGATACGCGTCCATCACCTGCGCGCGAATGCCTTCCAGCGCGGGATATTTTTCGAACAGACGCTCGTAGCGCGCCAGCACGCGCGGATCGGTTTCCTCGGCTTCATACATCGGATCGATGTTCAGCGCGTACAGCGCCGTCATGACGCTGGCCAGATCGCCGATGGCCTCGCCGGTCTCCGCCGGGCGCACCTGCACCGCGCGCAGGGAATAGGGGATGCATTCCCTGCGCATTTCCTCCTCCATGGCGGGGCGCAGAAGATCCTCCGCGCGCACGAAGATGCTGCCGATCACGACGACCTCCGGGTTGAACGCGTCCACCAGCAGTGAAACGCCCCGGCCGAGCATGCGCCCGATCGACGCGTAGAACGCACGCGCCTCCGCGTTTCCGGCATGCGCATAGTCGGCCATCAGCTTCGCGTCCACTTCCTCGATTGCGTGGCCGTCCAGCATCCATTGCGGCGTGCGGCCTTCTTCCATGAGCTTCCGCGTGAGCGCCTGCGCCTGACGGCCGATGCCGCCGCCGCTGGTGAAGCCCTCAAACGAACCGGCCTTCCCGAAGCCTACCGGGCCGTCCTCCGCAAGCCGCAGATGCCCGATTTCGCCGCCCATATCCGAAGCGCCGCGCATGAGACGGCCTTCCGCAATCACGCCGCCGCCCATGCCGGTGCCCATCGTGAGGAAAATCATGTTCTCCGCGCCGCGCCCGGCGCCCAGCTTCCATTCCACAAGCGCGCAGGCGTTGGCGTCGTTCTGTAAGAACGCGCGCACGCCAAAGCGCTTCTCAAGCCTCTCTACCAGCGGCACATTCACCCAGCCGGGCAGATTCGGCGGCGCAAGCACAAGCCCCCGGCGACTGTCCAAAGGCCCGCCGCAGCTGACGCCAATGCCTTCCACATCGGCGCTCTTCATGCCGTTGCGCTCCAAAACCTCGTCTACCGCCTCAAAAATACGCCCAAGCATGTCCTCGCAGCCCCGCTCCGCCAGGGACGCAAAACGCAGCTTGTCCAAAATATGAATCCCGCGGTCAACGCTCGCCAATACGACCGCGCACTTGGTTCCTCCAATATCCAGTCCAATAAACTTCTTCATCCATAGTATCCCCCCATCCGTCATCTACCCTGAATGATTCCCCATCCGCCCCTCTATTTCCTGCCGCCTTCCGCCCTTTTGAAAATTAACATACTTTTCCCTTGCATATTTACCCGCTTGATGCTATACTAATTTATGTTCTGAAGAGCGCATGGGGCATTAGCACAGTTGGTAGCGCGCAACGTTCGCATCGTTGAGGTCAGGGGTTCGAATCCCCTATGCTCCATCCCAGAAGCCAGTCAGTGATGACTGGCTTTTTCATGCGTTCGTTACAGACAATGGCTTGGTGGCATCGTTGCCGTACTGTATCTCGAAAAAAGGAACAGCGTTGCTGCGATAGCGTTCGATGAGTTTCTGAACGCCGCCGCAGATGACAATGGCTCTTCAGATGTTGTAGCTCGGTGCCGAGAGGGCGAATTCGACGGCGACTTTTTCCTTGCATCTGCAGAGAAAATGACGTTTCCATTGTTGGTGGACATGAAAAGTAAGAAGCGGCTATGCTGTTGCAAATAGCCGCTTCCGCCGCATATGGAATCTACAATCACGTCTCGTTTTCTAAAGTGGTCACGTCTTCAAAATGATAAGTTTCTTCGTCGCGGTCGATTTTCTAGGGCAGAAAATGTCATCGGGATTTCGCTTTTTAATCGATCAGAGGGATGTATCTATGGTGGGCATATACTTGAATGTATTTATTAACGCATCAAAACGCATATATTGCATATTGATAACTAATTTGCAATCATGTACGCCGTATTAAAGGTTAGAGATTCGTCCATCATTTTCTTTTCAAATGTCGAAGAATTTAAATGAACTACTGATTCATCATATCCTTGTAAGTGCACAAGAAATATAACAGGTGCGCATATTGTCATTAGCATATCATGAATGATTTCGAGGATTTTTTTCTTCAAGTCTCGTTCGAGCCAAATAATTCTCAAAGAAGAATCTCCTGGCAGATCAAAGAATTCGTGATCATAGTCATACTGTTCTCTGGCACGGGGATAAATCTGATATACAACTCCCTCATATGCGGACAAGAAACGATAATCATCCCCATAAAAGTCCGTGAAGCTCTTTCCCTGGATTATCCTGGCTTTTTTGATACTGTATTCCTTTGAATATGCACTCGACGTCCCCATGATAATGATGTCTGATATGACCATTATTTAACATTTCCCCTTCCTATTATATCCATCATATTTAGCCCTGTATCCTGAAAGCCTCTTCCCTTTGCTGGTTGATATGCAATATTTCCAGCTCTATCCATCATGATATCAGGATTGTGACCAATGTTAGAGTTAGGAGGTACTGTTTTCAACAATCGAGGCTTGATTACCCTATGAAACATATCTTTTTTGAGGCCATAGTTATCCTCAATCTCTTGAGGATTTACTTTTTTCGCCTGGCTTTTGTTGCATGTATTATGCACCAGCACGCAACTGATACCAACGAAGTAAGTGTGGAAATCCTCAACCTCGAAATTGTAGACTGTAATCGGCTCAGCAAGTTTTTCAAGCCGAACAGCTTCGACAAAGGCACATGTGCCACTCTGAAGAATGAGCCTGTAATCGGACTTCAAATTCTTGGCCGCAACCCAACCAGTATTATATACGTAGAAGGGATGCTCGGGAGTGCAGGTAATGGTTTCGCCATTGACCTTGATATGTACCAACTCGTCGGATTCATTCAGGAAGGTACGAACAACACGTTTCAGCGCACGTTCGCCAGTTTCCGGATCCTCGGCCCAGACCTGCTGGTCAACCCTGATCTCCTCGATAAGCTCAAGGCCTTCTTTTGTGGAAATCAACGTGCCTTCGACAAAGCATACGCCCGGGCTCATTGCAGCGGCCTGCAAGATGCTTGTGAATGCAAAGTCGGTTGCCAGCCTGTAACTCTCGTATTTCTCTTCGGAGCCAGACAATACGACATCGCGGATCAGATTTGTGCCGATGATCGGCTCGAGGGCGTCCGAACAGTAACCGGATACTGAGAACACACCAACTGCTGTTACGCCTACCGTTGCGACTGTCGTCGCTGTTGCCATGCTGACCCCATAGTATGCCAAGGTAAACAATGCAGCACACACCGCTGCGGGTGCGGCAGCTACAACCACAGCGATAGCCACAGCGGCAGTTGCAATCGCCGCAACGGCAGTAATCCAACCTGGCCATTCACCCGAGTTATCCGCGGTACCGATTGGATTATTCCAGCAGTAGATGTATGCGTTGCTGGCAAGCAACATACCTGGGGAACCGAGGCTTACATCTGCAACGATGAATCGGTGAAGCTCCGGTACTGCTATTTACTTCATGGTTTTGAGCTGATCGAACCTATTCAACGAGCTCAAGTTCTTCATTGATTGATTCAAGAAGCTGACTGGCCGGTACATCACAGCTGTCTTTCGTATTTGGAAATACATGAACGATGAAATCTTGCTCTTCGATTCGTGCACTGCAGGCATCTATAAAATCATGCACTTCCAGCATGACGGGGATTGCGTCAGCACGATACATGCTGATAAATGCCTTATCAGGCCATATGCAAATGCTATCCTGTTGAAGGACAGGTACATCAGCCTCATCCTGCATCAGCCACACTTCCTCAGTGTCAGCTGCCTGAACGCAAAAGCTCTTATACCTCTTCTCCTTCGGTGCGTTGAACATTCCCAGAATTCTTTTCGTATCCATCGCAAAGAACCTCCTTGCCAAGATATTCCATGTATCCGGTTCATTGTCCGTCTGGAAGTGCGATTCTTGTATACCCGAACTGTCCGTGGCCGGACGCTACATCGAATCCTTCCATTGTCGGCAGGTCTCCTTTTTGTATTTTCGGTATATGATCAAAAGATGCTTTTGCCAGCGACGGGCTTTTGCTTATCGCACTGATGTCCGAGAGAGCGCGCGCATAATACACTTTTAGCTGCTCAAGCTTCGGCAGTTGTTCTATGCCGTCCAGTGAATCGATTCTCGGTTGAATCAATTCCAGATACTGCAGCGAGCGAAGCCCCGACAGTTCACTTAAATTCCTGGATTTCGGCATATAATTCCACATATACATTTTCTGCAACTGATTCAGCTCGGGCAGGCCAACTATATTTTGCCTGTATTTCGTAATCCATAGCTCGCGCAGTGCCGAGAGGTTTTCTAAATGTAGTTTTTCCCTTCCATAATCATTATCAATATATAACGTATCTAACATTGGAAAAGATTCCAGAACCTCGCCATGCAAAATATTGCCCTCAAGACTCAGCTCGACAATTTCTCGACAATCCCGCATACAAGATAAATCAATATCTATGCTTTCCGGTTTCCTGGCGTTGAAAAGTATGGACGAGTCGTTCAACCTACAGGATTCATGTAGGGCGATGGGATCTACTAACTCAATAAAGACGCTCTCAATGCGGTGCTCCAGAATATAGGGAACAGCTTCCTGCAAATCGTCTATGAAAACGTGCATGTGTATACGACCATATCCGAAATCTGAGAAAATATAGCCATCTCTTATCTCTTTTTTCATCGGGCTTCTCCTTAATATACTTAGTTTTATTCTATCAAGCCGAGTGCCTTCGCGTATTTATAACCGGGACTCTGTATCCTATTTAAAAGTTTTTCGCTCTTTCCGAATCCGCAATCTTTCATACGCTTATACTCGTCTACAAATGCCATTCTATCGTTTACAGATGCCATCCATTGCTTATTTATGACCGTTCTCACTTTTACTTTGTTATCGTAACAATGCTGTCTGGCGGAAACCTCCATTCTCTTTTTGTCTCCCTTGCCAATATATTTTGTCCCGTCATCGTAATCTATTTCGTAATGACCGCATCCGTTGTGTACCAGCACGCGGTTCTCGCCCACGAAGTAAGCATGGAAATCCTCAACTTCGAAGTTGTAGACCTGAATCGGCTGATCGAGCTTTTCAATTCGAACGGAATGGACAAACGCTGCTTTGCCGTTCTGCAGCTCCAAACGGTCGTGCGGTTTCAAATCAATCGCCGCGACCCAGCCTTTGCTGTGCACATAGAACGGATGCTCAGCAGTGCAGGTGATCGTTTCGCTGCCAACCTGAACGTGTGCCAGCTCATCCTTTTCATTCAAGAAGGTTTGCGCTACACGCTTCAGTGTGCATTCGCCGGTTTCCGGATCCGCGGCCCAGACCTGCTGGTCAACCCTGATCTCCTCGATAGGCTCAAGGCCTTCTTTTGTGGAAATCAACGTGCCTTCGACAAAGCATACGCCCGGGCTCATTGCAGCGGCCTGCAAGATGCTTGTGAATGCAAAGTCGGTTGCCAGCCTGTAACTCTCGTATTTCTCTTCGGAGCCAGACAATACGACATCGCGGATCAGATTTGTGCCGATGATCGGCTCGAGGGCGTCCGAACAGTAACCGGATACTGAGAACACACCAACTGCTGTTACGCCTACCGTTGCGACTGTCGTCGCTGTTGCCATGCTGACCCCATAGTATGCCAAGGTAAACAATGCAGCACACACCGCTGCGGGTGCGGCAGCTACAACCACAGCGATAGCCACAGCGGCAGTTGCAATCGCCGCAACGGCAGTAATCCAACCTGGCCATTCACCCGAGTTATCCGCGGTACCGATTGGATTATTCCAGCAGTAGATGTATGCGTTGCTGGCAAGCAACATACCTGGGGAACCGAGGCTTACATCTGCAACGATGAATCTGTGAAGCTCCGGATAGTAGTATCTGTCCTTCAGCCAGTACATCCAGGTTTCTTCGTCGAAGATGTACCCTCTGTCGCGGAAGGGATTCAGCATACCCAGAGTATCCGCCATGCTGCCTGTTTTGCTCACATGGCTTCCCCATGCATTGTATTTGTATTCTACCACAAGTGTCCCGTCGTTGTCAACAATTCCTACGATATCGCCCTGCAGATTGTGCAGATAAGTGTACATCACGCCATTGTAGCTCACCTTCGCCGGCCTGCACTGACCATCATAGAAGAAGTGCAATTCATCACTGTTTCTTTTCATATGGGTCAGCATTTTTCCATGGTAGGTATAATCAGTTACGGCGTACACATACCCATTGGTATAACCAAAGGTCTTTCTGACGCGCATGCCGTTCTCGTCATAGTCATAGGATACGACTTTCCCATTCTGCGTCTGCTTTTCAAGCAAGCGGCCTGCCTTCCACTCATAGACCCAACCGCCATACGTAGCTACATTGCCCATTGCATCATAGGTAAGAGGATACGGACCATTTGCAGTGAGCAGATCCTTCCATTGAGCGTCATACGTATAGGCGTGAGTATATATCGCAGAACCCAGCGTGCCAGTAGTATAAGCATACTGAATGCGCTTGGTCATGTTGCCGCCGCGGTCATACTCATAAACCCAAGTCTTGTTCTCGTGAGGATCGTTCACGCGTACAAGCTGCCCCAGAGCATCATAGGCGTAAGTCGTGGTTAGTCCGTTGCGAGTCTCAGAGACGATGTTGCCTCGATTGTCGTAAGTATAGCTGAAGGAGATGCCGTTCTGCTGGATAGAGGATATCAGCGGCGCAGTACTGCCTGCGCCGTAGCCGCCCTCGACGTACTCGTAGGTCGTCGTCAGGGGGCTTGTCGTGCGCGTAGCGATGCGGCCAAGGTTGTCATAGGTGTAGCCGATAGCGTTGCCGCCGTCGAACGTCATGCCGGTGATGCGATTGTCGTCGTCGTAAGTGTAGGCGGTCTTGTAGTTCTGACCACTGGCGGTTTCGCCAAAGCCCGCAAGACGGTTCTGCGTGTCGTAGTCAAGCTCTGTGCGGTACAGAAGATTGCCGTTCGTATCACGCAGCTGTGTGCCCATCGCTCGCTGGGTGAGGTCACGTTCGGTCTGAAGCACGCGCCCGAGGTTGTTGTTACGTACCACACTGGCTTCGCCATCCGCGCCGTACTCGTAGGTGTAGCGGTCGGTCGTCTCATCGTCGTATCTCACACCGGTCAGTCGATCGTATTCATCGTAAGCGTACTTCACTTTACCGTCATTGCCGTACTGAACTTCTTTCAGCAAGCCGCTGCGATCAGAGCTATAGACATTCGTCGAAAGCGTCTGACTGCCTACCTTTACCGTAGTCTTGCGACCCAGCTCGTCATAGTTGAAGGTGTAGGTCACGTCCGGCGTGTCGCCGGTCGTGTTGTGGGCAACCGTCTTGATGCGGTCGTTCTCGTAGGTGTAGGCATTCCGATAGGCCTTTCCATGTTTTCTTCCTTTCTCTTGTGATGGTTGATCGTAATCTTTCCGGGGCTTGCCCGGAACTCCTCGCTGCAATGTCAGCACGCGAGAAGGTCGATAAGATAAGTCGGGTGAGTGAACCGGCGTTGGCCGGTCTTGCCGGAATCAGTCGCCGTTCGACATGCTGTCCAGCTTGTTCTGAATCTTTTCGATCCCTCCCTCGATATTGCCGCTCAGCCGGTCAATGGTTTCCTGATAGCGGTCTTCGCGCTCTTTGTTTTCCTTCAGCATTCGGAAAAAGAAATAGATGTACAAAGCCGCCCAGATGCCCTGGCTGATACCCAGCTCGAGGATTTTGCTGATGCCCTCTTCCAAGAAAGCTCCCTCCTTTCCGTGAATTGGATTTCCTGAATCATCGGCGGTTCCTTCTTTTTCAGGTTTGCCCCTTCCTCAGTATTCACATAGGTGTGGTCGCTCCGTGCCTTAGGTCTGTGCCGCTGTCTTTGACCATGGACGGGATATTTCCCACAGGCATATCTTCGCGAAACTCTCCACTATACCGTGAGTCTTGGGTTATTCAGTTTTCAAGGAACCATGCAGTGGACGGAGCTTCGCCGTTTTAACCGCCTGTTTGTACAAATGCGGCGACTGTTCCGATGCGGACAACGTCAGACTGCGCCCGTTGTCCTATCCGTCAATGCTGGTGATCAGCCGCTCAATCTGTGCCGCCGCGTCCTCCGACGCAGGTGACCAGCTGGAAGCCAGAACGCCTTCCTCCAGCTTTGCCCGAATAAATGTAATCGTATTGCCGCCCGCAAGACCGTTAACGCCGCTGTACAGGTAAAACGACCAGTTTCATTACTCAGGAAAGCGATAGAAGCTGGTTGGCCATCAGCACCTGCACTGCCGGTCGCGCCATCGGATACCTTGTAGATACTGATAACGTCGCTGATATTTGCATCGTTGGTTACGATGCGCAGCGTCGCACAGTCGCCGACCCAGATACTGTGCGTAGGCTTGACGATCAGCGAAGTGCCGGTGATCGTCGCGTTGTCGCCGGTCGTGGGATAATCCTGCCAAATATCAGAGGCGTTCCTGTACTGCCATTTGCTCAGTACGACGTTCTGCACGTTGACCGTCAGCGTGATCTGCGCGGGCGATACTGCGCCGTCCGCATCGTATTTGAATACCTGTGCGCCGCTGATCCATGCGGACTTCGCGTTTTCGCCCGTCTTGACCAGGGCGAAGAAAATATCCGCCGTGGCGTTGGTAGTCAGCCCGTTGTCAGGATCCAGATAGGAGATGTAGGCGATATAGGTCAGCAATCCGCTGCTCACGCCTGCCAGCTTGTTGGCACTGATCGTCAGCACGTTGCCGCTTACGGTTTCGCCCGAAGTCAGCGCTGTTTCGGCAGCCGAGCCCTCCCGGCGCTTCCATGTTATCGCGACCGCACTGTCTGTCAGCGCAATCGCCACCTGGTTAGCGTAAACCACGGGCGTAATGATGAGTTTGCCCGCCGCGCTCGTCCAGTCCGGTGCGTAGTTCCCCGTGTTTACATCGTAGATCTGCGTACGGGGCTGATTCACGCCCAGATAGGCAGACTACGATTTGCCGTCCGAAAGATCAATGATCGTCTTGGACCCGGTTGCGATGATCGCCATGATGATTTCGCCTCCAATTCACAAAGCGAACGCTTTTGCGCCCGCTTTTCAATGTGCTATTTGATTTACAGTTCCCGCAAAATGCGGAATACAGCCTTTCTTCCATCCAATTCCCGAACCAGCAGTCCTGCGTCGCAGAGCGCAAGCAAGTCCCGACGCGCCGTTTCCGTTGCAACCTTGTATTTTTTTCGCCATGTTTCCACTGCAACGCTGGAACCGCTGCTTTCCAGCAGCCATTTTGCGCCTTTCAGCTGACGTTCGTTCAGCGTGCCGTTCTGTTCAAGCTCCTTCAGCTTCTGTCCTGCAAGTACATGATATTTCAGATGATGTTCCATTTTCTCAACGGTCCGCGCTAACATACCGCTGTACGCATCGATGAAGTACGTCATGTCTCCGTCCGAATCTTCCACATTGCGCATGGAACGATAGTATTTGCCGCGCTCTTCCGCCACGATCCCTGAAATGGAGAAATAACGGAAGAAATCATAGCCGGCCTGCAGAAGCATCATATAGCTGAGCGCGCGGGCGGTGCGTCCGTTTCCATCTCCGAAGGGATGCACATAGACAAAATAGAAATGCGCAATGCAGGCTTTCAGCAGAGGATGAAGCTCACTTTTCTGAACGAATTCTACCAATGAGCGCATCATTTCCGGTACTGCTTCTGCCTGCGGCGGCGTGTAGACAACGCCTTCGCGCCCGGTCACATATACCGCGCCATCCCGATAACCGGTCACCTGAACCTCCGCCGCGCTGCGGGTTACGATTTTGGCGATCTGCAGAATAGTATCTTCGCTGATCTCATCCTCCAGATGCTCCAGCACATAGGTCAGCGCATCGTAGTTGTTCTTCACCATCTGCTCTGATTTATTGCGCGGCTGCTTGTTCTGGCGAATGAAATCGGCTGCCTGTTCGCGACTGGTGAACGCGCCCTCGAT
>OLOV01000430.1_pt1 | contig 37012 bp, 33 predicted proteins | sample 1672931 | NCBI WGS metagenome assembly OLOV01 (sample SAMEA3136738, study PRJEB25190) | human gut metagenome | biome: human gut; feature: human-associated habitat; material: faeces | place: Austria | collected 2013 | reverse complement strand
GACCGTGCCCTTATACTGTCAAAAACCCGGAGGGCAGCGAAACTCTGCGCGGCTGGATATGCACGCCCGCGGCATTTTGCCGCGGGCGCTGGGGTTTCTTGTTTTATTATACCTGTGGTTTACTTGCCGCTGTCCGGAGTGTCGCAGGAGGGGGCGGACTTGACGGCCCTGCGGGCGGCGCGCTTTCTGCGGCAGAGCCTTATTATCACGACAAGGACGTATATGCACACGGCGAGCAGCGTCAGCACGGGCAGCGCCGCGACGAGCCATATGAGAAAGCCGCTGAAGAATGTGCCGATATCGCGCAGACTGGACTTGAGCGCGCTCCACATCCGCTGGCCGTAGCTGGCCTTTGCCGCGGGCGTCTCGGGCGTGTATTCCTGAACCTCTTCAACGTCGAGGCTGATGGTGCTGTAGCTTACCTGGCGGTCCCAGTTTTTCAACGTGGATTGCAGCGACTCTATCCTGTAGCGCAGGTCGGTCAGCTTCTCCTCGATGGTGATGATGTCCTCCACGGTCTCGGCCTTTTCCATCATCTCCAGCAGCCGTGCCTCCTGCGTCTGGTATGCCGTCAGGCGCGCCTGCGTGTCGTAATACTGGCTGGTGACGTTCTCGGTGTAGGTGTGGGTATAGGGAACATTGCCGAGCGTGGAAAGCCCCGTCATGATCTCGTTGAAGCTGGTGCTGGGCACGCGCAGCGTGTAATAGGCGGAGCGGCTGCTGACATTGCCGCGCGCGGTGCTGTAGTAGTTTGCGCCGTTGATGCTGCTGGACTCTATCCAGCCGTTGTAGCGCTTGATCATGTCCGCCACCTTTTCAAGCGTGCTGTCGAACTCAGTGGTCTCCACCGTGGCGTCGGCGGAGTAGATTATCTTCTCCGGGTCAACGTCCGGAACATCCGCCCCGGCGGGGGCCTCCTCCGGCTCCGGAACCGGCATGGCGTCGTCATAGGCGGCGAAGCCGCCAGCCGCCGCGGCGGATGCGGATTCGTTGGATGAGGCCATGACACTGCGCGGCGCTTCCATTGGCGCAATATCCATCGACGCTTCGGTCTGTGCCGCGCTGGAGCCGCAGGCGCACAGCGACAGCAGCATGACAAGTGCAAGCAGGATGCTGATGCGTTTTTTCATTTTTGTCCTCCATTTTTTGATTTTTTAACTCGTGTTTAAGTTTGTGCCGTATGATCTGCTCTATAATAATACGACGCGCGGGCGGGGAAAAAGTTTCGCGTTTGGAGCGCGCTGCGCCCGGTTTATTATCAGAGATACATAAAATATTTGTTGTTTACAATTTGTTCACAGCTTGCTATACTGGACGCAGGAAGTAAAGAACTTAACGACCACGTCAAACATTCAAAAATGGAGGATGCGGCAATGCTTGATGGAATATCTGTGGCCTGTGGGCTTTTGCTGAGTGCGGGCTGCGCCTCATGCGGGAAGCGCTTTGTCGGCGCGTGTGAGGATACGCGCTATCGCCGCGCGTTCTGGCTGAAGGGCGCGGCGGGGCTGTGCTTTCTGGCGATGGGGCTTCTCGCCGCGGAAAAGTGCGCGAATCCGGACTTCGCGTGGCGCGTGTGTCTGGGGCTGTTCCTCGGCCTTGTGGGGGATGAGCTTCTGGCGCTGAGGTTCATATATACGGATAAGCACAACGAGTTCTTCTCCGCCGGGGCGGCGTCCTTTGCCGTGGGGCACGTGCTGTATATCCGGGCGCTGCTGCTCGTTTCCGGGGCGCGGCTTACGGCGGCGGTCCCGATAGCCCTTGCGGGGGCGGCGGCCTCGGCCGTATACGCGCGCATAAGGCGCGTGAACGCGGGGAAGCTCTCCGTCTGCGCGGCGGCGTATATCGCGCTGGTGGTGTTCATGGCGGCGACGGCCTTTGTCACGTCGGCGCGCGTATTCAGCGTAGGGGCGCTGATGTTCGCTGTTGCGGGCGTATGCTTTGCCGTCAGCGACAATATCCTCTGCGCGCAGAGCTACGGCAACAAAAAGACCGCCGGGATGAACAGGGCGGTGCACGTGACCTATTACGCCGCGCAGCTTCTCATCGCGTGGAGCATGATCTTTATCTGAACCGTATATGTAAATATGTAAATTCTATCCCGGCAGCGCTGTGCGGCGCGGCCGGGATATTTTAAGCCTTTTTTACTTGTGGTAAAGCTTCTTCGCCTGATACTTCGGCTCACACGTGATGTTCATGCCGAGCTTTTTGAAAAGCTCCTCATCCACGTGGGAGAGAATGACGGTGGAGTGCGCCTCACAGCCGCGCAGGGTGTTTATCTGGTCGATGGCGTAGCCCGCGATGGGGTTCGTCACGGCGCAGATGGAAAGGGCGATGAGCAGCTCATCCATGTGCAGGCGGGGGTTGCGGTTGCCCATATGCTCGACCTTGAGATGCTGGATAGGCTCGATAATGCTGGGCGGGATGAGCAGCATCTTCTTGTCGATGCCGGCGAGCGCCTTGAGCGCGTTGAGAAGGCAGGCGGAGGACGCGCCGAGAAGGGAGGTCGTCTTGCCGGTGATTATGCGGCCGTCCGTGAGCTGAATGGACACGGCGGGGCCGCCGGTCTCCCCCGCGCGGGCGAGCGCCGCGCCGACGACGGGCCTGTCCGCCGGGCTTATTCCGGCGGAGCTCATAACAAGCTCTATCCGCCGCGATTCGCACGCGTCGGAAAGCCCCTGATGCACGGCGCAGGCGGAGGTGTAGTACCGGCGGATGATCTCCTGCTTGGCCGCGTCACAGCAGACGGCGTCGTCCGCGATGCAGTAGCCTATCATGTTCACGCCCATGTCCGTAGGGCTTTTATAGGGGCTGACGCCGTACATGCGTTTGAACATGGCCTCCAGCACGGGGAAGATCTCCACGTCGCGGTTGTAGTTGACGGTCGTGACGCCGTAGGCCTCGAGATGGAAGGGGTCTATCATGTTCACGTCGTCCAGATCCGCCGTCGCGGCCTCATAGGCAAGGTTGACCGGGTGCTTGAGCGGGAGGTTCCATACGGGGAAGGTCTCAAACTTGGCGTAGCCCGCGTTGACGCCGTGCTTATGCTCATGATAAAGCTGGCTGAGGCAGGTGGCCATTTTGCCGCTGCCGGGGCCGGGCGCGGTGACGACGACAAGGCTGCGCTCCGTCTCAATGAAGTCGTTCTTGCCGAAGCCCTCGTCAGACACGATGAGGGAGACGTTTGAGGGGTAGTCGGGGATTATGTAGTGCCTGTACACGCGGATGCCCAGCGATTCCAGCCGCTTCTGGAACTGCTCCGCCACGGCCTGACCGCGGAAGTGCGTGATGACGACGCTGCCGAAATACAGCCCGATGTCGCGGAAGGCGTCGATGAGGCGCAGGGTGTCCTCGTCATAGGTGATGCCGAGGTCGCCGCGGTGCTTGCTGCGCTCGATATCGTCGGCCGAGATGGCGATGACGATCTCCGCCTCGTCCTTCATTTCCAGCAGCATACGCACCTTGCTGTCCGGATGAAAGCCCGGCAGCACGCGGGAAGCATGATAATCGTCGAAGAGCTTTCCGCCGAACTCAAGATACAGCTTCCCGCCGAATTTCGAGATCCTGTCGCGGATGTTCTGCGATTGCAGCTTCACATATTTGTCGTTATCAAAGCCAATTGCACCCATAAAACCACATTCCCCTCCATTATATATCATATATTTAGCGATTCTATATTAGTTCGCATTTTATCATAGACGGGGGGCGATTACAAGATAATACTTTTTTTATTCATAAACTTGTGCTACAATATAACCTGTATAATTATCTGAATAATATTTTTATATCCACGAAAGGTTCATAAACATGGGACTGTTCAATAAATTATTCGGCAGCTATTCCGACAGGGAGCTCAAGAAGATATATCCGATAGCGGACGCCGTGGAAAAACTCGACGCGCAGTACAGCGCGCTGAGTGACGACGAGCTGCGCGCCAAGACGGACGAGTTCAAGGCCCGCCTTGCAGATGGGGAGACGCTGGACGACATCCTGCCGGAGGCCTTCGCCGCCGTGCGCGAGGCCGCGTGGCGCGTGCTGGGGATGAAGCCCTTCCGCGTGCAGCTGATCGGCGGCATAGTGCTGCATCAGGGGCGCATCGCGGAGATGAAGACCGGCGAGGGCAAGACGCTCGTCGCCGTTCTGCCGGCGTACCTGAACGCGCTGACGGGCGAGGGCGTGCATATCGTCACCGTCAACGACTACCTTGCCCGGCGCGACAGCGAATGGATGGGCAAGGTGCACCGCTTCATGGGGCTGTCCGTCGGCCTTATCGTGCACGGCCTGACGAACGACGAGCGCCGCGCCGCGTACAACTGCGACATAACCTACGGCACGAACAACGAGATGGGCTTTGACTATCTGCGCGACAACATGGCCATATATAAAGAGCAGATGGTGCAGCGCGGCCATGCCTTCGCCATCGTGGATGAGGTGGACTCCATCCTCATCGACGAGGCGCGCACGCCCCTTATAATCTCCGGCCAGGGTGATGAGAGCACCGACCTCTACCGGCAGGCGGACGACTTCGTGCGCAGGCTGAAAAAAGTGGTTTACGCCTCCGTGGACGAAAAGGAGGAGGAGAGCGAGGACCTTGACGCCGACTACGTTGTGGACGAGAAGGCAAAGACGGCCACGCTGACCGCGCGCGGCGTCGAGAAGGCGGAGCGCGCCTTCGGCCTTGAAAACCTTGCCGACATCGAGAACGCGACGCTTTCCCACCATATAAATCAGGCGCTGAAGGCGCACGGCATCATGAAGCGCGATATAGATTACATCGTCAAGGACGGCGAGATAATCATTGTGGACGAGTTCACCGGGCGTCTCATGCTCGGCCGCCGGTATTCCGAGGGGCTGCATCAGGCCATAGAGGCCAAGGAGCATGTGGACGTGCAGAAAGAGAACAAGACCCTTGCCACCATCACCTTCCAGAACTACTTCCGCCTGTACGGCAAGCTCTCCGGCATGACAGGCACCGCCGTGACCGAGGCGGAGGAGTTCGAGGCCATATACAAGCTGGACATAATCGAGATACCCACGAACAAGCCCGTCATACGCATCGACGACCCCGACGTCGTATACAAGAACGAAGCGGGCAAGAACCGCGCCATTATCGAGCAGATCGTGGCCTGCCACGAAAAGGGGCAGCCGGTGCTGGTGGGCACGGTGTCGATAGAAAAGAGCGAATATATCTCGCAGCTTCTCAAGCGCCGCGGCGTGGCGCACACGGTGCTGAACGCCAAGTACCACGAGAAGGAGGCGGAGATCGTCGCCCAGGCGGGCAAGCTGGGGGCCGTGACCATCGCCACGAACATGGCCGGGCGCGGCACGGATATCGTGCTGGGCGGCAACGCGGAGTTCCTTGCGAAAAACGACCTGAGAAAGGCCGGGTTTGACGAGGCCGTCATCGCCGAGGCTACGGGCTACGCCGACACGGACAACGAGGATATACTCAATGCGCGCGCGATGTTCGCCGAGAGGCTTGCCGCGCACAAGCTCGTCACGAACGCCGAGGCCGAGAAGGTCAGGGCGGCCGGGGGGCTTTTCATCCTCGGCACGGAGCGGCACGAGTCGCGCCGCATAGACAACCAGCTGCGCGGCCGCGCAGGACGTCAGGGCGACCCCGGCGAAAGCCGCTTCTTCCTTGCACTGACGGATGATATCATGCGGCTTTTCGGCTCGGAAAGGCTGATGGGCATGATGGAGGCGCTCAACGTCGATGAGGACACGCCCCTTGACCACAAGATGCTCTCCAACGCCATAGAGCAGGCGCAGAAGACCGTGGAAAGCCGCAACTTCCAGACGCGCAAGAGCGTGCTGGAGTATGACGACGTCATGAACAAGCAGCGCAACATCATCTACGGCGAGCGGCGCAAGGTCCTCGACGGCGAGGATATACACGAGCAGATCCTCGGCATGGTGAAGGAATACGTGCAGGGCACCGTTATAGACGGCCTCGGCGGCACGGCGGCGGAGAGCCAGCAGCAGCTTGACGCAGCGCTCCAGCCCTTTGAGAAGTTCTTCCTGCGCCGGGGCGAGATAAGCATAGACGAATTCGGCGGCTTTGCAAAGCCGGAGGCGCTGACGGAGCGCGTGACGGCGCTGGCGGAGCAGGTCTACGCCAAGCGCGAGGCGGCCTTCGGCGCGGGGCCGAACGGCCTGCCGCTCATGCGGGAGATAGAGCGCGTGATAATGCTGCGCGTGGTGGACGAGTACTGGATGGACCATATCGACGCCATGAGCGAGCTCAAGCGCGGCATCGGCCTGCGCGGCTACGGCTCGGTCAAGCCCATAGACGCCTACAAGCAGGAGGGTTTTGAGATGTTCGAGGGGATGGTGCACGGCATCCGCGAGGAGACCGTGCGGCGGCTGTTCACCGTGCAGGTGCGCACGGCCCAGCCTATCGAGCGCAAGTCCGTGGCGAAGAACGCCGCCGCGAACGTCGGCGGAGAGCCGGAGAAGAAAAAGCCCGTGAAGAAAGCGCCCAAACCCGGACGGAACGACCCCTGCCCCTGCGGCAAGATGAAGCCGGACGGCAGCAGAAGGCTGAAATACAAGGAGTGCTGCGGGCGCAACGAATGAACCGCGGAGGACGCAATGGCATTTACTGAAAACAACGTGGACGGGCTTATATACATGAGCTCGTCCGTGATAAGGACGAAGCACGCATTCACGACGCGCTTCGGCGGCGTGAGCACCGGGGACTTTGCAAGCCTCAACCTCGGCTTCGGCCGCGGCGACGCGCCGGAGAACGTGCGCGAAAACTACAGGCGCCTGACCGCGCTCATGGGCGCGGAGATAGACGGCTGCGCCGTCACGCGGCAGGTGCACGGGAACGAGGTGCGCGTCGTCACGCGCGCGGACAGGCACGAATGCGGCGCGCCCGTACCCTATGAGGCGGACGGGATAATAACAACGGAGCGCGGCCTGCCCATAATGTGCTTCGTGGCGGACTGCGTGCCGGCGCTGCTGTGCGATGCGGAAAACGGCGTCATCGCCGCGGTGCACTGCGGCTGGCGCAGCTCAGTTGCGGATATTCTGGGCGTGACGGTGGAAAAAATGTGCGCCCTCGGCGCGAAGCGCGATAGCATCTGCGCGGCGATGGGCGCGTCCATCGGGCGCTGCTGCTTTGAGACGGACGGCGATGTGCCCGCGGCTGTGGAGAAATACCTCGGCGGCGAGGCGGACGGGCTTTTCGACGCGCGCCCCGGCGGGAAGACGATGGTTGACCTGCGCGCGGCGAACGCGCGCCGTCTCGTCCAGCTCGGCCTGCGGCGGGAGAATATAGACGTATCCGAGGAGTGTACCGTGTGCAGCCACGATAAATACTGGTCGCACAGATACACGCTCAAGCGCGGCATGGGAAGGGGAAATCTTGCCGCGGCGATAGTGCTTGCCCCTGGAGAATGACAATGACAAAGCTGAAAAAGACGGTATGCATACTGTGCGCGCTGGCGCTGCTTCTCGGCTGCGCCGCCTGCGGCCGCCGCGAGGCCGCGCTCACCTACGACACCATCCCCGAATCGACGGGCGGCAGGGATGTGGAGCGCGCCGTCGGCGAGGACGATGTATTCTCGCTCAACTCCAACTCGAACTACAGCTTCAACCCCCTCATTGCGACGAACCGCTCAAACCAGCTCGTATGCGCGCTGGTGTATGAGAACATGGTGGAGCTGGACAACAACTTCAACGTGATAAAAAAACTCATCGTCGATTGGGCGACGAATGAGGACTGCACATACTGGACCTTCAAGATAGACCAGGGCCACACCTTCCACGACGGCACGCCCGTCACGGCCATGGACCTACGCTATTCGCTGGACAGGGCCGTCAGCTCCGACAGGTACAAGGGGCGCTTCAACAGCTATCTTGGCGCGTCCTATGACGGGGACGACACGCTGTATGTCTCCCTCGGCATCGGCAACTCCCAGCTTCCGAAGCTGCTGAACATCCCGGTGATAAAATACGGCACCTTTGCCGACGACTTCCCGATGGGCAGCGGGCCGTACATGTACAATGAGGATCATACCGAGCTGCACGCCTATACCGGCTTCATCGGCCTGCCGGAGGAGGTCGTGCAGGAGGATGGGGCGGACAGCAGCGGCGATGAAAGCGTCGGCACGAAATACACCCATGCGGAGATACACCATCCCGTGGACGTGATATACCTCAAGGAGTACACCGACGCGCAGAGCGCGCTGGATGCGTTCGAGTCATCGCTTATAGACATCGTCATAAACGACCCATCGAGCTATACGAACCTCGGCTATGCCAGCACGAACGAGATACACTCCTACCCGACGACGAACATGCACTACGTCGTGTTCAACGAGGCGGGCGCACTGGGGCGCTACAGCAACTTCCGATACGCCATGAACTTCGCCTTTGACCGGCAGAACATGGTGGATCTTCTCCACGGCAACGGCGTGGCCTCGCCCATCGCAATGTACCCAACCTGCGACATTTACCCGACGGAGCTTGCAAACTCGCTGGCCTACGACCTTGACACCTGCGTGGCCGTGCTTGAAAACGCGGGCATAAAGGATTACGATGAGGACGGGATGCTGGAATACATGTCCGGCTCGCCGCAGAAGATAGAGCTTGTTTTCGTGGTGTGCTCCGACAGCAGCGTGAAGACCGGCGTCGTGCGCCGCTTTGCGGACGATATGGAGCAGCTCGGCATCACCGTGACGGTGAAGGAGCTGAGCTGGGATGATTATCTGGCCGCGATAGAGGCGGGCGAGTACGACCTTTATTACGGGGAGATCCGCCTGCGCAACAACTTCGACCTGACGGAGCTTCTGAAGGTGAAAACGAAGGAAAACGAAAATTCCAGCCTCAATTACTCCAACTCCACCGACATAAGCTATGAGCAGTACATAAACGCCTATCTCTCCGCGGGCGACATGGACAGAGCCGCGGCGTATGAACAGCTTGCGGAGCTTGTGTCGCTCAACGCCATGCTTATCCCCATCGGCTTTGAAAAGCAGCAGATAATCTGCCACCGCGGCATTATCAAGGGCATCGACGCAAACTTCGGCAACCCGCTTTTCAACTTTGCGAACTGGGAGTTCGTCGAGGGCTGAAAACGCGGCGCGAATTAAGAGATCTTTTAAAATTTCAGAATAAAATATAACAATGGAAAGGGAGAGCATTATGACTGACAGAGAGCTTATGTCCATGGCAAAAAAGGCGTCGATGAACGCCTATGTTCCGTATTCCCGCTTTTCCGTCGGCGCCGCGCTGGAGTGCGACGACGGCGCGGTGTTCACCGGCTGCAACGTGGAGAACGCCGCCCTCGGCAGCACCATCTGCGCGGAGCGCACAGCGTGCGTCAAGGCGGTCAGCGAGGGGCACAGGAGCTTCAAGCGCATCGCCATATACGCCGACAGCGAAAACTGGTGCACGCCCTGCGGCGCGTGCCGGCAGTTCCTTGCGGAGTTTTCACCGGATATGGAGGTGCTCTGCGCCAAGGCGGGGGACCGCTACGTCAGCTATAAGCTTACCGAGCTTCTGCCGCACAACTTCAACTACTGAGATGGAGCTGAGGCAGCTTGCCATATTTGCCGCGGCGGCGCGGGAAAAAAGCTACAGCACCGCCGCGCGGAAGCTGTTTATAAGCCACTCCACGGTCAGCCGCGCCGTGACCGCGCTTGAGGCGGAGCTGGGCGTGCGCCTCGTCGCGCGCATCAGCAACAACGTCGTTGGCCTCACGCCTGCGGGCGAGGCGCTTTATGAGGAGGCCGTGCGGCTTGTTGAGCTGGAGCGCGCGGCGCGTGCGCGCGTCATTCAAATCGGGAAAGAAACCGAGGTAGAGACACAGTGAATTATTTCAAGCCCTATGAAGGTACTGAGCCGTACATATTCGTCAGCTATGCCCATTCGGATTCCAAGGCCGTGATGGAGGTGCTGAGCGACATGCACGCGCGCGGCTACCGTATCTGGTATGACGAGGGGATAGAGGTCGGCAGTGAATGGCCCGAGTGCATCGCGCAGCATCTGCGCGACGCGCATCTTGTGCTGGCATTCATCTCCGGAAGCTACATGAAGTCAGACAACTGCCGCAGGGAGATGCACTATGCGCTGATGAAGCGCATAAAGGTGATAAACATCTTCCTTGAAAGCACCGATATGACCCCCGGCATGGAAATGCAGATAGGCAACATATTCGCGCTGATGAAGTACTGTATGCCGGAGGCGCTTTTCTATGAAAAGCTGTACTCCGCGCCGCTGCTCATTTCGGAGAGCTTCACGGGAAACAGCGAAGCCGCCGCCCCCGCGGCGGAGGAGGAGCGCACGGAAGAGGCGCAGCAGCGCGCTCGGCGCAGGGAGGAAAGCAAGGCCGAGCGCGAGGAGCGGCGCATTTCCCACAAAAAGCGCGAGGCCGCCCCCAAGGCGGAGAGGAAGCCCACGCCGGAGAGCGCGCCAAAGCCGAAGCCGAAGAAAAAGTGGACGGCCGGGCGCATAATTGCGCTGGTGCTGGCGGTGCTGGTGCTGGCGGCGGTGATAACGCTGGGCATTGTCGGTCACTTCACGGGTCTGACGGAGCGCGTGCTCATAAAGCTGGACGCGCAGCAGGCATCCCTCCTGCCCGCCTCGGCAAAGGCGGAGTTCAGCGAGGATATATTTGAAAGGATCGCGCGCGAATACAGCGGCATTGAAAACGGCGACATATACGTCGCGGATATCGCGGGCCTGACGGAGCTGTACATCTGCGGCGAGGACTGGTATTTCAGCGCCGGGGAGGCGGCCGGGGCAGAAAGCACGGACGGCGGCATACGCGACCTGAGCGATCTGCGCTACTTCACCGGCCTGAAGACGCTGACCCTCACGGGGCAGAGTCTCAGCACGCTTTCGACCATGCCCGCACTGGACATACAGTATCTTGACATAAGCGGCTGCCGCGTGTCCACGCTCGACGGCGTAGGGCGGCTTTCCAAGCTGAGGGAGCTCAGGGCGGCCGGGTGCCCCATTACGGAGCTGGGCGACATACGCCAGTGTCTGGAGCTTCGCCTTATCGACCTCAACGGCGCGTCCGTGACGGACTACTCCGCGTTGAAGCCGCTGACGAAGCTGACCTCGGCGTCGCTTTCAAACTGCACGACGGATGAGATGAAAACCGTCCTGCATATGAGCGGCCTGACGGAGGCGCGCTTCACCGGCTGTGATCTGCGCGGAAGCTTTTTCAGAAGCTTCGACAGGGAAAAGGGCATGACAAGCCTTGCGCTTGATAACTGCAAGCTCGACTCGACGGCGAATCTCGACGAGTTCGACGGCCTCACGACGCTCACGCTTTTATCGAGCGGGGAAAACCTCGACTGGTCGGCGCTGGGCGAGCTGCCCGCGCTTTCCGTCGTCAATATCGACGCGCCAATGGAGACCGCCGTTACTCATGCGCTGAACGGCACAGGAGTGACCGTGAACGTCATAGAGACGCCCGCGGCGGACTGAAACAGCAGATAACAAAACTGCCTTTCGGAATTTTCCGAAAGGCAATTTTTATACGTTTGAAAGTGTGCTTCAATAAATCAGTACACGTCCTCGACGACCTTGGAGGGGGGCGCTTCAACTATCTCCGGGTGGGCGAAGAGGTAACGGATGGCCTGAAGGAACTGCGCGTAATAGTGCCCGTCAACGGTGCGCTCATCCATGACGAACTTGCAGTCAACATACTTATGATCGACCACCTGACCGTGACGGTCGATCTCATACGCGTGCCGCTTCGCGCCGAAGGCGATGAACACGGGCAGCGTGCCGAAGTTGTAGATATGGTGGAAGATGGGTCCGATACGCAGAGAGCCAAGGTCCGTGATTATCATGGAGCCGTGGAAGGGGCTTGCATCCGTCAGCTTCTCAGGCAGCCAGCCGAAGTAGTCCATCATGCGCAGGATAGCAATGGCGAAGCGCAGCAGGAAGCGCGGCGCCTTGCACAGCGATTCCGCCACGTCCTCGGTATTGTTGTTGCTGGTGGAGGTCTTTATCTCGTCTATCTTCTCGTTCATCTTGCGGTAAACGTCGAAGATGGTGTCGGTCGGCTCAAACGAGACCTTTATGGTCGTCTCCGTCGCGTCGATGGATATGGCGCGCTTGACCGTCATGACGACCTCGATATTCTCGCGCGAGTATATGCGCCGGCCGACGACGAAGCGGTTTATGCCGGGCAGCATGGAGATGCCGCGGATATACGCCGCGATTATGAAGTGCAGGATGCCTATCCCCTTATAACCGGCGACGCGGAGCTGGCGCAGGCGGCGATCGACCGTCGAGACCTCGAAGCTCTCCTCATACTGGTTGGAGGCGTCGTTGCGCGTGGGCATTATGTAAGGAATGAATTTCGCAAAGGCCGGCAGTGAGCGGAGAAGCCGCCCGTCCTTGCGGTCGCCGAAGCGGCGCTTGTATTTGCTCATTATATTCCCTCCGAATGTAAAGGTCTGCAAGATTAGCTTTCAAATTTTTAAGCATTGACATTATACAGGCTTTCCGGACGGAATACAAGAGAAATATATACAATTTAATCAAAAAATAAGCGAGGGCGGCGTTCAGCCCCATATGCGCGCGCAGATCCACGCCGCGGCGGCAAAGCCCGCGGCGTCCGCAATAAGCGCGGCGGGAACGGTCCAGCGGTTTTCTTTTATGCCCGCCGCGGCAAAATACACCGCGACGACGTAAAACGTCGTTTCGCTGGAACCGATCATGACGGCGGCGGTGCGCCCGGCGAGGGAATCCGCGCCGCAGCGGGTCATGATGTCCGCCGCCGCGCTCATCGCGCCGCTGCCGGAGAGCGGCCGCAGCAGAAGCAGCAGGGAGGTCTCCTCCGGAATGCCGAAAAGGCGCAGCGCAGGCGCGAGCAGCCGCGCAAGGACCGCCGGAAGCGGCGAGGCGCGCAGCAGGTATATCGCGGAGAAGAGCACGATAAGCGCGGGCAGCATATCGCGCACGGTGCAAAGGCCCTTTTTTGCGCCCGCCGTCATGGCGTCCATGACGTCCACGTTCTTTATCAGCGCGCACAGGCACACGCACGCGATGATGAGCGCCGGGGCGAGGGATAAAAGCGCGCTCACGGCCACAGCCTCCTGAAAAGCGCGGCGGCGGCCAGCCCCGCGCATACCGACACGGCGGAGCTGAACCAGACCGCCGGGAGGATGTCGAACGGCGCGACCGCGCCGCACTCGGCCCGCACGGCCGCCACCGTGGCCGGGAGAAGCTCAAGCGAGGCCGTGTTCAAGACCGCGAACAGGCACAGCTCGTCCGCCGCCGCGCCGCCGGGGGAGAGGCGCGCCATGCCCTGCGCCGCCCTTATCCCCGCGGGCGTCGCCGCGTTGCCGAGACCCAGCAGATTCGCGCTGACGTTTTCCGTGACGGCGGAGAGGATGTCCTCATGCCGCGCGCTTTCCGGGAAGAGGCGGCGAAGCAGCGGCCGCAGAAGCCCTTGGAGCATATGCGTTATCCCGCAGCGCTCCATAAGCTCCATGACGGCGCTCCACAGGCAGATGCTGCCGGAGATGGCGAGGCAGAACTTCACGGCCTCCTGCGCGCCGGTGAGGGCGGCGCTGCCGTCCGTTCCGCCGGACGCGGCCATAAAAAGCGCGGAGAGTATAAATAAAAATGCGAGTATACGGGAAAACAGCATGGCGCCGCGCCCTCCGACAGAAAAATTTTTAAAACGACATGAATAAAATGTTAATTCTTTTGCAAAAAAAAGAATTTGGAGTTGACGCGGCGCGAATTCATGCTATAATCATGGCAGAGGGTGGGAATTGCCTAAGGAGAGAGGTTTTAATTCCACTTCCCCACTATGAAAAGGAGTGTAGAAAGATGAAATCTACCGGAATCGTGCGTAAAGTTGATGAGCTTGGACGTATAGTGCTGCCCATAGAGATGCGCCGCACACTTGACATCGCGGAGAAGGATGCATTAGAGATATACGTTGAAGGAGAGGATATTATTCTTCATAAGTATCAGGCAGCCTGCGTCTTCTGCGACAACGTGAAGGGCATCGTGCCTTACAGGGGCAGATTCGTGTGCCCGGAGTGCATCGAAAAGCTCAAGGAGCTCGGTTGAAGGTATAGGGCCTGAAGCCCGGTCAGGGTCATAATTAAAAAAGGATCTGTTCCGTCGTCAATGTGCGGCGGGGCGGATTCTTTTTTGCTTTTATTCGCTTTTCCACAGGCGGATGACGCCGCGGTCGTTCAGCTGGCGCAGCGTGACGAAAAGAATGGGGAAGAGTATCATCCCGCCCACGCCGCATATCTGCCAGCCCATGTACACGGCCAGCAGCGAGGCCAGCGGGTCCAGCCCTATCTGGTCGCCGAGGAGCTTCGCCTGCGCGCAGCTTCGCACGAGGTTGACGACGCCCCAGCATATCAGCAGCGCCGCGCCCCGGCGGAAATTCCCCAGCAGCAGCGAGTACAGCGCCCACGGCACCAGCACCACGCCCGTGCCGAACACGGGCAAGGCGTCTATAAGCGCCGTCACCGCGGCGAGGCCTGCCGCCCCCTTTACGCGCAGAAGCAGGAAGCAGATGAGAAGCTCAAAAAACGTCATGAGCATAAGGATGAGTTGTGCGCGCAGAAGGCCGCCGAAGCTTGCCTTCAGGTCGCGCCCCACCCCGTCCATGCGGCGGCGCAGGCTTTCGGGGAGCTGGGCGGAAACAAAGGCCGTGATGCGCGGGAACGAAGCCGAGATGAAGTAGCTTCCTATGCCCGCCGTGACGATGAACAGAAGCGTGTCGGGCGTATCCTGCGCCATGCGGCCCACAAGATCGAGAAGCTGCTTCGACAGCTTTTCCGGCAGGGAGTAGAAGCCCCGGCCTAAAGAGTCCAGCGCCGTTTGCAGGTAGTCGGACACCCCGTCCGGCGCGGAGGAGGCGTACTCGAACGCGCGCGCCTCCCATATGCGCAGATTGTGGCCGACGGACTGCATCAGGGCTGGAACCTCGCGGGCAAAGCCCGTCGCGGCCTCCACGCCGCGCACGGTGAGCGCGGCGGCAAGATAGCCGATGAGTGCCAGCATCCCCAAGGTCAGCAGCGCGGAGGCCGCGCTTCGCCGCCAGCCGCGGCGGACGAGCGCGCGCACAGGCCCCTCCAGCAGCGCCGCCACGGCAAAGGCGAGGATGAACGGCGCCGTCCACGGCAGGATGAAGCGCACGGCAAGCCACGCGCCGCCCACGCACGCCGCGGAATATATAAGAGCCTGTAGCCATTTTGCCGCCCTCTGCTGCACTGATGATTCCTCCCGGTATGTAAAGCCATGCGCAGGAAAGCCCCGCGCCCTGCAATATACGTTGTAGCCATTTTCCTGCCCGGATATACCATGCACGGAAAACTTTCTCCGGTATATAATGGTGCAGGAGGCTTACACATCAACAGCCGCCGGGCGGCGTCCGGCAGGGGCGCGGCCTGACATGGAGGATCAGGATGCTTATAGTACAGAAATTCGGCGGCAGCTCCCTCGCCGATGCTGAAAGGCTGCGCCGTGCGGCGGGCATATGCATGGCCGCGCGGAACAGGGGGCACAGCGTCGTCATGGTCGTGTCCGCAATGGGCGACACGACAGACGGGCTTATAGAGCTTGCGCACACGATAAGCAGCGCGCCGCCCGCGCGCGAGCTGGACGCACTGATGAGCACCGGGGAGCAGCGCTCCGCGGCGCTGATGGCGATAACGCTGGAGAGCATGGGCGTGAGCGCGCTGTCGCTGACGGGCTGGCAGGCGGGAATGTACACCGACGGCACGCACGGCGATGCGGCGCTTGAGCTGACGATGCCAACGCGCATATCCGCCGCGCTGCGCGCGGGCGTGACGCCCGTCGTGGCGGGCTTTCAGGGCGTGGATATCCGGGGCGATGTGACGACGCTGGGCCGCGGTGGCTCCGATACGAGCGCGGTCGCCCTCAGTGCCGCGCTTCCGGCGCAGCGCTGTGAGATATACACGGACGTGAACGGAATATACACCGCCGATCCCCGCCTTGTCGGCGGTGCGCGGCGGCTTTCGGAAATAGACTACGGCGATATGCTGCTGCTCGCGCGCGGCGGGTCGCAGGTGCTGCACGCGAGATCCGTGGAGCTGGCGGAGGCCGGGGGCGTGGATATATATCTGCTGTCCAGCGCGGGCGAGCCGGGCTATTCGGTCGTCAGGCGGCTGGAGAATGAGCGCCGGCCGGATTTTGCCGGTGTGACGCGGGATACGGCGCGCTCATGCGTGACGCTTGTGGGCAAGGGCTGCCGCTCGCACACTCTGCCGGAGCTGGCCGCGCTTTTGACCGACGCCGGAGTGAGCGTGCGCGGCGGGCGCATGGGCGCGGGCTACGCAAGCGTAAAAACCGACCCCGGGCAGCTCAGCTTTGCGCTTGAAAAGGTGCATGAGTACATCTTTGAATGAACTGAAAATAAACCAAACGGCGCGCCAGTCCGGTGCGCCGTTTCGGTCAGCTTGTCAAAAAAGCCTCGCAGAGTTTCGCGTCCGCAGACGCGAAAGCAGTATTATACGTTTTCTGCCGCGACATGTGCGTGGCGGAAAACACTTTGCGCGGAGTGAGCGTCGAATTGTCCGCTATCAGCGGACAACTGAGGCGCAGAACGCAGCGAAGCTTTCTCGAAAAAGCGGCAAAGCCACTTTTTCGACAGTCTAAACCAAACGGCGCACCAGTCCGGTGCGCCGTTTCGGTATCTGCAATATATGTAATCAGAATATCATTTTATGACCACGCGGTTGCCGTGGATGGACAGCCGCCCCGCGCAGTAGAGCGCCACGGCCTGCGAGAGTATCTTCCACTCGCCCTCCTCCATCACGCGCTGACGCAGGGAATCGGGCGTATCGTCCGGCAGGACCTCCACCGCCTTCTGCATGATGATGCTGCCCACGCGCCCGTCGCCGTCGGCAAAATACGCCGTCGCGCCGGTCATCTTCACACCACGCTCAAGCGCGGCGCGGCACACGTCGCCCTCAACGTCCTCAAAGGCGGGATACATCGCGGGATACGTGCCTATCATGCGGTTTTTGAACTGATAAGGCACCACGCCCAGCGGAAGATTGTAGCCTGCCAGTATAACAAGCTCGATATCCATATCCCGCAGCTTGTTGGCAATGGCCATACTGTGACTCGTCATATTCGGGAAAAGCTCCGGATCGACAACATAGGCCGGAACGCCGGCATTCAGCGCGCGCTTCATCGCGTACACGTCCTTCTCCGGCGAAATGACCGCCACAAGCTCAAAATTCTCTATTTCCTTGAAATACATGGAGTCCAGAATCGCCTGGAGCTTCGCCCCATCGCCGGACACCAGCGCCGCCGCTCTGACCATACTTCTCTACCCCCGCGGGCGTCTCCCATGCCCGCAAACCCCGTGCAAAGTCGGTACTTGTGCATCGGAGGATTTCAAGGTATAATATCTGCGTTTGCAGTTTATATACCTCTTATTTTTATACAATATTTTATAATAATACATTATACTGTATTCCTTGCGCAAGGTCAAGGCATGGAGGCACAAGTTTATGACAGAAATTTTTCTTATCCGGCACACGCAGGCGGAGGGCAACCTTTACCGCATGATGCAGGGGCATTGGGACGGGGATGTGACGGCGCACGGCTGGGAGCAGATAGCCGCGCTGGCGGAGAGATTCAAGGACATCCCTGTGGACGCGGTCTATTCAAGCGACCTTTACAGGGCGCGCATGACCGCCGGGGCCGTGACGAAATACCATGGCGAGCTGGAGCTTCAGCAGGTCCCGGCACTGCGGGAGATAGACGTCGGCCCGTGGGAGACGGCGTTCTTCGGAAACGTGTTCCACGAATTCCCGCAGCAGGCGGACGACTTCGTCAACCATCCGGGCAGGTGGCGCATAGACGGGGCAGAGACCTATGCCGCCGTGCAGGAGAGGGCCTATGCCGCGCTGGAGAATATCGCCCGCCGCCATGACGGGCAGCGCGTCGTTGTCGTCAGCCATGGCGTGACGATACGGTGCATCATGTCGCGCGTGCTGGGCGTGCCGCTGGAGGGCGTGGAGACGCTGCCCATATTCTTCAACACGAGCGTGACCACACTGCACTATTCCGGCGGGCGCTTCACCGCGGAGGGGCAGAACGACTGCACGCATCTTGAAAAGCTGAACAGCCCCGTATGGCGCAAGAATAGCGGCCTGCGGGATGAGCCGATGGACCCGCGCGCGGAGAGCAGATACTACGCCGCGTGCTACGCCGCTTCATGGCTCACCGCGCACGGCACGCTGAGAGACTACGACGAGGGGGTATACCTCATCTGCGCGCGGGAGCATTACCTTTACGACGGCGGCTCCGTGCTGAAGATACTCGACGGGGATGACCCCGTGGGGCTTGTGGACATGGACGTGCTGCGCGGCGCGCGCGAGGGCTACGGCTGGATAAGCCTTATCTACCTGCGCGAGGACTACCGCGGCAAGGGCTACGGCATTCAGCTTCTGGCGCGGGCGATAAAGAAATACACGAACCTCGACCGGACGGCGCTGCGCCTGCACGTGGCGGAGGAGAATGCCGCGGCGGTGCGCTTTTACGAGAGCTGCGGCTTCACGGTGCTGTCGCGCGAGCAGCGCACGACGGGTCCGCTTCTGCTGATGGGGCGCGAGCTGGGAGGCAGAAAATATGTTTAACAACAGACTGGCGCTTGTGAAGGAGCTTGACATCCCCGCGGACAGGCGCATCATAGTCGTCTCGGATATCCACGGCAACCTTGAGTATCTGCGCGGCGTGCTGGCAAAGGCGGGCTTCGGCGCGAACGACGAGCTTATAATCGACGGCGACTTTCTTGAAAAGGGGCCGGACAGCCTCGGCACGCTGCGGTACATCATGCAGCTCTGCCGGGCGGGGAACGTGCATGTGATATGCGGCAACTGCGACGACTGGTGCACCATCTTCTCTGCGAACGCGCACATGGACGACCATCTGCTGCACTACATCATGCACAAAAAGTGCGGCATACTCTGGGATATGGTGAACGCCGCGGGGATAGACCTGTTCTCTGTGGAGAGCTTCACCGCCTGCAAGTGGGAGCTGCGCAGTCTCTTCCGCGCGGAGTGGGAGTTCCTCGAATCGCTGCCGCACGCGATAGAGATGGAGAACTTCATCTTCGCCCATGCGGCGGTGGATCCGTCAAAGCCCCTGCGCCAGCATTCAGTGGACGAGCTTGTGCGCTGCGACAGGTTCCTCACGCTGGGGCGGAGCTTTGACAAATGGGTCGTCGTGGGGCACTACCCCGTGCAGCTTTACGGCACGGACAGGGTCTGCGCAAACCCCGTGGTTGACAGGGCGCATAAAATAGTCAGCATAGACGGCGCGTGCGTGCTAAAGGACGACGGACAGCTCAACGCGTTCATCATCCCCAACAAGTACAGCGAGGATTTCTCCTTCACCGCGTATGACCGCTTCCCGGAGCGCGTGGCGCTGTCGGATCAGGCGGAGGGGGAGCGCTCTTACTACATCCGCTGGGGCGACAGCCGCGTGCAGGTGCTGGAGCGGGGTGCGGAGTTTTCCCGCTGCCGCCATGAGCGCACGGGCTATGAGATGGACATTCTGACAAAGTACCTTTTCACCGACGGGGAGTTCACCGACTGCAACGACTGCACGGACTATGTGCTGCCCGTGAAGAAGGGCGACATAGTGCGCGTGGTGGAGGAGACCTCGCGCGGGTACTTCGTCAAGCGCGGCGGCTGGTCGGGCTGGTACCGCGGCGAGCTGGGCTATGTGCGCTGAGGCGGCGGAATGAAGCCGGAATATATTATCATATGGCTGGCCGTGATGAGCACGGCGCTGTTTATAACGATGGGCGCGGACAAGAGGCGCGCCTGCCGCGGCGCGCGGCGCGTGCCGGAAAGGCGGCTTTTCGCGCTGGCCCTCATAGGCGGCGCATTCGGCGGCTGGGCGGGGATGTACGCCTTTCACCACAAGACGCGGCACTGGTACTTCAAATTCGGCTTCCCGGCGATAGCGCTGGCGCAGGCCGCAGCTGCTGTAATAGTAATAACGCGGGGCGTGTAGAGATGACTGAAAAAGAGATGACGGCACGAGAGATAAAGCTCCATGAGGAGGAAGTGTTCCTCGAATGCGAGAAGCGCTGGGTGTTCGGCCTGCTGATGCTGGTGGGCGGATTCTTCGGCGGGTTTACGTATACGATACGCGGCGGTGTGTTCTGCAACGCGCAGACGGCGAACGTGGTGCTGTTCGCCATAGAGCTTGGCCGCATGAACTGGCACGGGGCGCTGTATTACGTGATACCGATAAGCGCCTATCTTCTGGGCGCGTTTCTGTCGGAAAGCGCGGCGTATTACATAAAGCGCCTGCACGTTATCCGCTGGGACACGCTGTTCATCATCGTGGAAATGGCGGCGGTGGTGTTCCTCGCACTGCTGCCGGAGAGCGCGCCGTACCAGATAACGCAGGTGATGGTGAATTTCATCTGCTCCATGCAGTACAACACCTTCCGTCAGGCGCAGGGCATACCCATGGCCACGACCTTCTGCACCAATCACATCCGGCAGGTCGGCATCGCCGCAAGCAAGCTCGTGCGCCATCACGGCGGCGCGGCGTATTCCGAAAGGCTGTTTTTCCACGTGAAGATGCTGGGGCTGTTCGCGCTGGGCGTGATATGCGCGGTGCGGCTGTGCCTGCGCTTTGCGGGGCGGGCGATGTTCTTCGCGCTGATCCCGCTGGCGGTGGTGCTGGCGGATCTTATGTACGCCGACCTCAAGGTCGAGCGCGGCAGCTTCGAGCGAAAGCCGAGAGGACATTAAACAAAGCCACTTTTTCGACGATAAGAGACGCCCCGCGAAAAGCGTGGCGTCTCTTGAGACTGTCAAAGAATCCATGCTGCAAAGTAAAAAGACAGAGCAGCGGGGGAGCTTGAGGGGGCAAGGCCCGCCTCAAATCGGATAAACCGCCGCAGAAAGGCTTGATGTGTCAAGGCTTTCGGGCGAAGCGGCATTTTGAACGCTTTCAAAATGCCCGGCGGATAAGCGCGGTCAAAAAAGTTTCACGGACTTTTTTGACAAGCTGAAGAGACGCCCCGCGAAAAGCGGGGCGTCCCTTATCGGCTATCACATATCACATGCCGTCATCCGTGACGGAGTCGCTGCGGAAAAGCAGCGACACGCACCACAGCGCCGCAAGGCCGACCAGAGTATAGACGACGCGGCTGACGGTGGCGGTCTGTCCGCCGAAAAGCCATGCCACTATATCAAAACGGAACAGGCCCACGCTGCCCCAGTTTATGCCGCCGATTATGGCGAGTATCAGAGCTATGCGATCCATTACCATGTAAAAACTCCTCTCGTACAGTTGTGGTTTCTACGCTATTGTGCCCCGGCAGGAAAAAAATATGCGCCCACGGCGCATTCGACAAAACTAGTGCCGCTTCGCTCTTTACAAATGCGGCGCAAAGTATTATCTTTTAATCACAGCTTATCCAATTGATCCTCCGGTGAGGATCAGGCTCATATCTTTATCCCACAACCCTGTTTGGCGGACTGGCCGTTTCGGCTCAGTCCGCACTTTTTATATCCCGGCGCGGCGTATTCCGCGGCGCGGCCTTCCCCGGCGGGAAGGGCGCGTATATCGCCGCCCACACCGCGGCCAGCAGCGGGAAGTACCCCGCGATATAGCCCGGACGGCCAAGGAAGGAGAAAAGCTCCAGCGGGGAGCCGGGCGAGGGCCAGTTGAGGAACATGTAATTCGTGCCCGTGAGTATATCGAACACATACACTGGCGCGGCGAGCGAGAGCATCACGCCCAAACACGCCGGGGCGCGGCGGATATCCGGCACGATATCACCGGCGCAGACCTGCATAAGCACATAGGCAACGATCAGCGTGTGTCCCATAAAGCCCGCAAGCGTCATGAAGCTCAGCGCGGGGTAACAGCGCCAGTCCGGGAAGAACAGCGCGAAGGCTGCACCCGGCATACAGAACGCGTACAGGAACTGCCCCGTCAGCGCCCCGCCGCGCACGGCGTGCAGCACGCAGATATACACTGCCATCGCGCACAGATGCAGCGGGAGGCGGCCGGTATCATACAGCCCGGCCGCAATGAGCAGCGCGGCGCGCGAAAGAGAGAGCGACAGCGCCGAAAGCGCCGCCCCCAGCCGAAGCCGCCGCCGCGCGGCGGGGGAGGCGCATGCATACGCCCGGCACAGCGCCGCGATAAGCCCCGCGCATATGGAAAGCCACAGCAGGTGCCGCGCGGAAAACAGCGCGAAGCCGCCGCGGCGGGTCAGGTCAAAAAATCCGTTCATACGGAATATTGTACGCATATTTTGCCCCGACATGCCCGCAGGAAAAAATATTCGCGTTTTGTGCGTATAAAATGTTGACTTTTGGCGGATATAGGATATAATGACGTCGTCGAACAAAGTATGATAGAGGCGCGGTTGCCAAGAGTAGCTTCCACCGCCGGCGCAGGAACGCCGGAAGCGAAAGGGGTCGCCGCCGAAGGACTGCGGTTTTCCTGTGCCGCCGTACCTGGGACGTCGGAGAATATCCGCCGGACTGTCACTCGGATGAGTGGAGAGCTGTCAGGGCAATATCGCGCGTTTATTGCTTCGTGAACAGTGTCTGCTCTGTTCACGATTTTTTTATTCGGAGGTACATATCATGTACGGAACCTTTTGGGCGCTTGTCCCGCCGCTTGTTGCGATAATCCTCGCCCTCATAATCAAGGAGGCCTACTCCTCGCTGTTCATCGGCGTGCTCATCGGCGCGATGTTCTGCGCGGGCTTTGCCCCCATCGGCACGCTTGACGTCGCCCTCAACGACGGCTTCATTTCCGCCATCGCCGACAACGCCGGCATCTTCCTTTTCCTTGTGCTGCTGGGCATCATCGTGGCGCTCGTCAACGCCTCCGGCGGCTCCGCCGCCTTTGGCCGCTGGGCGGAAAAGAACATCAAGACCCGCGTCGGCGCAGCGCTTGCCACCTTCGCCCTCGGCGTGCTCATCTTCATCGACGACTATTTCAACTGCCTGACGGTCGGCTCCGTCATGCGTCCTGTCACGGACAGCCATAAGATCTCCCGCGCGAAGCTCGCCTATCTCATCGACGCGACTGCCGCGCCCGTGTGCATGATAGCGCCTATCTCGTCGTGGGCCGCCGCCGTCTCCGGCGTCGCGTCCGACCTCGACATCGGCATTTCCGGCATTCAGCTTTTCGTGCGCGCCATCCCCTATAACTTCTACTCGCTGCTCACCTTCGTGTTCATCATCGCCATCACCTTCATGAAGTTCGACTTCGGCCCGATGCGCCTGCACGAAATGAGCGTGCAGCTCAACGGCGACCTCGGCGCGCTTGAGAGCGAGGAGGACATGAAGGCCAACCCCAACGGGCGCGTTATCGACCTTGTTCTGCCCGTCATCATCCTCATCATCGCCTGCACCGTGGGCATGATCTACGTCGGCGGCTTCTTCGGCGTGGACGCGTGGGGCGGCACTGACTGCGCCGGGGACTTCATCGCGGCCTTCGGCAACACCGACGCGTTCGTCGGCCTGCCCTGGGGCGGCATAATCTCCCTCGTGCTCATAGTCATCTACATGCTGGCCCGCCGCCTGATGAGCTTCAAGGAAGCCATGGAGTGCGTGCCCAAGGGCTTCATCGCAATGGTGCCGCCGATAATCATCCTCACCATGGCCGTCTCCCTCAAGACCATGACCAGCAACCTCGGCGCGGATGTGTACGTGCATGACCTTATGATGGGCGCATCGCAGAGCCTTTACAACATGCTTCCGGCGGTCATCTTCATCGTCGCGTGCGTGCTGGCCTTTGCCTCCGGCACGTCGTGGGGCACCTTCGGCATACTCATCCCCATCGTCACGGCCATCTTCCCCGCCTCCAGCACCCTGCTGATCATCGGCATTTCCGCATGCTGCGCGGGCGCTGTCTGCGGCGACCACTGCTCCCCCATTTCCGACACGACCATCATGGCCTCCGCCGGTGCGCAGACCAACCACCTCGACCATGTCACGACGCAGCTTCCCTATGTCATTGTCGTCGCGGCTGTCAGCTTCGTGACGTATATCGTCGCGGGCTTCGTGCAGAGCGCGGTCATAAGCATTATCATCGGCGCGGTGCTCACTGTCGGCACGCTGTTCGTTATCCGCAGCGTGGAGAACAATAAGGACGCCAAGGCGTGATGCTCGCATAACAAAACTTATATATGTATAATTACGGCTGCTGGGGCATAAAGTGCTGCCCCAGCAGCTCAGTTTGTCATAAGCCTCGCAGAGTTTCGCGTCCGCAGACGCGAAAGCAATATGATTCGTTTTCTGACGCGACATGTGCGTGGCAGAAAACACTTTGCGCGAAGTGAGTGTCGAATTGTCCGCTGACGGCGGACAACAGAGGCGCGATACGCAGCGAAGCTTTCTCGAAAAAGCGGCAAGGCCACTTTTTCGACAGTCTTGGCTGCTGGAGCATGGAGTGCTCCAGCAGCTTTTTCTTGCATTTTTGACCGCGCGAACATATAATATCCCGGAATGAGACAATGACGCTTTTCAGCTTGGAGAGAGACAACAATGGACGCAGTGCGTGAATTTATAAAGGAAATAAAGCTCTATGCGGCGGCGCTGGCCAAGTGGCTGGCGCTGGCGGCTGTCGCGGGCGTGGTGTGCGGGTTTATCGGCTCGGCCTTTCATATAAGCGTGGGCTATGTCACGGCGCTGCGCGGCGCGCACGGGTGGCTGCTGTGGCTGCTGCCTGCGGCGGGGCTTGCGATAGTGGGCGTGTACAGGCTTTTCGGCACGGAGGGCGAGGGGACGAACGACATCATCGACGCCGTCCACCTCGGAAAGCCCCTGCCGGTGCTGCTTCTGCCGTCGATATTCATCGGAACCGTGCTGACGCACCTGTGCGGCGGCTCCGCCGGGCGCGAGGGCGCGGCCTTGCAGATGGGCGGCACCATCGGCTACTGGGTGGGTCGGCTGTTCCGCCTTGATGACAGAGACACGCGCACGGCGACGCTGTGCGGCATGGCGGCCTTCTTCTCGGCGCTGTTCGGCACGCCGCTTGCCGCCACGATGTTTGCCATCATGGTCATAAGCGTGGGCAACTTCTATCACACGGCGTTCATCCCGTGCTTTGCGGCCTCCCTCGTGTCCTACGGGATATCCATGTGGCTTGGCGTCGCGCCGACGCGGTTCGCCGTCGCCGTGCCGTCGCTGGCCCCGGCGAATCTTCTTGAGGTGGCCGTGCTGGCCGCGCTGTGCGCATGGGTCTCCGCGATATTCTGCAAGCTTCTCAACTTTACGGAGCGCCGCGCGGCGAAGCTCATCCCCAACGCGTGGCTGCGCGCGGCCGTGGGCGGCTTTGCCATAATCGCGCTGACGCTGATATGCGGTACGACGGACTATAACGGCGCGGGCATGGACGTCATAACCGCCGCCGTGGAGCAGGGCACGGCGAGGCCGGAGGCGTTCATCATGAAGATCATATTCACCGTGATAACGCTGAGCGCCGGATTCAAGGGCGGCGAGGTCGTTCCGTCCTTCTTCATCGGCGCGACCTTCGGCTGCGCGGCGGCCCCGCTGCTGGGTCTGCCCGCCGGGTTCGGCGCGGCGCTGGGGCTGGTCAGCGTTTTCTGCGGCGCGACGAACTGCCCGATGGCCTCCATCTTCCTTTCGATAGAGCTTTTCGGCGGCAGCGGCGTGCTGTACTTCGCGCTCGCCTGCGGCGTCAGCTATATGCTCTCAGGCTACAACGGGCTGTATTCCAGCCAGACCATATTATATTCAAAGCTGAAAGCGCAGTATATAAACGTCCACACGAACGCCTATCATGCCGGGGGCAGCGAGGAAAACCTGCCGCACGTCAAGGGCAGTCTTAAAGAGTGATACGGACAATAGTGCGCATATAAGATATAAAAACGCCGCCGCTTCACATCTGAAGCGGCGGCGAATACGAATATAAACCCAAAAGGAGATATGCGGAATGATACATCTGCTTCTGGCCGTGATATATGCCTCTTTTATCAGCCTCGGCCTGCCGGATTCTCTGCTCGGCTCCGCATGGCCGGCCATGTATCCGCAGCTTGGGGTGCCGGTCTCATACTCCGGCATCGTTTTTATGATAATTTCGGTCGGAACGATAATTTCCAGCCTGCAAAGCGACCGCCTGACCCGGCGCCTCGGCACGGGGAAGGTGACGGCATTCAGCGTCGCCATGACCGCCGCGGCGCTGCTCGGCTTCTCCGTCAGCCATGAGTTCTGGCAGCTCTGCCTCTGGGCCGTGCCATACGGCCTCGGCGCGGGAAGCGTGGACGCGTCCTTGAATAACTATGTCGCCCTGCATTATGAAAGCCGGCATATGAGCTGGCTGCACTGCATGTGGGGCGTCGGCGCGGCGGCAGGGCCTTATATCATGGGCCGCGTCATCACCGGCGGGGGAACGTGGAACGGCGGGTACCGCTGCATCGCGCTGATACAGATCGCACTGACGGCTGTGCTGCTTTTGAGCCTGCCGCTGTGGAAGGGCCGCCCGCAGGCGGAAAATGCGGCCGGGGCCGTGGATGCAAAGTCGCTTTCCGTGCGGGAGGCCGTGAAAAAAAGCGGCGTGAAAAACGTCCTCATCTGCTTTTTCTGCTACTGCGCGCTGGAGCAGACCACCGGCCTCTGGGCAAGCAGCTATCTGACGCTTTATAAGGGCGTTCCGGCGGAGACGGCGGCGTCCTATGCCAGCATGTTTTTCATCGGCATTACCGTCGGGCGCGCGCTGAACGGCTTTGCCGCGATGAAGCTGAACGATGTGCAGATGGTGCGCATGGGTGAGCTTATTATTGCCTGCGGCGTTGCCGTGATGCTTCTGCCGCTGGGCGCGGGGGTCTCCCTTGCCGGGCTTGTTATCATCGGGCTTGGCTGCGCGCCGGTCTACCCCTGCCTCATCCACGCCACGCCGGAGCATTTCGGCGCGGACAGGTCACAGGCGGTCATCGGCATTCAAATGGCCTGCGCCTATGTCGGAACGAGCCTTATGCCGCCGCTGTTCGGCCTGATTGCCGGGCATATCACGGTCGCGCTGCTGCCGGTATATCTGCTTGTCCTGCTGGCGCTGATGAGCGTCATGCACGAGGGGCTTATCCGCAAAACTGCGCATAAATAAGCCGGAAGATCGCTTTTGCGCGGAATGCGTTATTGCAGCTTTTCAAAAAGCTCCTCCGCGCTGTGCACAAGGCAGGATGCGCCGGCCTTTTCAAGCTCCTCCGCGTCGCGGAAGCCCCAGCACACGGAGATGCAGTCCATCCCGGCGTTGCGCGCGGTGGCGATATCGACCTCGGAATCGCCCACATAGACGCATTCGGACTTATCAAGCCCCAGCCGGGCTGCGGCCGTATTCACGGCGTCGGGCGCGGGCTTCCTGCGCACGGCGGCGCTTTCGCCTACGGCGTACTCCAGAAGTCCGGGGAAGAACGCGGCGGCAAGCTCCTGCACGGCGGGGTCGGGCTTGTTGGAAATGACGGCCTGCATGACGCCCGCGGCGCGCAGACGGCGCATAAGCGGCAGTATCCCGTCGTATGGCGCGGTCTTTACGCGGCAGTGCGCGTCGTAATAGGGCTTATAAAACTCCAGCACGCGGAGTATATCCGCCTCCTCCGTTCCGGCGGGAACGGCAAGCTCGATAAGCCGCTTTGCGCCGTTGCCGAGGAAGCCGCGCACCTCCCGCGCGCCGCGCGCGGGATAACCGAAGCGGGCGAGAGAGAAGTTCACCGCATCCGTCAGATCCGAAAGCGTGTCCAGCACAGTGCCGTCCATATCGTATAATACAGCCTTATATTTCATTTCGCGCCTCCCGCAAGTTCTTAAATTGATTATACATCCAATGTCAAGCTTGATATCGGCGTCGAATTATGCTTAAATATGGTGTAGAATCTGATTATCGCACGGGGAGCGGGCAAATGAAATTACGCAATTTGTTGGGCGTGCTTCTGGCGGCCGTTATCGCGGGGGGAATAATGTATTTCATCCTGTCCCGCGGCGGAGGCGAGGACGGCTATGTCACGGCGTGGTACGTCGAGGGCAGCACGGCGGCGGACGGCTTCAAGGCCGCGGTCGAGGATTATAACGCGGGGCTGTCGCGCACGGCGATGCCGGTGAAGCTGACGGGCTTCAAGAATGAAAACGCGCTGGCGGACGCCTTTGAGACGGACACGCCGGATATCCTGCTGTGCGCGCACTACAGGGCCTTTGACATGCACGCGCGCGGCAAGCTGACGGATATAAGCGCCGCGCTTTCCGGCCGCGCGCCGGACTACCCGAAGGGCACGGCCAGCCGCAGCGCCGCGATAGGGAAGAGCTTTTTCCCCATCGGCGCGGATGTGCAGGCGCTGCTGATAAACGAAGCGCTGTGCGATGCACCGGGCTTTGAAACGCTGGAGGCGCTGTGCGCCGCGGCGCGGGAGTATACCGAGGAGATGGGAGAGCCGTTTTTCACGGCGGATTCCTTTGCCGCGCTGTTTTTCACGACGCTTCTGCGCGAGGGGGAGGAGTTCACCGCGCAGGACGCGCCCGGCGCGCGCAGCGAGAACTATATAAAGCTTTATAATCTTCTGGCGGAGGCCGCATATGACGGCGCGCTGACGGCGGCGGATGAGCCGGGCGCGGCGTCGCAGGTCTATGACGGGGCGCTTCCCTGCGCCGTGGCGTCCGTGTCGCAGCTTTCATCGAAGAAGAGCGGCTTCGGCGTATATCCCGTGCCGCCGCTGTCCGCAGAGAGCGACGGGGGAATGCTGGGCGAGGCCGTGGGTCTTGCCGTCACGGCGGGCGGAAGCCGCAGCAAAAGCGACATCGCCGCGTTCGTCACGTGGCTTTTCTCCGGCGGCAGGGATATAAAGCTTGCGCTGCAATGCTCACTCGTTCCGGCGCAGAACGGCACGATAAGCACGCGCGACGCGCGGTGGAGCGCGCTTATGAAGCTCGGCGCGGGGGAGATAATCGCCATGCCGGTCCAGGAGAGCGAGTTTATCGAAAACAGGGCGGCGTTTGAGGCCGAATTCCGGCGAAGCATGGAATTTCTGGCCGGATAAGCGGCGCAACGGCGGCGGAGTGTTGCAAAGCCGCGCGGGAAGTGCTATATTATATTTTATAAGCAATATTTTATACTCAAAATCTTTTAATGAAGAGGTAACCATATGGAAGGCTTCAGAGTTCTTGAAATAAAAAAGAGCGTGTTTGAAAATAACGACCGCGAGGCGGAGCTTCTGCGCGAGGAACTGAAAAAGGACAGGACTTTCCTGCTCAACCTGATGAGCTCTCCCGGCTCGGGCAAGACCACGACGCTCAAGGCGACGATCGCCGCGCTTAAGGACGAGTTCAGAATAGGCGTGATGGAGGCCGACATAGACTCCGACGTGGACGCCGCGACGATAGAAAAGACCGGCGCGAAGGTCATCCAGCTGCACACGGGCGGCATGTGCCACCTCGACGCGGGAATGACGAAGCAGGGCCTTGACGGGCTGGGCGTGGACGATATCGACTTTGCCATCCTTGAAAACGTGGGCAACCTTGTGTGCCCGGCGGAGTTCGACACGGGTGCGGTCAAGAACGCCATGATCCTCTCCGTTCCCGAGGGAGACGACAAGCCCCTGAAGTACCCGCTGATGTTCTCTATCTGCGACGTGCTGCTCATCAACAAGATAGACGTCATGCCGTACTTCGACTTTGACCTTGAGGCGTGCAAGAAGTATGTGCGCCGCCTCAACCCCAACATGAAGATAATCCCCATCTCCGCCAGAAACGGCGACGGCATTGCCGAATGGGCAGACTGGCTGCGCACGGAAATAAAGGCGTGGAACCAGGGCTGAACCTGAAAATCGAGGTTGTCGGAAAAGTGGCGCTGCCGCTTTGTTCGAGAAAAAAACCGCTTTCATCCGAAAGCGGTTTTTTGACGTCCACTTTTTGTAAATATCAACAAAAATTGAGGGCGTTTTTTTGCGCAAAATGCTGCGGCTGTATGATTCTGCTAGTTTTATTTATAGACTTTTCTTAATTTTAGCTATATAATATTAATGTTATGGTAACTAGTATGTACCCTTGTCGCTAATGGAGCTGGAGGTATTATGCGGAACATTCTCGGAGTATTCAAGTATGATATCAAGACGCTTAGCCGTCATTTCTTTGCCATGGCCGTCGCCGTGGCTATATGCCTGCTGCCAAGCCTTTACGCGTGGCTGAACATCTATTCCAACTGGGATCCCTACGGCAACACCGGCAACGTATCCATTGCGCTGGCCTCAATGGACAAGGGCTACGTCACGGAGAAGGGCGAGGTCGTCAACAAGGGGCAGGAGGTGCTGGACGACCTGCGCGAGAGCACCGCGATAAACTGGGTGTTCCTCGACAGCGAGGAGGAGGCCGTCAACGGCGTGTACTCCGGCAAGTACTATGCCGCAGTCGTCATTGACGAGGACTTCTCCTACAACATGTTCAACATGCTGACGGAGTGGACGGGCAAGCCCAGCATTACATATTACGAAAACGCGAAGAAAAACGCCGTTGCGACGAAGATAACCGATACCGCCGCGGGCAACGTCAAGGCGTCGATCAACGAGGCGTACCTTGAGGTCGTCATAAGCACCGTCATGGAGTCGGCCAACCGCATTGCCGACGATATCACCGGCGACGACCCGGCGGGCAGTCTGCGCAGCATACTTGAGCAGTCGATAGTGACGCTGAACGCCTGCAACCGGATGATGGATTCCTTCGGCGCCGCCGTCGCGGGGACGAACCTGCCGCAGGTGGATACGCAGCGCCTTGATGAGATAATCATGACCATCAATGAAAAGCTGCCCGACGGAAGCACTCTCCGCCAGACCGTGGCGGAGGTCAGCATGAAGATAAACGAGAACGCGGAGAAGGTCGAGAATGCACTGCGCGTGCTTGAAAACGCCACCGTCGATACGAGCGGCGTCGCCGCGGCAAATCAGGTCATCGCCGGAAGCGCCGCGTCCTATGAGGAGATAGCAAAGCTTCTGGAGGAGATGGCGGCCGACGCGCCGACGTCAGACACGCGCGCATATATAGAGAGCATGGCTTCCGTCGCGCGGGAGACGAGCGGCTGGCTTTACAAGCTTTCCGAGACGGAGATCGCCGACACGGCCATAAACGGCGCGGTGGATTCATTGAAGACCCTCGTCAAGCTCAACCAGTCCTTCATCCCGTGTCTTGACGACATAAGCATTCAGGTGGAGTCCACTTTCTTAAGCGTTGCCGACATGCTGGACGACGCGAAGATAATGCTCAACGACGTGCACCAGCTCAAACAGGCGGCGGCGAACGTGAAGGCCGCGGGCGCGGACACGCTTAGCATACTCAAGCCCGCCGGTACGCGCGTGGCAAGCTCGCTTGCGGACGCGCTGCATAAGCTGGAGACCCTCAACGGCGAGGATTACCTCAAGGCGCTGCTGGAGATACTCGGCGGAAGCCCGATACTCTACGGCGAGTATTTCGCGCAGGTCGTGCAGACGACCGTCACGCCGGTGTACCCGATAGCCAACTACGGCTCCGCGATGGCGCCGTTCTACACTGTGCTGTCGATATGGGTCGGCGGCGTCATGCTGGGCGCGATATTCAAGGCGCACGCGCGGCACGACGGGCTGGTAGACCCCAAGCCGCACGAGCTTTACTTCGGGCGCTATCTGCTGTTCTTCTTCCTCAGTCAGATACAGACGGCCATAATCATCACGGGCGATCTGTTCCTGCTGAAGATACAATGCCTGCATCCGGGGCTTTTGTACCTGTGCGGCGCGGTCACGAGCTTCACGTTCAGCCTTTTGATATACTCGCTGGCCGTATCCTTCGGCGACGTGGGCAAGGCCATCGTCGTCGTGGTGATGGTATTGCAGATCGCGGGCTCCTCGGGTACGTTCCCGATAGAGCTTCTGCCGGAGATATTCCAGAAGATATACCGCTTCTTCCCCTTCCCCTACGCCATAGACGCGATGCGCGAGTGCATATGCGGCGTTTACGGCAGCACCTATGTCGTGAAGCTGGGCCAGCTTCTGATATTCGCTGTCGTCGCGCTGGGCATCGGGCTTTTCGCGCGCCGCCCGTTCATCGGCGTGAACGAGTTCATGGAAGAGCGGCTGGAAGAGACGGAAATGTTCTGAGGGAGGTGTGCCGGTTATGCAGGAGAGCAATTATCATGAAATGTATGACCGCCTTGTGGAAGAGGTCACGGCTCTGCACCAGGCGAATCAGCGGCGTATACACAAGGGCCTTTGGGGCATGATCATCGTGCTGGTGCTATACCTTGTGCTTCTGTTCGTGACGAACGGGTCAAAGGTCATAATACTGCTGCTGTGGATAATGACGATGTTCGCACTTGCGGCGTATCTTATTTCACTGGAGTATCTGAACTTCGAGCTTGAAAAGAAGCTCAGGCACATCACGCAGATGGAGCACGACTTCGGCCGCAGCGCCGCAGACGTGGTGGCGGAGGAAAATCTGGAGAAGCTGCGCGGCTTTATCGCGGCCTCGCCGTCGCTTGCCGGGATAATAGTTGACAGGATAGAGGCGGCGCAGGCGAAGGCGGCAGAAAACGCCGCGCACGCTGCCGAAGCGGAAGAGATAACTGCGGCGGAAGAGCCGCAGGAGACGCCGTTCACGCAGGAGGAGCCGCAGCCCGCCTATGCATCCGCGGAGTATGAGGCGGACGTTATAGAGACGGCGGAAGCTGCGGAAGAGGAAACATATACCGCAATAACGGAAGAGGAGCCAAGCGCCCCTGCCGCGGCGGAGGAAGCATATGCCCCGGCCATGCCGGAGGAGAGCGAAGCTGCGGTGAATACGCCGGATGAGACGCAGGATGCGCCCGCGGCGTCCGGCGAGGGCGAGAAGAAAGAAGAAGCGGAGGTATGCGTATGAGAAACATATTCGGCATATTCCGCTGCGATGTGCGCAGGATAACGGCAAGCGTCGTATCGGTCATCGTTATAATCGGCCTGTGCCTCGTTCCGTGCCTGTACGCGTGGTTCAACATCATGTCCAACGCCGACCCCTACGGCCCGGCGTCCACGTCGAACATAAAGGTCGTCGTGGCGAATGAGGACGAGGGAAGCGAGCTTCTCGGGCTGCACTTCAACATCGGCGACATGGTCGTGGACGGCATTTCCGCGAATGATCAGATGGGCTGGTGCTTTGTGGACACGCGCGAGGAGGCCATGGACGGGCTTTACGCCGGTGATTACTACGCCGCGCTTATAGTGCCGAGCGACTTCACGAAGGACTTCCTCAGCATCCTTGACGGTGATCTTATACACCCCGAGGTCGAATACTACGAAAATGAGAAGAAAAACGCCATTGCCCCGAAGATAACGGGCAAGGCCAAGACGGCGGTGCAGGAGCAGATAAACAGCACCATCGTGGAAAAGGTCGCGGACGTCATAAACACCGTAAGCTCCATATTCAAGGCCATGGGGCTTGACGCGGACGACGTGGCGGAGGGGCTGACGCGCTCAATGAACAACGCGTGCAATAAGCTCGATCAGCTCTGCGCGCTTTTGCAGTCTGTGCAGACGCTGGCCGGAGAGACGCAGAACCTTCTTGACGTCGTCACGGTGACGATAGATGACGCGGGGCAGGTCCTCGCCGACGGAAGCAGCGTCACGCGCGGCGTCGGCAACACCGCAGGCGCAATATATGACGCCTCGTCCACCATGCAGGAGAACTTCGCAACCGCGCTTGACGATATAGACAAGAACATCGCGGAGCTTATGGATCTGCTGCGCAACTGGACGGGCAACACCGCGGGGAAGGACAGCATCCTTGCCTATCTTGACGCCGCGGACGCGAACCTCGCCGCCGTTTCGCCGCTGGATGCGTCCGTGCCGGAGCTTTTGATCGCCGACGCCGTGAGCCGGACGAACAGCCTCAGAACGCTTGCAAATTCCATTGACAGCGCCAACGTCCGCAGTCAGTTCACAGCCGACGCGGATACGCTGAGCGCGGACATGATAAGCTCTGCAAACTACGCCGCGGACCTTGCCAACGCGCTGAACACCGCGGCGGCGCAGGCGGCCAATATCTATAACGACATATCCTACGGCGATGCGGATCAGGCATACTACGACCTTGACGCGCTGGTGTCCACGCTTGACTCCGCCGGACTCAGCACGTACCTCAACGACGATTATTCCTACGCCGCCGGGATAGAAAGCAGCCTCGCCGCGGCGCAGAACGACGCCGCGATGCAGTACGCAAGCACGCTTTATGACGACCTTCTCGCCAAGAGCGCGGAGCTTTCAAGTGCCTCGTCCTATCTCGACGGCGCGGCGCAGAACGTGTCCGCCGCCTCACAGGCCGCGGCGGGCTACGCCGGTGCGGATAACCTCTATCAGCAGACGCTCGACCTTATAGACAGCATTGAAAATTCCCTCAACGTGCTGTACGACGCGGCGAACACCGCGGCGGTGAAGGCGCAGATAAAGGTCACGCTCGACGCGGTGGCAAAGCTCAGGAACGCCATTGCCACGACGGGCGACGCGGGCAATGTGGATAACTTCCTCACCCAGGCCGAGGAGATACGCCGCCAGCTTCGTGAAATAGCGCTGCTGCTCAACGGCAGCGTCAATGACCGCCTCCAGAACGCCGCGCAGCGCGCGCAGGACGCGATGGAAAGCCTCAGCGGCATCATGGACTCCGGCACGGCCAGCATGAGCGACCTTGCCGCCACGGTGCAGCGCTACAGCGTGGCCATGGGCGACGCGCAGCTCACGCTTGAAGAGGCGCAGAAGCTCGCCGCGGAGGTCAACACCTATGTGCGCGGCATGGCGGAGGACGTCCGCCGCATGGTGGACAGCGAGGCCTTCCGCCAGCTCATGGACATTTTGGAGAACAACCCCGACGGGCTTGCGGATTATCTCGTCTCGCCCACGGATATGCGCACGGTCATCGTGTATGAGATCGCGGACTACGGCTCGGCCATGTCGCCGTATTATATCATGCTGGCGCTGTTCGTCGGCTCGCTGCTGACGGCGGCCATGATAAAGCCGCAGATACCCTATGCCGAGTATGAGGACGCGCCGCAGATACAGCGCTACTTCGGGAGGCTGATCCTGTTTTTGTGCATCGGGCTTTTCCAGGCGCTGGTCACGGCGCTCGGCTGCCTGTGCTATGTGGATATCCAGTGCGTCAGTCCGGCGCTGTTCATCCTCGGCTGTATGCTCATCTCGCTGAACTTCGTGATGATGAACTATTCGCTGGTGTACGCGCTTGACAACATCGGCCTTGCGGCGTCCGTCATCATCATGGTCATTCAGGTGGCCGGCTCCGGCGGCTCCTACCCGATACATGTTCTGCCGCAGATATTCCAGGATCTCTACGACTTCATGCCCTTCCACTACGGCATGGACCTCATCCGCGAGACCATAGGCGGCTTCTATCAGGGCACCTATGCCCGCTGCGCGCTGATACTTCTGGGCATGTGCGTGCTGTTCTTCGTGATAGGCATCACGCTTTACTACCCCGCGCGCAAGCTAAACCAGATCATCGCGGGTATTGATCGTGGCCCTTACAGCCAAGCATCTCCCTGTCCGGGAGATGCTTTTTTGTTTGTAGAATTTTTATTGCTTTTTCTGTGCAAATTCACGGAATGTTTACCCCAAACAGTGGACGCAGCGTTGTTTTTATGGTATACTATATCGGTTAAAGTGGGGAGGTATGGGATAAATGCGTGTTTTGGGCATCGACCCGGGCTACGCCATTGTGGGCTGGGGTGTTGTCGAATACATCGGCAACCGCTTTGCGCCCATCGGCTACGGGGCTGTCATTACCGAGAAGGACACCCCGTTTGAACAGCGCCTTGTTGAAATATACGAGGGCGTGCTGGATATCTGCAAGCGCTATCAGCCCGAGGCCCTCTCCATCGAGAAGCTGTACTACCAGCACAACCAGACCACCGTCATCGGCGTGGCCGAGGCGCGCGGCGTCATCCTGCTGGCGGCGGCGCAGGCGGGCATCCCCATCTACGAGTACACCCCCATGCAGGTAAAACAGGCCGTTACCGGCTACGGCAAGGCCGTGAAAAAGCAGGTGCAGGAGATGACCCGCATCCTGCTGCATCTGCCCGCCATCCCGAAGCCCGACGACACCGCCGACGCGCTGGCGATGGCCATCACCTTCTGCCACACCAACGGCAGCCAGCTCAACCGCTTTGTACGGCGTGTGCCGGGGCCGATTTGAGGTTGTTATTATGATATACAGCTTAACCGGAAAGATCATCAAAAAGACCCTGAACGCTGTGGTCATCTGCTGCGGCGGCGTGGGGTACTACGCCCAGTGTCCGGCCAGCGTGGCCGGTGCGCCGCCCGGCGTGGGGAACGAAGCCACCATCTATACGGTGATGAACGTCACCGAGAACGATGTCAGCCTCTACGGCTTTGCCAGCGAGGAGCAGCAGGCCTGTTTTGAGCTGCTCACCTCGGTGTCGGGCGTGGGCGCGAAAGTGGGGCTTGCCATCCTGAGCGTCATGGAGCCCGACCGTGTGGCGCTGGCCATCTCGGCGGGCGACCACAAAGCCTTCAAGGCCGCGTCCGGCGTCGGCCCCAAGCTGGCCCAGCGCATCGTACTGGAACTGAAAGATAAGGTCGCCAAAGGCTTTGCCGCCGGCATCGACCTGGAAAACGTGGCAGGCGCTGCTTCGGACACCGCCGCCGCACAGGGGGCAGGACAGGCCATCGCCGCGCTGGTGTCGCTGGGCTACAGCCAGAGCGAAGCCGCGCTGGCCGTCTCCAAGATCGACGGTACGCTCCCGGTGGAAGAGATCATCAAGCTGGCCCTGCGGGGCATGGCAGGCAGGAGGTAATCCATGCAGGACGAAACCGCGCTCTATGGCGCAAAAATGATGCAGCCGGGCCTGACCACGGCGGACAACGAGGAAAACAGCCTCCGTCCCCAGCATCTGGAAGACTACATCGGTCAGGACAAAGTCAAGCAGAACCTGAAGATCTATCTGGAAGCGGCCAAGCGCCGCGGCGAGCCGATGGATCACATCCTGCTCTACGGCCCGCCGGGTCTGGGCAAAA
>OLOV01000428.1_pt1 | contig 37117 bp, 34 predicted proteins | sample 1672931 | NCBI WGS metagenome assembly OLOV01 (sample SAMEA3136738, study PRJEB25190) | human gut metagenome | biome: human gut; feature: human-associated habitat; material: faeces | place: Austria | collected 2013 | reverse complement strand
TTTCCCTGCCATATTCGGGCCTGTGATGATGGCAAGTCTGGTGTCCTCCCGATCTAAATAGGTGTCATTCGGGATAAACTGCCCGTCCATCATTTTTTCCACAACGGGGTGTCTGCCGCCCTTAATTTCAATTACATCACCGTCATCCACAAGCGGCTTCACATAGCTTCTGTTCTGCGCCACCTCTGCGAGGGACTGCAGGCAGTCAATAACAGAAACGATATACGCACAATATTGAATCCGCTCCACCTCTGCCGCAACGGCATTGCGAATTTCGCAGAACATATCGTATTCCAGAGTGGTAATCTTATCCTCCGCGCCGAGAATCAGCTCCTCCAGCTCCTTTAATTCGGGTGTAATAAAACGCTCCGCATTGGCAAGCGTCTGCTTACGGATATAGCCTTCCGGCACCAGCTCCAGATTGGATTTTGTGACCTCAATATAATAGCCGAACACCTTATTGTAGCGCACCTTGAGGTTTTTAATGCCCGTCTTTTCGCGCTCCTCCTCCTCAAGCTGATGAATCCATGTGGTGCCGTTTTCCTTCGCCTTGGTGTAGGTATCCAGCTCCTCATTGAAGCCCTCACGAATCATGCCGCCCTCGCGCACGGAAAACGGAGGGTCTTCGACGATGGACTGCGCAATCAGCGCATGGATATTCTCCAGCGTGTCCAGTCTGTCATGCAGAGTGGACAGATATGGACTCTTGCAGCGAGAAAGAATCTTCTTCAGCAACGGCAGATTTTCCACGGAATTTTTCAGCGCCGCCAAATCCCTTGCGTTTGCATTCTGATACACCACACGGGACATAATGCGTTCAAAGTCATACATGGAATGGAGAATTTCCTTGATTTCCTCTCTGAGGAACAGGTCTTGGAACAGTTCCTCCACCCCATCCAGACGCTGATTGATTTCTTCTTTAGAAAGCAGGGGCTGCTCCACCCATTTGCGCAGAAGCCTTGCGCCCATCGCAGTCTGGGTTTTATCCAGCACGCTCAGAAGCGATCCTTTTTTGTTCTTCTCGCGCATGGTTTCCGTCAGCTCCAGATTTCTGCGGCTGGAAACATCCAACAGCATGAAATCCCCTGTTGTGTAATATTTCAGGGCGGAAATATGGCTCAAATCGTTTTTCTGCGTTTCATTCAGATACCACATCAGCGCACCCGAAGCCGAAACCGCCAGCAGCTTTTTCTGCAGGCCGAAGCTTTCCAGTGTTTTCACCTTGAAATGCGCAAGCAGGGTATCCTTTGCGGTATTATATTCATACATGCGGCTGTCGATATCATTCAGATACAGGTGAAACCGTTCCTCGATTTCCTTCGCCAAAGGGGTGGAAAGAAATTCGCTGTTGCAGACAAGCTCCGCAGGGGAAAACCTTGCCGTTTCATCCAGAATTTTTGCCGCCGCCTGCACACTGCGAAATTCCGTTGTCTGAAATTCGCCTGTCGTCACATCGCAGACCGCAATGCCATAGCCGTTTGCACTGCTGAAAACGGAGAGAATATAGTTATTTTTTGTTTCATCCAGAACAGTGTTATCCACAACCGTCCCCGGAGTAATGACACGCACAACATCGCGCTTGACCAAGCCCTTTGCCGTCTTTGGGTCCTCCACCTGCTCGCAGATGGCAACCTTATAGCCACGTTCCACCAAACGGGCAATATATCCATCCGCAGAATGGAAAGGTACGCCGCACATAGGGGCTCTTTCCTCCTGCCCCCAATCCTTCCCCGTCAGGGTGATTTCCAGCTCCTTCGAGGCAATGACCGCATCCTCGAAAAACATCTCATAAAAGTCCCCTAAACGAAAAAAAAGCAGACAATGCTTATATTGTTCTTTAATTTCAAAGTATTGCTGCATCATGGGTGTGATTTTCGCCATGGATGTTGTCCTCCTTCTCCTTTTTCTGCAAGCAAACCCGAATAAAGAACGGATTCTCTATTCGGGCTTTTCTTCCTTTATTTCTATTTGAATCAGTGGCAGCCGCCGCCGCAGGAGGAGCAGCAGCTGGGATCGCAGCCGCCGCCCTGTTCGGGTTCTTCGCCTGTCAGGGTTGCTGTGATGATGTTGAATACGGAATTTACGAAGTTATTGAAATTCTGTTCCGCAACGTACAAATCAGATGCCAGCTTATTGGTTCTGATTGCTTCGCCCTTTGCCTTCATCTGTTCATTGAAGGCTCTCTGCTCCTCTATGGAAATGCCGCCTGCATTCATCTTTGCTTCAAAATCATAATGCAGCTTTGTGTATTCCTCTACCAGCTTTGCAATTTCGGGATCGCTTTCGTATGCAGCCTTTGCCGCTACCAGTGCTTCCACCTGAGGGGTTTTCTGCAGTTCCTCACCCAATGCTCTTGCCATTTCAAAAATCGTTGCCATAATGCTTCACCTTACATCCTTTCGCCTATTAAATAAAATGTTTTGTTTTCTGTAATCTTCACAGGAACCATCTGCCCGATTAAGTCCTCCGTGCCCTTAAAATGCACCAGCATATTGTTATCGGCACGCCCTGTCAGAACAGTCTTATCCTGCTTGCTTGCTTCCTCTGCAAATACCGTCATCACCTTGCCCAGCTGCTCCTCATGCACCTCATGCACGATTGGGTTAAGAATATTGAGCATCCTGTCGAAGCGATCCTTAATGACATCCTCCGGCACCTGATTTTCCATGGTTGCCGCAGGGGTGCCTGTCCGCTTGGAATAAATAAAGGTAAACGCGGTGCTGTAACGGGATTTGCGGATGACATCCAAGGTTTCTTGGAAATCCTCCTCCGTTTCCCCGGGGAAGCCCACGATGATATCCGTGCTCAAGGTGATATCCGGCATTGCCGCTCTTGCCTTGCGCACCAGCTCCATGTAGGATTCCTTTGTATAATGGCGGTTCATGCGGCGCAGAATTTCATCACTGCCGCTCTGCACAGGCAGATGCAGATATTTACATACCTTATCACAATCCGCCATTGCCTGTATCAGCTCATCGGACAAATCCTTCGGGTGAGAGGTCATGAAACGAATCCGTTCAATCCCCTCCACCTCGTTCACCATCCGCAGAAGCTCTGCGAAGGAAACGGGTGTTTTCAGATTTTTGCCATAGGAGTTTACATTCTGCCCCAGCAGCATGATTTCCCGCGCGCCCGCGTCCCGGAGACGTTTGCACTCGCCCAGAATGTCGTCCATCTCGCGCGAGCGCTCGCGGCCGCGCACGTAGGGCACGATGCAATACGAGCAGAAATTGTTGCAGCCGTACATGATGTTGACGAAGCCGAAATACGGGTTCGAGCGCTTCTCCGGCAGTCCCTCGCAGATGGTTCCGCCGGTGTCCAGCACCTCGAACACCTGCACGCGGTCGCTCAGCACCTTTTCCAGATATTCCGGGAACCGGTACGCGTTGTGCGTGCCGAACACCAGATCGATAAAGGGATACTGGTGAATCAGCGATTCCGCCATGCCTTCCTCCTGCGTCATGCAGCCGCCCACGCAGATGATCAGCTCGGGCTTGTCCTTTTTCAGCTCCTTCAGCCAGATCACGTTGCCCAGCGCCTTGTTCTCGGCGTTTTCGCGCACGCAGCAGGTGTTGTACAGGATCAGATCCGCTTCCTCGCGCGTCGCGGCCTCGGTGAAGCCCATTTCCGTCAGCATGCCCGCCAACGTTTCACTGTCGCGCACGTTCATCTGGCAACCGAGCGTCACGATGTGATATTTTCTTCCCGCGGGCAGCATGCCGCGCACGCGAGCCATGATTTCCTTCTGGCGGAGGATTTCTTCTTCGGGAACCCGGCGCGTTTCGTTATTCATGCTCTTCCTCTCCGATTCTCCTTGCGCCCTTCGGCGGCACATCCGTGCGCGCGGGCGCGATTCTGTATTCGGTATCGTTCAGCCCGTCGTCCGAAATCGCGTAGGCGACGCCGGACAACGCGCGCTTCGTCTTGAATATGGCCTGATAGACCCGGCGGGAGACCGTCAGAAGCACGCAGCCCTCGCTTCCGGAGGACAACCGCCACTGCGCGTCGGTCAGCGCGTCCTCGGCGCAAGCCTCGGGCGAATGTACCTTGCCGGACGCGCCGCACACCGGGCACGGCGACAGGTAATACGTCTCCGGCGGCTCGCGGCGGCGCTTGCGGGTCATTTCAACCAGCCCAAGCCCCGTCATGCCCACCAAGTTCGTGTGCGCCCGGTCGGCCTTCAGCGCGTCGCGCAGAATCTGAAGCAGCGCTTCCCCGGCCTTCGCGTCCTTCATATCGATAAAATCGATGATGATGATGCCGCCGATGTCGCGCAGCCGCAGCTGATGCGCGATCTCCGCCGCCGCTTCTGCGTTCAGCTTGAACGCGGTTTCCTCAAAATCCGCCTTGCCGACGAATTTTCCCGTGTTCACGTCGATGACCGTCAGCGCTTCGGTGCGGTCGATCACCAGATAACCGCCGCTTTTCAGCCATACGCGCCGCTCCAGCGCCTTTTCCAGCTGCGACTGCACCTGCGCGCGCAGGAACAGCGGCCGCGCGCCCGCATCCAGCACCGCGCGGACATTGCCGTCCGGCGCAAGCTGCTGAAGCGCCGCCCTGCCCTTTTCAAAGGCGGCTTCGTCCTCAAACACAACCTCGTCCACACCGCGCCCCAGCGCGTCTCGAATGGCGCGGTACACCAGATCGTGGTCGCGCGTCAGAAGCCGCGGCGCCTTCACGCATGCCGCGCGTTTGGCAATCTCGTCCCAGTCGCGCTTCAAAGCGCCCACGTCCTCCGCGAGCGCGTCCTCGTCCGCGCCCTCGGCGGCGGTGCGCACAATCATGCCCATGCCCTCCGGGCATACGCGCGAAGCCAGCGAACGCAGCCGCGCGCGCTCCTCCTCAGACGCGATGCGCCGGCTGATACCAATGAAGTCCACCGTCGGCAGAAGCACGACCAGCCGCCCCGGCAGCGTCACATACCCGGTCACGCGCGCGCCCTTGCTGCCGCCGGGCACCTTCACAATCTGCACCAGCGTTTCCTGCCCGCGCTTTAAGCGCTTTTCAATCGGCTGCCCGCTGACGCGCGCCTTCACCCGCTCCGCGTCCGTTCCGAAATCGGAGGACGCGAACGCGAAATCGTCCGCGGCCAGAAAGGCGTTTCTGTCCTCGCCAATGTCGATAAACGCCGCCTGCATGCCCGGCAGCACGTTTTCCACGCGCCCCAGATAGATATTGCCAACGTCGCCGCCGCCCGCCTCGCGCTCCACGGAGAATTCGTTCAGCACGCCGTTCTCCATCAGCGCCACGCGCGTTTCGCCTAGGCGCGTTTCCACCAGAAGCCGCCCCGCCATATTACAGCTCCATCAGCGGCGCGGGCTTGCCCTGCGCGTTCAGCCCCAGAAGCTTCGTGCGCAGAATCCGCACCTCCGGCGTTTCAATCCCCGCCAGCTTCGACAGGGAATTCAAAAGCAGGTCGGGCTTCAGTGTGTCCGTCTCCGTCAGCATCAGCCGCATGACCAGCGCCGTATCGTCCGACGTAAGCGACACGCACAGCGGACGGATGTCGATCTCCCGCTCGCCGGACTTCGTCTTTCGCACGGCCATCACCCGCTCGGAAAACAGAAACTCCCGCGCGCCGTTCTTCAGCGCTTCAAAGTTCTCCGCCGGCGTTACGCGGTAATCGGCCATCTTCACCAGCGCCATCATGCTGGGGTGCCTGTCATCCACGTAGCGCACGGAATACACCGGCATTTCCTCCGGCAGCGCGCCGCGCATGCGCGCAAGCGCCTCGCGCTCGGGCACGTGCTTGGTGAACTTGATGTCCAGCACTTCGTATTCGCTTTCCCAGCCCATGGCCAGCGCGGACGCGAAGCTCATCACGGGATGCGGATTAAAGCCCTGCGAGAACGCCACCGGCAGCCCGGAGCGGTTCAGCGCGCGCTGCATATACCTTTGCAAATCCAGATGCGACACAAAGCGTAGCCGGTCAAGCTTGCCGAACCGAAATACGCACCTCATCTGCACGCCCCCTCATATCGCTTCATTCCGCAGCCGACGCACCCCTTGCGGCAGTCGTGCGTAATCTCGGCCTTCTGCGCCTTTTCCCATTCGCGCTTTAAAAACTCCATGCTCACGCCGCAGTCCAGATGCGCCCACGGCAGCACTTCATCTATATCTCTCGCGCGCAGCGCGTAGAAATTGGGATCGATGCCGGTATCCTTGAACGCCTGCGTCCACTTGTCATTGTCGTAGAATTCCGTCCAGCCGTCGAACTCGCACCCGAGCTCCGACGCGCGCGCGAGCACCTCCGCGCACCGGCGGTCGCCGCGGGCGAACACGGCTTCGATGTAGCTCACGTCGGATTCGTGATATTTGAAGTCCACGCCCTTGAGCTTGGAAATCTCCGCCTTCAGCATCTTCTGCCGTCTCTGCACCGTTTCCTTGTCCAGCTGGGCTGCCCACTGGAACGGCGTGTGCGACTTGGGCACGAACACCGACGCGGAAACCGTGATGCGCAGACCCGGCGAGCGTTTTTCCTTCGGCACGGAGAAATAACACTTTCGCACCTTCGCCGCCAGATCGGCAATGCCCAGCACGTCCTCGTCCGTCTCAGTCGGCAGACCGATCATGAAATACAGCTTCACAGCGCTCCAGCCCTCTTCGAAGGCGTCAGTCACCGCGCGCATCAGGTCTTCCTCGGTCACGCCCTTGTTGATCACGTCGCGCAGGCGCTGCGTTCCGGCCTCCGGCGCGAGCGTCAGCGCGGTCTTGCGCACCTTCTGGGTTTCCTTCAGCGTGTCCTTCAGGAACGCGTCGATGCGCTGGGACGGCAGCGAAATCTTCACGCGCCGCTCCAGAAAGCGCGTCACCATCTCGTGCGCCAGCTCGGGCAGGCAGGAATAGTCGCCGCTGGAAAGGCTCATCAGCGAAATCTCGTCAAAGCCGGTGGCGTTCACCAGCTTATCGGCGATTTCCAGAAGCCTTTCCCCCCTGCGCTCGCGCCCCGGCCGGTAAAGCATCCCCGCCTGGCAGAAGCGGCAGCCGCGCGTGCAGCCGCGGAAGATTTCCAGCATGATGCGGTCGTGCACCACCTCGCCGTAGGGCACGATCAGCTTGTCCGGATAATCGGCGGCCGTCAGATCGTTGACCAGCGCCTTATACACCAGCGGCTTCGCGCCGGAGCCCTCCTTCGGGGTCACGGCGTGAATCGTACCGTCCTCGTTGTACGTCACGTCGTACAGACTGGGCACATACGCGCCCTCGACCTCCGTCGCCGCGCGGCGCAGATAGTCCTCGCGGGGCTTGCCGCTCTCGCGCCAGCTCTTCAGAAGGTCGACCGTCTGGTGAATCGCGCGCTCGCCGTCGCCCAGCGTGAACACGTCCACAAACGGCGCCAGCGGCTCCGGGTTAAACGCGCACGGACCGCCGCAGATCACGAACGGGCCGCCGGTTCTGTCCTTCGAATACAGCGGAATCCCCGCCAGCTTCAGCGCGGCAAGGATGTTCGTGTAGCTCATTTCATATTGAAGCGTGATGCCGAGAATGTCGAATTCGCCGACCGGCGTGCGCGTCTCCAGCGAAAACAGTGGAACGCCCTCCTCCTTCATCAGCGCTTCCATATCCGGCCACGGCGAACACACGCGCTCGCAGTAGGTGTCCACGCGGCGGTTCAGCGTGTGATACAATATTTTCATGCCCAGATGAGACATGGCGACCTCGTACACGTCCGGAAACAGGAACGCGTACCGCACGTCGACGCTCTTCGGATCCTTTTTCTCGCTGCCAAACTCGCAGCCCAGATAGCGCGACGGCTTCTGCACCCGGCTCATCAGGCGGTCAATTTTCTGAGAAAGCTCCAAACCCATTCCTCCCGAAAACACAGATATACCCATTACATTCTATCACGATTTTATCCGACTTTCGAGGTGGGATTGTTAAACTATTTACGCGCGGTCGGTTTTTTATGGGACGATATTGACGAATCCGCCGCGCGTCCTGTATAATCGAGCCAATTCGCAAAGAGGAAGGATGTCTATGTCCATCAAGACCGCGCCAGACCGCGAAACCCTTGAAAAAATCGCTTCTCAGATTCCCACGCCCTTCCACCTGTATTCGGAAGCGCGGCTGCGCGCGCGCGTGCGCGCCTTTCTTCGCGCGTTTTCGTGGAACGAGGGCTTCCGCGAGTACTATGCCGTAAAGGCCTGCCCCACGCCGGGCGTGATTCGCATTCTTCAGGAGGAAGGCTGCGGCGTGGACTGCGCGTCGGAATGCGAGCTGATGCTCGCCGAGGCGATGGGCTTTTCCGGCGACAAAATCATGTTTTCCTCCAATGAAACGCCCCGCGGCGAGTTTGCCTACGCGCGCCGGCTGGGCGCGATCATCAACCTGGACGATTACACGCTGATTCCGTCGCTGGCCGCCGAGGAGCCGGTGCCCGAGCGCGTGTGCCTGCGCTTTAATCCCGGCGGAGAATTCCGCCTCGGCAATGCCGTGATGGGCGCGCCGGGCGAAGCGAAGTTCGGCATGACGCGCGAGCAGCTCACGCTGTCCGTGCGCGCGCTTCAGAAAATGGGGGTAAAGCAGTTCGCACTGCACGCGTTTCTGGCCAGCAACACCGTGGATTCGTCGTATTACCCCACGATGGCGCGCCTTCTGATGACCACCGCGCGCGAGCTGCGCGAGGAAACCGGCGCGGAATTTTTCATGATCAACCTGTCCGGCGGCATCGGCATTCCATACCGTCTCGACCAGCAGGATACCGACATTGCGCTGGTCGGCCGCGGCGTGCGGGAAGCGTTTGAGGAAATCTGCGTGCCCGCCGGGATGGGAAACATCCGCATCGCCGCCGAGCTCGGGCGCTATATTTCCGGCCCCGCCGGATGGCTCGTGACCCGCGCCATTCACGAAAAGCATACCCACAAGGAATACATCGGCGTGGACGCCTGCGCCGCCGACCTGATGCGCCCCGCCATGTACGGCGCGTACCACCACATCACAATCGCCGGAAGGGAAGCCGAAGCGCCGGTTCAGAAATACGACGTGGTCGGCTCTCTGTGCGAGAACAACGACAAGTTCGCCGTCGACCGCATGCTGCCGCGCGTGAACATGGGCGATCTGCTCGTCATCCACGATACCGGCGCGCACGGCCGCAGCATGGGCTATAACTATAATGGAAGGCTCCGCAGCGCGGAGGTGCTTCTGAAGGAGGACGGCTCCTTTGAGCTCATCCGCCGCGCCGAAACGCCCCGCGACTACTTCGCCACGCTGGACTTCACCGGCATTCTGGACGGCGTTCTGAAAAGCCACCGCTGAGCCGCGCAAAGACGCTTCCGAAGGCAGACATTCCGCGTTCTGGAAAGCCGCCGCTGAGCGATTATACCGCGTCCTGCCGAAGCCGCGTCAGAATTTTCTTTTCCAGCCGGGACACCTGTACCTGCGTAAGCCCCATGATCCCGGCCACGTTCGTCTGCGTCAGGCTTTTGAAATACCGAAGCGTGAGCAGCGTCCGCTCCTTCTCGTCCAGCGAAGCCATCAGCTTCTCGACGAGAAGGTTTTTTTCGACCTTTTCAAACGGATTCACGCCCAGCGTGTCCTCCAAACGCAGATCGCCCCCGTCCAGCGGCTCGGACAGCGAGCGCACCGTCTGGTTCGCGCCCAGCGCCAGCACCGCGTCCTCGCGCGACAGCTTCAGCTCCGCGCAGATTTCCTCCAGCGTCGGGTCGCTCCCGGTTTCCTCGCGGCGGCGGTTCACGAATTCCAGCGCGCGCTTCGCGTTTTCCTTGATGGTGCGCGACACGCGCATCTGCCCGTCGTCGCGCAGAAACCGGCGAATCTCGCCCATGATCATCGGCACGGCATAGGTAGAGAACTTCACGCCGTAGCTTTCGTCAAAATTCCGCACCGCGCGAACCAGCCCCAGCCGCCCCAGCTGATACAGATCCTCGTATTCCCGCCCCTGCGTTTTCAGGCGCTTTACCACATAGTGCACCAGCGCGTCGTTGTCGCGCACCAGCTTCTCCATCGCGGCGGCGTCGCCCCGCTGCGCCTCGCGAATGCACTCGTATACATCCTCGATCAAGCCTCCTTCGCGGCGGGCCTGCCGCTTTCCAGCTGCTTGTACAGCCGAACCGTCGTGCCGGAACCAACCTTGCTCGCCACGTCGATGGAATCCATAAAGCTTTCCATCACCGTAAATCCCATGCCGCTGCGCTCAAAGCCGTCCACGCTCGTCCAGAACGGCTGCATCGCCTGCTTGAGATCGGGAATGCCCACGCCGTTGTCGGTGATGTCCACGGTCAGAAACTTTCTGTCCGTCAGCGTCGCGCGCATGCGCACCGTGCCCAGCTTGCCCTGATAGCCGTGGATAATGGCGTTCGTCACCGCCTCGGACACGGCGGTCTTCACGTCGCTCAGCTCCGACATTGTGGGGTTCAGCGGCAGAAGAAACGCGCTGATCGTCAGCCGCGCGAAGCCTTCGTTTTCGGGAACCGACAGAAAATCCACCTTGATTTCGTTGACGATGCTCATTTGCTCTCCGTCCTTTCCTCGTTTTTGATGATCTGGCCAAGCCCGGACATGCGGAACACGCGTTCCACCGGCTGCCGCATGCCGCGCACGCGCACGCCGCCGCCCCGCCGCTTCATGAACTTGTATCGGCCGATCATCATGCCGATGCCGGACGAATCCATAAACCCCACCTCGCTTAAATCAAACACCACGACCTTCGCGTCCGTCTTCAGAACCGTCGCGTCGATCGTGTTTCGAATCCGCTCCGCCATGCAATGATCCAGCTCTCCCTGCGGCGCGACCGTGAGCACCCGGGATACGTCGTCAAACTGCAGCATACAAAAACCATCCTCCCGTTTTTGACTGGAAGGATGGTTCGCGATTTTCCCGTGCGCCGCCTGTTTCGGAAGCAGGGATTCTTGCGCGAATCCTGCAAATCGTCCGACAGCCGCCCGCGCGGTTTTTCGCCTTTTTCGTCGAGCGTCCTCCTTCGCCGCTCGAACAGACGCTCGCCGCCTGTGAGAACGTCCTTCCGAATGCTCTGATCACCTCCTTTCCCGCTGAATACTTTCAGCGCGGGCTTTCCGCGGCTTCCTCCCGAAGCGCCGCCAGCACGCCGTCCACCGCCGCTTCGTCCAGCGCTTCGTCCGCGAGCAGCCGCTGCGCGAGCGTTCGAAGCGTATCCGCATGCGCGCTGAGCAGCGAAAGCGTCCGCTCATACAGCTCCTCGAGCAGCCCGTGCGCGTCCGCGCCTGTCTCCGCGCCGCAGCCGTATTTCTGAAGCACATTTTCCGCAGCATACAGCCTGCGCCCCATGCCCATCTCCCCGGCCATCTGACAGGCCAGCTCCGTGGCACGCTTCAGATCGTTTGACGCGCCGCCGGTCACGCCGCCCTCGCCCGCGTACAGCGTCTCCGCCGCGCGCCCGGCCAGCAGAACGCAGATGCGGTTTTCGAGGTCGCCGCGCGTGTACATCGTCTTTTCCGCCGGAATCGACAGGTTGTACCCCGCCGCCCCGTTTCCGGACGGCACGATGCTCACCCTGCGAATGCGATCCTCCGGCGCGAGAAGCCGCGATATCACCGCGTGCCCGGCTTCGTGCAGCGCAATCAGCCGCCGTTCCTCCTCGCTCATGCGGATGCTCCGGTCGCTGCCCGCGACCAGTGTCAGGTACGCCGACTCGATATCCGCTTCGCAGATTCGCTCCGACCGCCGCCGCGCCGCGCAGATCGCGGCTTCGTTCAGAAGATTTTCAAGCGACGCGCCCGAGAACAGCACCGTGCGCGCGGCGAGGTCGGACAGATCGACGTCCGCGTCCATCGGCTTTCCGCGCGCGTGAAGCCGAAGAATCTTCTCCCGGGCGTCCCTGTCCGGCATGGCTACCTCGATGCGCCGGTCAAACCGGCCCGGCCGCAGAAGCGCTGGATCGAGCATCTCCGCGCGGTTCGTCGCGCCGATGACGATCACGCCCTCCGCCGGCCGGAAGCCGGACATCTCGCCCAGCAGCGCGTTCAGCGTCTGGTCGCGCTCGTCGGAGGAATTCGCGCCGCGCGAACGCCCCAGCGAATCGATTTCGTCAATGAAAATCACACATCTTCCCAGCTTGCGCGCCTTTTTAAACGTGTCGCGCACCCGGCTCGCGCCGACGCCCACATACATCTCCACAAAGTCCGAGCCGTTCATCGCCAGAAACGGAACCCCTGCTTCGCCCGCGAGCGCGCGCGCCAGCAGCGTCTTGCCGGTGCCCGGCGGGCCGTAGAGCAGCACGCCGTGGGGAATCCGCGCGCCCAGCTTCGCGTAGGTCTCCGGGTGCCTCAGAAAGTCCCGCAGCTCCCGCAGGCTCGAAAGCGCTTCCTCGTTGGCGGCCACGTCTTCGAAGCTCGCGCCGCCCTCCGGCTTCACGGGCGCGGCGTTCGGCGTCGCGAGCGCGCGTCCCGGCACGGGCTCCCGCGTGAAAAGCGCGGCAAACAGGCACAGAATCGCCATGCCCGACAGCGCATAGAACAGCCAGCCTGCCGTCGCGTCGCTCCGCACGGCCGCCGCAAGCAGAAACAGCGCCGCCGCAAAAATGGAAAATTGTCTCCGCCGTTTCACCATAAACCCTCCCATTTCGTTTTTGTAATTATAATCTACAGACACCGCCCGCGTCCACGAACAAGTTCTGGCAAACGCATACTTCGCGCGCGTCCCGGGCAGAATATGGAAAAAACGGGAGGCTTCCATGAAGCGTTTTATACTTGTTTTCGCCATGCTTCTGCTGGCCGCCGCGCTCGTAGGCGCGGTGCTGATGGACATTCCTTCATGGGAAAAACTGAATCTTGAGAAAATCACAAACGCGGACGCATCGAGCGTGCTGCTGACTGCGGACGGCGCTCCGTTCGCGCGCCTGCGCACGGCGACCGCCGGGGAGAAGCTGCGCGCGGACGAGATTCCCGAAACCGTCCGGCAGGCGTTTCTGGCCGCGGAGGACAGCCGGTTCTACGAGCACCCCGGCGTAGACGTTCGCCGCATGCTTGGCGCGCTCTGGCGCAACCTGCGCACGTTCTCCTTCCGGGAGGGCGCGTCCACGATCACGCAGCAGCTTGTGAAGCTCACGCACCTGTCCGGGAAGAAGACGATTTCCCGCAAGACCAACGAAATCGCGCTCGCGCTTCAGCTGGAACGCCGGATGAGCAAGGATGAAATCCTCGCCGCCTACCTGAACACGGTCTATTTCGGCGAGGGCGCGTATGGAATCGAAAGCGCCGCGCAGACCTATTTCGGCAAGAACGCCGCCAGCCTGAACGCCGCCGAGGCCGCCCTGCTGGCCGGCATCGTCAAGGCTCCCAGCGCCTGTTCGCCGTTTGAGAACCCCGCGCAGGCACGGAAGCGCCGCACCTACGTGCTTTCGCGCATGGAGGAGCTCGGCTATCTGTCGGAAGACGAAGAAGCGAACATGCGGGCGCTGCCCCTTCCGGAAACGCGCTTCTCGGAAGCCGACGAATACCCATGGTACCGCGACGAGGCGCTCCGCGAATCCTGTGAGCGGCTGAACGTATCCGCGGACGAGCTGCTTTCCGGCGGCTACACGATTTTCACGGCTTTGAACCCCAAGGCGCAGACGTCGGCAGAAACGTTGTTTGAAAGCGCGTCCGCCTTTCCCGCCGACGCGGCGGACGGCACAAAGGCGCAGGCGGCGTTCTGCGCCGTCGACCCGCAAACCGGCGCAATTCGCGCGCTCGTTGGCGGGCGGAATTACACCGTTCGCCGCGGGCTGAACCGCGCCACCCAGTCCCGGCGGCAGCCCGGCTCGGCGTTTAAGCCGGTATCCGTGTACGCTGCGGCGGTCGACGCGCTGGGGCTTTCCCCCTCCTCCATCCTCGACGACTCCCAGCGCACGTTCGACGGCCAGTATACCCCCGCGAACGCGGGCGGGAAATACCATGGTCTCGTCACCATGCGCACGGCGCTGTCGCATTCCTATAACGCCGCCAGCGTGTCGCTGATCGAGTTTACCGGCATCGATCTGGCGCGGGAATACGCCCTGCGCATGGGGCTGCCGCTTTCAGACAGCGACAACTATCTTTCGCTGGCGCTGGGCAGCCTGACCTATGGCGTAACGCCCGCGGAACTGACGGCGGCCTACGCCGCGCTCTCCAACGGCGGCCGCGCCGTTCAGGCGCACACCGTCGAGAAAATTCTCGATCGAAACGGCCGCACGGTCTATGAATTCACCCCGCCGCTGCGGCGTGTCATGACGGAGGAAAGCGCCTACCTCATCACCAGCATGCTGACCACCGCCGCCACGTCCGGCAGCGCCTCGGCGCTTTCGCGCAGCGGCGTAAGCATCGCGGGCAAAACCGGCACGGCCGCCTGTTCCGCCGCGGGCAACCGCGACATCTGGACGGTCGCCTACACGCCCGACCTCGTCGCCTGCGCGTGGATGGGCTTTGACAACACCGACGAAAAGCACATGCTTCCGGCAAGCGAGGGCGGCTCCGGGAAGCCGGCGCGGCTGCTCGCCGCCTTCTTCCGCGAAAACGCGTCCGGCGCGCGCTTCTCCGTGCCGAACGGCATCACGACCGTGCGGCTGGACAGGCAGCTTCTGAACGAGGGGCACGTGTCGCTGCTCGCGCCCGCCGACGCGCCGCAGGCGCTGACGGTCAGCGAGGTCTACGTGCGCGGGCACGAGCCAACCCGACTGTCCGACGCGTTCGACACGCCGGATACGCCCGGCGCGCCCGTGCTCGAGCGCCTGCCCGGCGACCTTGTTCGCGTCCGCGCGGAGGACGATTCGGGCGCGGACGTGGATTACCTCGTCGTTCGCCAGACCGCGGAGGGACGCGAGATCCGCGCCGTGCTGACCGCGGAAGCGCCGAGCTATGAGGAAGCAATCGAGCCCGGAGACCTCGCCTACGCCCTGATCGCGCGCAACCGCCGACTCTATGAAGCCGGCGTCACGCGCCTGAGCGACGTCGGCCCGTTCGCATCCCTTCCCGACGAACCCTCGCTGGCGCAGAAAATCCGCTCGTTCTTCGCGCGATAGATTCTTTGAAAAAAACGGGAGACTCAGGAGGTTTGCATTCCTCTCGAGTCTCCCGTTCATTTTTCCGAAAATCGGAGCGCGGCTCACCCGAACCGCGCCCCTTTTCGTCATTTCACATTCACAAATTCCAGCTTGTCCCCGTCCGGCAGCACGCGCACCTTCTCGCCGGTCTGGATTTCGCCGGTGAGGATTTCCTCGCTCAGCGCGTCCTCCACCAGCCGCTGAATCGCGCGGCGCAGCGGGCGCGCGCCGTACTGAAGGTCGTACCCCGCGCGGGCGACGGTTCGCGCCGCTTCGGGCGTGATTTCGAGGTCGATGCCCCGCTCCTTCAGGCGGCGGGCGACGTTGTCCATCATCAGCATGGCGATTTTGTCGATGTGCTCCTGTTCCAGCGAATGGAACACGATGATTTCATCCACGCGGTTGATGAACTCCGGCCGGAAGATTTTCTTCACCTCGCCCATGATCGATTCCTTCATCGCCTCATAGCTGCGTTCGTCGTCAAAGGCCGAGCCGAAGCCCACGGCGCGCTGACGGCCGATGGCATGCGCGCCCGCGTTGGACGTCATTACCACCACGCAGTTCTTGAAGTCCACAATGCGCCCCTGCCCGTCGGTCAGGCGGCCGTCCTCCAAAATCTGCAGAAGAATGTTGAACACGTCCGGATGCGCCTTTTCCACCTCGTCCAGCAGCAGGATGCAATAGGGCTTGCGGCGCACCTTTTCGGTCAGCTGGCCACCCTCCTCATAGCCCACGTAGCCAGGCGGCGAGCCGATCATGCGCGACACGGAATACTTCTCCATATACTCGGACATGTCGATGCGAATCAGGCTATCCTCGTCGCCGAAAAGCGCTTCGCCCAGCGCCTTGCACAGCTCCGTCTTGCCTACGCCCGTGGGGCCCAAGAAGATAAACGAGCCGATGGGTCGGTTGGGATCCTTGAGACCGGCGCGGGCGCGACGGACGGCGCGGGCAACCGCTTTGATCGCTTCATCCTGCCCCACGACGCGCTTATGAAGGATTTCCTCCATGTGCATAAGCCGCGTGGCCTCATCCTCCGTCATGCGCGTGACCGGAATGCCCGTCCACAGCGACACGATTTCAGCCACCTCTTCCTCGCCCACGGTTTCCACGCGTTCCTCGCGCTTCAGCTCCCAGTCGCGGCGCGCGTCCTCCATTTCCTTCAGCAGGCGCTTCTTCTGGTCGCGCAGGTCGGCGGCCTTCTCAAAATTCTCGTCCTTTACCGCCTGACGGGTTTCCTCGTCCAGCTCCGCCACGCGCTTTTCCTTTTCCTTCATGTCCGGCGGCGCGGCGAACGTGCGGATGCGCACGCGCGACGCGGCCTCGTCGATCAGGTCGATCGCCTTGTCCGGCAGGAAGCGGTCGGTGATATACCGGTCGGACAGCATGACCGCCGCGCGGATGGCTTCGTCGGTGATGTGCACCTTGTGGTGATTCTCGTACCGCTCGCGCAGACCCATCAGAATCTCGACGCTTTCCTCCTTCGTCGGCTCGCCCACCATGACCGGCTGGAACCGGCGTTCCAGCGCCGCGTCCTTTTCAATATATTTGTGATACTCGCGCAGCGTCGTCGCGCCGACGCACTGCATCTCGCCGCGCGCCAGAAGCGGCTTCAGAATGTTCGCCGCGTCGATCGCGCCCTCGCTCGCGCCCGCGCCCACGATCGTGTGAAGCTCGTCGATAAACAGAATCACGTTGCCCGTGCGTCGAATCTCCGCCATGGTGTTTTTGAGACGCTCCTCAAACTCGCCGCGATACTTCGCGCCCGCCAGCATGCCGGGCAGGTCGAGCGAGACCACGCGCTTGCCGCGCAGAATCTCCGGGATGTTCCCGTCGTTAATCTTCTGCGCCAGCCCCTCGACGATGGACGACTTGCCCACGCCGGGCTCGCCGATCAGCACCGGGTTGTTCTTCGTGCGGCGGGACAGAATCTGCACGATGCGCTCGATCTCCTTCGCGCGCCCGATTACCGGGTCAAGCTCCCCGTTCTTCGCCGCGCGCGTCAGGTCGCGGGCGTAGGCGTCCAGCATCGGCGTGTCCGATTCCTCCGCCTTCCCGTTTCCCTCGCTCGGCGCGTTTTCCGGCTTGCGCGAACGACCCAGCGCGCGCAGAAGCTCCTCGCGCGCCTTGTTCAGGTCTACGCCCATCTTCACAAGCGCGTGCGCCGCCACGCCGGCGCGCTCGCGCATCAGTGCCAGCAGAATATGCTCGGTGTCGATCGCGTCGCTGCCGAGGTCGCGCGCTTCCCGCGCGCTCATCTCCAAAACCGTCTTGGAGCGAATCGTGTAATTCAACGTCTTGGCCGGTGCTTCGTCCTCGCCCCGGCCGACAAGATCGATAATTTCGTTCCGGGCTTCCTCCAGTGTGATGCCGCCCAGCACGACGCCCGCCTTGCCCGGATCGTTCAGAACGCCCAGCAGCAGGTGCTCGGTTCCGATATAGTTGCGCCCCAGCATGGCCGCCTCGCGCTGCGCGGCCTCAAGCGCCCTGCGCCCGTGTTCATTGCATCTGGCAAACATTTCCTATCCTCCGCTTATTCCATGTGTTCGTCGTCGTCCATCAGCGCCGTGAGCCGCGTGCGAACCTCGCTGGCCCGCAGGAGCAGCCGGTCGCGTTCGCTCAGCTCGTCCCCAGCCAGCGCGTTCAGCGACGCGGGCTGCATTTCCAGCATCAGCCGGTCGATGCCCGGCACCGGAATGTTCAAAAGCCCCACGCCCGCGGCCATGCGCAGATCGGAATACATGCGCATGAACTCCCGCTCGTCCATCAGGCGCGCATTTAAAAGTATGCCCACCGTGCGCATCATTTTATCGGCAAATGCATCCTGATCGCGCTCAATCATGCGTTTGCGCTCCTCGCGCTCCTGCTCCGCCGCCTGCGCGCACACGGCGAGAAAATTCTGAACGATGTCGTCCTCCGACCGGCCGATTGCCGCCTGATTGGACATCTGATACAAGCATCCGTCGGCTTCTCCGCTTTCGCCGTACATGCCGCGCAGCGTGAAGCCCAGCTTTCCGACCGCCTGCGCCAGCGCGCCCATCCGCTTGGAAAGCGTGAGCGCCGGCAGGTGCAATATCGCGCTGGCGCGCATGCCCGTGCCCGCGTTCGTCGGCGACGACGTGAGGTAGCCCCACTTCGCGTCAAACGCGAAGGGTTCTGCCGCGCCCAGCCGGTCGTCGGCATGGAACGCCTTCTCCGCCGCGCGCTCCGGCTGGAGCCCGGGCAGCATCGCCTGAATGCGCAGGTGATCCTCCTCGTTCAGCATGACGGACACCGTTTCGTCATCCGAAACCAGCGCCGCGCCCGTTTCAGGCTTCGCGAGCAGATCAAGGCTGACCAGCCGCTTTTCGCTTAATACCTTTCGTTCGTTTTCGTCCAGCGAGGACATGCGCAGAAAGGTGAAGTGCTCGTCCTCGTCTCCGCAAAGGCGCGCCGCCGCGCGCTTGATGACCTCCTGCGCTTCCTCCGGCGCGATTTTCGCCTCAAACGGAAGGTCGGCGTAGTTTCGCGCCAGCCGCACGCGGGTGGAAAGGATGATGTCCGCTTCCGGCGCGGACGCGTACGCGTTACTCATCCGACGCTTCCTCCTTCCCGGCCTCCGCTTCTGCGTTCATGGCTTCCAGCTGCGCCGTCAGCGCGCGAATCTCGTCGCGCAGCGCCGCTGCGGTTTCGTATTCCTCCTCGGCAATGGCGCGCATCAGCTTCTGCTTTTTGCGGTCAATCGCCATCTTCACCGCCACCTTGCCGTCCACGCCGCCCGGCGCGCGGCCGGTGTGCTGCGCGTTTCCGCTCACGCGAACCAGCAGCTCCTCCAGCGGCTTGTGGAACGCGCGGTAGCAGTCGGCGCAGCCGAGCATGCCGCCCCGGCGAAATTCGGCGTAGGTCATGCCGCAGCGCGGGCACACCGCGTCAAACCGATCCTCTTCCTCGCTCTTCCGGTTCGCCAGCGCCTTTTCAAAAAAGCCGCCCAGCAGCCCTGCCAGCTCGCCCAAGTCCATGTTCGGCAGTTGCTTTTTATATTTCGTCATGCAGGTGGCGCACAGGTTGCGCTCCTGCTTTTCCCCGTTTACAAACGTCGTCAGATGAATGTTGGCGGGACGTACGCCGCACTCGTCACACATCATGTCCGCGTGTCCTCCTCCAGATTTCTGAATACCTGCGCTAACAGGTTGCGCAAAACCGACGCCCGCAAAACATCCTTCGCGCTCACCGGCAGCTGCAGCGCGTTTTTGGCCACCGCCGAGCGCATCAGAAGCGCTTCCCGGCGCGTGATCAGCTTGCGCTCATACAGACAGGCGATAATCGCGTTGGCGCTTTCCTCGTCGATCGACGTGCCAACCCGCTTCAAAAGCGTCTCCAGCATGTTGTCGTTCGCGCCCTGCGTCATGCGCACGATGCGCACATATCCGCCGCCGCCGCGCCTGGATTCAATGATATAGCCATGGTCCACGGAAAACCGGGTTGCCAACACATAATTGATCTGCGACGGCGCGCAGCCGAAGTGCTGCGCCAGCTCGTTGCGCTTGACCTCGATCTGCTTGTCCTCTTCCATCAGTTCCTTGATAAAATGCTCAATGGCATCGCTCAGCTGAGCCATAGCCATCCCTCCCTTCGAGGTTTTGACCTTCTTTGATCATTATACCTGCTTTTGTACCAAAAGCAAGCCTGCGCCGCGGAAATATCTGAAATTAACGAAATCTTATCAGATCATTCCGCCGCGCAGGCTTTCATGGAGCATGCGGCCGTCAGGCGTAGGCTTCAAGGTATCGGATCATCGCTTTCGCGGAAACGTGCGCCGCCCTTTCGGCGAACTCCGCGTAGGTCAGCGCCGCGCCGTCGTCCGCGCCGTCGCTGATGGCGCGCAGGATGCAGCAGGGAATTTCGTTCAGAAGGCACACATGCGCAATCGCGCCGCCTTCCATTTCGCACACGCTCGCGCCGAAGCGCTCCGCAATCGCGGCCTTCGCATCCGGCTCGGACACAAACTGGTCGCCGGAGGCAATCGCCCCGCGCACGGCGCGCGCGCCGGTGTCGACGAGCGCCCGCTCAAGATCGTCGCTCACGCGCTCGCTCAGCGGGAAGCGCAGCCGGTTCACCGTGGACACAAAGCCCTTTTCGTCGCCCAGTGCGCTGGTATCCACGTCGTGCTGCACGGCGTAGGTGCCAACCACCACGTCCAGCACATGAAGCGTCCGGTTCAGCGCGCCGCCCACGCCGGTGTTGATCATCACATCGGGATGATACAGAAGCGCCATCGTCTGCGCGCACACGGCCGCGTTCGCCTTGCCGATTCCGCATACCGCCAGCACCACGGGCTTCCCCGCGATGGCGCCGCTTAAAAACTCAATACCGGAAACGGTTCGGCGCTCGACGTTTTCCAGCCGCTCGGCCAGCAGCGCCATTTCAATCTGCATCGCGGCGAGAATGCCCGTCATCGCTCTTCCCCCTTCGGGTAGGCCAGCCCGCTCACCGGATAGCCCTTCACGGCCTTCAGATAGCGGCGGCACTCGGCCTTCGCCAGCTCCAAGTCCAGATTGATGTAATTGCCGCACTCCTTGCGGGACTTTCCGAAGATTTCGCCGTCGTAGGCGATAATCGCCTCAAGCACGCGCTCGATTTCACGAAGCACCTTCTCGTGGTCAGCGTCCCGCATCAAAAGGTAAAAGCCCGTCTGGCAGCCCATAGGGCCGAAGTAGATCACGTTTTCGCCCAGCTCGCCGTTGCGGATCATCGTGGCGAACATGTGCTCCACCGAGTGCATCGTGGCGTTGTCCATCAGGTCGCCCGTGTTCGGCACGCGCGTGCGCAGATCATAGGTTGCTACGTCCCCATCCACGCGGGACAGATAAATTCCGGGCACGATATAGTCGTGATCCACGGAAAAGCTCGCAATTCTTCTCATTCAGCACGCCCCCTTCACTAACATGGTCACAGCCTGCGCGGCAATGCCCGCGCCCTCGCCCTCAAAGCCGAGCCCCTCGGTCGTTGTCGCCTTCACGCTCACGCAATCAACCGGAATTCCCAGCGCCCGCGCGGTCGTTTCGCGCATCGCGCGGATATACGGCGCGAGCTTCGGCCGCTGGCAGATGATCGTCACATCCGCGCTGCCGACCCTGTAGCCCTTTTCGGCCACGCGATCGCGCACCGCTTCCAGCAGCTTCAAAGATGAGATTCCCAGATACCGGTCGTCGCTGTCCGGGAACAGATGCCCGATGTCGCCCAGCGCCAGCGCGCCCAGCATCGCGTCCATCAGCGCGTGCAGCGCCACGTCCGCGTCCGAATGGCCCAGCAGACCCTTCTCCCACGGAACCTCCACGCCCATCAGCACCAGCTTCCGGCCTTCCACCAGCCGGTGAACATCATAGCCCATGCCCACGCGCGGCGGACAGAGCCTCTCCTCGGCGCGCGCAAAATCCTCCTGTGTGGTCATCTTCACGTTCCTCCCGGCGCCCGGCGTGGTCACCAGCAGCACTGGCCCGAATCGCTTTTCATAGAGCGACGCGTCGTCGGTCGCCGCCACATTTTCCCGCTCCGCCCAGTCGTAGGCTTCCAGAATTTCGCCCAGACGGAAGCCCTGCGGCGTCTGCACCGCCCGAAGCGACGCGCGGTCGGGCGTGCGCACGGCAAAGCCCTGCGCGTTCGTTTCCTTCACGGTGTCGCTCACGGGCGTGGAAATCACCGCCGCGCCGAACTGAATAACGCCGTCCAGCACCGCGTCGATCATTTCCCGGGAAACGAACGGGCGCGCCGCGTCATGCACCAGCGCAAGGTCAACGTCTTCGGAAAGCGCCCGAAGGCCGTTGTGCGCGGAGGCCTGCCGCGTGCTTCCGCCCTTTACGACGCGCGCGACCAGCGGATTGCGCCCTTCACGCGCCGTCAGCTCCTCATACGCATTGAAATCGTCTTCTGAAAGCACCAGAACCAGCTCGTCGATGCATCCGCTGCCCGACAGCGCGTCCAGCGTGCGCGAAAGCACGCTGCGCCCCGCCAGCGGATAAAACGCCTTGTTGTAGCCCAGTCCGGCGCGCGCGCCGCGCCCCGCGGCCACAACCACACAGCCGACCTTCCGCCTGTCCTTCATTCGACCACCCGGAACATTCCCGCGGCCTGCGCCTTCACGGCATGCTCGGAAAGGCTCAGCACCTCGTATTTCGTTTCGTTCGTGCCGAAGCGCACGGTAAGGATGTCGCCCACCTTCACCTTCGCGCCGGGCTTGCCAGGACGGCCGTTGATCGACACATGCTCGGAATCGCACGCGTCGTTGGCCACCGAGCGGCGCTTGATGATGCGGGAAACCTTCAGAAACTTGTCCAGGCGCATCTCGCTCTGCGGCTCGCGCACCTCTTCCTTCTTTGCTGCCATTGCGTACTCCTTTTCAAAAAGAAGCGGACAAACGCTGCTCGCATCTGCCCGCAGGTATATCCATGCGTCTGTCAGAACGCTTCCTTAAAGGACTTGCCGGGCTTGAACACCGGCGTCTTGGACGCGGCGACCGTGACAGGTTCGCCCGTCGCGGGATTGCGGGCCTCGTGCTCCTCGCGCTCGCGCACGCTGAACGTGCCAAAGCCGACGATCTGCACCTTGTCGCCTTCCTTCAGCGCTTCCGTCACGCTGCCGAGGAACGCTTCCAGCGCGGCTTCCGCCTGCTTGCGATTCAGGCCGGATTTCTCCGCCATTTTCGCGATCAGATTCGATTTATTCATATCTCATGCCTCCATTCTTGCCTCATGAGGTCTTCTATGCGAATACATTTCTTCGTATGGAGAAAAATTCCTGCCGATTTTTCCGCTTCGGTACGATTTTACATTACTGCCGCGAATACTTTTCAATGAACGCTTCGCAGGCCTTTGAAAGCGCCTCTTCCGCGTCGATTCCATCCTGCTGCATCCGCGCCGCAAGCCGAAGCAGCTCGCCGCCCGCGCCCGATACGCCCTCGAGCGCCGCTTCCGCGCGGGACGGATCGTCCTCGCAGGCCTTCTTCCAAAGCTTCTGCGCCTTCAGAAGCGCGGGCAGCGCCTTCGCCACCGCGCGCATGCGATCCTCGGCGGAATGGAAGCCCTTCTCGTCGTTCTTCTTCTGATCCCAGATTTTCAGAACCTCGTCCGCGTTCGCCGCCTTTTCGCCGCCGAACACATGCGCGTGCCGCGCGATCATCTTGCGCTCCGCGCCGGTAAGCACGTCCGCCGCGTCGAACTCGCCGTGATCCATGGCAATCTGAATCTGCATCGCGGCCACGAACAGCACGTCGCCGAGCTCCTCGATCATGCCGTTCTCGTCGCCCTGCTCGATGGCGTCCATCAGCTCATAGGCTTCCTCCACGGCGGCGCGCTTCAGGCTCTCGTGCGTCTGCCTGCGATCCCAAGGGCAGCCGCCCATCGGCGAGCGCAGCCGCGCCGTCAGCGCCAGCAGGTCGCGGAATGTGCTTCGCTCGCGGCGCGTGAAATCCCTCTCGCCCCGCACAAGGCAGCCGCTTCGATGATCATAGGCCGACAGCCGGTCGAGCTCCGTGAGCGTAATTTCCGCCACGCCGCCGCCCGGCATCGTCACATACGCGGGCGCGTCCTCCGGATAGACCTCCATCAGGCGCAGCTTGACCTCGCCTGCCTGCATGCGGCTGTCCAGCTCCTTGACCACGCAGTCGTTTTCCGCCGACAGCTCCGCGCCGTCGATTTCCGACGCGGAAATCAGCGTCACAGGCCCCTCGGCGCGCGCCAGCAGCTCGCCAAACGCGCCCGCGCCGATCACGTTCACCCGCGCGCCCGTGCGGAACAGCGCCTTCACCGACTGATCCGCCTCATCCAGCACGGCGTACAGCACGTACTCGCCCTGCGCCTTCATCACCGCTTCCGCGGCCAGCTGCGCGTGCTCGTCAAAATCCTCTGCCGTCTCATAAAGCGCGTCCAGCGATTCATACGAAACGCCGTTTTCCTTCAGCCATTCGGCGAAGCCGCAGCGCTCCGTGTGCAAAATCACCCTGTCCGCTTCCCGCGCCGCCCGCGCGACCTCGAGCGTAAGCTCGTCCTTTTTCGTGCCCACGCACGCAACGGTAATTCTCATCTGCTTCCTCCGGTATGCGCATATGTGTCTGGAAAGCTCCGGGACTCCGGCCGTCACGCGCCGAATCCTTCTCCCGGAGCTCTCGCGTTCCCGTCCCTACTGCTCCATCTGGCGGCCGATAATCACCGCCGTGGTCTCCGCCACCTTCATATCCACCGCCGTCATGCGAACGCCGGACTCCCGCTCCGCCAGCATCAGACAGCCGACGATTTCGCCGTCCGCCAGAATCGGCGCGATGATCTGCCCGGTGTACTGCTCGGTCTGATCGCCCTGCACCAGCGGCAGCATGCGCTCGCCGTCGGACAGGTTCTTCATAACCGCCGTGCGTCCCTGCATGATGTTTTCCGTCTCGGCGCTCAGCGCCTTTTCAAACTGGTCGCGCTTGCCCGCGCCGGATACCGCGACCACCGCGTCGCGATCGCTGATCAGCGTCACGTGACCCAGCGTGCGATACAGGCTGTCGGTGTAGTCCTTGGCGATCGTGGCGATTTCGCCGATGGGCGAATACTTCTTCAGCACCACCTCGCCGTCGTGGTCGGTATAAATTTCTAGCGGGTCGCCCTCTCTGATGCGGAGCGTCCTTCTGATTTCCTTGGGAATGACCACGCGGCCAAGCTCATCAATTCTTCGAACAATACCGGTTGCGCGCATATCTGCATCCGTCCTCACCTTACATATTTCGCCTTTTCGTCGGCGCGAATGCTATTATCTGCATGATTCGTCAAATTATGCGCGCATGCCCGATGATTCTGTGAATGAACGCATTCATATGCGCTTCATTCACACTTTGTAGCTTCAAATTCGCGCTGAAACGCCTCGGCCTCGACGCGCGTAGGCATGGCCGAGCACGCGCCCTTTCGCGTAACGGCCAGCGCGGCAAAGCAGGCGGCGAAGCGCGCGGCGTCCATCAGCTTGTTTCCCTCCGCCAGCTTCGCGCACAGCGCGCCGGTGAACGCGTCGCCCGCGCCCACGGTGTCCACGGCCTTCACGACGGGACTTTCAACCATGCCGCATTCATCCTCGCCCGCGCAGTACGCGCCGCGGCTGCCCATCGTGATGACCACGCTCTTCACGCCAAGCTCCCGCATTTTCTCCGCGGCCTTCGCCGCGTCCGCTTCCGTGTTCACCGCAAGACCGCTGTAATATTCCGCCTCGGTCTCGTTGGGCGTAAACACGTCCACACCCTCGAAGAAGCCCTCCGGCACGGGGCCGAACGGCGCGGGATTCACGACCAGCGTCTTTCCGTGCTTCTTCGCCAGCCGCTTCAGCTCGTCCACAGCCTCCAGATTGGTTTCCATCTGTGTAAGCACGAGATCGGCCGACGCGATTTCCACCTCCGCCGCGCGCACATGCGCCCGTGACAGCTGGGCGTTCGCGCCCTGAACCACGACGATGCGGTTCTCGCCCGACTGGCCGTCCACCTCGATCAGCGCGCAGCCGGTGCCGTATTCGTCCATCTCCGCCACGTATTTTTCGCTCAATCCCTCGGACGCGAACTGCCGATGTGCGAAATTTGAAAAATCGTCCTTCCCGACGCCCGCGACCATCACCACGTCCGCGCCCGCGCGGTGCGCGCCCGTCGCCTGATTAAAGCCCTTTCCGCCCGGCCCCATCGACACGCTGCGGCCGAACACCGTTTCGCCGTTTCGCGGCAGACGCTCGGCATAGCCGGTAATATCCACATTAAAGCTGCCGACGACGACAATTTTTGCCTGCTTCATGCTCTTCCTCATTTCATGGGAAAAGCGGACACGCAAATGCCCGCTTTTCCAGACACAGTATAACCTCTGCTTACTTTTTGAACTGGGGCAGCCAGTCCTCGTTCTGCCTGAACATCTCGTCCACCATATCGCGGATCTCGCGCAGGCTCAGAACAGAAGCCGTGAGCGGATCGTAGCAGATGGCCTGATAGATCATGTCGCGGTCGCCCTCAATGCCGCCCTCGACGACCATTTCCTCGATCTGCGCGTTCGTGCCGCTGAGCAGCGCGCACTGCGGCGGCATCTTGCCCACGTGAATCGGCTCAAGGCCGCGCTTGCTGGCCAGCACCGGCACCTCGACGCAGCAGCCGTAGGGCAGGTTGTCGATCAGGCCAAAGTTGCGCACGTTGCCGTTGAACTTGAACAGCGTGCCGTCGCCGAAGATGGCGTTGAAGATGGACGCCGCGTATTCCTTGCCGCGCTCCAGCTCCACGGGCTTCTGGAACCACTCCTCAATCTGCGTTTTCCACGTCGTTTCGCGGTTGCGATACTCGCCCAGAATGTACGCGTACACGCCGGGATTCCAGCCCGTGCCGTGCGTGCAATACTTCTCGATCAGATCCGGGCGCTTTCTGAACCACGCGCAATACTCGCTGTTGTGGCCGGAGGACTCGGTTACGTAATAGCCCAGCGCAAGGAACATCTCGTTGCGCACAAGCTCTTCATTGTAGATTTCAGGATTCTCGGTAATCGCCTTCTTGATCAGCGGATACGCGTCCTTGCCGTTCCACAGGAACTCGGTATAGAACGCCTGATGGTTGATGCCCGCGCAGGTGTACTCGATTTCATTTTCCGGCGCGCCGATCCACTTGGCCAGCATGCTCGCGGTACCCTGCACGCTGTGGCACAGACCACTGGTGACGAGCTTCGGGAACCTGCCCTGAACCGCGCGGCACAGCATCGCCATGGGGTTGGTGTAGTTCAGATAAACCGCGTCCGGGCAATAGCGCTCGATGTCGGCGGCAATGTCCAGAATGGGGTTCACGGTGCGCAGATAGCGGAAAATGCCGCTGGGGCCGCGCGTGTCGCCCACGTTGGTATCCACGCCGTACTTCTTGGGAATCAGAATATCGTGCTGCCACACATCCACATCGCCGTGCAGAATCGTGGTCACAACGCCCTTCGCGCCCTTGAGCGCCTCGGCGCGATCCATCGTGGAAACCACCTTCGCCGGATAGTTTCCGGCCTCGACAATGCGCTTCACCGCACGGGTGATCGAATCCAGCCTTTCGGCGTTGATGTCCATCAGAGCGATTTCCGCATCGTTGAACGCGGGGAAAGAAAGAAGGTCACGAACGAGACTTCTGGTAAATCCAAAGCTTCCGGCGCCGATAAACGCGATCTTGTGTGCCATGAATGTCCCCTCCCGATTCATCCGTTTCCCGGATGTCTTCTCCCACATTATACCTGATGACGAACCCGCGCGCAAGTGTTAAAAGCAAAATACGCGCGCAAACCTGCTTTTTTGCTGAATTTCTGTATAATTTCATATGTCAAATAAAATTGATTTGCGAGGTGATTTTTTTGAAGTCTCTGCTTGCTCTGATTCTGTCTCTGTTCATGCTCGGCTCCGGCGGCAATGTGAAAAACGTCGTCATTCACGAGGTTTCCTCCGATATCTATTCGCAGGAGGAAATTTCCGCCGCCGCGCAGACCGTTCTGAGCGAGTTCGCCCGTTCGTGGAGCGGCTGCACGCTGACCGAAATCGGCTACGCGGGCGATGAAGCGGTCGGCCGGCATCAGGACTATCTCTCGCGCTACAACGTTTCCGACGTGATTGTTCTGCTTTCCACCTTCAATGTCGACGGCTCCGGCGGAGACGGTTCGCTGGAACCGAACAGCACCTGCAAAAACTGGAGCTGGGTGCTCGTCCGTCCAAGCGGCGGCAGCTGGCAGCTCGTCGATCAGGGATATTAAGGCATCACCGCACAATTCGGCGGCGCGTCGGGCGAAGTCTTTTCCGCCATCTGCGGCATGCAAATTTCTCGATTTACCTCCAGTAAACCTTCGAAATTTGCATTTGCATCTGACGAAAAATCCATTCGCCGGACGACCACCTCATTTGTGCGGCGCTGCCTTAAGGCTGCCGACAGTTCATAGACGGCCGTCATTATTCAAGACCCTCGATACGGCCGTGCGGGACGGTTTCAGCGCCATGAACGGCATGGTGGCCAAGCGCGAAGGGAAAAAGGTTCAGCTGCGCGCGGACTGGGAAACCGTGAAGAACGGCGTCATGGAAGAGGTCGTTCGGGCAAAGTTTTCGCAGAATCCCGATCTGCTCCAAAAGCTGCTCGATACGGGCGATCTTGAGCTGACGGAGGGAAACGGCTGGCACGACACCTACTGGGGCGTGGATGCGCGAACCGGCAAGGGAGAAAACCATCTGGGCAGGATTCTGATGAAAATTCGTTCAGAGCTCGGCGGCGCCGCGTACACGGAGCGCGTTCAGCGCCTTCGCGACGAGCGTGACAGCGAAAAGCAGTCCGAAGCCGCCGCGCTTCAAACGGCAATCGAGTCCGTTCAGGCGGAGCTGAACGCGCTGCCGACCTGCGATTTCACCGGCATGGAAATGCGGACAAAGGCCTTCGGACGCGTGAAAATCCTCCGGCAGGAAGAGAACCGGCTCAAATTCGAGGTGAACGGCGTTGAAAAGACGTTTGCCCTTCCGGCCTGTATCGCGCAGGGCTTCCTGATTCCGGACGAACCGGCTGTCATCGCCGCATTCCAGCGCAGACAGGAACTGGAAGAAAAGCTCAAATCGCTGCAAAAGAATGGACTTCCGAAATAAGTCATGCGTCCGGCAGTGGCAATTCCGGGTGAAGGGGTGACAACGCGTGTACATCCAAGATGTTCTGCGTTTCGATAAAAGCAGAAAGGAAGCCGAGCTTATCGTTTCGGACGGCGTATATGAAGTTCTTTGCTATGCGTATCCAGTTGATGCGGTCAAAACTGGAATGACAATCAGCGGACTATCGGGCTTCTCATGCACGAATATGGTGCGTGCCGCTGAACAGCGCTGCGCCGTATCAAAACTGCCGTCATATTTCGCTTACAACCTAACGGGAAAGCTGATTTCAAAGCAAGAGGGGATTGTTCAAGTCAATAACCTGAAAATCAGCTTGGATGCGCATATACCGAATGATCTATCCGATGGCGAATACATTTCCTTTGACGTTCTGCGTCTGGATTTGGATTAGTCCGTTTCCTTCACAAAGGCCGCTTCCCCGCACATCAAGGAAGCGGCCTTTCTGCAAGCAGAAAGCGCCTTTTGAACAAAAAAAGAAGCTCCGACTGTTTAACCAGCCGGAACTTTCAGGTGCCACCCGGATTCGGACCGGGGAATGAAGGTTTTGCAGACCTTTGCCTTACCACTTGGCTATGGCACCGGGCATAAGAAAAGCGGTAGACGAGACTCGGACTCGCGACCTCCACCTTGGCAAGGTGGCGCTCTACCAACTGAGCTACTACCGCAAACCGCAATCAAGCGTGATATATAATACCACATCATGGCATATAACGCAATACCTGTCGCGATTTTTTACATTCGAGCAAAAACAGGCTTCAGTACACGAAGCGAATCAGTTTATAGCTTGCGCGGTTGTCGAGGTCGGAAGCGAGTACCATGGCGAATCCGCTTCTGGAAGAGCGCTGATAGAGGCTCGCCGCCTGGCTGCCCGTCAGCTTCATGACGTCGTTGTTCCAGTCCTCTCCCTCGCCGTACACGTCAAAATACACGCGATACCAGTCGCTTCCCAGGTATTCCGCACTCGTTACAGACGCAAAGCCATCCGGCACGTGGCCGCCGGTCTCCTGCCAGTACAGATAGTCGCCGTCCAGATCGAGGTACCTCACGCGGATGTCGTCCACCGTAACGCCGAAGTACTTACGAAGCACGGGATTGATGTATTTTGTCGCAAGGCGAACGTTGTTGCCGTTCGCGTAATCTCCCCATTCCACCTTGCGGTTCTGATTGAACCAGATATGACTGGCTGCGAACTCCACCATGGCCGCCGGGCTCGCGTGATTCACGTCAAACACGCCCTCGCAGTAGTAGCTAAGGCTCGTCTCTGTGAAATTGCTGAGAAACAGGTTCATGTCGGCCCGCTGGCCATCCGTCAGCGTGACCGCGTGTCCATGCGTCGTCGCGTCGTCAAGATACCGGCGAAGCACGTAGCCCCGCCTGCCGTCCGCCCACACGCGCACGAACTCGCCGTTGTCATCCTCAAGGCACACGATCTTTTGGCCGAGAGGTATGCGCGCCAGCGCGTCCGCGCTCTTGGACGCCTCCTCTCGAAGCGTCACGTATTCCTTGCAGTTCACCACGCGCAGCTCGTCGCCCACCTCAAATTCGGCGGCCGCGCCCGCCGCCAGCGTCAGCGCCATAAGAACGACCAGTACTGCGATTCGCCTTTTATTCATCGAATCCCGCCCTTCTTTTTGTTTTTTGTTATTTTACCATAAAACGCCGACGATTTCAATCTTTTTTCCGTCCTTCCGCAATTTATAGAAGGAAAACGCGCGTCCGGCTCGAATATTCCTCTTATCACGAAAAGGAGATTTTCCGCCATGCAGCTGAATTTGAATCCATATCTTGAGGATATCGAAAGTCGCCTTGACGCAGCGGAGGAAGCGCGCCTGTGGGACGAATGGCTCGGCTGGACGCGCCACGAAAACGGCGTGAAGCCCTTTTTGCCGCAGCCGCGCACGGCCAGGCCAAGCGCACTGGAATGGCCGCACGTGAACATCAACGACGCGCTGGACGACGACGATCTCGCCATCTATCGCGAGCTTGAGGGCGTGAACCAGCGTCTCGCCGAGGGCTCCTGCCACATCCTGCGCGTTCGTGCGAACTACGGCGTGGGCAACATCGCGTCCGCCTTCGGCCCGGAGCTGTTCGTCATGCCCCGCGAGACGGACACGCTGCCGAACGTGCGCCCCTTCGGCGGAGAAGCCATGTACGCGCTGCTCGACCGCCCCGCGCCCGACCTTTCGTGCGGGAACTTCCCGAAAATCATGCGCATCTACGACCGGTTTGTGGAAATCGGCCGCAAATATCCGAAATTCGGCGCTTTCGTGCGTCTGGAGCAGCCCGATTTGCAGGGGCCGATGGACAACCTGGAACTTCTGTGGGGCAGTTCGGTCTTCTACGCGCTGTACGACGACCCGGACACGATCCACACGCTGCTTGGGCGCATCACAAATCTCATCGAGTCCGCGATGGACGAATGGCTGCGCCACTGTCCGAACGGGCGCGGCATTGCCACCTATTTCCGTCATGTGGAAAAGGGAGCCATCGCCCTGCGCGACGACAGCGCCATGAACCTTTCGCCGGACTTCTTCAGCGAGTTTATCGCGCCGTATGACGGCCGGCTTCTGCGCAAATACGGCGGCATCATGCACTTCTGCGGCCGAGGCGACCATTTCATCGAGCGGCTCGCGAAGCTCGAGGGCCTGAACGGCATCAACATGAGCCAGCCGCACCTGAACGACATGGACAAGGTGTTCGCCGCCACGATCGACAAGGGGCTGCATCTCTCCCTGTCCACGCCGTCCTTCGACATCGGAAAGCACGACGGCTCGAACCTTCTGTTCCTCGATTCGATGTAAGCCGCGTCAGGCTTCCCTGTTCAGCAGTTTCCACGCGTTTTCCGCAACCACGCGCTCCTCGTCGGCCGGGATCACGAACACAGCCGTTCGTCCCCGGCCGATCATGCGCTCGTTTGCAAGATTCTTTGACTCGTCGATTTCAACGCCGAGGAAGCCGAGCGACTCGCAGATTTCCCGCCGGGATGCCGCGTCGTTTTCGCCGATGCCGCCGGTGAACGCCAGCGCGTCCAGTCCGCCCATTTCCGCGGCAAACGCGCCGATATAGCGGCGCACATCGCTGGTGAACACGCGAATCGCCAGCGCCGCGCGCTCGTTCCCCCGCCCTGCCGCCGCGCGAAGGTCACGCATATCTCCGCTCATTCCCGCGATTCCGGCCAGACCGCCCTTCTTTTCAAGCCCGGCCAGAACCTCGTCATACGGCATGCCCTCGCGCAGAAGGAACGGCATGATATATGGGTCGATGTCTCCCGCGCGGTTCACATGCGTCACACCCGCCTGAAGCGAAAGGCCAAACGACGTATCGACGCTTTTCCCATCCCTTATAGCGCAGATCGAGCTGCTTCCGCCCAGATGGCAGGACACGACGCGCGAATAGCCCGCCAGCTGCGAAGCGATATGGGAATGCGACGCGCCGTGATAGCCCATGCGCGCCACGCCGTATTTTTCATACCACTCATACGGCACGCCGTACACGCGCCGGTGGAATGGCACCGTCCGGTGAAACGCTGTCTCAAACGACGCTACGTGCACCGCGTTCGGCACAAGCTTTTGAAACGCCTCGATCGCGCCGATATAGGCGCGGTTATGCACCGGCGCGACGGACAGAAACGCGCGCATGCCGTCCATCACATTCTCGTCGATCACGTGCACGCCCGGGAAGCCCTTCGAGAGCACGGCCTTATACGCCACCGCGTCCGCGTCCTCCGCGCCGCCGAGATCGCGAAGGAAGCGCTCGATGCCCTCCTCATAGGTGCGCGCCCGCGCCTTGTCGTCCGTTACCCTGCGGCCGTCCGCGCTTTCAAAGAAATAAAGGCTCCCCGCCTCCGCGCCGACGCGCTCCACCCTGCCGCGCGCCAGCACCGTTTCCTCCGGAAACGCGTATACCTTGAATTTCAGCGACGTGCTGCCCGCGTTGCAAACCAGTATCTTCATATTCTTTTCCTCCGGTTGGTTTTCCACCATCAGTATACCAATCTTTTGGCGCGTGCGCAAGTTTTGCTTGCGCGGATTTTGCGCGCGTGTTATACTAATCCATGAAACAGATACATTTTCAGGGAGGGAAACGGACATGTACGAAGTATTGAAAGCCATTGCCGACCGGCGCTCCATTCGCAGCTATACCGACGAACCCGTAAGCGACGAGATGCTCAAGAAGCTGATTGACGCCGCCGAGCAGGCGCCCAGCGCCATGAACCGCCAGCCGATTCATTTCACATTCGTTCGCGACAAAGCGATTCTAAAGGCTTTCTCGGACGAAGCGCGCGCGCATCTGTCCGACCCGTCCATGGACATCCTGCGCGGCTCGAAGCTCGTGTGCTTCCTGTTCGCCGAGATTCCCGGCGTGTTCACGCCCATCGACGCAGGCATCGCCGTGGAGAACCTCGCGCTGGCCGCGCATGATCTGGAACTGGGCAGCGTCATTCTGGGCATGCCCCGCGAAGCCTTTACCGGCGACCGCGCGGCCTACTGGTATGAAACGCTCCACGCGCCCGCGGGCAGCGAGTTCGCCATCGCCATCGGCATCGGCCACCCCGCCGCGAGCAAGGAAGCGCACCCTGTGCGCGAGGGCCTGATCACCATTCTATAAGCACACAGAAGGAGAGATTCGTTCATGATCGAATATCGTTTCGCCGCGCCGGAGCACCGCGCCGACCTGATCGATTTTATCAACTATGTGTTCTCCCAGAACTCGGTTCCCCACGATTTCAAAACGCTGATTCCGAAGGTCTACGCCGACGGACGCGGCTATGACGGCATTCACGCCATCGTGCTGGACGACGGGCGCGTGAAGGGCGTTGTGGGACAGTATCCGGTTCACGCGTCCTTCGGCGGCGCGCCGCTGGAAATCGGCTATATCGGTTCCGTCTCCACGCATCCCTACGCGCGCGGCAGCGGCTACATGATCAAAATGATGGAAATGCAGGCCGAGCACGCGAAGGAAACCGGTATCGATGTGATGATGCTGGGCGGCCAGCGCCAGCGATATGAATACTACGGCTACAGCCCCGTGGGCTGCCAGTATACCTATCAAGTAAACGCCGCGAACGTTCGTCACGCGCTCAGAAATGTCGACGCATCGACGGTTGGCTGGAAGCGCTTCGCGGACGCGGCGGAAGCGGAGATCGACCTTGCGTACCGCCTGTATCAGCAGCAGCCCATCACGGGCGTGCGCAGCCGCGAGGATTTCGAGCTGATCATGCGCACGTGGCGTGCCGAGCCGTATCTGCTTCTGCACGAAGCGAAGGTTCTGGGCTATATGGTCGTGAGCGGCACGGATTCCGTATCCGAGCTGGTCGTTTCCGACGTAAGCTGCGTTCCCGCGTTGATCAAGGGCTGGTTCGCCGCAAACGGTCTCAAGAATATGAGCTTCAGCGTGGCTGCCTTCGACACGGCGCTGAACCGCGCTCTTGCCGCGTTTGCGGAGGGGTATCAGGTATCCAACTGCACGCAGGCGCGCATCGTGAATCTCGCGAACGTGCTTCACGCCTGCCTGACGCTCAAAATGCGCGCGGGCGCGCTCTCCGACGGCGAGGTCATCCTGCAGATGGACGACGAAGCGCCCGTGCTCGCGCGCGCGAAGGACGGCCAGATCACCATGCAGGAGACGGACGCCGCGCCCGACGTGCACCTGCCGAGACTTGAAATGCAGCAGCTGCTCTTCGCGTCCAACCGCTTTGCCGCGCCCGAAGTCTCCTGCCCCGTGGACTGGTTCCCGCTGCCGCTGTTCCTCTACGGCGCGGATCATTTTTAAGCCATGGTCGTCGAAACCGAGCGCCTGCTTCTTATTCCCCTCACGTCCGAGCAGCTGAGGCTCTGGATCTGTGACCTCGCCGCACTTGAGCGGACGCTTTCTTGTACCTACCGCGGCATGCCGCTCGATACGGCGTTTACCGAGGATGGTTTCTCCTTCACCCTCGGCGATCTGGTTCAAGCGCAAGCGGAGCGCTGTGTCAACGCGTATCCGTTCGGCACATACTGGTGGCTTGTGCGAAAAATCGATCTCACTGCCGTAGGTACGATCGATTTCAAAACAGCTCCGAACGAAGCCGGACAGGTTGAAATCGGCTACGGTCTCTCCCCCGCCTTCGAACATCGCGGTTACATGACGGAAGCCGTTCGCGTCTTAACCGAATGGACTCTGAAGCAACCCGGCGCAGCGACTGTCGTCTCTCTGGTGGAAACGGACAATCGCCCGTCTCGAAGCGTCGTGTCCCGTGCAGGTTTCCGCGAAACCTGCACGGAGGATGGCTTTTGCCGATACGAATTCACGCGCAACCTTTGAAATTACATAAAACGGAACCGGAAAAATGTTCAATCGTCCTTCTTTCCGGTTCCGTTTTATTATTTAATTCATTTATTCCAGAAGTTCGGCGCGAACTCGCCGCCGCGGCACCATTTCAGGTAGCTGAGCGCATGCATCTGGCCGGTGCACTCCCAGTCGCCGCTGAACAGCGGGTCGTGATAACCCTCGATGCTGACGCAGCCCTTATAGCCCGCCATTTGCAGGATGGTGAAAATCTGCCGCCAGTCCGTATCGCCAAGGCCGGGGAAACGGGAAATAATCGCGTGATTCCTGCCCATGAAGCCCTCGGACGCAAGCACGTCGCGGTTCACCGTCGCGTCCTTGCCATGCACGTGGAACACCTTGCCCGCGTATCTGCGCAGATTCGCGATCGGGTCGATCAGCTGCGCGATCTGGTGCGCGGGCTCCCATTCGAGTCCCAGCGCGTCCGACGGCACCGCGTCAAACATCATATCCCACGCGCGCGGGTTAAAGCCGATGTTGCAGGTGTTATTCCTCCACGTGCCGCCCATCGGACAGTTCTCAATGGCGATGCGCACGCCCCTGTCCTCGGCGCGGCGCGCCAGCTCTCCGAACACCTCTTTGAAGCGCGGCATGGCCTCGTCGACCGACTTGCCCTCATACGCGCCCGCGAAGGTCGATACCGTGTCCGTGCCGAAATCGCGCGCCGCGTCGATGCACTCGCACAGCGTGTCAAAGTGGCTCTGCTGCTCCAGCGCGTTGCAATAAAAGCCCAGCGCGGAGATCTTCACGTTCTTTTCCTCGCTGAACGCCTTTACGCGCGGCGCCATCTCGCGCAGGTTCGCGTCCTTCAGCGTCATATGGAAGTTCACCGTGAAGCACTCAAAGCCCTTCCCGGCCAACGGCGGCGCCCAGTCAAAAAACGAGTTTCCGGGAATGCAGGTTCCGACGGCAATCTGATTCATGATCTGTTTTCTCCCTCCGGACATATCTCTGTATGAAAGCAGCCGCCGCACCGGTTCGGAACGACGGCCGCATATTGGATTAGTGGAGCACCGAAACGGCGTCGGCGATCGTCTTTTCAAGCGCCTCGCGACCGTACTTGTCGACCTCCGCTTTGTTCTTCTCGCCGTGGGTCAGGCAGCCCGCGCCGCCGATGCAGCCGCCGACGCACGCCATACCCTCGACGAAATTGGCGTCGAGAACGTTTTTGCTCATCTTCAGAAGCGCCATGCGGCAGGCTTCAATGCCGTCGCACGAGCAGGCCTTCAGTTCAAAATCGATGTTCTGCTCCTTCAGACCCTCGGCCACCGCGTCCGCCAGACCGCCGCAGCGGGCGAAAATGCGGCCGTAGTAGGATGCGTTGTCCAAAACGCCCTCTTCCAGCGTGGTAATGTCCAGATCGCGGCTGTCAAACAGCGCCTGCAGCTCTTCGAACGTCATAACCGAATCGATATACGGGCGCACGGTATCCAGCTGCGCTTCCATCTTCTTCGCCGTGCACGGGCCGATGAACACGATCTTGGCGTTGTCCGTCGTTTCCTTTATATACCTGGCCAGCGTCGCCATCGGAGACAGGTTGCTGGAGATATACGGCACAAGCTGCGGGAACGCCTGCTGGATATACCTGACGAACGCCGGGCAGCAGGAGCTCGTGAGCCTGCCCTTTTCGGCCAGCTCGCGCGATTCCTTCTGCGCGACCATATCCGCGCCGAGCGCCGCCTCCACGACCGTGTGGAAGCCCAGCTCCTTGAGGCCGGTGATGACCTGCCCGAGCTTGGCATAGGTGAACTGACTGGAAATGGACGGCGCGACCAGCGCGTACAGCTTGTAGTTCGCGCCGCAGTTGCTTTCCTTGATCAGCCTGATCACGTCCAGAATGAAGCTCTTGTCCACAATCGCACCGAACGGGCACTGATACACGCACGCGCCGCAGGAGGTGCACTTGTCGTTGTCGATCACGGCGGCCTTGTTCTCGTTCACGGCGATAGCCTTGACCTTGCAGGCGTTCTGACAGGGGCGAATGCGGTTGACGATGGCCGTGTACGGGCACACCTTCGCGCACGCGCCGCACTCCACGCACTTGGTCTTGTCGATGTGCGCCACGTGCATATGGTCGAAAGAAATCGCCCCGCGGCGGCATACGTCCTCGCAGCGATGCGCCAGACAGCCGCGGCAGGCGTTCGTCACTTCATAGCCGCCCACCGGGCATTC
>OLOV01000420.1_pt1 | contig 37362 bp, 29 predicted proteins | sample 1672931 | NCBI WGS metagenome assembly OLOV01 (sample SAMEA3136738, study PRJEB25190) | human gut metagenome | biome: human gut; feature: human-associated habitat; material: faeces | place: Austria | collected 2013 | reverse complement strand
AAGAAGCTGCATAATTTAAAAACAAAAAAATGATGGAAACATAGAAGAACGGCAGAAGCGGTTCTTGTTTGTGTTACACAAAAATGAAGAAAAGACGGAGCAAAATTCCGCTTCCTTTCGTAAACCGACATCTATAGAAAGAGGGCTGCGCCCTAACGGTTATTTTCCGTTAATGCGACAGCCCCGTGCAGTAAAAGCAATATTTACAATTTTTCAACCTCTTCAGCAGAAAGCCCGGTTATCTCTACAATGTCAGCAATCGGGATATTTTTCACCTTCATGTTTTTTGCAATTTCGCGCTTTTCCTTCGCTGCGCCTTTTTCAAGGCCGGCAGCCTCACCCTCGGCGAAACTTTCCCGCTTGTGCTCGTTCAAAATATACTCGAATGTCATGTATTTTTGCCTCCATTCGTTTGAATTGAACTTTCTGACACGCTCGTCAATCATGCGCGTCAACTCCGAAGCCTGATTTTTCTTGGGGTCATTTAAATACTCGTAAAAAGGCTTCAGCGCTTTCGGAACTTTCTCCGAAGAGCATTTCGTGTTCAAGATTATTGTATACGATAAATCGTCAAGTGGCAAGCCTTTTTCCACATCCCATGAGCGGAAAAAATAGACAGGTTCGTCCATTTTAAAGTGCTCGAAGGTGCAGATGAAGATGACATAGCTTGGCTTGAGGTCTTTGTAAGGCTGCCCCTGCTCAAGAAAGTCCAAATCCATGTTGGCATGATAGTATCTTGCGCGTATATCAAGCTCTGAACCGTTGCTCGTCTGCATCTCAATATCGGCCCAAAGTTTAGAGCTTTCAACGAAGGCATCAAGACGCACGCCGTGTGCATCTACCTCTAACTTCAGCGTTTTCTGCGTTTCTACGCTCAAGTTTTCGAGCGCATCTGTCCGCTCGGAATCTTTGTCAGCAGCGTCGCTTTCGTCTATGTTTTCATCTGCCTCTTCGTCAATCGCAGAGTTATCGACAAACGGATTGTCAGACTTTTTAATGCGGATGGCTCCGATTTCTTCGTTCGGCAAAATCAGTTCCAAAAGTGCACGGCAAATCTTCGGACTTCGCATGACATTCATAAAAATTTTGTCATTCGTAAATGGACGGAAATAGGGGGAATCATAGATGGAGTTAGTATTTTCATTCATAAGATAGTCTCACTTTCCAAGAGTTACGCCCGTGCGGCAGCGCACTCTTATATACAAAGAAATATCGGATTTGCCATGGCGTGTACATACAGATTCTGTAAGATAATAATAACATAATATGGAAATAAATACAATACATATACTGGAAATTACACCGGAGAAAATTCCGACGGATTCCGACAAAATTCGACAAGCAGGCGCAGGAAACAGTCACACCTAAAAATCCTCCCAAACCCTCTAAAAATTTTTCTCTTTACAATTACTCCGGATTGCGGTAAGATAGGGATGTAAATGTTGGAAGGGAGATGCGTATGGATATGGCAAAAAAATGCAAAAGTGTAAATAATTGGCACGATTCTTGCAACCAACCAACCAACCAACCAACCAACCAACCAACCAACCAACCTTTCCTATTTAGCTAAAAAGGTAGTTTTTGCGTGTGCAAAAATTACATCTAAAATAGAATATATTAGGAAACCAAGACTTCTTTTGTTTGGCGTTTAGCCGGGCAAAAGAGGTCTTTTTGCGTTCATAAATTATGACGTAGTGATAGATACAATTAAATAACATGGCTTTTGTGGCAAATGCGCGACCCGAATAATCGGACACGCATTCTTGTTCGCTGAACAAGGGAATCGGGTGAGAATCCCGGACATGTGAAAGTTCCTCTTATCATAAGAAGAAGCTTTCTTAGTAGCTGTGTTTCTAAAGTGTTGTCTTCCGTGCAGGTCTTAACCTGCGCGCGGTGAAAACCGGTCATTGAAAGAGCTGTAATGGCTCCGCGAGAAGGCTGAAGCAATGCGCTTGTGTAAAGGACAGAATCCTCTGCACATGAATGGATAAGTCAGAAGACCTATAAACCCCGAAACGAAGAACTGACAGCGCTAGCGGCAGCTTTCGCATACTTTTCAATTCCGTATCGGAGCCAATGGAAACAAGGACACAAAGGCGATGGTTATTACAATCATCGTTTTTTTCTTACAGCAAACATTCTTTTCATCCTTTCACGGGCGGCACTAAGAAGTGCAACGCCGCCCACCGGAGGCAGGAAGAGTAAATACAGATACAAGAGGAATCGTAAATGAACCAAAGAGAACTGAAAGCGCGAATAAAAAACGACCCGAATCTGACAGGCAGCGAGAAAGCGAAAAAAATGCGGGAAGTCGCAGCGGCGTACCGGAAACTCAGCGATGAAGAGCTTTTGCAGCTTGTGCGCGACTTCGTGGCAGAGAATAACCGCATGCCCGAACGGTGCGACTTGCTGTACGATACGGTACTCAAGGAACGCTTCGGGCCGTGGGGCAGAATGCTCGAAAAGGCAGGAGTGAAGGAAGTCGCGCAGTCTTACCTTGAGCGAAAACGCAGGAGAAAGGAAAAGCGTGAGCGGCATAAGGAATACCGCAGAAAGATTCGCGAGCAGCAGGCGACGGAGGCCGAGCGGGCGGCGGAAGGAAATCTAGAAACCACTGAATGTGCCGAGTCAGCCATACAGGCAGGCACAGCGGAGTAATAAGACCACTACACAAATAGAGTGTTTACATAGATCATCGCAAGAAGGCAGTGCGAGGCGAAAGCCCGTAAAACGCACCGAGGCGAAATACAACGAAAGAAAGGATACAAAAGAATGAACAAAACACAAAACATTGTTTTCAAGAAAGCACTTGTCATGTTCATGGCGGTAATTATGGCGTTTACCTATATGCCGAGCATGGCGTGGGCGGAGAGCATGGAAGATAGCTCCGCAGCCGAGACGCTTTCACAAACTCCTGCGCCACAGGCAGCGGAGGGAGCGGTGACGACTCAAACCCCGGATGGGAAAGGTTTGAAGGAGTTTACATTATCCACAGCGCCTCTGGATAAAGAGAAAGCACCAGTTAAATCAAACTTCACATTTAATGTAAATGGTACTCTGCAAGCAAAACCACTTTTATATGAATATACCTATACTGTTCCGGCAGGGACAACGGAGGTAACTATTTCCCTGACATCTTCTGCTGAAGAAGGATTCTTTGTGGAGGCGGAAAGCAGCAAGCTATCAGTGTACGATTATGCTGGACTTGCTAAGAAACCAACAGAGACTATTCAGACAATAACCGTGACGCTCACAGATGGAAAAGGCTCGTCACCGTGTATTTTGCCGTATCTTCCGTCCGGCTCGACGAGCGGTACTCCTTGGACGGCAATGAACAATATGTTATACCAGTTCCATTTTGAAACAGCACCGGAACCGGTAACAATTACGACCCCGGATACAGAAGGTCTGACACAGTTCACACTGTCAGTAGAACCGTTAAATAAAGATGGAATTCCTCTTACTAAAGGGTTTGTCGCTTCAGATAAGACGGTTGATAAGTTCTTATATGAATACACCTATACTGTTCCGGCAGGAACCGGCGAGGTAACGATTTCCTTCATTTCTTCAGATACGGATTCTGGGTATTTTATAGAAGCGAAAGAAGGTACGCTAGCTTTAAAAGATATTCTGAATACAAAAAAATCGGAAACAACCATTGAAGAGACCACAGTGAAACTGGAAAATGGAATGGGTTCAACAAAGTATATCCTGCCATACTTACCGGCAAATACCGGCTTTGCTAACATGTATACGGCAGCCCGTGGACATGCATACCAATTCCACTTCGTGGAGGCTTCCGATGCAGTACAGATTAAAACGGACCTTTTGGAGCGTGTACAATATAACCAAAATGCTGCTGCAGAGCCATTAAAGGTGGAGATTGAAAGACCGGAAGGCAGCGAGATTCAATATACATGGTATCAAGGTGCAACACCGGAAACTGTAACGACGGTAATTGATGGAGAAAATACAAACACATATACACCGGCAACCGATACGGCAGGCGTAATGTATTATCGCATGGTGGCAACTGTTACAGAAACAGGAAAGAACCCTGTTACTCTGATGAGTAAGATAGCCAAGATTGTAGTAAAAGACCCAAGTGTTACCTTCTCATTCGGAAATTGGAAAATTATTACGTCTTATAAACTGGAAAAGCATCCGAGCAGCGATTTGATTTACACCGTGAAAATCCCCGTAGCTAATGGCGGTGCTGGCTATTATGATTCCAAGAACATCTACACTTTCCGTGGACAGCTCAGCGGCACCATTCCGGATGGCGTGAATATCGAAAAGGTGTGGAGCGGTTCGTCAGTCGACGACTTTGACTTAACAAAGGAAGGTGCACTGACAGTAGACTACGATACCAATACCTTTGTTCTTGACCTTACAAAGGCGGTAACCCCGGTGGTAGCTGATATGATAAAGAATAACAGCGAGGAATACTGGCATCTATTGGGGCGTTGTCTTTATCTGAAGACCAGCGACGGAAAGACATTTACCATTGTAGCAGACAGCGAAAGTCTGAATAGTAAGAGGAGCCAGTATCTGCCTTCTTCGGTGAGTCTGGTACATGAGGACGGCACAGCGCTATCTGATTTTCAGGTACAATTTTCTACGGAGAGTGAAGTAACAACCTCTGTTCTTGAGAAAACGTTGACCTCTGAAACACCGGTTATTTTACGTGCACAGGTCTGCAATCGGGATGAGGGTGTCGAAGGATTCAAGCTGAAGACACTTACCCTGCCGGCGGCAAACTGGAAGGAATCGCACTTGAGCTGGGTCGTAGTAAACGGACAGAAGCTTGACGGCAGCTTCCATGGCAAGACGGACACAGCAGATGGCCTCAGCCCGGCATTTACCCTGCAGCCGGGTTTAAATGTGGTAGAGGTATATACCAATACAAAGCCTTACTACTTCTCAAATGGGGACGGACGAGGTATCTATGCGACATGGAAAGGTAGCACATATACCTATGAATCCACAGGGACATCCTGCGTGATATATTTGATTGACTATCAGGGAACAGCAGCAGAAACTGTACCGCAGGATGATCAGACGGATACTTCCCTGCAGGAAGTACAGGCGCTGCGTTTCGGACCGATGAACTCCTTCGTTACCGCGTGCCCGCTGAAGCAAACAGCAGAAGGCTATGAACTCATCGTTCCGGACAGCTTCAATACAAACCAGATGGAAGGTGAAGCGGGCAGGGGTAAGGTATATACGCATGCAGTGCTGCTTGCCGCGAAACCGAAAGTTCCCGGAGCGGTGGCAGTATTCTCCGGCATAGACGATCTTATCATTGGTGAATCCGCAGCCGACAGCGCATTTTTAGATATTGAGGCATTGTATGAGGTAAAGGACAAGTCCTTTACGATTACCGTAACAGCAGCAGACGGCAAGACAACAAAGACCTATCCGGTCAAGGTCATCTTTGGCTCTGATGTGACAAAGCCGGAAATTCGGATTGTAGGCTATCCGAAGGCAGAGAAAACAGTCTTTGATGAAGATACCCATATCTATTATTTTGACTACTTTAATCAAAAGGACCCGCCAAACTATTTGAACCTCTCACTTCCTGAAGGCATGACAGCCGTAATGAGTGGCGGGCCATATGCAGAAGGGCAATCCTTCGTGAATGGAAATCAGATTGCGGTAATGGCAGCGTTAATCCCATCGTTCAATCTCTATCAATTGACCCTTACGGATGCCAATCAGACCGCAAGAAACTACTACTTTATTATCCACCGTACAGCGGGGGTAGAGGTTTCCCACCTCGGACACTTCGCTTCCGCGGTAGCAGACGAAATGCCGCAGGCGGATGCGCTGACTTCTGAAAATTTAAGCCGGCTCGAAGTCCTTATCCTGCAGTATGAGGAGCTGGATGAAGAAAGCAAGGCTCTGCTTGAAAACGTACCTGAAGAAATGCCTGAACTTACTGGCGTTTTAGAAAAGTATCAAGCACTGGTAGCGGCAGGGTTAAAGCTGAAAGGAAATGAAAATGCCGCAAACCTTTATGAGAAGATCTCAGCACTTCCGAAGGCTTCGGAAGTAACAGAGGCAAATGCTGCTCAGGTTAAGACAGATGTCGCAGCTATCCGCAAAGCTATGACTGAGGAGGATAAAGCCCTTCTTGGCTGGGCTGGCAGCTCGGTACTTGCAAAACTTGAAGCAGTCGAAAAAGCCGCAGGAGGTGGCACCGGCGGCGGAAATACCGGCGGAGGCGGTGGCGGCGCCATCGGACCGATTCCATCTTCGGTAGATGTCATTACCGTAAAGGAGACAACTTCCGGAGAAGTAACAACTGTAACCAAGACGACAATTGATGGCGGCAAGGCGCAGCCTGCAAAGAATGAACAGGGAGAAGCTGTTTCTAAGATTCTTGCAAATGTATCGAAAGAAATCGCAAAGGAACTTGCAAAACAGGCAGAAGCAAACAAATCAGACCTTGTTACCATTACCGTAAAATCCGGCGATGCAAGCTGGACGGACATTGCGATTCCAAAAGATAGTCTTGCTTCGATTGCAAAGGACAGCAAGGCAGACCTTCTTTTAAAGACAGACCGCACGCAGATGCGCTTTGCACACGATGCACTTACCGCCCTTACGGCAGTGACAGGCGATACCATTACCATCAGCATCAATGAAAAGGCAGCTCTTACTGACGCACAAAAATCGGCAGAGCCGGTAATCGGAAAAACCGGAAAGCTGTTTACTGTCAGCGCAAAAGCAGGAGACAAGCTTCTTACCGACTTAGGCGGAGCAAAGGCAGGCGTGAGCCTTCCGCTTTCCGATGCGCTGAAGGGAAAAGACATTCTTCTGGTTTCGATTGACGAAAACGGCATTTGCACTATTTTACCGCACAGCATTGAGACGATTGGCAGCGATAGCTACCTTAGCTTTGAGACCGACCGTCTTGGCACATTTGTGGCGGTAGAAAAAGCAGACGCAGAAAAAGAGATTTCCGCGCAGAAACAGGCACGCGTAAAAGCACTTTTACAGGACGTAAAGCTTCAGGTAAAAACCACAAAGACAAGCAAGAAATCGGTAAAGGCTCAGGTAAGCGTAAAGAATAACAAGACAGCGATCAAGGAGCTGAAAGCGATGGGATATACCGTAAAATACCGGTTCTATCGCTCGACGAAGAAAGCTTCCGGCTACAAAGCTCTGAAAACAAAGAGCGTAAGTACCTTCACGAATACGAAGGGCGTAAAGGGCACGAGATACTACTACAAAGCCCGCGTGTTTGTTTATGACGGAAAGACGCTTGTTGCAAAGAGCACGCTGAAGCAGTGCAGCTATGGCACGAGAATCTGGAACAAATAAGGGGTGTTACATGAACACACAGACAAATCTTTTCAAACAAACGCTCACTGTGCTTTTGGCATTTATCATGGTCTTTACCATGATGCCAAGCACGGTCTTTGCGGATAGCATACCGGAGTACGGCAAGGCGAAAACGCTGGTCTTTACCACGGATTTTGATGAGACTTCCGTACAATTTTACCCAAATGATGGCACTCAGCATATCATTGAAGCACGGGTTACCAAATATTATGATACGAACGGCAAGCTGCAAGACTTGCCGCCAGAAACCACGGTAAACTACCAGTGGTACCGAGATGATGATAAGAAGTGGCCATCACTGGCAGATTATAAAACAGGCGAAGCATGGCAATCGGTCATTGGCTTTATGAACTACGGATACCCTGTGCGGCACTATGTAGTTGCAACGGCTGAGATTAATGGCGAGACCTACAGCGCACGAAGCAAGACTCTGACCGCAAAATGCGGTTCCGAAGTGCCGATACAGACAAAGCTTACGGTAAGTAAGGCGGGGCTCTTAGGCACTACAGAGGACGGAACAGTAGCGGCACATCTTTCGGTGACCGTTGTAGACTTAGACGGTGACGGAAAATTCACTCTGGATGAAGCACTGAAAGCCGCACATAAGGCATACATGACGGAAGCGGACTATATAGCGGAGACCTCCGATGAGGGGTTTGTCATCCGTAAGTTTTGGCGCAGCGAGCCGCATAGCCTCACTTTCTTTAAAAATGGCAAGCGTGTGAAAACCGGGGCAGACAAAACCTCGCTGCAAGCGGGCGATGAAATTTATGCTTCGCTAGATGCTGCTGCGGGCTACTGTAAATTTGACAGTGCCGAGATAAAGGCGGCACCGGGAGAAGAATTTACCCTGACCTTAGCCGACGGAGACGGAACACCGCTTGAAGGCGCTCAAATCGGAACATGGAAGGAAGGTGCTTTCACTCCACTTACAGGAAAGATGACGGATGAAAACGGCGAGGTAAAACTTGTATTTACCGAGTTAGGAGAATATCTATTAACGGCGCAGGGCGATGCGGAAAACGCCCTGCTTCCGCCTGCCTGCCATGTCATCTGCGCGATGCCAAACGGTGACTGCGGACGAAATGGACAGGGCAATGCAAAGTATTTCTTAGACCTTGATACGCAGATTCTGACTATCAGCGGAAGCGGGGAGACAATGTCCGGAACTTCTCCGTGGCATAAATATGCAGACCGAGTAAAGGAAATTTGGATTGAAGAAGGCATCACTGCACTTTATATCGATTTCAGCGATTGCACGAATTTGGAGAAGGTAAGCTTTCCAAGCACCCTAACGCAGATTACAGATAAGGGCTTCTATAACTGCCAGAAGCTGACGGACATTTCCTTTGCCGAAGGCTGCGAGGCGGTGTTAGGCTCTGCAGCCTTTGCGAAATGTACGGCTTTAACCGAAATTGTGCTTCCGAAAGGAACGAGCATTCTTGGAAGAGCAACCTTTGGCGGATGCACCGCTTTAAAGAAGGCAACGGTAGGAGCGGTCAGCATTGGAACCTTTGCGGGCTGCGATGCGCTGACAGAGGTTATCTATCAGGAGGGCGTAAAGAGCTTTGGAAATCAGACCTTCCGTGCAACCGATTATGCTTATGATGCCTATGGGGACTGTACCTCCCTTGAGACGGTGACAATCCCTGCGTCGCTGACCGAGTGGGGCGAAACGCCGTTTTCTGAAGAAACGCTTGCGAAGGTCAACTTTACAGGAAAAGGAAAAGCAAACTTTGAGTTTGAGAAAAACAGCTCGGGCGCAGGCTACAGCGCAATCTATAGCAAGGGTAAAACCGCGCTGTATTATGTGAATCCTTCCGCAGTCGAGCTTACAATTCCGGCAACGGTTCGGGAGCTCAATGCGAGCATGTTTTCCGGGTTTACAAAGCTTCGGAAAGTGACTTTTGGAGAAGGAAGCAGACTTACCGAAATTCCGGCAAAGTGTTTCTATGAATGCAGCGCACTTACGGAAATCTCCCTGCCGCAGACGGTTACCGGCATTGGAAGCGAGGCCTTTTCCGGCTGCAGCGCGCTGAAAAAGATAGGACTTTCTTCTTCCTTAAAGACGATTAGCTACGCTGCCTTTTCCGGCTGCAAGGTGCTTGAAAATCCGGTGCTTCCGGAAGGGCTTTTGGAAATCAGCGGAAGTGTGTTTGACGGCTGCGAAGCGATTACGAAGCTTACCTTGCCGCAGAGCCTGACCGGCCTTGGCATGCGCGCATTTAAAGGCACGGCGATTGAGGAAATCATCCTCCCACCGAAGGTTACCACCTTGGAGCTGAACCAATTTGCAGACTGCCACTCCATCAAGCATATTGAGGTGCAGGGGGAAGTGACCGAAATCCCAAGCGGCACCTTCTTTCCTTGCAGCAGCCTTGAGAGCGTCATTCTTCCGAAATCGGTAAAGAAGATTCAGTATCAGGCGGGTGTTCAAAATGTTTACTTCAGTGAGAATGCAGTAATCTATTACGGCGGCACGAATGCAGACTGGAGAAGCGATGCAATGGATCCGTGGGGACGAAAGTGCCTGAGCACGGTTATCTGTAACTATGTGAAGCCGACCACCGAAGAAGGAAAATTAGAGGTTGCAGAGCCTCTGCCACAGGATATTGTCGTAGACGATGCAGCAGAACTGACAGGGAAGGAACTCACCTTGAACCTGAAATATCCGGAAGGCACGACTGCAGAGAGCGGCAACCGCATTACCGCAGACTGGTACTATACGGCAGGAACCCTGAACGGATTAAAGGGGCTTTCGCTGGTGCCGGAAAGCGATTACCACTTAGATGGCATGAAAGCGACGGTAAACCTTGCGGAGCAGGCAAAGGCAAAGCCGGGCACTTGGAGCTATCTTTGCGTGATTTTTAAGACGACTGCAAAAGGCGAGACGACCATGCTGGTAAGCGAGCCAATCCGCGTAAGAGTGCGTGACACTTCCTTTACCCTTGCAGGCGATGGAACGAAAGAGGCTCCATATGAAATTGAGACCTTCGAGCACCTTGAGCTCATCGCAGAGAGAACTGCCGGAGGTGAAACTTTCAAAAATACCTACTTTGTCCTCAAAAACGATGACATCGTCATTCAGGCAGGCTGGCAGCAGATTGGAACCTCTCAGACACCGTTTGAAGGAATCTTTGACGGAGAGGGTCATACCATCACCTATGCGAAAGGCGCAAAATGTCTCTTCCGCAGGGTCGGAAGCGGCACGATTCGGAACCTGAAGGTGCAGGGCGCGTACATTGCCTCCGCAGGAATTGCATCAAGCATGGGCCCGGAGAAATCCGGCGGTAAAAATGCAAGTCTCATAAACTGCACGCTGCTTAGCGGTTCCAATACGCTTAGCTGCGGACTAATTGGAGGAAGCGGCGGGGTTAGCGCCATCGGCTGCGAGGTCGAGTCCGGCGTTAAAATCGGTGTTGATGAAAACGGACAGCCGGCAGCAAAAGGCATCCTCGGCTCCATTGTGGGAAGCGGTGCGTTTAATTTAGTAAGCTGCAGGAGCGGCGCAGACCTTTACAGCAGCGGTAGCTATGTGGGCGGTCTTGCCGGCTATAAAGCCTTTTCCATGCGTGACTGCAGCATTAAAAATTCACAGTTTACCGGAAATATCTATGCAGACGGAGAATATATCGGCGGCATCTTAGGCGGCGGCTATGACGACCAGACTGCGCCGAACACGCGCTGCGCGGTCATCGAAAACTGCTATGTAAATGCGGATATTAGCGGCGCACGTGCCGTCGGCGGCCTCTTTGGCGGCGAAGGCGGCTGCGACCAGTGCTATGATAATGGCATCGGCTATATCCGTAACAATGTGTTCTACGGCTCCCTGACCTTAAACGGTAAGACCGTTCCGGCAGGCTCGCCGCTGCAGTGCGTACCGGCAGATAACATTAACGGCTCGAAAGGCGCTGTCGCAGGCTTCATGCGCTCCCTGAATCAATGTAATATCATTGAAAATAACTACTACTTCATCACAAACAGTGAGAGCGTAAAGGGAATCGGTGCAGTAGAGCATATCGACACGAGCAAGATTCGTCCGATGGGATTCAAAGAAGGCGCAAATGACGGTACCTATTACTATGATACTTCTAAGGACAGCCTTAAGGACATCTGTGACTGGGTAGACCGCGAAGATGGTCTCACCAGAGAATATTCCGGCGTGTCAAAGAGCGGCATGAACCGTGACGACGATCCGCTTGGCGAAGATAAGGATAAGCTTGCGAAGGCTTGTACGCAGGAAGAAATGAAAAACGGCTCAATCGTAGAGATGCTGAACGCGAATGCAAGCAGCATGCACAACTGGGTGCAGGATGAAAACTGCCCGGTGCTTTCCGATGAAGCAGTGCCATATAGGATGGAAGCAGGCGGCACTTACAAGAACGAATACTTTGTCGGCGATACGCTTGATCCAAAGACGGATTTAAAAGACATCGTTTTCACTGTGACCTACAGTGACGGCACAACGAAGGATCTGACGATTAATGATGTAGAAATCAGCGGATTCGACTCTTCCAAGCAGGCAATTGTGCACCTGACGGCAAGCTATCAGAATATGACCTGCGACTTTACGGTAAAGATTAACAAGAAGAGCGGCACTGCAGTAAATCCAAAGAGCACGATTGATGTAAAGTTCACCCTGAAAGGCGATGAAAGGCACGGAGAGGACGGGACAAGCCATACCCTGCAAAAAGGCGGCCTTACGACATGGATTCAAGGGAAAACCTATACGGTAGACCTTAACGCAACGGTTTGGGATTTCCTCAAAGAAGTTGAAAAACAAACAGCTTCCCCGAAAGTCCGCTTCAATGCCGAAGATTCGCAGTACGGAAAGTATATCTACTCCGTGACCTATAACGAGGATTTTGAACTTGCAGAATTTGATAACGGAAACTTCTCCGGCTGGATGTACACCTTAAACGGCAAGCACCCGCTTTTGGCAGTTGACGAGCAGTTCTTAGAGGACGGCGATGCAATCGTATTCCACTACACGGATGACTACACAGTAGAAGAAGGCTCTGAGGCTTGGGATGACGCGGGCGGTATGGCAGGCGGCGTTATTGAAGCGGTAAGCGATGTCACAACCGACGCCAAGACGAAAACGACAACCGCACCAACCGAAGTCAAGGTAAGCGAAAAGACAAACGCTGACGGCACTAAGACGAAGGTTGCCGATGTCAAAGTTTCTGCTGACAATCAGAAAGAAATCCTGAAACAGGCGAAAGCAAGCAAGTCAAACGAAATCATCTTGGTTGTTTCCAGCAAATCCGTCGGCGATGCAGAAAAGGCTGATGTAACGCTTGAAAAGAGCTTCATCGACTCCATCGTAAAAGACACCGACGCGAAGCTGACAATTCGAACACCGTTTGGCGACAAGACTTACACGCAGGAAGAACTGAAGGCAATGTCTGAAGCGGCGACAGGCTCAACCATAACTGTTACAATCGAAAAGGCAGCAGAGCCGGCCGATGACGCAGCAGCAAACATCGCAAAAGCGAAGTCCATCACAAAGGACCTGAAGCTCGTTGCTCGTTCCAGCAAGACTGCGAAGAAGAACATCAAAGCAGTCCTCAAGAACGACGCAAAGGTGAAAGCTTCCATCAAGGAACTGAAAGACCTCGGCTTCACTGTGAAGTACCGCTTCTACCGCTCGACGAAGAAGGCAGCATCGTATAAGTCCGCAGTGACGAAGAAGGCAGCAACTTACACGAATACAAGCGGCAAGAAGGGAACGAAATACTTCTACAAAGTGCAGGTAAGAGTTTACGACGAAAACGGCAAGCTCGTTGCAAAAACTGCATTAAAACAGTGTAAGTATGCTTCAAGAACTTGGAGTAAAGCGAAGTAGCAAATCTTTTGAAATAACTGTTCATATTTAATGTTAAAGAGTCCAACGACAATCTATCGTAGGGCTCTTTACATTTATAAAAAAATATTTTTGACAGTAGCCAACTTGAGAGAAATTGTGATATACTGTAAACGAGTGTATGCGTAGTCAAAGGAAGGAGCCGGACAAATGGAAAAGGAACATATGTATATTGCCAAGATACTCTTTAAGAATAAAGTCTATCAGCATAAGGGACAAGCATTTGAAGATTTTTTTGTTTCAATTATGACTAAGGCTAACCCGGAATTTCAAGCTGTGAAAGCATATGGAAATATAGGAGACCGAAAAAACGACGGATTCGTGCGTTCAACAGGAACTTATTACCAAGTGTTTGCTCCGGAAGATATAACAAAGACAAAAACGATAACAGATGCAGTAAGAAAATTGGAAACAGACTTTAAGGCTCTGTATGAAAACTGGAATGACAGTTGCAAGATTAACAAGTTTTTCTTTGTTATCAATGACAAATATGCAGGAATACCGGCACCGATAATTGAAAAAATACTTGAAATAAATAAGAATTCCTTCTATGAAGATGTTGAATTGGAACTGTTTACCGCAAAAGATTTGGAAAGAGTGTTTGAGAGCTTAGATGAAACGCAAATGCTGGATGTAATTGGATTTATTCCGACCCCTCATTGCTCGATGGTTGAATATTCGGCTTTATCGGAGGTAATATCTTATTTGCAAAATATGGAATTAAAGCACTATGAGAATGAAAAGTTAGTAGTGCCGGATTTTATGGAAAAAATTGCATTTAATAACTTAAACGCATCGATAGAGCACTACCTTATGGAGGGAAGTTATCAAGAAGGGCTGTTAGAATCCTACTTTAACGAAAATCCCGGGACTAGGGCAATACTGCAAGACAGATTCCATGCCTTGTATGAAAAAGCGTGTGAAGTTATTCCGGACATGGATGAAAATGCCGAAGATTGCAGATATTTTTACATTTTAGAAAATGCCGCACCTAAAAAAACAATAGCAAATGAAGCATGTATTAAGGTGCTGATGGCATATTATTTTACAACCTGTGATATTTTTGAAGAACCGCGGTGAAGCGCATTACTTGTAAATAATGGAGAAGGAGGTGCAGCATGATATTACCAAGAAAACAATTATCCATAAGCGAGTCTTACTTTGGACTTGGGGGTTTTTTATTGCAGAAGCTCTCTGTACCGATGTCTGTGGAAGAGCTTTGGGAATACTATAAAAAAGCTTACTCCGAAAAGCGATACCCGACAAAATTTTCTTTTGATCAATATATTATGGCATTGGATTACCTGTTCATTATAGGTGCTGTTAGGAAAAATGAAAGGGGGCTGTTGTGCTATGAGACTGCTTAGCTTAACTGCCAATCAGGATACTTTTCATTCAATCTATTTTAGCAAAGGGATTAATATTATTGTGGGGAAACAAGCGAAACCGCATAATGAAAACGACGGAAACACCTACAACGGTGTTGGAAAGTCACTAATCTTGCACTTGATTCATTTCTGCTTAGGTTCTCGGAATATTGCCTCTTTGGCAAAAGGAATACCCGGTTGGGAATTTACCCTGAAATTTGAAGTTGATGGAAAAGAATATTATTGCAGCAGAAATGTAGACAATCAAAATAAAATTGATTTTAGCGGTGATATATTAAATCCTAAAGAACTGCAGAAAAGGTTATTGGAACTTTGCTTTGGACTAAAAGAGACGCCGAAGGATATGACATGGACGACTTTATTTTCTCGTTTTGCGAGAAGGTATAGAACCTGTTATACTACTTTTGATTCCTTTACGGTAAAGGAGACAGACTACAGCAAAATTCTCAATAACTGCTTTTTGCTGGGTATAGATACAGAACTTATTGTTGCAAAAAGAAATCTGCGTGATGAGGAAGTTGCAACTGCAGCGATGGAGAAGGCACTGAAAAATGATCCGTTATTCAGGCAATATTATTTGGGTGAAAGCGACGCAGAATTGGATGTTGCAGATTTAGAATATCGAATTCACGAACTTGAAAGAGAACTTTCGCAGTTCAAAGTTTCCAACAATTATCATGAATTGGAAATAGAGGCAGATGAAAAAAGCTATGAAAAGAAGATGTTGGAAAATAAGAGAGTTCTCGTTAGCAATTATATAAAAAACATTGAGAATTCCACAAAAGAAACTGAAGATATAAGTGAGGAGACTCTCTTAGAGATATATCAAGCAGCGCAGATTGAAATACCGGATATGGTGAAGAAAAGCATTGACGAAGTAACAGAATTTCATAACGAATTGCTATCAACAAGAAATGTAAGATTAAAAAAGGAGTTACAAAGACATCAAGAAGAATTAAAAAAGATTGATAAAGAAATCTCGGATATAGGTTCAAGGATGGATGAACTCCTGAATTATTTGGATTCACATGGGGCGCTTGAAGAGTATGTGGCATTGACGAAACAACTATCTGCTTTGAAGAGTGAGCTTAACAGAATACAAGAATATCAAAAAATACTAAAAGCATATAGAGACACGAACTTAAACATTAAAGCCGCACTAATAGAGCAGGACAAGGCTGCTGATATTTACCTCGAAGAAAATAATTATTTTGAGGGACTGCGAAATAAGTTCTGGAACTATGCAAAATGTTTCTATCCGAAAAAGAAAAGCGGTTTAGTTGTTAAAAATAATTTCGGAGAGAATATGCTGAGATATAGGCTGGAAGCACGCATTGAAGATGATTCCTCTGATGGTGTAAATGAGGTGAGGATGTTTTGCTTTGACTGGTTGATTTTGAATTGTATGAAAAGCAAACTGAGATTTATCGCCCATGACAGCAGAATGTTTGCGAACATGGATCCACGGCAGCGAGAGACTTTGTTCCGCATTGTTTATGAGACTTGTTTGGACACAGAGTTTCAATATATCTGCTCGATTAATCAAGATGCGCTTGAATCTTTCAGGGATATAATGCAGGAAGAAGAATATGCGAAAATTATAGAAGAAAATATTGTTTTGGAGCTTAATGACGATGCACCGCAAAGCAAATTATTGGGTATTCAAGTCGATATTGATTTAGAAGACAAAGGTAAGGGTGCCGGAGAAATTAAATAAAATCAAAGATATAGTGAGAGCTGCAAGGAGATGCGGCTTTCAAAGAAAGCATAGGTTAGCATATGCTAACAAGAGGAAGTGAGAGCATGAAAGAACGGGATTTACAGATTGATCGCAGCTGTCATGTGGTCTACTCCAAGCCATGCAAAAAGCAGATACAGGAAAAAATCGCAAGACACTATCCGCAGAAAGAGCGGGAAGAAATTTGGGAAAAAGTGCAGCAGCAGTATGTGGATTTTCTTAAGGACTGGCGGACGGACCTCGGCGGCTCGAAGAACTTTCATAACGGCAAAGGCGGCAATTACGACTGCATTGCTTTGATGAGTTATTATGTGGTCTGCAAGGAAGTTACGAGCCTTGCGGAAATTGAAGAAATGGAAGGCGAACTTTTTCTGGGCGCGTTTCGATTTTTTCACAAGATAGGAATTGTCAATGCAAACAAACCGTTTTGGAAGAAACTTCTATACCGCGCGTTCCTAAACGCGAAACGGCAGTGCGATATTTGGGGAGACTTCAAGATGCACCTCGCTCCATACGAAGAGGGGAAACCGCTTTATTACGAGTTTACGACCTGCCCGACTGCGGAGTTTGCAAAGAAGAATGACCTGCTTGAGGTTATGCCGGCTTTGTGCAATCCGGATTTTACGGCTATGGAACTGCTTCATGCGAGGCTGGTACGGACCACGACCTGTGCGAATGGGCAGAAGTGCGATTATTGTATTTGCGGGGACAGGGATGCATATCTGAAAGAGCATCCTGAATATATTGACGAGCAGGGCTACCGCAGAAATCGATGAAAGGAGAGCAAAATGTCTAAGAAAGCAACCGAATTTCAGAAAAAAGAGATGAGCAAAATGTACCGCGGAAAGGAAATTTTTAAGCCGCTGAACACCGGATGGATTGACGAAAATGTGGCGTGCGTGAGAGAATGGGTGGCAAATATTTTCTTTTATCGCAAAAACGGAACGACGATTATGGTCGATGCCGGGTATAACTATGACCCGTTGGAAGAAAAGATGAAATGGCTTGGGATTAAGCCGAGTGAAATCAAGCATATTTTGATTACTCATCAGGATACCGACCATGTGGGCGCTGTGGAAGCCGACAGCCCGGGGCTGTTTCGGAACGCGACGCTTTATGTGGGCGAAATTGAGAACCGTTATCTGACCGGAGAGAAGCGGCGCAAAGTCATCTATCATTTGTACAAATTGCCGCAAGTGACGATTGATAACGAAAAGGTGCTGCTTGCGGACGGACAGGTTTTTGAGATTGACGGCATAAAAATTGAGGCTTTTCTGGTTCCGGGACACACATGGGGACACATGGTATATCTTATCGACGATAAGTATTTGTTCACCGGCGATACAATCTGGTTCGGCATAGACGGCGGCTACAGCTTTATCAGTGCACTTGCCGAGGATAACAAACTGGCGGTCAGATCTCTTGCGATGCTGGAGGAAAAACTGCGCCAAAGAAAGCTTCGGCCGATGATTATCACCGGGCATACAGGCTGGACAGATGATTTGGAATTTGCTTTCGCACATAAGGACAAGCTTTGTTCGCCGTTCAAAAAGAGAGTGCCGGATCCGACTGCACCGTATGACGCTTACGACGAATCCGACGACACCGAGGAAAAAGCAAAAACGGAAAAACTCAAGGGCGTCGGACATTTGCAGTGATTGACATACAGGGAGCAGAGCGATGAAAAAATACGGAAAGAAGGAAATCACAGAGCTTTTGGACAGCAAAGGCATAGGATATGAAATCAGGGAGCATGCAGCGGTGTACACCGTTGAAGAGGCGGCAGCCCTGAATCTGCCGTATCCGGAGGCAGCAGCGAAGAATCTGTTTCTTCGGGATGATAAGAAAAAGAATTTTTATCTTTTGGTGGCGAGGGACGATGCTTCCGTCAACTTAAAAGAGCTGCGCGAGAAAATCGGCTCAAGGCCGCTTTCGTTTGCATCTCCTCAGCTTTTAGATGAAATTTTGGGACTGATTCCGGGTTCGGTTACTCCGCTTGGAGTTCTCAACGATGAAGAACGCAAGGTTGAGGTTTTGATGGACTCTGCATTTGAGGGAAAGCGCATTGCGATGCACCCGAACGAAAACACAGCGACCCTGTGGATGCAGGAAGAAGATCTTGCGGGAATTGTTCGGGAACACGGCAATGGCTATCGGTATGTGGAATTATAGAAAAGCCGTTATTTTAAGCAAACAACGTGATTTGCTTATTGCTGCTTCGTATCTTGCTTCAGTGCCTTGTCTATCTGCTTTTTCAGTGCTTCGCTTTGAGATTTTTCCGTAATCGCGCCGACAATCGGATCTCCTACGATATTACCGTTTCTGTCCACCACATAAGTGGTCGGAAAAGCATAGACGGTTTCAATGAGTTTTCCCGCTTCACTGTCTGTATTGAAATAGACGTTTCGGTAGCTTGCTCCTTTCTTGTCGAGAACCGCTTTCGCTTCGTCGATTGCTGTCTTGTCTCCGTCCAGTGTAAAGGAATTGATACCGATGACTTCGCCGCCCTGCTTCGAAAGATCCTGATTCAGCGCATCAAGATCGGAAAGTTCACCCACACAAGGATTGCAGGTCGTAAACCAGAAGTTTACAACGGTAACCGCATTTTTCGAAAACAGTTCGCTGCTTTTTACCTTATTCCCGTTTAGGTCGCTGCCCTCAAAGGAAGGAAATTGTTTCATGGCCTCTGCATCCGTGCTCATGTCCATGCCACCGTCTAAAGCCTTCTGTGCCGTCTCCGGATATTTTTCTTCGATTGCGGTAAGCTTCTTTTCGATTTCACTGATCCGCGTTGCCTTCTCACGCAGCAAAGTAAGCTCATCCTCTGTAAATTCGTCGCTTATAGACTCTATGGTATCAAGAAGAAACTCGCCGTAATTCTTTCCGTCTTCCACCATCGCCATGCCCTTGTCCGCCTCCATATAGACCTTTTGCCAAAGTTCGGTGTTTTCTGCGAGGATCTCCTGTTCCTCGCCCATCAGTGTCTTATACATTTCGATTGCTTCTTTTTCGTTTGCAGGCTCCGCACTCATGTTGTCCGGATCGCCTCCGTTTTTGGCACATGCCGCCAAAGAAAGTACGAGCAGTGTGATAAGCAGCATTGATAATAATTTTTTTTCTTTCATTTTAGTTCTCCTTTGTTTCATATTTTTTTTCGGAAGTCTTCTCAGATTTTCCGAAACCGTATCGAAAAGCAATCGCCTCGCAAGGGCAGGCTTTGACGCACATGCCGCAGCGAATGCATTCCGCGTGATCCGGCGTTTGGGTTACGTCCACATCCATCTTACACGCTTTCGCGCATTTGCCGCATGAGACACACTTTGTCTTATCGACTTCCATGCCGAGCAGCGACACTTTGTTCATCAGCGCGTAAATCGCACCGAGTGGGCAGAGCCACTTGCAAAACGGGCGATAAAGCAGTATGCTGAGTACGATGACAGTCGTCAATATGCCAAGCTTCCATGTAAAAAGCTTTCCGAGCGCAGCTCGTATTCCCATGTCGACTATGGACAGCGGAATCGCGCCCTCGAGCACTCCCTGTGGGCAGAGGTACTTACAGAAAAGCGGATCGCCCATTCCGACATCGTTTACCCAAATTGCCGGAAGCAGCACCACCATGACAGCAAGCACCGCATATTTGACATAAGTCAGTGCTTTCAGCCTTTCTGTTGAAAATTTTCTCGTCGGTATCTTGTGCAAAAGTTCCTGAAGCCAGCCGAACGGGCATAAAAATCCGCATACAAACCGTCCAAGCATCACCCCTGTCAAAATCAGAAATCCGGCTATATAATAGGAAAAACTAAATTTTGACGAGCCTGCGACCGCCTGAAAAGCTCCTATCGGACATGCGGCTGACGCGGCGGGACAAGAATAGCAGTTCAGTCCCGGCACACAAACGGCTTTTCCCACTCCCCTATAAATACCGCCGCTCCCAAAATTCGCAAGGTGCAGATTGGAAAGCAAAGTCGCCGATGCCTGAAAAACTCCTCTGAAATGTGCCAAAATCCGAGATGTTGACTTTGATTTACGCTTTCTCTTCTTATCCAATTCCCACACACTCCAAACACAGTCTGACTGCCTTGGACAGCACGATATCAATTTCTCCGCGCCAAATCCCAAGGCATAGCATTGCAACGCCGCAGCCGAGTAATATTACCTGCATTGCAATATTTTTTCTAATTTTGCTTTTTGATTGATTCATTTTCTCACCTCTTTATCCCACATTTTAGCATGACGGATATAAAATTACTGTTAAGAACGAAAATTTAACCAAAAATTTATGTCGACATGGTATACTGTAACTATCTAAACGAATGATTCGAAGCAAATGAAACGTAACGAATGATTCGAAACACAAGGAGGACTTTTATGCATATTCTGATCGTTGAAGACGAGCGCACGCTTTGCGAAACGATTGTGCGCAGCCTTAGGAGACTCGCATACAGCGTGGATTTTTGCTATGACGGAAATGAGGCTTTGAATCTCTTAGCTGTGGAAAAATACGATCTTGTACTGCTTGATTTGAATTTACCCGGCGCGGACGGGATGACCGTTCTCCGACAGCTCAGGCAGACAGATAAGGATACCCGGGTACTGATTCTCTCGGCGCGAAGCGAGGTTTCGGACAAGGTCGCCGGGCTCGATGCCGGAGCAAGCGATTATCTCTCCAAACCTTTTCATCTGGAGGAACTCGAGGCACGCATACGCAGTCTTACGCTGCGTAAGTTTACGCAAAATGATGTCGTGCTTTCCTGTGGGGATCTTTCCTTTGACACGAAATCCCGCACGGCCTCTGTTCGGGGACAGGAACTTACCCTCACAAGAAAGGAAATCGGTATTTTGGAATATCTGCTGCTGCACCAGGGACGCCCTGTCAGTCAGGAAGAGTTGATTGAGCATGTCTGGGACAACAGCGTGGATTCTTTCAGCAATTCGATACGCGTACATATTTCCGCTCTCCGAAAAAAGCTGCGTGCGTCGCTGGGATGCGATCCTATATATAACCGCATCGGAGAAGGCTATGTTATGGAGGAAAAAGAATCATGAAAAAACTCTCGCTCAAGTGGCGTATAGCCTTGACAACCTCACTTTTGATAGGAGTAATCTGTGTGTCCATCAATCTTCTTCTCAGTTATTCCGGAAGCCGATATATGGACTCCATAGGGTCCTATGTATCCGAATGCGAAATCACCGTGGACAGCGATCCGGAAGCTTTTAATCCGGAAACCGGCAAAACCGACAACAATCTTACTATTATAATCGACGGTATGCAAAAAGATTATTACTTTACGAACTGGTGCATCACATTCGCCGTAACGCTGCTCGGCGGAGTACTTGCGTATTTTGTGAGCGGACATGCATTGAAGCCTTTACGGAATTTTGCGTCGCGTGTGGAGAATGTGCAGACTACAAACCTAACAGAGATGAAAATCACAGAAGATGTCATTCCGGAGTTTCAGCATTTTAAAACTTCCTTTAACTGTATGATGGACCGCCTTGACGAAGGATTTAACGCTCAGCGTCAGTTTCCGGGAAATGCCGCGCATGAACTCCGCACACCTCTTACGCTTATGCAGGCGCAGATCGAACTGTTTGCTGCCGAGCACCCCGACATCCTGCCGGAGACTGCGGATTTTCTGAAGCTGCTGGAAGAGCAGACCGAGCGCATGGCGCAGATGACAAGAACTCTGCTTGAAATGAGTGAACTTCACACAATCCCGTGCAATGACAGAATCCAATTGTTTCCGATGATAGAAGAAATTTTTACGGATCTTGCTCCTCTCGCAGAAAAGAAGAGCGTCAGCCTTACGCATACAGGGGATGCCTTCATGACGGGAAGCGACACGCTGATCTATCGTCTGCTGTTTAATTTGATTGAAAATGCCATCCGCTATAATCGGGATAACGGAGCGGTAACCGTTTCGGTAACAGAGGATGATTCAGATCTTCTTATCAAAGTTTCCGATACCGGATTTGGAATTCCGAAAGAGTATCGCGATAGTATCTTTCAGCCGTTCTTCCGGGTTGACAAATCACGCAGCAGAGAATACGGAGGCGTGGGACTCGGTCTTTCACTCGTTTGGAATATAACTGCTCTTCACGGTGGCGAAATAAGGGCTGAAGAAAACCCAGAGTGTGGAACTTCCATGACAGTCAGATTCCCGGCTTCTGATGAAAACTAAGCTTTCTTTTTTAAAACGGACTGCAAGTCGGAGCTTTTGGACAGCAAAGCACGGGAATGGCTATCGGTATGTGGAATTATAATTTTAATCAGACCAAAACGCTCAGGACGGTTTTGTAAAAAAATGCTTGCATTTCACAGATTTTGTAGTATAATTATTGGGTACGGTTGTGCCCGTACAATTCTCTGCGACGATACGCGAATTTCGGCAGTGCGGCCGGAAGCGCGGAAAACGTCGCCATATAAGTCCATAGGGAGGTGACAAGATGACAAATTATGAAGTTATGTTCATTATCGACGCTGCTTTGGAAGATGAAAAGAAAGATGCGACAGTAGAGACAGTTCAGTCCATTATTGCTGCTGATGGTGAAGTTGAAAAAGTAGACGTTTGGGGAATGAGAAAGCTTGCTTATCCTATCAACAAGAAGGAAGAAGGATACTATGTAGTAGTTGACTTCAAGGGCAACCCGACATTACCTAAGGAACTTGACAGAAGACTCAAGATTTCCGATAACGTAATCAGACACATCATTTTAAGCAAGGATGAGAAATAGGAGCGAGGTGTAATATGAACAGCGTTGTATTAATCGGAAGATTAACCAGAGATCCGGAAGTGAGATATACAGCCGGCACACAGATGGCGGTATGTACGTTTACCGTTGCGATTGACAGACCTGTGAGAGCAGGCGGCGAGAAGCAGACGGACTTTCCGAGAGTTACCGTTTTCGGCAAACAGGCTGAGAACTGCGAAAGATTCCTTGCAAAGGGGAGACTGGTAGGCGTTCAGGGTAGAATCCAGACCGGAAGCTACACCAATAAGGACGGTGCAACTGTTTACACCACGGATGTCGTAGCTGACAGAGTAGAATTTTTAGAATGGGGAGACAGACCTTCGGGACAGGGGAGTTCATCCGGACAGCAGTACCGAGCACAAGCGGTAGACGAAGCACCGGAAGGATTCGCTGCAATTGACGAAGATATTCCGTTCTAACAGAAAGGAGATATGAAACCATGATGGATAAAAGACGCGGTGGCGGCATGAGAAGAAAGAAAGTATGTCAGTTCTGTGCCGATAAGAGCGAAAAGATCGATTACAAAGATGTAGAAAAATTAAGAAGATACATCACTGAAAGAGGCAAGATTTTACCTAAGAGAATCACAGGTACTTGCGCTATGCATCAGAGAGAAGTAACGACTGCTATCAAGAGAGCAAGAATCGTTGCACTTCTTCCATATGTTGCAGACTAATTCCGAAAAAATGCATAAAAATTGTATATTTTAAAATACAAGATGCCCAAATCGGAGAAATAATGAAAAAACAGAGAACGCAGACGGTAAAACAATAACTTTACGGATGCGTTCTTTTTTTCGTGCGAGAACAAATGCTTAAATTTCAACGCATACAGGTGAAAAAAATCGGTGAACACTGTTAAAAAAGAAACGGTTTTATAAATATACACGGTAAAGCGGTAATGCGTTAAAGTGCAAACTGAGGAAATCATTTTGGTTTTTTTCGAAGAAAAACCGTTCAAAAATGCTTAAAAAAGGCTAAATCTAGCAGAATTAAGGCAAAAAAGTATGGAATATCGGCGACAAAAATATTATAATATTAAGTAACGAATTACAGAATGCTAATGCGGATAAATATTCGTGAGAGTGAATAATTATAAGAAATGGAGAGAAAAAATGGCAGTAATTATTAATGGACGCGATCTTACGATCGAACAGGTAATCAGCGTATGCAGACATCACGAAAAGGTTGAGCTTGCTCCTGAAGCTATCGAAGCTGTTAACAAAGCAAGAGCATATGTTGAAAAAAAGGTTGCTGAAAAGGCAGTTGTTTACGGACTTACAACCGGTTTCGGTAAGTTTGCAAGCGTTGCAATCGACACTGACCAGACAGCAGAACTTCAGAGAAACTTAATTATCAGCCACACTTGCTCGATGGGCAAGCCTTACGACCAGAAGTATGTAAGAGCGGCTATGCTCCTTAGAGCAAACTCATTATCAAGAGGAAACTCCGGAATCAGACTTGAAACTTTGCAGACTTTAATCGACATGCTTAATGCCGGAATTCATCCTATCGTTCCTGAAAAAGGTTCCGTAGGAGCCTCCGGAGACCTTGCACCGCTTTCCTGCATCGCACTCGGACTTATAGGACTCGGAAAAGTTGAATACAAGGGCGAAGTTATCGAAGCAAAGGAAGCTTTCGAAAAGACTGGTCTTAAGCCGGTTGTACTTGCTTCCAAAGAAGGCCTTGCACTTAACAACGGAACCCAGATGCTTACAGCAGTAGGACTTAACACATTATACGATGCAATGCATCTTATGAAAATTGCTGATATAGCAGCAGCCCTTACAGGTGAAGCACTTCACGCAATCGCAAAAGCATACGACCCGAAGACTCACCTCCTCAGAGGACATCAGGGACAGATGGATGTTGCAGAAAACATGAGAAACCTTCTTGCAGGCTCCGGAAACGCACTTCCGCTTCACCCTACAAAGGTTCAGGATCCGTATTCACAGAGATGCATGCCGCAGATTCACGGTGCTTCCAGAGATGCGATTATGTATGTATATGAAGCAGTATCCAGAGAAATCAATGCGGTAACAGACAACCCAATCGTATTCCCGGATGACGATGAAGTAATCTCCGGCGGCAACTTCCACGGCCAGCCGATGGCACTTGCTTTTGACTTCCTGAAGATTGCGATTTCCGAACTTGCAAATGTTGCAGAGAGAAGAACGGAAAGACTTGTAAACCCTGCATTATCCGAAGGACTTCCTGCATTCCTTGTTAAGGATGGCGGTCTTAACAACGGTTTCATGATTGCACAGTATGCATCTGCATCCATGGTTTCCGAAAACAAGGTTTACGATCACCCTGCATGTGTTGACTCCATCCCAACATCCGCAAACCAGGAAGACCATGTATCCATGGGCGCAACTTCCGCAAGAACAGCAGCGATGGTACTGGACAATGCTCAGAAAGTAATCGGAATTGAACTTGCTGCAGCAGCTCAGGGAATTTGGCTTCGTCAGGAACTGGGTGAAAAGGGAATTGAGAACCTCGCACCTGCAACAAAAGCAGCTTATGAACATATCCGTTCAATCGCAGAGCCGGTTGAAAAGGACATCATCATGATTGATTACCTTGCAAAATTCGACGAAATGGTAAAAGACAACTCCATTTTGGAAGCAGTAGAAAAGGTTGTAACACTTAAATAAAATATACAAGAAACGCAATATTTTACCGACCGGTCCTGCAAGGCTGGGCCTGTCGGTATTTTGTATAAGGAGGAAGAAATATGTTAGATAACAAAACACTCGAAGGTGCAATGAAGATTCGCTTAGATAACGAGTATCCGGACTATCCTGAATTCCAAGAGGGAATCAGACGTGCGCCGGACAGAGGATTCAGACTTACAAAGGCGCAGACAAAGGTTGCTTTGAAGAACGCATTGAGATACGTTCCGGAAGAACTTCACGAAAAGCTCGCTCCTGAGTTTATGGAAGAACTCACAACACGTGGCAGAATCTATGCTTACAGATACAGACCGGAAGGCAGAATCTACGGAAAACCGATTAACGAATACAAGGGTAAATGCCTTGCAGGTAAGGCTTTCCAGGTTATGATTGATAACAACCTTGACTTTGAAGTTGCTTTATATCCGTATGAACTCGTAACTTACGGTGAAACAGGTTCCGTTTGTCAGAACTGGCTTCAGTACAGATTGATCAAGAAATACCTTGAAGAATTAACAGAAGATCAGACTTTGGTAGTGGAATCCGGACATCCTCTCGGATTATTCCCATCCAAGCCGACAGCACCGAGAGTCATCATCACAAACGCTCTGATGGTTGGTATGTATGACAACCTCGACGATTGGGAAATTGCAGAAGAAATGGGCGTTGCTAACTACGGACAGATGACAGCAGGCGGATGGATGTACATCGGACCTCAAGGCATCGTTCACGGAACATTCAACACAATTCTGAATGCAGGTCGTAAAGAACTTGGCATTCCGCAGGACGGAGACCTTGCAGGACATACTTTCGTATCTTCGGGACTCGGCGGCATGAGCGGCGCTCAGCCTAAGGCTGCAAACATCGCAAATGCAGTAGGTATCTTTGCGGAAGTTGACCTTTCCAGAATCGAGACAAGACACGACCAGGGCTGGGTTGATGTTATCATGGATGACATCGATGAAATCTTCAAACTCGCAAATGAGAAGATTGCAGCTAAGGAATCCATTTCCATCGCATACCACGGCAATATCGTTGATCTTCTGGAAGCGGCTGTTGAAAAGAACTTCCACATCGACCTTCTTTCCGACCAGACATCCTGCCACAATGTATACAACGGCGGATACTGCCCGGTAGGAATGACATTTGAAGAAAGAACAAGAGAACTTCACGAAAACAGAAATAACTTCATTAAGGAAGTTGATAAGACTTTACATAGACACTATCACGCAATCAAAACTCTTACAGAGAGAGGAACTTATTTCTTCGATTACGGCAATTCCTTCATGAAGGCTATGTATGACGCAGGCATTAAGGAAATTTCCAAGAACGGATACGATGACAAAGATGGATTCATTTGGCCTTCCTACGTTGAAGACATCATGGGACCAATCCTCTTTGACTATGGATATGGCCCATTCAGATGGGTATGCCTGTCCGGAAAGCCGGAAGACCTTGATGCAACAGACAAGGCTGCTATGGAAGTTATCGACCCGAACAGACGCGGTCAGGACAGAGACAACTGGATCTGGATCAGAGATGCGAAGAAGAACAAACTCGTAGTAGGTACACAGGCTCGTATTCTTTATCAGGATGCGGAAGGCAGACGCGATATCGGTCTTGCATTCAACAAGCTTGTAAGAGAAGGAAAGATTGGCCCGGTAATGATGGGTCGTGACCACCACGATGTATCCGGAACAGATTCTCCATTCAGAGAAACTTCCAACATCAAAGACGGATCCAATGTCATGGCAGATATGGCTGTTCAGTGCTTCGCGGGAAATGCTGCAAGAGGAATGTCCTTATGCGCACTTCACAACGGCGGCGGCGTAGGCATCGGTAAGGCCATCAACGGCGGTTTCGGTCTGCTTCTTGACGGTTCCGAAAGAGTTGATGAAATTTTGAAGTCCGCAATGATGTGGGACGTAATGGGTGGTGTTGCCCGCAGAAACTGGGCAAGAAACGAACATGCTGTTGAAACATCCGTAGCTTACAACAAAAACTACGCAGGCAAGGGTCACATCACAATCCCTTACATTGCAGACGAAGATTTAGTTGAAAAAACAGTAGATAAATTCGTAAAATAAAAAACCGATAAACGAAAAGGAGAGACTATGTCTACTTTACTCGTAAAAAATATAGGTATTCTGCAGACCCCGGCGGGAAGTTTCCCGCACAAGGGGGCTCAGCAGGGTGAAAATATGAAATTAAAAGATGCGGCGGTTCTCGCAGAAGACGGCATTATTAAGGCAATCACATCGGACGGAAAGCTTCCCTGCGCGGAAGAAGAGGTCGATGTGGTGCTTGACGCAGAGGAAAACCTCGTAACACCGGGACTTGTTGAAGGACATACCCATTTGGTGTTCGGCGGATACCGGCAGAACGAGATTCCGCTGAAACTCAAAGGCGCGGGCTATCTTGACATCCTGAGAGCGGGCGGCGGCATAAATGATACCGTAAAGAAAACAAGAGAAGCAAGCTTCGAGGAACTGTATGATAAGACGGAAGGGTTCCTTGACGAAATGATGACCCTTGGAGTTACCACCTGCGAAGCCAAGAGTGGCTACGGAATTGACCTCAAGACAGAAGTGAAACTTCTTGAAGTGCTCAAGAAACTCAATGAAGATCATCCGATGGATATCGTTTCCACCTTTATGCCGGCACATGTTGTGCTTGCGGACTGGAAGGGCAGAGAAGATGAATTTATTCAGCTTTGTATCGACGAAATGATGCCGTATGTGAAAGAGCATAATCTGGCAGAGTTTGTCGACATCTTCACGGAAGACTCCGTTTTCGATGTGGAACAGAGCAGAAAGTATCTGCAGGCCGCAAAGGATATGGGATTCGGTCTCAAAATTCACGCAGACGAAATCGAAGCAATCGGAGGCAGTGTTCTCGCAGGGGAGATGCACGCGACATCGGCAGAACATTTAATCGTAATCGATGACGCGGGAATGGCGTCCATGGCAAAAGGCGGAACAATCGCAATGTGTCTTCCGGCTACATCCTTCTATCTGGGCGCAACCTTTGCACCGGTAAGAAGAATGATAGATGAGTTTGAAGTACCGGTTGCGATCGCATCGGATTTCAACCCGGGTTCCTGTCCGTCACTGAACCTGCAGTTCGTAATGAACCTCGGTTATTTGAAGTACAGAATGACGCCGGAAGAGGTTCTCACGGCAGTTACGATCAATCCGGCATGCGGAATCAACAGAGGAGACAGAGTCGGTACACTTGAAGTCGGAAAAGACGCGGACATGGTGATCTGGAACGCACCGAACATGGAAATGCTTTGTTACCGTTTTGGATCCAATCTTGCGCTGCAGACAATTAAGAAAGGAAATTTGGTTTAATGAAATTAGTTGAATTAACGGTAAAAGACTATTTGGATTTGTTGAAATCCGATGCACCGGCACCGGGCGGCGGCAGCGTAAGTGCACTTTCCGCAGCACAGGGAATCGGCCTTGTTGCAATGGTTTCGGATCTCACAATCGGAAGGGAAAGATATGCTGACTTTGAAGAAGGCTGCAAGAAAGCAAAGGCAGAAGCAATAGAACTTTATGCAAAACTTGTGGAAGCCATTGATAAAGACACAGAGGCGTTCAATCTTGTATCCGCTGCATTTAAAATGCCGAAGGATACCGATGAAAACAAAGCTGCAAGAAGCAAGGCAATCGCAGATGCAACTCTCGCGGCAACGGAAGTTCCGTTCGAGACACTTACGCTTTGCATGAATGCTCTCAAAGTAACGGAAACAATCGTAGGAAAATCCAATCCTAACGCAGCTTCCGACCTCGGCGTTGCGGCGCTTAACCTGCTTGCAGGAATCAAGGGTGCATGGCTGAATGTAATGATTAACCTTCCGGGCGTTAAGGATGAAGCTGCGAAGGCAAAATTTGCAGAAGGTGCAAAGATGGTAGAAGAAGCGGAAGCAATTGCGGACGCAATTTATAAGAAAGTTTTGGAATCACTGTAGAATACAATGCCGCAAGGCAAGAAGGAGATAGAAATGGCTCAGATTATTGAAAGCATCCCTAATATTTCAGAGGGAAGAAATCAAGAAGTTATCGAAGCATGTGTGGACCAGATCAGAACAACTGCAGGCTGCACACTGTTAAACTATTCATCAGACCCTAACCATAACAGAACCGTTATCACCTATATCGGCGATGCAAAGGGTGTGGAAGAAGCAAGCGTGAAACTTGCAAAGAAGGCAGTAGAACTCATTGACCTTAACAAGCACACAGGTGAGCATCCGAGAATGGGCTGCGTTGACGTTATGCCATTCGTTCCGATTAAGGACGCAACAAATGAAGAATGTATCGAACTGTCCAAGGTTGTCGGCAAGAGAATTGCAGAAGAGGCAGACCTTCCGGTATTCCTTTATGAAATGTCAGCAACAAGACCGGAAAGAAAGAACCTTGCAACAATCAGAAAAGGCCAGTTCGAAGGCATGGCAGAAAAGGTTCAGCAGGAAGAATGGGAACCGGATTTCGGCGGCAGAAGAATCAACCCTACAGGCGGAGTTGTTGCAGTAGGCGCAAGACCTCCTCTGGTAGCATACAACCTCAACCTCAACACCTCCAATGTCCAGATTGCAAAGAACATTGCAAAAATCATCAGAGAAAAGGATGGCGGCCTTCGCTGCGTAAAGGCTATGGGCTTCATGCTTGAAGACAGAGGAATCGCACAGGTTTCCATCAATATGACAGACTACAGAGTAACACCTTTATACAGAGTTACGGAACTCGTAAAGGCAGAAGCAAAGAGATACGGCGTACAGGTAATCGGTACGGAAGTTATCGGACTCTGCCCGATGAAAGCATTGGTCGATACCGCAGAGTATTATCTTCAGATCGAAGATTTCGATTTTGACGGACAGGTACTCGAAAACTACATTCTGTAAGGTATTACAGAATCGAAAACCTTAATTCGTTTAGGAGCAAGAATAATGACAGACAATCGGGAGTTTTCCCCTTCATCATCCCTTACGGAGGAAATCGCAGATGTGGTCCGCGAAAGAATCTTAAGAGGCGAGTATGAAATCGGAGAAAAAATCAAAGAAAATCAAATAGCAACAGAGCTGAGGGTGAGCAGAACTCCTATTAGGGAGGCATTTAAGCTCTTGGAAAACGAAGGTTTGATTGACTATGTTCCCAACCGCGGCTGCTTTGCGAAAGGCTTCACGAAGCAGGATGTTGAGGATATTTATGCAGTAAGAGAATCGTTGGAAGAACTGGCTGTTGTATGGGCAGTAGAACGGATATCACCGGAAGAAATTTCAGCTCTTGAAGAGCAGTGTGAGATGATGGAGTTCTATACAAAGAAGATGGACCGAAAAAAGGTTTTGGAGCTCAACGCAGGTTTTCACGATGTCATCTATGCCTCGGCAAGAAGCAGATTTCTTGCACAAGTTTTGAGATCCTACAAAGCATACATAGATAAGACCAGAAAATCAATTTTTTACGAGCAGTCGTATTTGGAATCAATCTTAAAGGAGCATAGAGCTATTTTGGCGGCAATAAAGCTTCGTGATAAAGAAAGAGCAATCTTTGCCATGAAGCAGCATCTGATTGCTTCCCAACAGCGGGCGGAGCGGATTTGGAATGTAAAATAGCCGAGTTAAAAAAATGAAAGATAAGAAGCACGGAAGAAAAGCAATTATAAATCGGATTTTGACGGTAGCCTTTCTTTTCGTGTTTCTTTTTTCGTTGTATAAGATTGTAAACATTTTTCTGGAGTACCGCAATATCGATAAGCTGTATGATGATACAGTCACGCAGTATACCTCTGACGAGGATAAGACAGATACGGACCCGATTGAAGTTGACCTTAAGCAGCTGCAGGCGGTGAATGATGATGTGATAGGATGGATTTATATTCCGGGGACAAATATCAATTTTCCTGTTTTGCAGGGAAAGAATAACAAACAATATCTTTTTCAATCATACGAAAAAGAATATTTAACTGCAGGGAGCATTTTCATAGATTATCGCTGTGCCGAAGATTTTACAGACAAAAATACCGTTATCTACGGGCATAACATGCATAACGGAAGTATGTTCGGAAAACTCAAGAGGTATAAAGAGGAAGAATATAAGAAAACACATCCGTATATATACATTCTTAACAGCGACAAAGAGTGGAATCAATATGAAATAATTGCATGTTTTCAGGCAGATGTCGAAGGTGCGGTTTATGATCTGCCGATTGATGAAAAGTGCAGTGAGGAAAAATTCAAACAGCTAAGGACGACGATCAAAGCAGAGAATATTTACTCCGGTGATGTAAAAATAACAAAAGAAGACCACCTTATTACGCTTTCGACCTGTACACAGGACAGTCGGAACGATGTAAGAGTCGTAGTAATCGCAAAGTTAATATAACAGGAAAGAGCCTCTCTGATGAGAGGCTCTTTCCCTGAAAGTGTGTGTGTATTCAATAAAAGAAGGAAAGTTTGCTAATATAATTATTCGCAAAGTATCTTTTACTTTTATACATTTTAGCACTTTGTAGGCACAAAGTCAATAAACTGTTAAGAAATTTATTGACTTTTTTCTTAAAAAAATTCAAAGGATGAATATTTATTCGCTCATTTAGTATTGTTGGGACATCATAAGGGTGAACATCTCCATATCATTTTCGTTCTCTGCATCATAAACGATATTACCGCTGAGCACCGTCATGCACGCATGGAGTCTCGGAATAAGCTTAATTTCACAATCAAGCGGGTTTTCGTCGAAAATAGCAAAGTCGGCGAGCATGCCGGATTTGATGCTCCCGAGCGAGTCTTGCACGCCGATTATGCGAGCGGCGTTAATCGTGAGTTCATTTATAACATCTTCCGCCGAAGCTGCGTGCGAATATATGCTTCTGTCGGACAGAAGATTTGTACCGCATGTGGCGATTACTTCGCTTGATGAAGAGCGTATAGAGGCCTCTTCGGCTGTCAGCGTATAATCGGAGGCAATCACAAAGTTGTTTTTGTATCCTTTTGCACGGATGAATTCAAAGGCATCATAGGCCATCAGCATATCTTCACGATCGACTGCCTCAACGAAAATATCGAAGTTTTTGTCAGATACTTCCGCAAGTATCGTATTCAGAGCGTCCTGCGAAAAAGGAACGGGACTGCTTGCATTGTCGAGATACAGGTTCAGCATGTTTGCGTTCAGAACTCCGTTGAGTTCCAAACAGGTTGTTTTTCTGTTCATAAGCCGCTTTATGAGTGGCTTAGGTACTAGCGGACGATTCATGTAATAAGAACCGAAGAATCTTTGACGGATCTCCCCTTCGTTATACAAACCGATGATGGAGTCCTGATACAGGCTCTCAAAATAGTCAGGTGTACCGAGGTTAAGAACACTTGTAAATCCGTGGTCTGCCAGATCCTCGATTTCCTGTTTGACATCTTCCTCAATCTGCTCAAAATCAAAAGGGATCAGCAGGTTCAGCACATAAGCGACAGTTATGGTCTGAACATATTCCTCTTCAGCAGTGGAAGCGATAATTTCGTCCGCAGCACGGTTTGTCCAGCAGTCAATCCCGCTTGCACACAAAAGGAGAACAGGTCTTTCGACGCATGCTTCGCTCAAAAACTCTGCAGAAGCAAAGGGATTATCCTCTGTGTCTTCCGGCTTTAAATTCTCAGAGTATCCGTAGCCAAAGATAATTTCATCTTCCGGATTGTCCTCGGCCCATTCGGCTACCGCATCCAAAATATCTTCAGGTGAAAAACATTCACTTAAATCAATGAATCTGCCATCAAAGACCTTGAGCACCGGACTGCGATGTGCATCGATAAATCCCGGGAATAGAAATTTTCCGTCAAGATCGACAAGCTGAGTGTGCTCATCGATGATTTCATCCATGCCATCCAGACTGCCGACACCCAGTATTTTGTCACCTATGCAAGCAACGGCGTCGGCCCACGGTAGGGCATGATCCTGCGTATAGATATGTCCATTATGAAAAATCAAATCTGCGGTTTCCGCTTTCTTAAAAAAACCAAAAGCCATTTTTATCTCCGTTTCCACGCACGCAATGCCGTGCGTATATTGATATTTAAAGTAATTCAAGCATTTTACAAAATAATTGTACCACAAATATGAAAGGTGTGATATACTTAATTGTGCGATTTTTCGCAAAATAAAATATAGTTCGAAGGCCGAAAAGGTTAATCTTCATAGGAACGGATCCGGCAGGATTTTTATGCAAAGGAGAGTTATTATGACGAGAAGAATAGGTACAGTATCTCGCGGAATTCGCGGACCTATCGTAAAAGAGGGCGACGACCTCAGAAAAATTGTGGTGGACACATTTATGGCATGTGTAGAGGGCGGAGATTTTGAAATCGGAAACAAGGATGTTCTTGCCGTAACGGAATCTATACTTGCACGTTCACAGAAGAATTACGCTACAACGGAGCAGCTCGCAAAAGATGTAGCAAATAAACTCGGCGGCGAAACGGTCGGAGTTGTATTCCCGATTCTCAGCAGAAACAGATTTGCAATCTGCTTAAGAGGCATTGCAAAGGGATGCAAAAAGGTTGTTTTGATGCTCAGCTATCCGAGTGACGAAGTTGGAAACCACATCCTGGATCTCGATTTAATGGATGAAAAGGGTGTTGATCCGTACAGAGATGTGCTTACTCAGGAAAGATTCGAAGAACTTTTCGGCAAATCCCGCCATCCTTTCACAGATGTGGACTATGTAAACTACTATAAAGGTCTCATTGAAGAAGAAGGGGCAGAAGCAGAGATTATCTTTGCAAACAACCCAAGAAAGATTCTTGATTATACGGACAGAGTAATCTGTGCCGACATTCATACAAGAGCAAGAACCAAGAGACTGATTAAAGAAGCAGGCGGCAAAGTGGTGCTCGGAATGGATGACCTTCTTAATGCACCGGTTGACGGTTCGGGATACAATCCGGAATACGGAATCCTTGGTTCAAACAAGGCAACAGAAGGGACAATCAAGCTCTTCCCTGTAAACTGTCAGCAATTCGTTGAAGGCGTTCAAGCAGACATCAAAGCGAAAACAGGCAAAACCGTCGAAGTAATGGTATACGGTGATGGAGCATTTAAGGATCCTGTGGGTAAGATTTGGGAACTTGCCGACCCTGTTGTTTCACCGGGATTTACAAGCGGACTTATCGGTCAGCCAAACGAACTTAAGCTCAAGTATCTTGCTGACAACGACTTCGGAGATTTAAGAGGCGATGAACTTAAGGCTGCGATCGAAACTGCAATTAAAGAAAAGGATGCGAACCTTGTCGGACAGATGGCAACGGAAGGAACAACCCCGAGACATCTTACAGACCTGCTCGGCTCCCTTTGCGACCTGACATCGGGCTCCGGAGACAAGGGAACTCCGTTCATCTATATCCAGGGATACTTCGATAATTATACAGACTAAAACATAATGCAATGGAAGACGGCAAGAGAGAAGAAAATCTTTTGCCGTTTTTTGGAAAGGTGGAGAAAATGAAAAAACTTGCTTTATTTATGCTGACAATGCTTATGGTATTTACACTTGCAGCATGCGGAGATGATGGCGAAAGCTCCGGTTCTTTCGAATCCGTCAACAGAAGGCTTCTTTAAGATATTTGGAAAATACACGGATTTTGTTTCTGATGTGGAGCCGAGCTATGCGGGATATGAATTTCCGCGATTTGATAATTTCAAAGTAACGGAAAAATTTGACTCGACGAGCAACTTGAAATCCTATGCACTTGGGGACAAAATTTTGAGGGCAGCCTTTACTGACGGTGATAAGAATGGAGAGGGAATGTTTGCTGCATCTGTAGTGGACTTTGGAAGCTTTACCATTTCAAACGGAAAAGTTGTGGGTTATCAGCTGCAGACCGCAGACGGCGGATATTATATGGCATACAACATAATGGCTGTTACGGCAGTAAAGGACAGCTTCATAGAATGGGAGGATGTACTGACGAACTGCATGAAAACTTTGGAATATTCCGACAGCTTTGTAAGCGCAACGAACCAGGCAAGCAACGAAAAAGTCGCACTTGCAAACCAAATAAGCCAGAATTTCAACCAAGCAATGGATGGAATTATGTCATCATGGGAAAACAGAAGCAAGAGTCAGGACATTATGAGCCAAAAGCAGAGCGATGCAACGCTGGGATACGAAAGAGTCTATGACACGGAAACAAATGAAATCTACAAGGCGACAAATGGCTTCACGGATGTATACGACGGTGAGCGTTACAAGCCCGTAACCGATGACAATATGTATGCAGAGCCGATAAGCGGCTACATAGAAAAACAATAAAGTGGGGAAAAAGCAACATGGAAAACTACTTAAACAAATACGAGCTTGAAAGATTCAACGATGAGATTTCGGTAGAAGAATATTTAGAGAAATATGTAAATGTTGATGAATTTCTGGAATGCTGCAAGGCATGCCCTTGTTACGGAACGGTATGGTCTTGTCCGCCGTATGATTTTGACCCGGTGGAGGATTACTGGAAAAAACACAAAACTCTCGAGGTTCATGGGTACAAGATTAACTTTAAACCGGATGTGACCGTGGATGAAAGTCAAAAGATTATGCAAAGAGTTAAGGCATTAATGTCAAAGGAGATGTTTGCGAAAGAAGCTGAAATTCCGGGCTCGGTCTCTTTGTCCGCCGGAAACTGCACGGTGTGCGGCAGCGGAAACTGCAGCAGGCGTGAAGGAAAGCCTTGCAGATTCGCAAGGGATATGCGCTATTCCATTGAATCGATCGGCGGCAATGTGGGTAAGACGGTCCATGATTTTCTGGGATGCGACCTTGAATGGGTGGAGGAAGGCAAAGTTCCATCCTATTATATTCTTGTGGGAGGCCTGCTTAAAGGATGAAGCATCTTTTATCGCAAATAAACGATATTGTTGAAAAATGCAAGATTTCCGGGAAACGCGCTGTCCTTGCGATTGATGGAATGAGTGCTTCCGGAAAGACCACACTTGCTGAAGAACTTGCTGAGCAATTCAGCGGCTCAGTTATCCACACGGACGATTTTCATCTGCCATTTGAGCTGAGAACGGAGGAACGCAGAGCTCAGCCGGGTGGGAATCTTGACTATGAAAGATTTGCAAGAGAAGTTCTGCCTTATTTGAATCAAAAGATAGAAATCACTTACGGACGATTTTCGTGCAGGGAGGGTAAAATCGTTGAAACAGTAAATATTGGTGCGGACTGTCCCCTCGTTATCGTGGAGGGAGCATACTCTATGCGCCCGGAATTCCGTAAGGCATACGATCTTTCCATCTGCATGCTGATTTCAGAAGAACTCCAGCGTGAGAGGCTTATCGCTCGTGAAGGCAGAGAAAGATATGCGAATTTTGAGAAACTGTGGGTACCGTTGGAAAACCGATACCTGGCATACTATAAAGTGCCTGAAATCTGCGACAAAATAATAAAATGCGAATAGAGGAATGATTAGAAAAGGGGCTGTCGCATTAACGGGAATCGTTAGGGCACAGCCCCCTTTCTTTCATGGTCAGCCTATGAAATGAGACGGAATTTTTACTCCGTCTTTTTTGTTTAAAAAAGAATCCTGCACGCACAAAGCACACAGGATATG
>OLOV01000418.1_pt1 | contig 37458 bp, 33 predicted proteins | sample 1672931 | NCBI WGS metagenome assembly OLOV01 (sample SAMEA3136738, study PRJEB25190) | human gut metagenome | biome: human gut; feature: human-associated habitat; material: faeces | place: Austria | collected 2013 | reverse complement strand
ATGGCTCCCCTGAAAGGGGAGCTGTCAGCGCCAGCTGACTGAGGGGTTGTCCCCGAAGGGCTTGACCACCTAAAAGCAAGCCACCCCGTTGCGTTTTCCCATACGCTGGCGGGGTGGCCTTTTCTTACTCCAATGAAATCCGCAACGTCTTTCCCAAACTCTCCGCCATTCTTTGGAGGAAGGCCAGGGAGGGGTTATAGTTTCCGCTCTCGAAGCGGGAGATGTTGGCCTGGGCGGTGCCCATGCGTTCGGCTAGGTCTTTTTGGGTGATGCCGGCGGCTTTGCGGCTTTGAATTTCAGCCCGGATGATCTCGTACTGAGGGCCAAGGGCGTCGTATTCGGCTTTTACTTCTGGACGCTCGGCAAAGGCTTTGGCTTTGTATTCGTTGTAGTTCATAGTAGCACCTCGATTCTAGGAGTAGGCTGTACCATAGCGGGCTTCGTAATCTGCCAGACGGGTTTTGGCGGTCTGGATCTCTCGCGGCGGGGTCTTTTGTGTTTTCTTGGTGAAGCCGTGGAGCAATACGAGTTTATTATCCCGCCAGATGAAGTAGAAGATGCGGTAGATGTTCGATGAAAACTTGGAGCGAAGCTCCCAGATGGGGCCGTCGATATGCTTGGTATATGGCTCGTGCAGGTCTGGGGCGAACTCTGCTAAGAGGTCGATGTCCCGGAAGACCTTTGCCATGTCTTTCGGCGGGAGGGTGTCCAGGAATTCCGCAACGACTTCCCGTCCTGCTGCGGTTTTGTAAAATTCTACGTCCATTCTTTCCCTTCTTTCTCTGTCATTAGAATATCATATACGATATACTCTGTCAATGTATTTGTAGGGATAGACGAGCCACCCCGCTGCGTATCAACACACGCTGGCGGGGTGGCTGTTTCTTATCGTTCGTAATGCGTCCAGAGTGAGATGATCTGGATGATTTTTTCTTCTTCGTGTACTTTGTAGACCAAGCGGTGTTGGTAGTTGATGCGTCGGGAGTATAAGCCGTACATGTTGCCGACGAGCTTTTCATAGGTCGGCGGCGTTTGATAGGGGTTCTGCCGAATGACTTCGATCAGGGCCTTGGCTTTTTTATCCAGGTGCGCGGCTTTTAGTTTGGGGATGTCTTTCAGGGCCGTCTTGGTGTAGGCGATCTGATACACTTACCACTCGACCTCGCTTTCCGGGATACACTCGGAAAGGGGGGTGTCGTTGCCTTCCAGGAGCTTCTGTTTCATGACGGGGTTGGCGTTCATCTCCAGCGTCTCTAAGATGCCGCGGTAATCATCTTCGCTGAGGACGACGACGTTGCCGTTTCTGGTGCTGACATGGATGGGTTCGTTGAACTTGAGGGTCTGCTCCAGAAGCGTGGATACGTTTTTGCGGAAATGCGTCACATTGGTATTGATCATCAGAACTCCCTCCTTATGTTACAAGTATAGCGTGTCTGTGCAGCAAATGCAACTCATATCACAATGAGAGTTTGCCCTTTTCACAAAACCCCAATTCCCACCAAAATAATCTGAAAAATGGCTTGACAACCCAGTGGGGTTGTGGTATTATACTGTCAAACCAATCAAACAGATAGGTATTGTAGGAGAAAGGAGGCGAGTCGAAATGGCACAGTGCTTTGGGAAGCTGCTGCGGAGCAATTTCCGCTTTGGACGAATGTTCTGCTCCCGGACTGAGAGAAAGGCCGGGCGGCTCGTCGCGCCTGCCTGCGATCTGGCTTGCTAAGCTGCGTTCCTGTGTTGGCAAGCTGCTGGTGGCTTCGTGAGAGGCACGGAGAAGCCAGGGGTCGCGCGGTCTTCTCATCTTCGGTCCGGGAGTGTTTACTCGCCGGGCTTTTTTGTTGCCCAGCGTGAGGGGGGTACCTCCTTTTTCTTGGCAGAAAAGTTGACCCCATATCTGAATCCTTACGAATTCTTAACTCCGAACATTCTTCAAAATTCTGATATAACATATAGAAAGAGGTTATGATCATGAGCAACTACAAGTTTGAGACCCTTCAGCTCCACGTCGGCCAGGAGCAGCCCGATCCCGCCACGGACGCCCGCGCAGTGCCCATCTACCAGACGACTTCTTACGTCTTCCGCAACTCCGCCCACGCCGCCGCCCGGTTCGGTCTGGCGGACGCCGGGAATATCTACGGCCGTCTGACCAACTCCACCCAGGACGTGCTGGAAAAGCGCATCGCCGCATTAGAGGGCGGCGTGGCTGCGCTGGCGACCGCTTCCGGAGCCGCCGCCATCACCTACGCCATTCAGGCGCTGGCTGGCGCCGGCGAGCATATTGTTGCCCAGAAGACGATCTACGGCGGCACCTATAACCTGCTGGCCCACACCCTGCCCCAGTACGGCATCTCCACGACCTTTGTGGACGCCCACGACCTGGCCGAGGTGGAGAACGCCATCCAGCCCAACACCAAGGCCATCTATCTGGAGACCCTGGGCAACCCCAACAGCGACATCCCCGACATCGACGCCATCGCCGCCATCGCCCACAAGCACGGCCTGCCCCTGGTCATCGACAACACCTTCGGCACCCCCTACCTGATCCGGCCCCTGGAGCACGGCGCTGACATCGTGGTCCACTCCGCCACCAAGTTCATCGGCGGCCACGGCACCACCCTCGGCGGTGTGATCGTGGAAGGCGGCAACTTCAACTGGGCCGAAGTGCCGGGCAAGTTCCCGACCCTGACCGAGCCGGATCCGTCCTATCACGGATTGAATTTCTACGAGGCCCTGGGCGGATCCGCGTTCGTGACCCGCATCCGCGCCATCCTGTTGCGCGACACCGGCGCCACCCTGTCTCCGTTCGCCGCATTCCTGCTGCTGCAGGGCACCGAAACCCTGTCGTTGCGCGTCGAACGCCACGTTGAGAACGCGCTGAAGGTCATCGATTACCTGAAGACCGTTCCGGAAGTCGAGTCCATCTCCCACCCGTCCATCGAAGGCCGCAAGGACAACGAGCTGTACAAGAAGTACTTCCCGAATGGTGGTGGCTCCATCTTCACCTTCGACATCAAGGGCGGCAAGGACGCGGCACGCGTGTTCATCGACAACCTGCACCTGTTCAGCCTGCTGGCCAATGTGGCCGACGCCAAGAGCCTCGTGATCCACCCGGCCTCCACCACGCACTCCCAGGAGACAGTGGAGGAGCTCGAGGATCAGGGCATCCACCAAGGCACTATCCGCCTGTCCATCGGCACCGAGAACATCGAAGACATCCTCGACGATCTCAAGGGTGGTTTCACGGCTCTGCGTGAATCTGGCCTCGCCAAGTGAAACGAATCGGATCGGCGAAATAACGCCATCCTAAACAAATGAAACGGTCTGCGACGCCGAAAAGAAGGGCGGCGTCGCAGACCGTTTCGTCGTATCTGCAAGCGATGTCATCTCAATGTATTACAGCTGGTATAGAATTTGCGATTGTTCCGAAAAGCAATATCTCAATTCTTTTCTTTGAAAGAAAAAAACATTGGATTCTTTCAAAAATACAAGCATTACTGATGATATTGAGAATAATGTAAAGAGAGAAGAGATCATGGCCCAAGAAGTCAAGAACGATATCAAAAAGGCGTTGCAGGTCAATACCATTCCGCTGATCGCCATTATGACCGCGGTCACCACGGTGCTGACCATGCTCGTGAAGATCCCGACCCCGATCCGTGGCTACCTCAACCTGTCCGACACCATGATCTATTTCAGCGCGTATGCGTTCGGACCGTGGGTGGGCGGCATTATCGGCGGTCTTGGCCCGGCGTTGAGCGATTTGATCTCCGGTTATCCGCAGTGGGCCATCTTCACGTTCGTCATCGATGGCCTGCAGGCCGTGCTCGTGGGCTTGCTCGTCAAGAAATTCAATCCGGCGAACATCATCATCGGCTCGGTGATCGCAGGCGTATGGAAGGTGTTCGGCTATTTCATCGCAGGCGGAATCCTTTCTGGATTCGGTCCGGCGTTGGGCGAGATCGCGGGCAACTCCTTCCAGATGGTGGTGGGTCTGATTGTGGGCTTCGCGCTGTTCACCGCCGTCCGTCAGGCCTATCCGCCGCTGGTACGTTTGGGCAACCTCGGTATTAAGGCGGGGGAGTGATACATTAATATCATGTGAAGGCAGGCCCGTGGATTTGCCGATGAAAGGCGATTCCACGGGTTTTATTGTGAAATGCGGTTGTCGGCTGCGGAAAAAATGCGTGAAAGCACGGGGTGGACGTCATGATTACGGTTCGCGACTTAGGATGGAAGTACGCGCCACTGACCGACGGGGGCAAGCCGGTGGAAAGCCTTAAGCACGTCAGTTTCGACATCCGGTCCGGATCCTTCGTCGGTATCATCGGACCGACCGGAGCGGGCAAATCCACGCTATGCATGGCATTGGCCGGTATCATTCCGAACCTGGCCGACGGCACCATGAGCGGTGTCGTGGAGGTCAACGGCATGAATACGAGCAGGCACTCCGTCTCAGCACTGTCGGAGCGCGTCGGCTATGTGCAACAGGATCCGGAGGCGCAGCTGTTCTGCTCGAGTGTCGAGGATGAGATCGCTTTCCCGCTGGAAAACCGCGGAGTAGCCCCGAACATCATCGACAAGCAGATCGACATCATGCTCGACTTGGTCGGCATGGCCGGATACCGCAAACGTGTACCGACCAGCCTGTCGGGAGGCCAGATGCAGCGCGTGGCCATCGCCGCCGCGCTTGCAGCGGAACCCGATGTGCTTGTTCTTGACGAACCCACCGCGGCTCTCGACCCCGAAGGCAAGCAGGAAGTGTTCGACGCGCTCGAACGTATTCGCCAAACCCGTTCCATGACGGTGATCATGGCCGGGCAGGACACCGAACACATCGCCTACTGGGCCGATCAGGTGCTGTTCATGGTCAACGGTGAAGTGGTGCGTAATGGAGACGCCAGCCTATTTACCCGGGAACGTAGACTGTTGGAATCCTCCGGCGTGCAGGTGAGTGACGGACCATCCCCCGTCATCAAGGCGTTGCCGGTAAGGAACGACGGCAAGCCGAAGCATACGATCATCAGTCTGGACCATGTGACGCATCGCTATGGACAGGGCGGTAATGCGTCTCCCGCGTTGGATGATATCAGCCTGGATATCGAGCAGGGCGCCTTCGTGGGGCTTATCGGGCGCAACGGGTCAGGCAAGACCACGCTCGCCAAGCATCTGAACGGGCTGATCCAACCCACACAGGGAATCGTGACTGTGGATGGGCTCGACGTATCGAAGCATAGCGTGGGCGAAATGGCCGCGCACGTCGGATTCGTATTCCAAAATCCTGACCATCAGATCTTCTGCTCCAGCACCAAAGAGGAGATCGCGTTCGGTCCGACCGCGCTCGGACTTGATGCGGCCACCGTGTTCAAACGTGTCGACGAAATGATGACATTGTTCGACCTGCATCGGTATGAGGACGTTTCACCGGCCACGCTCGGCTATGGCGAACGACGTGCGGTGGCATTGTCTTCGGTGATCGCCATGCGCACGCCGATACTCGTGCTCGACGAACCTACGGCAGGTCTCGACCATCGTCTCGCATCACGATTCCTTGGAACCGTGGAAAGACTCAACCGGCATGGCGTCACCGTCATCATGATCAGCCATGACATGCGTGCCGTATATCGATATTGCACGCACGTGCTCGAATTGGAAGACGGTCATGTTGCGCAATATGGGCCGATCGACAAATCGCAGGAAGCACAACAATCGCCCGCGCGACAGGCGCGGCAGCCGCACAAGGCGCGCGGTCTGGTATCAGCGACCCACGTATTGTTGAAAATCGCCAAGGATGAATGTGACAAGGAGGAACGCTGATGGATGCCGACCTGTATGTGCCAGGCGACGGATGGTTGCATCGCACCGATCCGCGCGTCAAATTCCTCATCTCCATCGTCATGCTGGCCCTTTGCCTCGTATGGCGTAACTGGGCGTTCATCCTCGGCATCCTCATTCTCGAACATGTGATGCTCGCCACCGACCGTGTGCCCGCCGAACGCATTGGATGGGTGTGGAAGATCCTCGCCGTGCTCATCGTGTTCATTGTGGTGCTTTGGCCGGTCTTCGACCAGAGTGGAACGCACGTGCTCTGGCAGTGGGGATGGCTGCGTCTCACGCAGGAGAACCTGCTCATGGCGGCAGTGATGGGTCTGCGCATTCCAGCGCTCGGCTTTGCATGCTTCATCACGCTGTTCACCACCAGCCAGACCAAACTGGTTCGTGGCCTTACCTCGCTCGGTGTGCCCTACAAGGCCGGGCTCACCCTGGCAACCGCGTTACGGTATATTCCCGTGTTCTTCTCCATCTTCCAATCCGTGTCCGAAGCGCAGCGTGCGCGAGGGCTTGATCTGAGCGGCAAAGTCAATGCGGCAGGTAAAAAACGCAACATATTCGTACGTCTCGTAGACCGGTTCAAATCGTATCTGCCGATCATCATCGCCGTATTGATCCGCGCCTACAAAATGAGCCAAAGCGTGGGCTGGGCCATGGAATCGCGTGGACTCAACCTGAATCGGAACGGCGTGAAACGCACATATCGGGTCAACCTTACGATGAGAATTGCCGACTGGATTATTCTCGTGATTACCATTGCCGCCACCGCAGGCAGCGTGTGGTTGATGACATGGCTGTCATAGGGGGTGTGATGATGCAGGATGAGGAGCGTACTACAATCACCGCACGTGATTTGAAGGTGGTATCGGCGCTGCAATGCAACGGACGTATGACCATGCAGGCGCTTGCCGATAAAATCGGCATTTCCGTATATGCGGCGACGGAAAGCTACAAACGGCTCACCGAAGCGGGCATCATGACCATTGTGCCCGTATGCAATCCGTTGAGTCTCGGAAATTACAGTCAGGTGCTTGTGGGACTGCGCATCAACGGCAATCGCAACGAGGCACTCGCCATGCTCAAAGCCATGCCTCAGGTCACCTATGTGGTCTGCGCGTTGGGCGATGCCGACATCATCGCCGAAGCCGTGGTGTATTCATCCGAAGGTATGGACCATTTCCTGAAGTACGATTTGCGCGCACTGCCCGGATTGACCCGTCTGCAAGTGTTCTCCTGCGGTCGATTGGTGCTTGACGACCATAATGTCAGCGTGGTCAACCGTCTGCTGGCCGAACGCGGCGAAACTGGATTCATGACCAAACGTGAGGCCAGCGTCGGCACCGATATTCCCGTGCATCGGTTGGACTCGCGATTCGTGCACACGTTCAACGAATTACAGAAAGACGGCAGGGCAAGCTACGCCACGCTAGGGGAGCATCTTGGCGTGACGCACACCGCGATTCGTGGGCGCGTCAAAAAACTGGAGGATTCCGGTGTGATGCGCATTATGGCCACGGTCAGCCCCATGCGTTTAGGCGGATTCCGCCAAGCATTTCTCGGCATCGGTGTGAAGCCGCCGTATCGGCTTGATGCCGAACAACTGTTGGAAATCGATGAAGTGACGTACGCGATGAGCGGCGTCGGATTGAACGGAGCCGACTACCTCATCGAAATCATCGCCGGAGATGACGGGGATCTGTGGCGTGTGGTAGACGAATCCATTCGCTCGCTGCCAGGCGTGGAACAGACCTGGTGGGCATCCACCGTCAGCGTGGAAAAAGAGTCGTATTGGCTTGAGCCTCCCCGCGACGGCGTGCTTCTCGACGATTGATGGATCAATGGTATTATGCGCCCCGTCTTTGCTCATTCTCAAGGATGAGATGATAATTCAGACCAGCGCATGATATTCGAATCAGCTGTTTTTCCGTAATTTTGGAGGTAATCCAAAGAAAGGAATGACAGCATGGATATCAGGGACACCATCAAAGCTACCAATACGGCCATTGCAGCCGTGGATCTTGTGAAGGACTACGGTTCCGGGAATAACACGGTGCATGCGTTGCGTGGCGTCAACGTCGCTTTTGAAAAAGGAAAATTCACGGCGATTATGGGACCTTCCGGTTCCGGCAAATCCACGTTGATGCACACGTTGGCAGGACTGGATTCCGCAACCGGCGGGCACATCATATTCAATGGCGACGATCTGACGCGCATGAACGACAACCAGCTTACGTTGCTGCGCCGCCGCGACATCGGATTCATCTTCCAAAGCTTCAACCTGCTGCCGATGTTCACCGCCGAACAGAACATTCTCATGCCATTGACCTTGGCTGGAGCGAAACCCGACCGACAGTGGTTGCGTCTGCTGGTGGAAACACTTGGCCTTAAGGAACGTCTCAATCATCGTCCGAACGAACTATCGGGAGGTCAACAGCAGCGTGTGGCCATCGCACGAGCATTGATCACCAAGCCGAAACTAGTATTCGCAGACGAGCCCACCGGCAATCTTGACTCCGTATCAAGCGCCGAAGTGCTGAGCTTCCTGAAACGTTCCGTCAACGAACTTGGCCAAACCATCATCATGGTCACGCATGATGCGGTCGCCGCGTCTTACGCCGACCGTGCGCTCGTGTTTGCCGACGGCCAGATTGTGGCGGACGTGAACAAGCCGACAGCAGACCAGATGAGTGAACTGTTGATGAAGGAACGCGAAGCCGCCACAATGAATGTGGCTTCCGTGAGACATTCCCACTAAACGCACTGTAGAAGCATTCGAAGAAGGGAACAGAATTCACCATGTGGTCCATCACTTTGAAACTCATGCGAAAAACCAAGCGCATGCTCATACCCGCAGGCATCGCCATCATGATCGGCACGGCGTTCATCGCCAGCACCTTCCTGTTTGGCAATGCCATGAACGACTCCCTGACACGGCGGCTGACCGCTATGTTCGGAAACGCCAACTATGCGGTGACCGTCAACAGCTCCGACCTGAGTGATGAGGAACTCAACGAAGCGTACTCCAGCACTGTCGGCGACTTCCATCTCGACCAGATCGCCGGCATCGAAGGAGTCGACGGCGTCCGCGCTTCGGTGGAAACCGGCGCCAGCGTTTCCAAGGGAGACAGCACCATCAGCGGTGAGATCATCTCCACCGCGGCACAGAAGAACATGCTTCCCGTGAATATTACGGAAGGGGACCAGCCGAAGGACTCCAACGAAGTCGCACTGCCGGAAGACATGGCGAAACAGCTGAACGTCGGCATTGGCGACACTGTAAGCCTGACCTCCCAATATGCGGTAGGCACCGATGGCAAAGCCAAAGCGGACAACGTGCGCGTGGTCGGACTCACCTCCGATCCGAACGGCGCTTACTCGTACTATGGTGGCGCGATTGTAGGATCCAACAATCTGCTTGCCGCAATGCAGGGAACGGACGATTTCAACACCACCGGAACAACAACGGTATACCTCGACCTTGCTTTGGATGGAAACAGCGCATCCGCAAAAACCATCAACAGTGTGAAAGCGTTGCTGCCAAAGCATTTCGATTTGATGCCGCGACAGCAGGTCAGTGACGAAAGCATCAAATCCTTAAGCGGCAACCAAACCAACATCGTCACCACATTCCTCATGTGCTTCGGCGTGCTTGCCATGTTCGTGGCGGCACTGGTGATCGCCAACACGTTCCAAGTGCTTGTGGCGCAACGCCGCCGCACACTCGCCTTGCTGCGCACCATCGGCGCGAAGAAAGGCCAGCTGTATGGTTCCGTGCTGTTCGAAGCGGCAGTGCTTGGCTTCGTCGCATCCGTGCTTGGCGTGGTACTGGGAAGTCTGCTCATGTGGGGCATGTGCGTCAGCGACATCATGCAAGAGGGTATGCGATTCAATTTCTCTTGGCAGGCCGCCGTCGTACCTATTCTCTTCGGTATTGTGGTGACGGTGCTCGCATCCTTGGGATCCGCACGTTCCGCTACTGCGGTGACGCCATTGGAGGCATTGCGCCCGATTGAACTGACCGACAACCGTCGTTCCAGCCTCACGCGAGCCATAATCGGTATTCTGATGGTGGTGGTCGGTATCGCCATGGCAGTATTTTCCATCTGGCAGGTACAAGCCACCAATGGCGGCGAGGAAGCGAACAGCGATCAATTCACGATGATTCTGCTCATAGCCATCGCCGGTGCCGCACTGGTGTTCCTCGGCATGGTAGTCACCGCGGTGTTTTGGATGCCGGCCCTCATGAAGGGCGTTGGAGCGTTGGCCTCACTGACAGGCCCTTCCGCAACGGTTGCGCACGCCAACATTCAGAAGAATCCGCGACGCATCGCAGCAACCGGTGCCGCTCTGCTCATCGGCGTCACCCTGGTTTCCACCATCGCAACCGGTGCCGCTAGCGCCAAAGAGACTATGAATGGTGCGCTCGCCACCCGTTATAGCGTCGACATCGTGGCCATGGGCGATGACATCAGCCAGCAAATGGCCAAGGATGTAGCCGACATCAACGGCGTGTCCGACACGTTGTATGCGCCGGCGGTTTCCGTGACCTTGGAGAAAGCGGATGGAACTCGGCCTACGTCCGCATTGCTGGTCGGTGTGAAGAACATCGATCAGGTCAAGCAGGTCATGCGTGCCAACTTGGGTAACGCCTCCATCGACAGTGATAGCGTTCTCATGCCAACATACAATGCGCAAACCGGCAAGGAGCTGCAGTTCGCCAATGGCACGGCTGATTTCTCCACCGAATGGAATCAGGACGGCGACGCTACGCGTTCGCTGACATTGCAAGCAAACCAAGCTGACTACCGTCGCGTATCCGCACAGTATGAAGCTGTTGGATTCGTGGATGAAAGTCATTTCACCAATGGTGACCTTGATGCCGCCACCCATGTGTTGCTGGTCAAAGCAGATACTGACAAGTCGGGAGTTTCCGTCGACGGCATCTACAACGACATGCAGTCCGCATTGGAAAAGAGCACTGATGCGACAGTGACCGGACCGATCGCCGAACGCATCGTATGGGTGAACATGATCGACTCCATGATGATGCTTCTGGTGGGATTGATCGCCGTGGCCGTGCTCATCGCACTTGTCGGCGTAGCCAACACGCTGTCGCTGTCAGTGATCGAACGCACCCGAGAATCCGCCACACTGCGTGCCATCGGCATGACTCGAGGCCAGTTGCGACGCTCCCTGGCGGTGGAAGCCCTGCTCATCTCGCTGGTATCCGGCATCGCGGGCGTACTACTTGGCACCCTGTTCGGCTGGCTGGGCGCATACGTGGTGTTCAGTATGTACGGCAAAGTGGTGTTCCCGTTCGAATGGGGCATTAACGGCATCGTACTCGCCGTGGCAGCCGTGGCAGCATTGCTCGCCAGCGTATTCCCCGCACGCAGGGCAGTGAGCACGCCTCCTGTTGAGGCGCTCGCCGAAGCCTAAGCTTCATAGCAAACACAACGAAAAGGACTCCTGCCACAAACATGGCAGGAGTCCTTTTCGCGTATCATGCATACGCAAAACAACAAATCAATCAGACTAAATGGTTTTCGTAAGCGAACACCACCGCCTGCACACGGTCACGCGCATTGATCTTCGCTAGAATATGAGCCACATGCGTTTTCACCGTTGGCAGGCTGATGAAAAGCTTGTCGGCAATCTCCTGATTCGACAATCCATGCGCGATCTCAATAAGCACTTCGCGCTCGCGATCGGTCAGTTCATCTAATTCCGGATCGGTGTACGTCGAATCAGAAGTGGAAGAAGCAGTGGAATTTCCATGTGCGCCAACATTCGCAGCCATGAAATCGCCTTCCATCATTTTCTCGATAAGACGTTTCGTGGCGGACGGTGCGATAATCGCATTACCTTGAAAAACCGTGCGAATCGAATTCAACAACGTTTCCGGTTCCGTATCTTTCAGCAGAAAACCGGAAGCTCCGGCAGTGATCGCAGCCATAACATATTCATCCAAATCGAATGTCGTCAAAATAATCACTTTGGTACGGGCGACTTCTGATTGCGTTCCATCGGCAGCGAAGCGATGCTGCAACGCACTGATCTGCCGAGTCGCCTCGATACCATCCATGCCGGGCATACGCACATCCATCAACACCACGTCAGGATGCAGCGTTTCCGCCAACGCCAAGGCTTCCGCGCCATCGCGAGCCTGTGCCGCGACCGCCATATCAGGTTGGGAGCCGATCACCATGGCGAAACCGGCACGTACCAATTCCTGATCATCGGCAATGACCACGCGAATCTTCTGTTCTTCACTCATACTCTCCACCTTATCGGCATTGTTCCGCTCACAGCGCGAAACAAACCCTTAAATCTCCCTGAAAAACTTGAACCGGCTATCGAGACGCGCGCTGCAGCTGCTCTTCCAGCGGTGCAGCGGGCCTCAACTGCAGTTCGCTCGCGCTACCGGCATGAGCGTCATCGCTGAAACCAGTCTCACGAAGCACACCAAGCAGTTCGCGCATACGCTTAAGTGCGGCGCGCCCCTGTTCTCCAATGGCTTTGAACGCTGCGGAAATCTCGTCGGCGGTAGGCTCTTTGCCTTGTGCTTCGGCGCTATCCAGCATGCGGATACCATCGACGGCTTGACTAATCACGCTGTTCAACGTGGCGGTGACTTCAGCCTGAATGCTGGCACTGATACGGTCACGTTCCATATTCGCCGCGAGAATACGCTGCTTCTCCTGCTCGGCCACCAGCGCTTCCTCTCGCGCCTGCAACACCAGTGCGTTTGAATCACTGGAACGAGCCCAACGTGCCCACGCTATAATGCCGGCGCACAGCATCAGCACTGCAACCGTATACATAACGCCGGTAAAGAACGCCGCCGTATTACTTGACGTGACTGAAACCGGTTTCGTCAATCCTGCAAAAGCGGCGATGGCGCCGAACAAGGTAGTGTATCCGTGTTGATCAGCCGCGATTTTTAAGCCCATCAGCACCGAACAGGTAGCGGCGGCAAGACCGGTCCAACGCCATGCGTGTTCACGCCCATACAATACGGCTGAATACAGCGCACACAGCGACGCTACGATATGTCCAACCTCAATCGATCCCAAAAACACCAATTGCACAACTGACAATACGAACACAATAAGCGCGCAAGTCTCGGGGAGCCTGCGTCGAAGAGCCAGCGCCAGCAAGCAGCATGCGGCGATCGCATGAGAGAGCTGCGCCTGAGGTGAACTATCAAAAAAGAGCGTAACCGACATGCGATTCAGCAGCATGACCAATGCCACGGCACCAACGGAATCCATGAGCGCATAATGGTGCTGCGTCCACGCGGAAACACGTTCCACCCAATTCAGTCCTCGCGAATTGGATGTATTTGCAAGTTCTACGGATTTCAGTTTCAACGATTTGAGCAAATCATGCAGATTGGGTGCGGTGATGCGCAAATGTTGCAGGGCATTCGAACGATGATCGCGACCGGTCGGTTGGTTGGTTTCCTGCGTCTGCTCCGATGGCTGATCTGGGATTCGCGCCGATATGTTGACGACTGTGTGAGGTGCGATTGCTTCGTCGGATAGTTTCGCTTTGCTGGATATGGCAGTTGTGTTGCACGATTCGGACTGTTCCGAGGCATACTGTTCGCCGGTTTCTTCTGTCACCTGTTCTTTACCGCCGTAAGGCAGGGTGGCCATGACTTCGAAGCCTCCGCCGAGTTGAGGGCCAGCCTGCAACGAGCCTCCGGCCGATTCGATGCGTTCTTTCATGCCCAGCAGGCCGTAACCTGGCGTATGCCCGTCGATATTGGCCGCCGCGCCATGACCATTGTCGGTGATGGTCAAAGTGAGCAAACCGTTGTTCCATAACTCTTTAATATGCACATCGACGTGCGGCCCCGCATACTTGCGGATATTTGTCAGCGCCTCCTGCACTACATGGTAGGAAGCTATCGAGGCTTGTTCGCCGAGTTGTTCTGGGCTGGCGGTGCCAGTGATATTCCGTCGGATTCGAATGTCGGGGGAGACGTTTTGCGCTTGTTCCACAAGATTGCCGATATCGTTATAATCGGCGTGCGGTGAACCCCCGAATACTCCCAGAAGACGTTGCATGTCATGCAGTGCGCGTTCCGATTCGTGTCGAATCGTCTCCATGGTGTTTCTGGCCACCGCGGGATCATGCGTGCCTGCATAGCGACCGCCATCAGACTGCACGATGATGATTGACAGGGTGTGCGCCACCACATCGTGCATGTCACGTGCGATGCGTGCGCGTTCCGCCAACGCGGCGATATCGCGTTCATTCTGGTCTCGCGCGGCGATTGCCTCATTGCGTTCTCGCATCATGCGAATGGTTGTCAGACGGGCACGCTGCCAGAACGCTACAATGACGGTGGAAATAATGCATACTTCGAAAATCGGCGTCAGTACCAGCATGTACTGCGCCATCATGTCGGCGACTTCCGACATGGATGTTCCTGTGTAGATGGAGCCGAGAGTGTCTTCCGTGACCATAACGCCATTTGGATTTGGGTCATTCCAGCTGCTCCATGTATGCACTTTGCCTCCGGTGAGCAGTGGTCCATTGGTCATGGTCCATGCCACCAGCGCCGAAGCCAGAAGACCGATGGTCAACGCCAGAATAATGAAGGCTTTCGTGTTTTTGGGATTGCCGTAGACGATCACTGAATACAGCATGAACAATGCCAGAATATCGGCGCCCAACAGGCAAGGGCCGAATATGAGATGCGCCAAGGTCAATGCCACGCAGAGCAACGCTCCGGTCTGCGGCCACCATCGACGGATTAGCAGCGGAATAAGCATTGCCGCTTCCCATGCCATCTGCGTGGAAGGCTTAAGGTCAAACAGCAATCCCGGATTATAGGTGATGCCGCCGGTCACGCCGAACAGCAGAACACCTATAACAAGCGTGATGATGAGATCGCCGGCGAAAACATGGCCATGCATCCATGACAAGAGACGCTGCTTGAGATTCGACATACGTTCCACCCTAGCGCCAGATATGCTGTGACGCCATCATGCGCAGGAATGAAATAGCGGTAAGATAAAGCCGCTTTTGTGAGGTAAGGTTGTCTCCGCATGTGGGTGGGATGGAAGCCATCAAAAAGTCACTACCCGCATTGAACATGCCGATGATGCCAAGGGAAAGGTGAATGCATGACGTTGCTGAGCGAATACTACGTGCCCGGATTGCATATTGAGGATCGTTCCATCAAGGTGCCGTTGGATTGGAAGGGCCACGAGCCTGGTCATGGGTTCGATGGCGAATCGATCAGCCTGTTCTACCGTGTGGTCACCTCTCCCGAACATGTGCATGACGACCTGCCGCTGCTCGTGTTCCTGCAGGGTGGTCCCGGTGGTTCCGGTCCGCGTCCGCTCGGCCCAAGTTCCGATGGTTGGATCGAGGAGGCCATCAAGCATTTCCGCGTGGTGTTGCCGGATCAACGTGGTACGGGGCGTTCGTCTCGTGTCGATACGTATGTGATTGAGGGCATGGATGGCGACGGCAAGGCAGGTGCCGCGTTTTTGAAGCGTTTCCTCGCCGATTCGATCGTTCGTGATTTCGAGCATCTGCGTCGTACCGAATTCGGGGGCGCACGTTGGGTCACGCTTGGTCAAAGCTATGGCGGATTCCTGACGCTGACGTATCTTTCGCTGTTTCCGCAAGGAGTTATCGCCAGTTTCACCACGGGTGGCATTCCGCATGTTCCCGCCGATGCGACCGACGTGTACCGTCATACGTTCCCACGCATGGTGGCAAAGACGAAGCAGTTCTACGAGCGTTACCCGATCGATATCGAACGTGCCGCGGCCGTCGCCGACATTCTGCAGTCGCGCAAGGTCGCATTGCCGAACGGCGATCCGCTCACGGTGGAACGTTTCCAATGCTTGGGATCCGATTTCGGCATGAAGCCAAGTTTCGAACGCGTGCATTGGATTCTTGACCAGGCATTCCTTGACGGCGACGGTTCGGCCTCAACCTCGGCGGAACTGTCTGACGAATTCCTGTCTTCCGTGATGAATGCGACTTCGTCTCGCCCGCTGTATTGGCCGTTGCAGGAGTTCATCTACGCCAACGGTGAGCTGGAAGCGCCGATTTGCTGGGCCGCACAGCGCGTGCGCGGCGAGCATCCGGAATTCGCGGGTGACATTCGTCCGCTTAATTTCACCGGCGAGGCCATGTTCCCGTGGATGTTCGAGCAGGAACGTGCGTTGCGTCCGTTCAAACCAGCCATGGACGTGCTTATGGAAGACACGCATTTCGGCACGATCTACGATGCTGACCAGTTGGCGCGCAATGAGGTTCCGCTGCAGGCTGCCGTCTATTTTGACGACATGTACGTAGATTCTGGATTGCAGCTCGACACGCTGTCTCGCATCGGTCGTTCACATTATTGGACTACCAATGAGTTTGAACATGACGGCGTGCATGGTGCAACAGTGTTCAGGCACCTGTTCAATGAAGCATTGAACCGCGGAGATTTGGCGGAGTTGTTCTGACGATCGTTCAGCAACGACGAGCATCGATAGCAAAGGAAAGAAACATGGCCAATCCAACCATCGGATTCATCGGATACGGCAATATGGCGCAGGCGATCGCCGAAGGCCTGGTCAATGCCGGTACAATCAGCGGCAACGACATTGTGGCTTGTGCGGCACACTATGACAAGCTGGAACGTAACGCCGCCAAACTTGGTGCGAAAGCGGTGCATACCGCTGCACAAGTGGCCGAAGCTGCTGACGTGGTCGTTATCGCCATCAAACCGTATCAGATTGAAGCGGTGATCTCACCGATCGTTGACAAGCTGGCGCAGCCAAATACCATCGTCGTGTCCATTGCGGCAGGCTGGGATCTGAACAAATTCCATGACCTGTTCGGAACGTCTTTCGAACAGGCGCACATTCAATGCACCATTCCGAACACGCCGATGGCTGTCGGCAAAGGCGTGCTGGTCACGGAAATCGACAACACGCTCACGCAGGAACAGACGGAAACCTTCGAAAACCTGTTTTCGTCAATCAGCCTGATCGAACGCGTGGACACCGCACACATGGGCATCGGCATGTGTATTGCCGGCTGTGCGCCGGCCTTCACCGACATGTACATCGAAGCATTGGGCGATGCCGGTGTGAAATATGGATTGCAGCGTGCCACCGCGTATCGTCTGGCCGCCAAAATGGTGGAAGGTGTGGGTGCGCTCTATTTGGCCGACGAAACGCATCCGGGTGCCATGAAAGACGCTGTCTGCTCTCCAGGGGGCACCACCATCAAGGGTGTCGCATCGTTGGAGGAAAGCGCGTTCCGTGGTGCCGTGATCAAAGCGGTCGACGCCATCGAAGCCTAATACTAAGCTAAGGAACCATGTCTCTTACTATCGGAATTGTCGGACTGCCGAACGTCGGCAAGTCCACCATGTTCAACGCATTGACCCGTAACAACGTTCTGGCGGAAAACTATCCGTTTGCCACCATCGAACCGAACACCGGCATCGTGCCATTGCCGGATGACCGTCTGCCAGTGCTTGCCAAGCTCGTGCACACGGAGAAGATCGTGCCGGCCACCGTCACCTTCGTCGACATCGCAGGCATCGTCAAGGGCGCTTCGGAAGGCGAAGGCCTGGGCAACAAGTTCCTCGCCAACATTCGCGAAGCCGACGCGATCTGCGAGGTCGTGCGTGCCTTCGAAGACGATGATATCGTGCATGTCAACGGCAAGGTCGATCCGTCCGACGACATTGAAACCATCAACACCGAGCTGATCCTCGCCGATCTGCAGACCATCGAGAACGCGCTGCCGAAGTTGGAGAAGGATTTGCGCGGCAAGAAGATCGAACCGGCCTACATGGAGGCCGTCAAGCAGGCGAAGACCATTCTTGAAGCCGGCGAAACCATTGATAAGGCGGCTCGCGAAGGTCGTTTCGACAAGGATTCCGTCTACGATCTGCACTTGATGAGCGCCAAGCCGTTCATCTACGTGTTCAACGTGGACGATGCCGAACTGCAGAACAAAGACATGCAGGCCAAGCTCGCTGCATCCGTGGCTCCGGCTCCGGCCATTTTCCTCAACGCGCAGTTTGAAGCCGACCTGACCGAACTCGACGAGGCTGACGCTCGCGAGATGCTTGCGGACGCCGGTCTTGAGGAGTCCGGATTGGATCAGTTAGCGCGAGTCGGCTACGATACGCTCGGCCTTTCCACCTTCCTCACCGCAGGCGAGAAGGAAGTTCGCGCATGGCAGATTCATAAGGGCTATACCGCGCCGCAGGCTGCCGGCGTGATTCATACGGACTTCGAAAAAGGCTTCATCAAGGCCGACATCGTCTCCTACGACGATTTCGTGGCTGCCGAAGGCTCCATGGTCAAGATCAAGGAGGAAGGCAAGCTACGCCAGGAAGGCCGCGACTACGTGATGCAGGACGGCGATATCGTCGAATTTAAATTCAACGTCTCGAAGTAAGTGTTTCTCTGGCTCCCCTCTTTGAGGGGAGCTGTCGCTACAAGCGACTGAGGAGCGGCACGGATAAGGCCTGAGAAGTCGTCTTCTCAGGCCTTTGTCATGACATTGTTCTGCAAGGACTGGCTGCTGCAGCAGCATAATGTGTGTTTTATTATTCGGCCTTGGCGGCTTGCTGGTCAATCCAATTGTTGACGTCGGTGACCGCCTCGTCAAGGGTTGCTTTGGCGGCTTTGTAGTATTTGGAATCTACAGGTTGACGATTTCCGCGCCGAACGGCCAGAGCGCAAGCTTGGCCATCTTGAATGATTGCAATCCGAACGGAATACCGATAATGGTGATGCAGTTGAGCACACCGGCTCCCAGATAGCCGAGCGCCATCCACCAGCCGACCAGCACCACCCACAGGATATTGCCGAGAACTCGCATGATTTGCCCCTTTCCGATTCCGGTCGATGCCTCGCATGTTCAGCTTCACTATTTTGCCAGACAGCATGACGGAAACGCGAGACGTAACCCTTAGCTCGCCCCTGATTCATTCTCGGACCGCTATTCAGGCGGATCGTATGCGGTAAGCCCAATCCTTTTGTGAAGATTTTGTGTATTGTCGGGCATACGTGGTTTTCACCGTCGATTTGAATGATGATAGGCTTCTCGATGTCTGCCGTATGAAGACCCATCAAGGAGATGCCATGAACCTGTATCGCTACGCGATGTTCATCGCACGCGCCTGCCGTGGGTCGTTCGTCGGCAATGTTCTGTTTGCCAATCCACAAATGGCCCTATTCTCGATGCTGGTGTAGCAGGGACGCGCCTTATGCCGGGATGTACCGATGGCCCATCCGCAGTCGACGTCGCATGAATCGCTCACCATAGCCATCAACTTACGCAAAGCCGCGAATCGTTTGCCGTATATGAATGCGGAACGGATGGCGGCTTTTCCTTTACCCCGGACTCATCAGTGTCCCCGCGTCTTGACACAAGTATGGGGCCGGATCGCTCATACATGCCGTTACCAACAGAAGGAAATGCTGTGACCTCACAGAAGACCGCGGAATTCGGGTCCGCCGCCAGTTCCGTAAAGCCTATTGATTCGCACGCCCGATTCATCGTCGTGGGCGTGATCGTCGTCGGCTCGTTCATCGCGCTGCTCAACCAGACCGTCATGTCACCGGCCTTGCCGGCACTGATGCGTGATTTCAATATCACCACCGGCACCGTGCAGTGGGTGACCAGCGTCTACATGCTGGTCTCGGGCATCATGGTGCCGATTTCAGGCTATCTGATTGATAAATTCTCCACCCGAAAGCTCTTCGCCGGAGCTCTTGCCACTTTCATGGTCGGCACACTGCTGTGTGCCGTCGCACCGAATTTCATGCTGTTGCTCGTCGGACGCATACTGCAATCCGCCGGCTCCGGCGTGCTGTTGCCATTGGTCGCCGTAGTGCCGATGCTCGTCTATCCGCCGGATAAGCGCGGTACCGCCATGGGCATGGCCGGTATCGTCATGGCCGCCGGCCCGGCTATCGGCCCGGTTGTCGGTGGTCTGGTGATTGACAGTTTCGGATGGCGCCCGATGTTCATTGGCATCGCAGTTGTGGCACTGGTCATCCTTGTCGGAGGCACGATGATGCTCAAGAACGTCGGCGAGTTGAAGAACCCAAAGCTCAACATCCTGTCCGTGATCCTTTCGACCATCGCGTTCGGTGGTCTGCTCTATGGCTTCTCGTCTGCTTCCACGATGGGATGGGCCAGTCCGGTCGTCATTATTTCAATCGTCGTTGGTCTTGTGGCCTTCGTCGCATTCGTATACAAGCAAGTCAAGCTCGATGAGCCATTGTTGCGCGTTGACACCCTTGCCACCCGCAACTTCCGCAACTCCGCGATTCTGGTCACTCTGATTAACGCCGCAGTCGCCGCAACCAACGTGACGTTGCCTATCTTCATCCAGAATGTACTCGGCCAATCCGCCACCGTCACCGGCATGGTCATGCTGCCCGCCGCGGCGGTCGGCATCATCCTGAGTCCGGTCGCCGGTGCCGCATTCGACAAATTCGGCCCGCGCGGCGTGGGCATCGGCGGCCTTGCGCTCATGACCATCTCTCTTGGTCTTCTCGGCACCATCAACACCAGGACATCAGTGCTGTTTGTCGCCGTGTTCTGCGCATTGCAGGCATCCGGTCAGGCTATCGCCAACATGCCGATCAACACTTGGGGCGTCAACGCTTTGCCGAACGACATGATCGCCCATGGCAACGCCATCGCCAACACCGGCCGCCAGATCGCGGCAGCCATTGCGACCTCGCTTCTGGTCACCGCAGAAACATCCGTGACCGCCTCGCACATGTCCCAGGGTGTGAAGTCCGCCACGGCCAGCGGCATCGCGTTCTCCTACCTGCTGTGCGCCGCCATCTCGCTGGTCGCCCTGATCATCTGCATCTTCACCGTCACCAGCCGTGCCAAGGAGAAGGCCGCACGCAACGCCAAGGCCTACGAGGCGCAAGCCTCCGCCGAAGTCGCGGTCGAAACCACTGAAGACCAGCCCGCCGAGCATCACTACGCCGGCGCATACGTGGCCCCCGCCGCCTCCCTGTTCAAGCAGGCCCAGGAACAGTCCATCGGCGGGATCATGGACGATCAGCCCTACAGCTGCCTGGACAGCGATGACATCACGCATGTGGTGCGCGAGTTCATCCGCCTCAACGTCTCCAGCCTTCCCGTGGTGAACGGCGATGGCAGGCTCGTCGGCTTCGTCAGCGACGGCGATGTCCTGAAATCGATTGCCACCTATGAATCCCGTACGGTTCCCACCGGCACCGGTTCGACGATGGTGGTGTTCGACGACGAAACCGTGGCCTCCAAGGTGCAGGCGCTCTCCGGCAAGAAGGTGATGGACATCGCCACGCGTAAGGTCGTTACCGCCACGCCCGACCAGCATGTTGGAGAGGTGGCCCGAATCCTCGCCAAGAAGCAGTTCAAGAAACTGCCGGTGGTGGATGGTGATGGCAGACTCGTCGGTGTGATCCGCCGTAAGTCCGTGATGGAACATGCCTTCGACGCGCTGTTCCCAAAGGATGATCGGTGATTCGGCGTCATCATCGCTGAATAGAATGAATGAAATATGAGGCTTTCCTTCTCGCGGGGGAAGCCTCATTGCTTTGTCCGCGGAGTCTTACGGCACCTGCGCAAGGGCAACGTCACGCCTTCATGATGCACTATTGAATAGTGTGTTCCTATCGTTGCATGGTGACGCTAACGCATGGTGTCACGATACTGAAGCCTGCCATCTAACGGCGGGTACGGCTCGTTGCTGGAGTCGTGCACGCATACGCGCGTCGGTGTGCGTGGGATGTCCATTCAGGTTTTTCCCATCTTCGGACTTGTAAAATAGGCGAGGTTAACAAGACGAAGAACGATGACATCCGTCGATTCGCAAGGGGTGGACGCATATGGATTATCAGTATCAGGCCGTTGAACAGCCTTCCAATCCCCGCAAAACCTGGCCGATTGTCCTTTCCGTGGTCGTGGCGCTCACTGTGGCATGCGGCGCAGGAGTGTACGTCTACCACAACAAACGGCAGGAGGCGTTGGACACATGCCGGCAATCGCTTGCGGAATTCAGCTCGGCCCGTAGGGCCGTGCTTGACACATCCGAAAACGGTAGCGAGCTGCAGAAATTGATCCGTGGTGCGCTCGGCGTGAACGACATCATCGACGCGTTCGCGGACGCGGCCACCAGCGCAGAGAACACGGTCGATACGGAAGGTTGTAAGGCGGACGCCACCATCACGCAGCTCAATCTCATCGCCAAAACACTAGACAGCGCCACGGACTCCCTGAATAACAGCCTGAAGGACATCCGGGAGAAGAACGGCACGAATGCGCTGCAGGATTCGCGGAACGATTCGGATGGCACGACAACGAACGGACCATCCTCCAATACTCAGTCCAATACGTCATCGGGGCAATTGCTCGACGTTCCTTCGAACGGTTCTTCCGCCACGGAATCGTTGGATGAATCGAAGAAGGAACTGCAGCAGTCGCTCGACAAGGCGGACAAATTGGTCAACAAGCTTGACAAGGACGAAACACTGACGTTGACTGGCCGTAAACTGCTGTCCGCATTGTCCAAAGCTGTGGATTCCGGTCAAAAACTCATTGAAAACAGCAATATCAAGGATTCCAAGTACTACAAGGCCGCCAAAGTCACGCTCGATGAGGCCATCGATGTGGCCGAGAATTGGGTGGACAGACAGGCGTCCAAAGCGCAATGACGATTCTCCCTCGTGCTGCTTCCATACGTGCGTCTAAAGTTTCCCGGAAAAACGTCGACGATTATGACATCAGAGAATATGACGCCATGACGGATGGAAGCGTAAGAGGGGATACGAATGGCGAAATCGGGGTGTGGGCCGTCGGGAAACATAGCGTTTGCGAACCCGGTCGCCCGTCCATATCCTAGGCGATCGGGTTCGCAAGACCGATTAGAAGAACAGCGCTGAGACTCCGGCCGCAAAGCACATCAGCAGCACGGACGTGATGAAACTGGCGAGGAACGCCTTCTGTCCCTTCTTGGCGATGGCGCTGAAATTCACGTTGATGCCAAGCGCGGCCATGGCCATGCCGAGCACGATGTACGCGAAATCGACCAGATTCGGTGCGATGGCACCGATGAACGGCACGAACGTGCCGATGATGGAAGCGCCGATGAAACCGAGCATGAACCATGGGAACGACACTTTGCGTTTACCGTCCGCTGGCATTTCGGAATGGTTTTTATCCCACCAAACGGCGATGACGATGGCTGCGAACACCAGCATCAGTACTCGCGACAGTTTCATGATGGTTGCGATGTCCACCGCGCCGAACGCGTCGCCGGCCGCCACGGCATGGGCGATTTCGTGCAAGGAAGCTCCGGCGGTAATGCCCAGCTGTGTCTTACTCAAACCGGTCAATGGTCCAAGGGTGATTTCCAGTAACGCGAAGATGGTGCCCATGATGGCGATGATGGCCACGGCCATCACTTCGTTGTTGGCTTTTTCATCCTCTTTTTCCGGCGGTACTTTGATGGAGCCAGACAATCCCATGACGGCGGCCGCACCGCAAATGCCGGTGCCGCCCGCCACCAGAATGGCGAGTTGCGGGTCGACGCCAAATTTGCGGGCGATGGCGTAGCACACCACGATGGTGAGTGTCACGACCACGGCCGCGATGGGCAGACACTTGATGCCTTGGGTGAACAATACGGTCAGATTGAGCTTGAATCCGAGCAGAATGATTCCCAGACGCAACAGTTTATTGGAAATAAGTCCTGCTGCGTCCTTCACGCCGGACCTGTGTTCCACGGAACGGCTGGAATACCATTTGCGAATCGGAAACTGGGCCGCCATGCCGATGAGCAATGCGATGATCAGCGCGCCGAACAGACTGAATCCCGGAAACTGTTTAAGCCACGAAGCCACTAGTGAGGCGGCCAAAGTGACGATGCCGACGAAAACCATTTCCTTGGTGGCTATGCGAGCCCACCATGTTTTGCAAAAATCAATCACGTGTCTCAAGTGTTCCGGCCGGTTCGGACATCGGTATGGTGCGGAAAGCGATGACTTCAGCGCCGTGCCAACGATACTGAAATCCAATGCGCGATCGGCAGCAGGTACAGGAACACTGCCAATGTCAGACTGGACGTGGGCGCTCCCACCGAAGCGAGCGGCACCGCTCCGGCGATGGACCATGGAATCAGCGGAGCCATCACCACGGCGGTATCCTCCAGATTGATGGCCTTGCGATGCTCGTCGGACTCCAGATGGTCGCATAGCTGATTTGTCAGCATGATCGACAACGTTTGATTGCAGGCGACGGCACTCGCCACGAGAGACGTTACCAGCGTGGCGCCGAATACGCTGATATGCCGGGCAAGCGATGCGACCATCCGATGCGCGCCATCCAGCAGTTCCGTCTCTTGGAAAATGCCGGAATATGACGATGAAATGCATACGATTAGCATCACTTTGACCATTGAAACGATTCCGCCACCATCGATCAGCGGTGCGACGCGCGCGTCAGCACAGTGGAATCCGAATACCAGTGCGTGGCCAATCGCGGTCCAATCCATATGTTGCACTGCAACGCAAATCGGCAATGCAGTCAGTATGCTGGCGGTCATGGTGATGCGCACGTCAACCCTGGCGATCGCCAGCGCGACCAACACCACTGCGGGCAGGACGGTGACCCAATCAAGATCGAACGCGTTGGAAAACAGTCCGGCAATGTCAATGGAGCTGTTGGAAGGATGCGTGCACAGCGCCAATGCCGCATACACTGCGCACGTCAGCACGAACGGTACCGCGGCGGTTTTCAGCATCAGTCGGATATTGTCGAAAATGTTCGTGCGCGTCAGCGTTTTGACCAATTGGGCGCTGGTGGATACGGGGGAGCAGCGGTCGCCGAAATAGATGCCGGACAGTATCGCTCCACCGAGGAACACCGGTGGAACCTGCATGGAAGTGCCCAACGTCATCGTGATCACACCCATCGTCGCGGCCGAAGCGAACGATGATCCGGTCAGCAGAGACATCAGACAGTTGAGCAGGAACGTGAGTAGGACCACCACATGAGGATGCACCAGACCTGCCGTATTCGTCACAATGAACGACACAGTGCCTGCGGCGCGCCACAGGGTGGTCAGCAGGCCGATCAGAACGAACGTTACTACCACGATGCTGGCGGCACGCATGGTCGCGAAACCTTTGGAAATCATGGCGGTGAACGTATGCCCGGTAAGACGCCCATGAGCTAGGAAGATCACCACGCCGGCCAACAACGCCGGAATAATGGAAATGCCGGCGATAATGCAGACGATCAACGCACCACAGAACAACGCCATTGTGATGAGCTCGGCCATGGATACACGTCCTTCCTTCATAGGTGTCATGCGAAACACCGCACCAGTGAACCCGATTGGCATGGTTGATGCGTGGACTGTTTCGATATATGACTATCGGTGTGGCATGTGGCCGTTGCGCTGCGTCGGTTTGCTTCAAGCCGACTTGAAGTTGGTAATCTGGCTCTGGAAGCAAAATCGAACAGAATAAGGAGAATTCATGGCTGATTTCGAAGCAAGGAAGCTGGACGAATTGGATCATCGCACTGATGATGCCTCCGCGCCCGAAGTGTTCTTCACATCTGTGATCACGCCGGAAAGCCTGATTAGAGCCTATCATGCGCTCGGACGCAAGCCTCAAGGCAACGTGGCCATTAAAATCCATTCCGGCGAATCGGAGAAATCCAATAACCTCAATCCGGCGCTCGTCAAGGATCTCGTGCAGGAGATCGGCGGCACGCTCGTCGAATGTGCGACCGCATACGATGGCAATCGCGGAACGCCTGAGAAAAGCCTTGCCGTGTTCAAGGAACGTGGATACGCGGATATCGCACCGATCCAAATCATGGACATGGGCGGTGAAATCGAAATTCCGGTAGCCAAGCACCGTCATATCGCCTATGACATCGTCGGCAAGCATATCGACGACTATGATTCCATTTTCGTGCTCTCGCATTTCAAGGGGCATCCGATGGGCGGCTTCGGTGGCGCGCTCAAAAACGTGTCCATCGGCATCGCATCGTCGAACGGCAAACGCTGGATCCATTCCGCGGGCGTGGCCACCGACCACTGGGTGGAAACCGACCAAGATGACTTCCTCGAATCGATGGCCGAAGCCAACGAAGCAGTGATCAGCCACATGCATGGCAACATGATGTATCTGAACGTCATGAACCGCCTGTCCGTGGACTGCGACTGCTTACCCATCCCATCCGAACCAGACATGCACGATATCGGCGTGTTGTCATCGCTTGACCCGGTGGCGCTCGATCAGGCATGCGTGGACCTTATCCACGTTGCCCCCGACGGAGCTTCCGTCACCGAACGCATCGCATCCCGCCACGGCGAACACACGCTCGAATACGCCGAAGAACTCGGCATCGGCTCACGCTCGTACCGTCTGACCGTGCTCGACTGACAGTGTCCGTAATGACCACGAAACCGGCGGGAACAGGCGGTGTCGTAAGCGCCCATATTGAAGCGCTGCTTGCCGAACGCGACCATGTGCTCGTTGCGATAGACGGGCCATGCGCATCCGGCAAAACCATGCTCGCCGCAACCGTCAACAAGCGTTTCGGCGGCAACGTGCTGCATATGGACGATTTTTTTCTACGTCCCGAGCAGCGCACGCCGGAACGATTCGCGCAACCCGGCGGGAACGTGGACCGCGAACGGTTCGAAACGGAAGTATTGGCTCCGCTTTTCGCCGGAAAAACCGTGCAATACCGTCCATGGGATTGTCATTCGGGCGATTTCGCGGTCTCTCGTACCGTCGAACCGGCTCGGTTGACCATCGTGGAAGGCAGCTACAGCATGCATCCCGATCTGCGCGGGTACTACGATTGCATGATCTGTCTTGCGATTACGCCTGCTGAGCAACTGCGTCGGCTCGAGCAACGTAATCCGCGCATGCTGCGACGTTTCGTCGACGAGTGGATTCCGTTGGAAAACCGTTATTTCGAAGAGACCGGAACCGAATCGGCTGCCGACATGATCGTCGACACTGCATTGCCGGATAACGTATGACGGCCATTGAAGAGAAGAAAACAAAAGGAGAATGAATATGTCTGATTCTGCAACTATGTCCGTGCGCGCTTTGCATCGTACCGACCTGCCGAAGCTGAGCCTGAGCACCAAAGCCGCGGCCACCGTGTTGGCCATTGTGGCCGCGGTCGCATTGCCGCAGCTGTTCCATGTCATCGGTGCCGTTTCCGGGCAGGGCACCATGCTTGGCGTAGCATTTCTGCCGATGCATCTGCCGATCATCTTTGTCGGCCTGATTGCCGGTCCTGCCGTCGGCGCCATCGCCGGAGCCGCCGCGCCGCTCGCCAGCTTCCTGCTGTCCGGCATGCCGATGCTGGCGATGCTGCCGCTGATGATGGTGGAATTGTGCGCGTATGGTCTTGTGGCCGGTCTGCTGCGCGAAGTCAAGCTGCCGAGTCTTGCGAAGGTGGTCATCGCCCAGCTGGCCGGCCGTGTGGTGCTGACCGCGGCCACTGCGATCGCTGTGTTCGCGTTCGGCTCAAGCAAGGCGGTCGCCGCAACATGGACGAGCGACCTGGCCGCCGGTCTGCCGGGACTCGCCTTGCAGTGGGCGCTGATCCCGCTCGCCGCCTACTGGACCGAGTCGCTGATTGCCAAGCGCAATCACTGAACAACGATAGTTCAAACGCGGCAGTCAGCCACGTTCTGAACAAAACCGATATTTTCGGGAGCCAAGCCATTACGCTTGGCTCCCGTTGCCATATCAGTCGGGGAATCGGGAGAAACGGTTATGATCGCGGGAGTGTCCATCACCACATTGCTGCTGGTGCTTGCAGCCGGCATTGGGGCGGGATTCGTTGGATACGCGGTCGGCGCATCCTCGCTGATATCCTATCCGGCGTTGCTGGCGTTCGGCATTCCGCCTGTGCTGTCCAACACCACGAACACGGTGGGCGTGTGCGGTACGGGCATCGGCGGACTGCTTTCCGCCCGAAAGGAGCTCAAAGGCCAAGGCGTGCGCGTGGCCGTCTACGCCTGCATCGGATTGGTCGGTGGCATTATCGGCGGACTGTTGCTGCTGGAACTGCCGGCAGAAGTGTTCGAATGCGCGGTGCCGCCGCTGATTCTGTTCAGCGCGATCATCATCGCACTCAATCCACGGAAGAAGGCGGCCGCGCGCGACGCCGTGGCGCAGGCGCTGCCGCAATCGCATCAAGGCGAACGAGCCGCGCGGATCGCCAGCAAAACCGCAAGCGGCACGTTGCGCAACGATCCGTGGTGGCTGTGGATCGGCGTGAGTTTCGTCGGCGTCTATTCCGGCTATTTCGGTGCGGCCGCGGGCACGCTTGCCTTGGCGATCCTAGATTTGGGTAAGATCGGCCCGTTCCACCAGATCAACGCGCTGAAGACGGTAGTCGGGTTCGGCGCGAACATTTCTGCAGCAGTCATGTTCATCATCCGTGGTTCCGTCGATTGGCCGTTCGCCATCATGATGTGCCTCGGTTGCACGATCGGCAGTGCGATCGCACCACCCGTCACCCGCCATATTCCGGAGAACATCATGCGCGCCGCCGCCGTGCTCACCGGCATCATCCTAGCCGTCAAACTCGGCTGGAGCACCTACTTGTGACATGCGCTGTACATTGATTCGCAAGGTGAAGTCCCGCTGGAAGAACCGGTTTCTCCGGCGGATTTCTTTTTCTAGCTGCCTTGCGATTGAAGGACCTGAGAGCCGTCCATCGGTATCTCGCAAAACAGCATCGTGTCAGATAAGCGTCGACAGCGCTCGCATGACGATGTCCACGTCCTTGTTTTCCAATTCGCGAATGACATGCAGATAGGTTTCCTGTGTTGTGGTCATGCTGGCGTGGCCGAGGCGGCGCGACACGCTGGCGATCGATACGCCGGCGAACAGCAGCAGTGATGCGTGCGTATGCCGCAATCCGTGGATGGAAATGACTGGCACATCCACGTTCTTGCAATGTCTGGCAAGCACGTCGTTGGCTGTGGAATTGTAGACTTTGCCGTGCACGAAGATGGGTTTGTCATGCGGAAGATTCTTGAGCAGTCCGGAAAGCTGCATGATGAGCTGCCAGTCAAGCTGCACTTTGCGCACGGAGGATTCGTTTTTCGTGGGTACAAAACCGCCGCCGTTTTTGTAATCCCAGGTTTTGCTGACGGAAAGCGTTTGGTGGGCGAAATCGAAGTCGTCGGGCGTGAGCCCAAGCGCTTCGGAGAAGCGGAGTCCGGTTTTCGCGATGAGGAGAATGAGCCAATCCCAACTTGCCTCATCGCCAAGATCAAGATCAGCGAGCATAGCGTGCAGCTCGAATTGGTTGAGATACTTCATTTTTTTGATGCGTGGCTGCTTGCCTTTGATAATGACTTTGCGTGTCGGATCACGGGGAATGAGTCCTTCATCAACGGCATCGAGAATGGCGCCTTTGATCTGGTGATGAAAATCCATGGTGGTCTGGCGCTCATGATGCTGCGCGTAACCGTTAATGAGCTGCTGATAGGCGGTGCGATCCATATCGGTAAGTCTTAGTTCAGGGATGAGTTTGCTGAGCCAAGATTGTGTGAGTCGATATTTACCCATGGTCACGTCTCTGATGGCACCTTCCTTATACGTTCTCACCCACTGGGCGTAGTAGTCGCAGAACAGCGATTCCGAGGTGATGTTTTCCTGCATAGTGTGCACCTTTCTAAAAAGATGGGGGATAAGGTGCAGCCATCATACTTACGCTGATGAAGGGTGATGAGCGAGTCCAGACGGTTGAAGAACGACGCAATTAATTCTTGTTCCTCTAGAACTGGGCACTGGATAGGCATTTCGAAAAAAGTCGAATCCGAAATAGAAAAACGATCAGACCTCGCACCAGAATTACCCTCAAGAAACATGAATTGATGCCAGCTATTTGTCTTGAAATAATACTCCAGATATAGCTTGTTTATCACGTCATCCACTGAAAAAACAGTATAAAGAGGTGACATAACACCGTTTCTGCCAAGTTTATTCCGATTAATGGGGCCGCATGGAGCTATGGTCGAGATTCTAGGATTGTATACGAAATCATCTGGATACACTACGGAATAATTTCCAATATTCGCATCGTTTGTGATGTCATGATCAAAATAATCTAATTGGCTTACAATACCGTGCTCAGCGGAATTGGTGAACGTCTCCTTAATCTCGTTTGTATTCTTTTCAATTCGTTTAGATGCTACTTCATCCAGCTTACGCTGTTCCCAAGCGGGGGCGCGGTATTCTTATGGAAGATGTGCAGTCACTCGTGGAGCCGTGCATTGGTTTGCCGGTACCGCAATGAGGAGGGATAGATGAATAAGCAGCAGCTCGCTTCGAAGATTTGGGAATCCGCCAATAAGATGCGTTCCAAGATCGAGGCGAACGAATACAAGGATTACATTCTTGGCTTCATTTTCTACAAATTCCTTTCGGAAACCGAACTGATGCGCTTGAAAGCCAGCGACTTCACTGAGGGCGACCTTCCGCAGCTCACGGAGGACAATCCGGACATTGTGGAATTCGTACAGGGTGAGTGCGGCTACTTCATCGCCTATGACAACCTGTTTTCCACATGGATTAAACAAGGTAACGATTTCGAGATTTCCAACGTGCGCGATGCGCTTTCGGCGTTCTCCCGCAATATCAATCCGGCGCGTAAGAGAGTGTTCGACGGTATTTTCGACACGTTGCAGACCGGGCTTTCCAAACTTGGCACCGACGCGAGAAGCCAGTCCAAGGCCGCGCGAGATTTGATTTACCTCATTAAAGACATTCCGATGGATGGTCGTCAGGATTATGACGTTCTCGGCTTCATCTACGAATATCTCATCAGCAATTTCGCCGCCAATGCGGGGAAGAAGGCCGGCGAATTCTACACACCTTCTGAGGTTTCCCAGCTGATGAGCGAAATCGTCGCCTGGCATTTGCAGGGGCGCGAGCAGATCAAGATCTACGATCCGACATCCGGCTCTGGTTCCTTGCTGATTCATATTGGCCAAGCTGTGGCTCGGCGCAACGGCAATCCGGATTCCATCATGTATTACGCGCAGGAGCTCAAGGAGAACACCTACAACCTCACGCGTATGAATCTGGTGATGCGTGGCATTCTTCCCGACAACATCGTTGCCCGCAACGGCGACACTCTGGAGGACGACTGGCCGTGGTTCGACACGTTGGAGAACAAGGAGGAAACGTACAATCCGCTGTTCGTGGATGCGGTGGTCTCCAACCCACCCTATTCGCAGAATTGGGATCCCACTGACAAGGAGATCGATCCGCGTTTCAGCTATGGCATAGCTCCGAAGTCCAAGGCAGATTATGCTTTCCTGCTCCACGACTTGTACCATCTGCGTGCCGATGGCATCATGACCATCGTTCTGCCGCATGGCGTGCTGTTCCGCGGCGGAGAGGAAGGTCAGATTCGTAAGAATCTGATCGAGAACCGTCATATTCAGGCGATTATTGGTCTACCGGCGAATATTTTCTTTGGTACAGGTATCCCCACCATCGTGATGGTGTTGCGCAAAAAACGCGATGATGACAGGGTGCTCATCGTTGATGCGTCGAAGCATTTCATCAAGGACGGCAAGAACAACAAGCTACAGGCTTCCGACATCAAGCGCATTGTCGATGTGGTGTCGAACAATCGCACGGTACCCAAGTTCAGCCGTCTGGTGTCCATCGATGAGATTCGCGCCAACGATTACAACCTCAACATTCCGCGTTATGTCGATTCATCCGAGAATGCGGAAACGTGGGATGTGTACGCTTCGATGTTCGGTGGCGTTCCGAAGAACGAGGTTGAGCAGTTCAAGGAATATTGGAACGTTTGGCCGAGTTTGAAGGCTGAACTGTTCCGTGATAATGGTGCCTGCTATGCCTGCGATTACGATGATATCGCCACTGTGGTGCGCAACAATGCCGACGTACAGGCGTTCATTGCCTCGTATGGGCAAGCCATTTCCGGCCTGCCTGCTGGCCTGCGCTCCCGTTTGGTGGAGCATCCCGAACAAGTGAATGCGCTCGGGCAGGAAACGGCCATCGGCAAGGAATTGGATGCGATGATTGCCGATACCGCGCTGGTTGACCCGTATGATGCTTATCAGAAGCTTGATGACGCATGGAACGGCATCTCCATTGATCTGGAAGTGTTAGGTTCCGAAGGTTTCGATGCGGTAAGAGCCGTGGATCCGAACATGGTCGTCAAGAAGAAGGCCGGCAAGGATGTGGAAGTGCAGGACGGCTGGATTGGCCGCGTTCTGCCGTTCGACCTGGTTCAGCGCGAGCTGCTGCACGATGATTTGGCCGCAATCGAGACGGACGAACGCCGTGTGCAAGACATCGATTCCGAGATTGAAACCATATTGGAAGGTTTCGATGAGGATGACAAGCAGAACAGCGATGCAATCAATCAGGACGGTGACGCCTTCGTTGCCGCCGAGCTGAAGAAAGCGGTCAAGGCGGTCGGCAAGAATCCGGCTTCCGATTTCGAGCGTGGCTTGGTGCAGTCCCAGAAACTGTTTGATGAGGCGAAGAAGCTGAAGTCCGGCATCAAGACCAAGCGAAACGCGTTGGAGGAGAAGACCTACAACACGATTAAGGCATTGAGTGACGAGGAAGCCAGAAGGTTGCTGGAAGCCAAGTGGATTACGCCATTGCAGAAGCAGTTGGAAGAACTGCCGAATGCCGTGATCGACGAGCTCATTGGCAAAGTGAACGCGTTGAAGAACAAGTACGCCACCACATATGCCGATGTATGCGGCCAAATCGATGAAGCGGAGAAGGAATTGGCCGGAATGCTTGGCGATTTGACCGGCAATGTTCGTGATATGGCGGGCTTGGAAGAGCTCAAAGCACTGCTCGGGGGTGAATGATATGGCCGAACAGCATGGAAAAGCGTTGGTTCCGCAGATTCGTTTCGCTGGTTTCACTGACCCTTGGGAACAGCGTAAGCTGGAGAACTACGTCGTTGTTTCAACTACAAAAAATGTTGACGGTAAATTCGGGAAGGAAGATGTCCTATCTGTCTCTGGCGAGTATGGCGTGGTAAATCAGATTACCTTCCAAGGACGTTCATTTGCCGGAGCGTCTGTCTCGAATTATGGAGTCGTTAATACCGGAGATGTCGTATATACGAAGTCCCCGTTGAACTCTAATCCGTATGGGATTATCAAAGTAAATAAGGGGATTCCGGGCATAGTCTCAACTCTGTACGCGATTTATCATCCGCGGGATAATGTTTATGCCAATTTCATTCAAGTATATTTTGAGCAGCATAAGCGGATGAATAATTACATGCATCCCTTAGTTAATAAGGGAGCAAAGAATGATATGAAGGTTACTGCGGAGAACGCTTTGAAAGGAATGGTCACATTCCCCAGCCGTGAAGAGCAGTCTGTTATTTCAGCATTTTTCTCCCGCCTGGACTCCCTCATCACCCTTCATCAGCGTAAGTATGACAAGCTCTGCGTTCTGAAAAAATCCATGCTCGATAAGATGTTCCCTAAAGGGGGTTCCCTGTATCCGGAGATTCGTTTCGCTGGTTTCACTGACCCTTGGGAACAGCGTAAGTTGGGAGAACTATCTAATGAATTCAAAAGCGGCGAATTCATCTGCGCCGACAATGTGTCGGTGTCTGGTCCTTATCCAGTCTACGGCGGCAATGGTTTAAGAGGCTATACGACAACTTTCAACCATGAAGGTCTTTATACGCTTATTGGACGCCAAGGCGCACTGTGTGGGAATGTCAATATTGCAGATGGAAAGTCATATTTCACCGAGCATGCTGTTGCTGTAAAAGCAAATCATCTTAATGATACGACGTTCCTCTATTACTTGTTTGGTACGCTTGATTTGGGCCAATATTCAGGGCAATCGGCACAACCAGGACTTGCTGTAAGTAACCTTGTCGAAGTTGAAGCAATGGTGCCAGATAAAGCGGAACAAAAGAAAATCAGCCGCGTATTTAAAACCGTGGACTCCCTCATCACCCTTCATCAGCGTAAGCTCGAATTACTGCGGAATATCAAGAAATCCATGCTTGACAAGATGTTCGTATAGGGGTGTTCATGGCAACAATCACGTTATTTCACGGTTCCCCGCATGAGTCAGTGATCCCCGAGTATGGTTTGGGTAACGACAAACACGACTATGGCCGTGGTTTTTATCTGACTAAAAGTGTCGAGCTCGCCAAGGAATGGGCCGTGTGCAGGCCGGATGAGTCCAATGGCTGGGTCCACCAGTACGAACTGAACACGAATGGGCTGCGCATCCTGGATTTTCAGGAACATAACGTGCTTGCCTGGCTGGCCGAGCTGATGAAGCATCGTGATGCCGCCGATTCCAAACGTTATCGTGTGCTGGCTGCGAAGTTCATCGCCAAATACGGCATTGAAACCAGCAGTTATGACATCATCAAAGGTTGGCGTGCGAACGCCTCGTATTTCTACATCGCCAAAGAATTCGTTCGAGATAATGTGGACGTCGATATCTTGGAGGAACTGCTGTCGCTTGGCGGACTGGGCATCCAATATTGCATCAAAAGCGAAAAGGCATATGGGCAACTGCGAGAAGTCAACGATGGCTTGCTTTCCGTCAGCTATAGCGAATTTAACGACAAATACAATCAGAGGGATGTTGAGGCACGGCAGAACATGCGTGATCTTATCGATTCCGATGCCAATACGGTGACCAACGTGTTCAGCACGTTGCTCTAGGGGTGATGACAATGCGGGCATATCCAGAGGTCTACCGGGATGGTGTGGTGGAAACTCAAGGCAAGCTCTTCGACTACGTGGCGCAGTCGTTTCCGGGCAAGAGCACAGAGGATTTCATCGCTACGTATATGACGAGCAAAACACGCAAAAGCATTGATGAAGCCAAAGCCTACGTCAATACGATGGATGCGGAAGAGCTGTGGAAGTATTTCACCGAGACTGAGCATTACCAATTGAAGGACGGCAAGGCGCTTAAAGGGTTCATGCCCGATTGGATCGGTGAGTTCTATGCCTACTACCAATGGTTCTACGGTCTTCCCAGTTCTGAAGTGATTACCAGGGTGCCGTTGAACTTCCTGAAGAAAGCCTATTTCGGGCTGCATGATCTAGATCTGGAACTTGCGGTGCGGAAAGTCGGCGAGGAATGACAGGCATCGTCTGCTTCCATAATCCCGATGAGGAGAACGGGTACCTGAGCAACTGGTATCCGTCGCACTTCGTTGTGAACGGTGTCGGGTTCTCCTCGATGGAACAGTACATGATGTACCGCAAGGCATGCTGTTTCCGCGATGCCGAAACAGCCGCGCGAATCCTCGAAACCGATGATGTGGCCGAGATCAAACGCCTTGGTCGACTGGTGGCCGGTTATGACGATCACGTGTGGAACGGCGTTCGCCAAATCGAGGTCTATGAAGGATTACTTGCCAAATTCAGCCAGAACGCCGAACTCGGGGCACGGCTTGAGGTAACCGGCACCGCGCTGCTGGCGGAATGCGCCGTCAAAGACCGCATCTGGGGCATCGGCCTGTCGATGCATGACCCAGACAGGTTCAATCCGAGGCAATGGCGCGGTCGGAACCTGCTCGGATACGCTCTAATGCTCACAAGAAGGAAGCTCAGCCGTATAGATTGACGGTAATACGGCTGTTTTCCTGGTTTTAATTGCCCCCGCTTGGGAACAGCGTAAGTTGGGAGAACTATCTAATGAATTCAAAAGCGGCGAATTCATCTGCGCCGACAATGTGTCGGTGTCTGGTCCTTATCCAGTCTACGGCGGCAATGGTTTAAGAGGCTATACGACAACTTTCAACCATGAAGGTCTTTATACGCTTATTGGACGCCAAGGCGCACTGTGTGGGAATGTCAATATTGCAGATGGAAAGTCATATTTCACCGAGCATGCTGTTGCTGTAAAAGCAAATCATCTTAATGATACGACGTTCCTCTATTACTTGTTTGGTACGCTTGATTTGGGCCAATATTCAGGGCAATCGGCACAACCAGGACTTGCTGTAAGTAACCTTGTCGAAGTTGAAGCAATGGTGCCAGATAAAGCGGAACAAAAGAAAATCAGCCGCGTATTTAAAACCGTGGACTCCCTCATCACCCTTCATCAGCGTAAGTATGATGGTGTTGCTTCTTGGATGTTAGGGGTTGCGCTCGTAAGATTGGGCTCAGAAAGTGACGGTGCATTCGGGGAGATGAAACATGTTCTACAATAGAGAATCGGATTTCGAAGACGATCTGGTCGCGGTGCTGAAGCGCCATGGATGGACCGATGGCGTGTTAGAATACCCAACCGAACAGGACCTTATCAGCAATTGGGCCAACATCCTGTTCGACAACAACAAAGGCATCGATCGATTGAATGGGCAGCGCCTTACCAAAGGCGAGATGGCGCAGATCCTCGAACAAATCGAAACATTGCGCACGCCATTGGCGCTGAATTCCTTCATCAACGGTAAAACCGTATCCATTAAACGTGATAATCCCAAGGATGAGGCTCATTACGGCAAGGAAATCAGCCTGAAGATCTATGATCGCCAGGAAATAGCAGCGGGGCAAAGCCGGTACCAAATCGCAAGACAGCCGATGTATCCGGCGAAAAACAAGATGCTGAACGATCGCAGGGGAGACGTTTGCCTGCTTATCAACGGCATGCCGGTCATCCACATCGAACTGAAGAAAAGCGGCATCCCCATAAGTCAGGCCACCAATCAAATCGCCAAATACGCGCATGAAGGCGTGTTCACCGGGCTGTTCAGGCTCGTACAGGTCTTCGTGGCGATGAACCCGGACGATGCCGTGTACTTCGCCAATCCCGGTGAAGGCGATTTCAACGACGATTATTTCTTCCATTGGGCTGACTACAACAATGAGCCCATAGCGGCGAACAAACATGTCGGGCAGGATGAGTGGAAACGGTTCGCGTCGGACCTGTTGTCCATTCCCATGGCTCATCAGCTCATCGGTTTCTACACGGTCGCGGATTCCGCGGACGGATGCCTCAAAGTGCTGCGCAGCTACCAATACCAAGCGGTGAACGCCATTTCCGACCGTGTCCGCACTTGCAAATGGGACGAGCCTGTGCCGAGCGGCACTCCGGGCCGACCGGGCGGTTATGTGTGGCACACTACCGGTTCGGGCAAAACCATGACCAGTTTCAAAGCGGCGCAGCTTGTCGCCGATTCGAAGGATGCCGACAAGGTTGTCTTCCTCATGGACCGTATCGAGCTGGGCACGCAGTCATTGCTCGAATACCGTTCGTTCGCCGATGATGTCGACGATGTGCAAGGTACGGAAAACACGGATGTGCTCAAGGCGAAGCTGGCAAGCATCGACCCGAAGGACACGCTTATCGTCACGTCCATTCAGAAAATGAGCAACATCAAGGCCGGCGAAGGGCATATCACCGAAAAAGAGGTGAAGAAACTCGCAGACAAGCGCATCGTGTTCATCATCGACGAATGCCATCGCTCCACATTCGGCGAGATGCTGCAGGATATTCGCCATTCCTTCCCGAACGCGTTGTATTTCGGTTTCACAGGCACTCCGATCCATGAGGAGAACCGCAAGAAGGGCTC